>Ga0070741_10000366_pt1 | contig 169023 bp, 159 predicted proteins | sample Coa_R1_4_FD_66440 | JGI IMG/M metagenome (GOLD analysis project Ga0070741, IMG submission 66440) | Surface soil microbial communities from Centralia Pennsylvania, which are recovering from an underground coalmine fire - Coalmine... | ecosystem: Environmental > Terrestrial > Soil >... | reverse complement strand
GCCAGCATGCAGCGGCTGTCGGCCGCCATCGAGCAGATTCAGGCGGCGGCAGCGGCGACGGCCAAGATCGTGCAGACGATCGACGCGCTCGCCTTTCAGACCAACCTGCTGGCGCTCAACGCCGCGGTGGAGGCGGCGCGGGCGGGCGATGCGGGCAAAGGCTTCGCGGTGGTGGCCGAGGAGGTGCGCAACCTGGCGCTGCGCTCGGCCGAGGCGGCCAAGCAGACCGCGCAACTGATCGAGCAGTCGGTGGGCAGCACCCAGCAGGGGGTGGCGCTCAACCAGGAGGTGGCGCGCCAACTGGGTGAGATCGCCCAGCAGGCGCAACAGGTGCGGGCAGTGGTGGCGGAGATCGCCGCCGCCTCGGAGCAGCAGCGGCAGGGGGTGCAGCAGGTTAGCCAGGCGGTGGAGCAGCTCAACCAGGTGACCCAGCAGGTGGCAGCCAACGCCGAGGAAGGGGCCAGCGCCGCCGAAGAGCTGGCCGGGCAGGCCCAGGAGCTGCGGACCCTGGTTGGCAGCTTCACCGTGAGCGAGCGCGTATCCAGCGCAGTGCCACGAAGCGGCGCAACGCCCGCGCGCCGGGCTCCCAGACGACCTCTTGCAGCAGCGGGGGAAAGCGGTTGGAGCCCCGAGCCCAGCGGGACCAACGGCAAGGCAGCAATGGCGGCTCGGGATGCCGAGCGGCTGATCCCATTCGACGACGACAGCGACACCCTCAGCAGCTTCTAGCCCCAGACTCCACCGCGGGCACAGGTCGGCGGCGGGAGAGTCTATCTCCCCGCCGCCGATCGCTGCCTTGCCCACGACCCACAGCGGTAATCGTCCAGGAGCTCCCGAAGCCCAGGTGAGTGGGTAGCTCCTGGGCCCGAACCAGGTGAGGCCCCGCGTGTGAGCGGTGGCTACTTGGCCTGGCCGTTGTGGAAGAGCGCCTCCGCGGCCTGCTCGACTGCCTGGAGGAAGGCGTCGATGTCGAATGGCTTCTGCAGGATGGCGGCGACGCGCTGTCTCTGGGCTGCCTCAAGCTGAGCGACGTTGCCGGTCACGACGACGACCGCGACCTGGCGCAGGGATGGATTGAGGTCCAGACCGAATAGCACCGCGTTGCCATCGAACAGGGGCAGCGCGACGTCGAGCACGATGACGTCGGGCTGCATCCGGCGCGCGGCGAGCACGCCGCTGGGACCGTCGCCAGCTACCTGCACCTGGTGGCTGTGCTCCTCCAGCGCGAGCCGCTCGATCTCGGCGACCTGCTGATTGTCCTCGATGATCAGCACCTTCGCCATCGCGGCGTCTCACATCCAGCCGTATTGAAACAGGGTAGCACGGCAGTGGCGAGATCGTGGGCATTTCCGCCCGGCCGAGCCGCGCGGCTCGCTCTCGCGGTTGGTGCGCTTGCCGACCCGGTGGCGGAGTGCGAACATTCCGAGCAGAGCGGTGTGGCTGCTGTGCTGCTGGCGCTGAGGAGGACAGGCTGTGCCGGACGTGGTCACCTTGGGCGAGGTGATGGCGCTGATGGCCCCGCTGGAGGCAGGGCCGTTCACCCATGCCCGGCACTTCGAGCTCCGGGTCGGCGGGGCGGAGGCGAACACCGGGATCGGGCTGGTGCGACTCGGGGTGAGCTGTGGCTGGATCAGCCGGCTGGGCGACGATGGCCTGGGGCGGGCGGTGCTGCACGACCTGCGCGGGGCCGGCCTGGACGTTTCGCAGGTCAAGATCGACCCGACCCGTCCCACCGGGCTGTTCCTCAAGGAGCTGCTCGGCTTTCAGCGGACGCGCATCTACTACTACCGCCGCGGCTCGGCCGCTTCCGCGCTCTCCCCCGAAGACCTCGACCCGGAGTACGTCCGCTCCAGCCGCTGGGTGCACCTGAGCGGGATCACCCCGGCGTTGTCGGCCAGCGCCCGCGCCGCCGTGGAGCGCGCCTTCGAGCTCGCCCGCGGGGCCGGCATCCCGGTCAGCTTTGATCCGAACCTGCGGCTGAAGCTCTGGAGCCTGGACGAGGCCCGCGCGGTGCTGCGGCCGATGATGGCCCAGGCCGACGTGGTGCTGGCCGGCGACGAAGAGCTGGCGCTGCTGGTGGACTCCGAGGACGAGGGGGAGATGGTCCGTCGCGCCTGGGCGCTGGGGATGCGAATGCTCGTGGTGAAGCAGGGTGGGCGTGGGGCGCTGGTTGTGACCCACGATGGCGAGGTGCGGGTTCCGGCCTTTCCGGTCGAGCAGATCGTAGATACGGTGGGCGCGGGCGATGGGTTCAACGCCGGGTTCATCGCCGCCCGGCTACGCGGGCTGGACGTGACCGAGGCGGCGCGCTGGGGACATGGCGTGGCGGTCCACGTCCTCGGCATCCGGGGCGACTGGGAGGGGCTGCCAACGCTGGACGAGCTCCAGGCGTTTCTGGCGGGCCGCACCTACGGGCCGATGCGGTAGGTTCGGGGCGGGAGCGCGCCATCTCGAACGGGCCGCGCACACACTTGCGGCAGTGGGGGAATCCGCTCGGCACGGCTGGCAACTGGGGGAGACGATGCGGCTGCAGGACAAGGTGTGTCTGATTACCGGCGCAGGCTCCGGGATCGGGAAGGCGATGGCGCTGCGGTTCGCCCGCGAGGGCGCAACGGTAGTCATCGCCGACCAGGACGGCCAGGCGGCGGAGGCGGTGTGCGCTCTGGTGAAGCAAAACGGCGGGCGGGCGCAGCCGATCGAGGCCGACGTGACCGTGGCGCTGGAGGTCCAGGCGATGGTCCGCGCCACAGTGGATACCTTCGGCTCGTTGGACGTCCTCGTCAACCAGGCCGGAATCATCCAGGTGGGCGACATCATCGACCTGGACGAGCAGGAGTGGGATCGGGTGGTAGCCGTCAACCTCAAGGGCGTCTATCTCGCCTGCAAGTACGGGCTGCGCGCGATGCTGGCGCAGGGGGGCGGGGTGATCATCAACACCGCCTCGATCTCTGGACTGGTGGGCATTCCCAAACAGCCCGCCTACTGCGCCAGCAAGGGCGGGGTGATCGCGCTGACCCGGGCTCTGGCGGTGGATTATGCCGACCGGAATATCCGCGTCAACTGCATCGCCCCCGGCCCGATCGATACCCCGTGGACAGAGAACGTGCTGCGCGCACCGGGCGATCCCGCGTCGGAGTACCGCTGGATCGTGATGACCCAGCCGCTCAAGCGGCTGGGCACCCCGGACGAGGTGGCGGCGGCGGCGGCGTACCTCGCCTCGGACGACGCCGCCTACATCACCGGCGCGGTGCTGACGATCGACGGCGGGATGACCGCGCGCTAACGAGACAGCACCAGTGAGCCGCCCGGGCCCCTCCCGCCACACCACTGGGCTGGCACGCTCGCGTGGCCCCGGGATGCCGCGGGCTGCACAGGATCGCCGCGGCCCTGTTACAATTCGGCCCTCGCGTCACGCTGAAAGAGAATCGCCGATGACCAAGTTCCCCAACCTCGCCTTCCTGGGCGCCGGCCAGTTGGCCGAGGCACTGGTGCGCGGGCTGCTGCATGCCGATCTGGTGAGAGCGGACGGGATCATGATGACGGACATCCGCCCTCAGCGCCTGGAGGCGATGGCGGCGCTCGGCGTCCGCACCAGCCCGGCCAATCGCGACGCGCTGGCGTTCGGCGAACTGGTCTTCCTCACTGTCAAGCCGCAGGACGTCCCCACGGTGCTCGCCGAGATCGGGCCGCTGGTGTCCTCGGACCACGTGATCGTCTCCGTCGCCGCGGGCGTGCCGATCGCCCGCATCCAGGCAGCGCTGCCCGGCCGAACCCCGGTGGTGCGGGTGATGCCGAACACGCCCTGCCTGGTGGGCCAGGGGATGGCGGTCGTCGCGGCCGGGCCCTACGCCACCGAGCGCGAGGAGCAGCTCGTGCTGCGCATCTTCAACGCCGTGGGCCGAGCGCTCAGCCAGCCGGAGTCGCGGCTGGATGCGGTGACCGCCCTGTCCGGCTCCGGGCCGGCCTTTTTCAGTGTGATCCTGGAAGCGTTCATCGACGCCGGGGTGCGGGTGGGGCTGCCGCGCGATGTGGCCACCGAGCTGGCGGTGCAGACCGCCCTCGGCACGGCGAAGATGCTGCTGGAGAGTGGGCGGCACACCGGCCAGTTGAAGGACATGGTCACCTCGCCCGGCGGGACCGCGATCGCCGGACTGCACCAGCTCGAGCGCGGTGGGCTGCGGGGCCTCATTATGGACTGCGTCGTCGCCGCCACCGAGCGCTCGCGCGAGCTCGGCCGCGCCGCCCAGGCCGAGCCGACCGCGGAGACGCCGGCCCTCTCCCATTCCACGCCACGGGGCTAGCCTGGCGCTCCAGCCCGCGGCAGGAGCCGTCTGGCTGCCTCTGTCGCCACGCGAGCCCCACGCGGCGGGCAGCGTGGGGCCGCGCCCTGCTGCTCCAGCCAAGCGACGACGAAGATGGTGGGGCGCCATCAGTGCTACACTGGTTTCTGGGCTGCACTGAGCCGCTTGGCTCAGTGAGGGTTGAAATCGCGCTGGGGGACACGATGCTCAGTTGCGCCGCCTGCGCTGTACCGCTGAGCGACACGGCGACCGTGTGCGAGGCTTGTGGCGCTCCGGCGCCCACCACCACCGCGCTGGTGAGCGTCCCGCGGGCGCTGCCGGCGCGCCGGATGCGCGGGGTGCTGCCCACGCTGACCCCGCGCGCTGGGGCGCGGCTCGCAATCACGGCGATGCTGCCGGCGCTGGCCGGGCTGCTGGCCCGCGAGGGGATGCGCTACCTGCTGGAGCGCCGCCCGCGTGAGACGCGGCTGTACCGCTGGCGCGGCATGATCGTGCGCCAGGTAAATGGCAACGCGGAGACGGTGTTCTTCGATACCGAGATCCTCGGCCCGCGTGAGCCGCGCTGACGACCATGTGGCACCCTGAGCTCCGCAGCCTCAGCCCTGTCTCGGCGGGCGCTGTGCTGCTCCCGCAGGCCCTCGGCGCGCAGCATTGCACGGCACGAGCGTGGGGCCCGGTGAAGCTGGCAAGCGTGGGGTAGACGCGGGACTGGAGGAGATGAGCGATATCGTCTGGCGTCCCTCTGCCGCCTACGTCGAGCGTAGCCGCCTGCGCCGCTTCTGCGAGCAGCACGGGCTGAACAGCCTGGAGGCGCTGCACGAGCGCGCTAGCGCGGACCCCGCCTGGTTTTGGGAGGCGGTAGTGCAGGACCTTGGGCTCGACTGGTGGCGGCCGTACCACCAGGTGCTGGATGCCCGCGACGGCCCGGCCTGGCCCCACTGGTTTGTCGGCGGCGGCTTCAACTACGTGGCCAACTGCCTGGACCGCCACGTGGCGGGCGGGGCCGGGGCGCGAACCGCGCTGATCTGGGAGGGCGAGGACGGCGCGACGCGCCGCTTCAGCTACGCCGAGCTGCTCGCCGAGACCTGCCGCGCCGCCGGGGCACTGGAAGTGCTCGGCATCGGGCCGGGCGACCGGGTAGGAATCTTCCTGCCGATGCTCCCCGAAACCGCGCCGGCAGTGCTGGCGTGCGGCCGGCTCGGGGCGATCTACGTCCCTATCTTCTCCGGCTACGGCCCGGAGGCGGCCGCCACCCGGCTCAACGACGCCCAGGCGAAGGTGCTGATCACTGCCGATGGCTTCTGGCGCCGGGGCCAGCGCGTAGCGCTGAAGCAGACCGCCGACGCGGCGCTGGCGCTGGCGCCCAGCGTGGAGCAGGTGCTGGTCGTCCGACGCCTCGGCCAGCCGGAGACGCCCTGGGTCGCCGGGCGTGACCACTGGTGGGACGAGCTGGTGCCCGGCCAGCCATCCGAGCGTCCGGCGCGGCAGACCGAGGCGGACGAGGTCTTCATGCTGATCTACACCTCCGGCACCACCGGGCGACCCAAGGGGGCAGTGCACGTCCAGGCCGGCTTCCCGATCAAGGCGGCGCAGGACATGGCCCATTGCTTCGATGTCCAGGCGGACGACACGCTGTTCTGGCTGACCGACCTCGGCTGGATGATGGGCCCCTGGGCGATCGCCGGCACGCTGCTGCTGGGCGGAACGCTCGTCCTGTACGAGGGAACGCCCGATTACCCCGCCCCGGACCGGCTCTGGGTCCTGGTGGAGCGGCACCGAGTGACCGTGCTCGGGATCTCGCCCACCGTCATCCGCGCCCTGATGGGCCACGGCGAGGAGTGGGTGCGCCGGCACGACCTGTCGAGCCTGCGAGTGCTGGGCGCGACCGGCGAGCCGTTCAACCCGGTCCCCTGGCAGTGGTACTTCGAGCAGGTGGGCGGCGGCCGCTGCCCGATCATCAACTACTCGGGCGGAACCGAGGTTTCCGGCGGCCTGGTCGGCTGCACCACGATTCAGCCGCAGAAGCCCTGCTCGTTCACCGGGCCGGTCCCCGGCATCGCCGCAGACGTCGTGGACCAGGAGGGCCGCCCGGTGCGCGGGGCGGTGGGCGAGCTGGTGGTGCGCCAGCCCTGGGTAGGCATGACCCACGGCTTCTGGAACGACCCCCAGCGCTACCTGGACACATACTGGTCGCGCTTCCCGAACGTCTGGGTCCACGGCGACTGGGCGCTCATCGACGGCGACGGCTTCTGGTACATCCAGGGTCGCTCCGACGACACCCTGAAGATCGCCGGCAAGCGCGTTGGCCCGGCGGAGGTAGAGTCCGCCGCGGTGGCGCACCCGGCGGTGCAGGAGGCAGCGGCGATCGGGGTGCCGCACGAGATCAAAGGCGAGGCGGTGATCGTCTTCTGTATCCCGCGCCCGGGCTGTACCCCGGACGAGCGACTCGCCGCCGAGGTGCAGGAGACGATCACCCGCCAGCTCGGCAAGGCGCTGCGGCCGGAAGCGGTGAAGTTCGTCCCCGAGCTGCCCCGCACGCGCAACGCGAAGATCCTGCGCCGGGTGATACGCGGCGCCTACCTGGGGCAGGAGAACCTGGGCGACCTGAGCGCGCTGGAGAACCCGAGCGCAATCGAGGCGATCGCCCGGGCGCGGTAGCCCGAGCCTGTGCAAGGGTGCCGTCCGAGGTACGTCCGGGCTCGGCTCGGGCAGGGTGTGCTCGCGCTATGGCGGGGGACGCGGAACGTGGAGAGCGAATGAAGGCGCTTCAACTGGATGCCGAGTGGCGGCCGCGCGCTGGCTACTACCCCAGCGAGCGCGAGCGCCGCGAGCGCCGAGCCGACAACTGCAACCAGGTCTACTTCCAACCGCGGCTGCGCCTGGTGGATCTGCCCGAGCCCGAGCCCGGCCCGGGTGAGATCGTGGCGCGGGTACGAGCCTGCGGCGTGTGCGGCTCGGACGCGCACCTGTTCGAGCAGGACCGCGATGGCTACATCGCCTCCGCCGATCCGGCGAAGCTGCCGGTGGTGCTCGGCCACGAGTGGTCCGGGGTGGTGGAGGCGGTCGGGCCGGGGGTCCAGTCGCTGCGCCCAGGCGACGCGGTGTGTGGCGAGGTGGCGCTCTGGTGCGGGCAGTGCGCTCCCTGCCGGGCCGGCGCCTTCGGCCAGTGCCAGAACCTGGACGAGATCGGCTTCAGCGTCGACGGGGCCCTGGCCGAGTACGTCCGCACCCGGCCTCAGTATTGCTGGCGGATCGACGCCTTGCTCCAAGCGTATAGCGACGAGGCGCGGGCGTTCGAGGCCGGGGCGCTGGTGGAGCCGACGGCGGTGGCGTACAACGCGCTGTTCGTCCGCGCCGGCGGCTTCCGGCCCGGCGGCGCGGCGGCGGTGTTCGGAGCCGGGCCGATCGGGCTGGTGGGCATCGCCCTGGCCCGTCTCGCGGGCGCCGCGCCGGTGCTCGCCTTCGAGACCGTACCCGAGCGCCGGGCTCTGGCAGCCCGGGTGGGCGCCGATCTCGTCTTCGATCCGCTGGCGCTGGCCCGCGAGGGGCGCGACGCGGCCGAGCTGATCCAGGAGGCAACCGATGGCGCCGGGCTGGCGATCGCGGTCGAGGCGGCCGGGGCGAGCCCGCGCACCTTCCCGGTGATCGAGCGGGCCATGGCAGTGGGCGGCAAGATCGTCCAGGTAGGCATCACCGCCGGGCAGACGCCGCTGACGCTGGTGAAGCTCCAGGCACAGGGGGTGAACCTGTACGGCTCGATGGGCAGCAGCGGCGCCGGGCTGTTCCCCGCGGTGATCCAGCTCATGGCCTCCGGCCGGCTGGACCTCACCCCGATCATCACTGCCCGTTTCCCCCTGGAGCAGGCGGACGCGGCGCTGCGGCGAATGGCGGAGCGGCGCGACGGCAAGGTACTGGTGACGCCGTGAGCCGCCGCTTGGCAGTGCCCCGGGTTGTCCTGCATCATTAGCTCCATGCCAGACGTTCCTGAGTTCGACAAGCGTGGCTTTTCCCTGGAGCCGCGTGGGCGACGCATCAACAAGCCGTGGGGCTACGAAGTGCTGCTCACCCCCGACGGCGCTCCCTACACCGCCAAGCTGATCGCGGTCAACGCCGGCCAGCAGCTCAGCCTTCAAGTCCACGACGTGAAAGTGGAGACCCAGGCGCTGGTCTCAGGCGAGGCCATCCTGGTGCTGGAAGGGCCAGATGGCGAGCTGCGCGAGATCGAGATGCAGCCCGGCGCCGGGTACCACATCGCCGTTGGGCAGCGGCACCGCCTGCGTGCCCGGACGGACATAGTCGTCTTCGAAGCCTCCACGCCTGAAGCCGGGACGACCTACCGGCTAGAGGACGACTTCGCTCGCCCGCACGAGACCGAGGAGCTGCGCGCCCGCGAGCGGGGCGGCTAGCGCGTCCGTGGCGCGCAGCCCATCGCTGTTGCCCGAGCCGCCTGGGAGGGGGCCCGGCGTTCTGCCTGGTGCTAATAGCCTCCTCCTCGCCCCCTTCCGCCGAGCTCCGTCGCTGGGTGTGAGCGATTTCACCCACTTGGTGCCCCTGGGGACTGCCGGACGGCTTAGCTCGGGTCCTGCCCGGCCGAATGCCTCAGTGACACCCGTGGGTGATCTCACCAGATGGAGAGGGTTCCATGCGGTTCAACCATAAGTGGCTGCGCAAGGCGGGCAGCCGGGTCTACCGGGCTTCGATTGCGCTGGCGTCGCTGGCCGCGCTCGCGCTGGCGCTGGGCGCGGGCACCAAGTGGGGCTAGCGCGCCAGGTACCGACCGCCGCCGGTTCGTCCGGCGGCGGTCGGTACTCGCCGCGGCGGCACTGAACGGCACTGGGATCGATGCGTCAGCTCCCCTCGCGCGCGCGCCGGGTGATCCTGGGGATCACCGTTTCCGGACTGGCCTGCTGGCTCGGGCTCGTCTGGCTGCTGCAGCCGGTCCCACCGGACATGATCCTCGCTGTGGCGCTCTTCTTCGTCGCCGCCGTTGCCACCGAGTTTCTGGCCGTTCCGTTGCCGAAAGGCGGTGACGTCGCGATCTCCACCGTGGTCCACGTCGCCGGCATCCTGCTGCTGCCGCTCCCGCTGGTGGGGGTGCTGGCCGGGCTGGCGATGCTGGCGCAGCAACTCGTCGCTCGTGCCCCGTGGTACAAGGCCGCGTTCAACATCGCCTCGCTGGTGCTGACGATCGCCGTCACCGGTGCCTCGATGCGCCTGCTCGGCAACCCGCTCGCGCTCGCCCAGTCGGCGCCGCGGCTCAGCATCGTCAGCCTGTTCATCGTCGCGTTCACCTACTACCTGGTCACCAGCACCCTGCTCTGGCTGCTGTTCGCGGCACTCCAGGGTCGGCCCATCTGGTACATCGTCCGGGCCAACACTAGCTCCACGCTCCTTGAGATCACCCCAGCGGTGATTGGCGGGGTGGTTGCGTTCATCTGGTCCCACACCCCCTGGTGGACGGTCGCGATGGTGTTCCCGGCCGCGATCGCCTACCTGGCGCTGCGCTACCTGCAGCGGGTCGTCACCGAGACCGACTCAGCAGTGGCGGCCATCGCCCAGATTGTGGACGAGCGTGACCACTACACGTACGAGCACTCCAGCCACGTGGGCGACTTTACCGAGCTGCTTGCCCGAGCGATGCAGTTGGACCCGTTCGAAGTCGACGTCATCGTCTCCGCCGCCCGAGTCCACGATCTGGGCAAGATCGGCGTCAGCGATTTCGCGCTCCAGAAGAAGGGGCCGCTGGACCCGGCGGAGCGGACAGAGATGGAGACGCACCCGGTCGTCGGCGCCCGCATCCTGAACCACTTCGAGGGCTACCGCAAGGGTGCCGACCTGGTGCTCCACCACCACGAGCACTGGGACGGCTCGGGCTACCCGGACGGACTGAAAGGGGAGCAAATCCCGCTTGGGGCGCGGATCATCGCGATTGCGGATGCCTTCGACGCCATGACCACCGACCGCCCGTACCGCGCGGCGCTCCCGATCGACGAGGCGCTCAACCGGATCCGCAAGGGGGCCGGCACCCAGTTCGACCCGGTCGTCGCCGGCCACTTCCTGTCCCTGGAATCGGAGCTGCGGGCGATGCTCAGCTCCCGCCCGCTTCCGCTCCGCGGCCGCGAGTCTAGCCCAGCGGCCCCCGCGGCGGAGCGGCACCGCCGCGTGGCGGTGCCCTAGCGGCGGGCACGGGAGGCAGCAGCGATGTTCATGGCCTATGCGGTCCCGCTCGGGCTGCTGGCCGGTCTGGCGCTGGGGGGACGGCTGCGTGGGCTGAGCGAGGCCCGGCTGCGCTTCGTCTCCGCCTTCGGGCTGGCGTTGCTCGTCCAGGTGCTGCTGTTCTCCACCGCCGTTGGTGATACCGCCTGGGCCCACGCATATGGGCCGACGCTCTACGTCGCGACGCTGCTGCTCACCCTCGCCGCGCTGCTGGTCAACGTGCCGGGACACGGGGCCGGGCCGCTGCTGGTGGCGCTGGGGACCGGCTGCAATCTGCTGGTGATCCTCGCCAACGGCGGGGCGATGCCAGTGCTCCCCGAGGCGCTGCGCCAGCTCCATGGCGAGGCGGCGGCCCAGGCCCTGGCGCAGCCCAGTCGGCTCACCAACGTGGCGCTGATGGACGAGCAGACACACCTGGCGCTGCTGGGAGATCGGTTCTCGATGCCGGGCGTCGTCCCGACCGCGAACGTCTTCAGCGTCGGCGATGTGCTTGGCGCAGCCGGCGTGGCGCTCTGGATCGTCGAGCTGATGCGCGGGCGTACCCAGAGCGCCGCCCCGCCCACGCCGAACGGCATCCCGCTCCGCCGCCGCGCCGAGCCCTAGCCTCCGGCCTCGAGCAAGGCCCGTAGCCCGTCCTCGAAGCGCACCCGCGGCTGCCAGCCGAGCAGCCGCTGCGCCTTCTCGATGCTCGCCCGCTTGTACCGCTCGTCGAAGCCCCGCGGTGGCTGGTGCACCACTGGCCCGCCGATCAGCCGCGCCACCGCGTTGATCGACACCTCGCGCCCCGCCCCCACGTTGATCACCTCGCCGGGCGCCACGTCCGGGCTGGCCGCAGCCAGGAGGTTGGCCTGCACCACGTCGGAGACGTGGGTAAAATCCCGCGTCTGCTCCCCGTCGCCATGGATCGTCAGTGGCACGCCCCGCCGGCGCTGGTCCAGGAAGATGCTGATCACCAGCCGGTAGGCGCCCTCGTTCGCCTGGCGCGGACCATAGACGTTGAAGTAGCGCAGCGACACGGTGTGCAGCCGGTACACGCGGGCGAAGTTGCGGGCGTACAACTCGCCCATGTACTTCTGGCAGGCGTAGGGGTTGAGCGGGTTGGGGACCATGTCCTCGGTCAGCGGGAGCGTCGGCTGGTCGCCGTACACCGAGGAGCTGCTGGAGTAGATGAACCGGCGGATCCGGGCGTCCACCGCCGCCTTCAGCAGCCGCAGCGTCCCGGTGACGTTCGCCTCGTGCGTGCCGACCGGGTCTTCGATGGAGCGCGGCACCCGCGCCAGCGCAGCGGTGTGGAACACCACCTCCGCCCCCGCCAGAGCGGGCACCAGGTCGTCGCGGGCAACGTCGGCCTGGACGAGTCGGGCGCCCGGGTTCAGATACTCCCGCTTGCCGGTGGACAGGTTATCCACCACGACGACCTCGTCGCCGCGGGCGAGCAGCGCGTCCACCAGGTGCGATCCAATAAATCCCGCCCCGCCGGTGACCACCACGCGCATCCCATCTCCCTGTCGCCGCCAGCGCTCAGCCGCCAGTCCGCGGCCGGCCGCTGCCAGCACGTTGTACCGGATCGGGCCGTCTGAGTGGCGGAACCGGGCTGGCGCGCCGAGCGCGCGGGCCGTCCCTGGCGCTTGGGATTACGCCCCGGCCGCGCGCACCACCAGGTTGGGCCACCAGTAGAGGATCAGGTAGACCCCGGCGAGCAGCAGCAGTGCCGCGGCGACCCGCTGGACGTGGGGGATCGCCTGCCGCAGCATGTTGGCCACCCCTTGCTTGAACAGCGCCAGGGCGACGGTGAGCGTCACCACCACCAGCGCCATCCCGAGCGCGTAGCTGACGAACTGAAGCGCCCCGGACAGGAAGCCACCCGCGGCCAGGCCGGTGCCGACGACGACCATGAACACAGGCAGGGTGCAGCTCAGCGAGGCGGCAGCGTACGCCAGGCCAAACAGGAAGAAGCCGTTGAACGTAGCGGAGCGCCGGCCGCCGAAGCGGTCCGCCAGCCGCTCGAACAGGCCGGTGTACAGGGTGCGCCCGGCGAGCTGGAACAGCCCCAGGACCACCAGCGCAGCGCCGATGAGCGTGCCCACCCAGGGCATACTGGCCATGAGATAGCGCCCGCCCGCGGAGATGATCACCCCGGCGATCGCGAACAGCAGCACGAAGCCGGCCGACACCGAAGCGCCAACCAGCAGTCCCCGCGCGATGCGCTCCGGCGCGGGCCGCTTGGCGAACTCCGCCTCCCGCAACCCCAGGTACAAGGAGAGGTAGGCCGGCAGCATCACGAACCCGCACGGATTCACCGCCGCCACCATGCCAGCGCCGAACGCGTAGCCGAACGGCAGCAGCGCCGCGATCGCCGCGACGAAGTTGGCGGCAAGATTCTCGATCTCGACCATCGGCAGAAGCCCCCGCGCGATTAAACCACGGCGCGGTCCCCACCGCCGCCTTTTCCCACCCCGCGGCGCGGATCACCCACCCGGGCAGGAGCCCCGAGTGCTACACGTCCAGGTTGCGGACGTTGCGGGCGTGGGCCTGGATGAAGCGCTTGCGTGGCGGCACCTGGTCGCCCATCAGCATCTCGAACGTCTCGTCCGCCGCCACCGCGTCCTCGATGTCCACCCGCAGCACGGTGCGCGTCGCCGGGTTCATCGTCGTCTCCCAGAGCTGGTCCGGGTTCATCTCGCCCAGACCCTTGTAGCGCTGGATGCTCGGCTCGCCCTTCACCTTGCGCTTCTGCAGATCCGCCAGGATCTCGTCCCGTTGGCGGTCCGAGTAGGCGTAGTGTGTCTCCTTGCCGGCGGTGATGCGGTACAGCGGAGGCTGAGCAATGAACAGGTGCCCGCCGGTGATCAGCGGCTGCATGTGGCGATAGAAGAATGTCAGTAGCAGCGTTCGGATGTGGCTTCCGTCCACATCTGCATCAGTCATAATCACCACTCGGTTATAGCGAAGCTTTGACATGTCCTGGTGCTCGCCGATCCCGACGCCGAGCGCGGTGATCATGGCCCGGATCTCCTCGTTGGAGAGCATCTTGTCCTCGCGCGCCCGCTCGACGTTCAGGATCTTGCCGCGCAGCGGTAACACCGCCTGGAAGCGGCGGTCGCGGCCCTGCTTGGCGCTGCCGCCGGCCGAGTCGCCCTCCACCAGGTAGATCTCGCAGCGCTCCGGGTCCTTCTCGGTGCAATCCGCCAGCTTGCCGGGCAGGGTCATCCCTTCGAGCGCGCTCTTGCGGATCACCAGGTCGCGCGCCTTGCGCGCCGCCTCGCGCGCCCGCGCCGCCACCAGCCCCTTCTCGATGATCTTGCGTGCGTCGCTGGGGTTCTCGATCAGGAACTGGCCGAGCGCCTCGCTGACCACCGTCTGGACCGCGTTCTTGACCTCGCTGTTGTTGAGCTTGTTCTTCGTCTGGCTCTCGAACTGCGGGTCGTGGATCTTCACGCTGACAACCGCGGTCAGCCCCTCGCGGGTGTCCTCGCCCGACAGGTTCGGGTCGCTATCCTTCAGCAGCCCGGCCTTGCGGGCGTACTTGTTCAGCGTGTCCGTCAGTGCGGCGCGGAAGCCGGTCAGATGCGTCCCACCATCCACCGTGTTGATGTTGTTGGCGAAGGAGAACACCGACTCCGCGAAGCTATCGTTGTACTGGAGCGCGAACTCCACGTGTGTCCCGTTCACCTGTCGCTCGCCGTAGATCGGCGGGTGCAGCGGGGTGCGCGTCTTGTTCAGATGGCGGACGAAGGAGACGATCCCGCCTTCGAAGTAGAACGAGTACTCCCGGCCCGCGCCGCGCTCGTCCACGAAGGTAATCTTCAACCCCTTGGTCAGGTAGGCCATCTCGCGGAAGCGCTGCGCCAGCGTCTCGTACGAATAGTCGAGCGTCTCGAAGATCGTCTCGTCCGCGAGGAAGGTCACGGTCGTCCCGTGGCCGGGGTCGTCGCCCACCCGGCGCACCTCGTAGAGCGGCTTGCCGCGCTCGTATTCTTGGACGAAGCGGCCGCCATCACGGCGCACTTCTACGCGCAACCACTTGGAGAGCGCATTCACGACCGACACGCCTACGCCGTGCAGGCCGCTGGAGACCTTGTAGCCACCGCCACCGAACTTGCCGCCGGCGTGCAGCATCGTCATGACGACCTCGAGGGCGGACTTCCCCGTCTGCTGCTGAATGCCGACCGGGATGCCGCGGCCGTTGTCCGCGACGGTGACGGAGCTGTCGGGGTGGATGGTAACGCGGATGGTATCGCAGTAGCCGGCCAGCGCCTCGTCGACGGCGTTGTCCACCACCTCGTAGACCATGTGGTGCAGGCCGTACAGCCCGGTGTTGCCGATGTACATCCCGGGCCGCTTGCGGACGGCCTCCAGCCCTTCGAGGACCTGGATCTCTTCCGCGCCATACGCCGCGCGGCTGGATTTCCGCGTCACCACGTCTTCTTGCTTCGTCGCCACTCTTGTCTCCCGGGGAGCGATCACCTGCCAGCGGCCAGCCGCCAGGTCGCCTGCTCCGTCCTCCCTCTGTGTCGTCTCTCTGTCGTCTTGCCGTCCCGCGCTACCTGACCGCGGACGCCTCGTCGCTGCTCGCTGCGTCCGCCAGCCGCTCGCGGTAGAACAGCATGGAAGCCGCGGCCAGCCCGGTGGCGATGTAGGCGTTGCCGACGATCGCCAGCACCATCCCGGCTGGTCCGCGCGTGGACAGCAGCAGCCAGATCTGCGACATCCCAGCCAGGATCAGCGTGACCAGGATCACCAGCCCCACCGCCGGCCAGAAGGCGCGGCGCACCACCCCGACACTGTTGCGCAGTGCCTGTAGCGGGCCGCTATGGCTGACGTAGATCGCGTCCGGGGCGAAGAACAGGAAGACCTCCGCCCAGAGCACGAACCCGCCTGCCAGCATCAGCACCAGCCCGGCCAGTGGCGGAGCGAACACCGTGAGGATGCCCGCCGCCAGGGCCACAGGAATCGCCAGCGCCACCGCCGCTAGCAGCAGGAGCAGGAGCAGCAGGGCGGTGCGCCAGGCGCCCAGTAGCGCCTCGCGCGCCAATGGAGTGATCTGCACCGGCTCCCCGCGCGCCTGCTGCGCCAGCGCAGCCCGGAAGAGGCCACCCAGCACGAGGCCGCTCGCCAGAGTACTCAACATCACCACCGTCGCGGCGCCCCAGCTACGAAGCATCTGGTCTCCCGCCAACCCGCCACCTCCCACAACCGCCAGCATGCTCGGGATACCGACCCGTGCCGGCGCCAGCAGCGCTAGCACGTTGAAGTCGCTTGCCAGCTCCCGCAGGTTCTGGCTTGAGTCCGCCAGCATGGCGCGCGAGGCGTCGTCCAGCCCATCCATCAGGCTGGGCGCGCTCAACGCCTGCGCCACCAGCGCGGCGGCCGACACGCGTGGACCCAACCAGAGGAGAAGGTCGAGCAGGATCGGCGCGAGCAGCAGCCAGGGCTGCCTGTTGACGACCGCGTACCCAGCCGAGAGAGTGTCGATCACTCCACGGTGGCGCGCTCGTCGACGCGCCAACATCGGCTGCTTCACAAACAGAATTTTAACATTTCATTCCGGTCTCGGGCTACCTGGGAGTGGCAGCTAGAGGCGGCGCTGGCGCCGTCCGGCCCTGCGCGCGTAGGGCCGGACGGCGGGTGTCCACGTGCCCGCGCTCCGTCGAGGACGAGGCGATCGTTGAGCTGTACCGCGAGTCGGTCTCGCGGCCCGGCCTGGACGATGCGGCCGAGCCACTGTGGCGTCTGCCTGGCCAGGCCACGCTGCTCAGGCGCCTGCGGGGGCGCGGTGGCGCTGCCAGGTGAACAGCCGCGCCGCCAGCGCCAGCAGGATGATCCCGAAGACGAGCGCGTAGGCCCCGATGATCCAGACCACCGCGAGCGCCCCGGCGCCCGGGGCGACGAACAGGATGATCCCGAACAGGATCGAGGCGACGCCGGCCAGCGCCAGGAGCCACTCGTTGCTGATGGCCTGCCGGAGCCGGATGGCGGCGGCGATCTCCGAGATGCCGGTGACCAGCGCCCAAGCGGCGATGAGGTACAGGAGCACCAGCGCGGTGATCCCGGGCCAGACGAAGGCGATGACGCCGGCGGCGATGTCCACGATGCCTTCCAGGAGCAGCCAGACCCAGCGTTCGTGGCGCGCCGCGCCGCGCACCGCGGCGATCAGCGCGAAGATGCCGTCGACGATCGCGTAGGCGCCGTACAGGAGGATCAGCACGCCCAGTGTAATGCCCGGCCAGAGGAAGGCCCCTAGGCCGAAGAGAATCGCCACGATCCCGCGGAGCGCCACGGCCCACCAGTTGCGCGCAAGCACGTCTATCACGCTCCACCCCCCCAACGTCAGAGCTAGCGGGGGCAGCCCGTTGAGGCCGCCCCCTGGTGGCTACCGCCTGGTCTCCTTCTTCGCTGGTGTCTGGGTAGAGACCGGCTGGCTCGCGGCGTCGCTCGCCTTCACCTGAATCTGGCGGGGCTTGGCATGCTCTGCCTTGGGGATGGTGATGCTGAGCAGCCCGTTGCGGTACTCCGCCTCCACCCCGCCGGCGTTGATCGCGTCCGGAAGCTGGATCGTGCGCTGGAAGCGCATCGGACCGAACTCGATCCACAGCTCCTTGGCCGATTCCGGCGCCTCGACCTTCACCTCGCCTTCAACAGTCAGCGTGCCGCCCACGGCCGTCAGCCGGACGTTGCTCGGGTCTACCCCGGGAGCCAGCGCAATCACCTGGTAGCTGTCGGCCGTCTCCCAGACGTTCATCGGCAACTGCTGCGCGCCGCCCATCCAGCCCTCGCCGCGGCGAGTCGGGAAGCCGGCTCTGGACTCCAGCATCTGCTCCATTAGGTCCCAGATGGACGGACCACTGCGGCGGCGAATGTCCATACCCATGCTGCTACTCCCTTTCCGAGAGGTCTTTCGTGCAGCCGGCAGTGCCCGGCGGGGCATCATACACCCGGAAGCGGGACGCAACGAGGCGAACAGTCGCGGCACTGCTGGAGTGAGCCTCGGCAGCACCGGTGGCCCGTCGCCCCGCGCGCCCGCTTCCCTCACTGCTCATGCAGAACCCATGCCCAGCCTGATCGTCGTCTCTGGCTCAGCTCGCGCGGCGTCAGGAGCGGCGTGGCAGTGGGACGCGGCGGAAGCGGGCCCACAGGGCCAGGTCATAGCTCGCCTTGAGCCCGCCGGCGAGAAAGAACGGCAGCCCGAGCAGCGAGCTGCCCAGAGCCAGCCCCGCCAGCGGCGGGGCGATCGCCCGCGCCAGCGAGCGGGCCAGATTGGTGAGGCCGGCCGCGGCGGCGCGCTCCTCCGAGTCGACCAGCGCCATAGTGTACGCCTGGCGGGTCGGCACGTCCATCTGGCTGGTGGTCTCGCGCAGGATCAGTAGGCCCGCGCCGATCGGAAACTGCGAGGCGAGCGGGACCAGGATGAGCAGCCCGTTGGAGATCAGGTGGCTGAACACCATGGTCCGCAGCAGTCCCACCCGCTCGGCCACCCGCGCCGCCACCAGGAAGGAGCCAGCATTGGCGAGCGCGGTCAGGCTGAAGAGTGGCCCCAGGTCTTCTAGCCCGACGCCGAAGCGGCGGTGGAAGTAGTAGGAGATCAGGCTCTGGACGATGAACCCGCCTGCCAGGGAATCGACCGCGAAGAGGGCACAGAGCTCGAAGACGACGCGGCGCGAGCGGTGCAGCCCCAGGCGGGCGATATCGGGGCGGCGGTCGAGCGCTTCGACCGCTGGCGACAGCGCCAGGGCGAGCAGGGCGCCAACGAGCGCGAATAGCGCCCCGAGCAAGAACAATGGCCGGGTAGCGTCCACCCCTTGCAGGCTGAGCAGCACCGCGGGCGCCCCGGCTAGGAGCGCCCCGCTGGCGGCGGCGACGGAGCCGGCCGCGTTGTACCAGGCGAACAGGTGGGCTCGGCCGCTGCCCCCTTCGAGCTGCCCGAGCATCGCCTGCTCGAGCGCGACGAACGGGCCAACCTCAGTGCCGGTGGCGGAGAGGGTGCCGCTGAGCGCCGCCACTACCAGCAGCCAGACTGGCCCGCCAACAGCGAACGCGAGGTAGGCGGCGACCATCGCCAGCGAGGTGCCGACCAGCAGCCGGCGCCGGCCGACCCGGTCCGCGATCACCGCGAAGACGCCCGTCCAGACGGCCGAGCCGAACAGCGCCGCGCCCAGCACCACCCCGATCTCGACGTCGTCCAGACCGAGCTGCGAAAGGTAGATCGCTAGAGCAACGCCGGCAAAGCCGTGGGCGCAGGTACGCAGCGCCCGGCCGGCCAGGACCCGCCCAACGTCATAAGTGAGCGCTGAGCCTGGTGGTGCCGCGCTGCCGGCGACCGGCTCCGCCACTTAGCTCCCGCGCAGCGGCCCGTTGTGCCGCTCTGGCGGCAGACCAGGCGGCAGCAGGGTGCGCCGAACCAGCGCCTCGGCCAGATGCTCCAGCCGGTCGGCGTCGGGCGCCGCCTGGCGCCAGGCGGCAGGGATCGCGCCGGCCCCGAAGCGCGCTCCGGCCAGCGCACCACAGACCGCGCCCACCAGCGGCGCGGTGTCACCCAGCCCCACCGCCTGCAGGACGGCCGGGGCGAAGGCGTCGCCATTCAGCGCGCACCAGGCGCCGGCCTGAAGAATCAAGATCGCCTCGTTGCGCGTGCTGAGTTGGCCGAGGACCAGGGTGGGTAGCTCCTCTAGCGCCCGCAGAACGTGGCGTTCGCCGATCAGCCCCAGGATCGACCCGGGCAGCCCCTGACCGGCGCCCCGATACAGCCGGGCGATCATGAGGTTCAGCGCGGCGGCGCTCCAGCGGCAACGCGGGTCGAAATGGGTCAGCGCCGAGGCCGCCAGGCTATCGCGGATCAGCGTCCGGTCATCCAGCCCGGGCAGCAGCGCCAGCGGCACCCCCCGGGCCAGCGCCTCAGCGGTCGCCCCGCGCGGATGGTTCTCCTCCCAGGCGGTGCGCGACGAATCAGCCCAGGGTTCTCCCTGGCTTTGCAGGTAGAGCGCTCGCGCTGCCACCCGGCCCACGTCGCGCGAGCCGCCGCGCACCCACGCCACCAGCCGCCGTGACACATCGGCTGGCTCCAGCCGCCCCCGCGCCAGCAGACTCTCGGCCAGCAGCACCGCCTGCTGCGCCTGGTCCCCGCTTCCGCTCGCCAGCCGCGCCTCGCCAGCCAGCTCGCGCTGCGCCTGCTCGCGGCTGAACGCCTCCAGTGGCCGGCCGAGCGCCTCGCCCACGGCGAGGCCCAGCAGAGTGCCCCGGGCACGATCCAGGGTGCGCTCGTCGAGCGGTTCGGGCTGCGCAGCCATGACGCGTGAATTATAGGCGCGGCTCTGCCACATGTTCGTCCACAACCAGGTAGGGGCAAGCCAGGGGATGCCCCCGGCGTGGGCAGCCGGCTACACCTCAGCGGCCAGTGAGGGCGCGGGCCAGAAACAGCAAGGAGGGAGGGCCAAAACCCTCCCTCCCCAGGGTGGCAGGGATGTCGGCCCACCCTACGCGGGCGGGAGGTGGTTCAAGATCTGGTTCAGGAGGAACACCACCGCGCCGAGCGGCGGGTTGCGATCCAGCAGGTGCGCCAGCGCACAGAGCAGGTTGCCCAGCAGGTTGCCGGGGCCCGGCTGCGCGGTGATTCGCAGATGGATCGCGTTGGTATTGACCACGAGTCCGAGCAGGTTCAGGTGGATCGGCCCCAGGTCAAGGGCCAGGATCGTGCAGCTACTCGACAGGTGAGCTACCGGGAAGGTGGCCGGCACGTTCGAGACGGTGCCGACAACATTCCCCTGCGAGTCGGTCAACGTGCCGCTGACCAGCCCGTTGGCAACGAGCTGCCCATTTTGGACCGCGAAATTCTGCAGCGTCAGCGTTCCCGAGAACGTGCCGGTCCCACCGAGCTGGTCGGTGAAGGTCCCGGAGATCGGCACCGCGGGAGCGGTCGCTGCCGCGGGCGCGGCCAGCGCGGCCAATGGCGCCGCCAGGAGCGCCCCGGCGAGCACGAGGATAGCCATCAACGTCATCAAGCGAAGCTTCACGCGTTCTCTCCCCCAAAGGAGCTGTATTGCTACGGCTCCCTGCCCCCGGCCCGCCCGAGTGCATCCACCAGGCCACTACCGGCCAGCAGTTGTGCCCGAAGTTGTGAGTTCAGGCAGTATCTCTACTAGGAATATACCGTTACGTGAATCCAGCAGAGATCGGGATCAGAAAGCCACTAAGCGCCGATAATGCCTCATCTTCTGGAAGAAAAGTATAAGCTACGGCTCACATTTTGGATTTGGCTGGTCCGATCTTGGGATATGCTGGTAGCGCCAGCGGGCTGCCGATTCTCTGAGCCGGCGCCACTGCTTCACCCTGTCCTGCCCCTGGCGTGGTTCCAGTAGGAACCGGGCACACGAGCGCCGGGCATGGACCGCTCGGGCGAGTGGCAGTAGGATAGGCGCAGCGAGCACCCTGCGGCCGTCGCCGTGGGCCAGAGGAGGAGCCGCGTGCCACCCATCGTTTGTCTCGGTGAGGCGCTCATCGATCTCTTCGCGGAGAAGGGAGCCTCCCTCCGCGATCTCCCGGCGCTGCGCCCATCGCCGGGCGGCGCCCCAGCCAACGTCGCCGTCGCGCTCGCCCGCCTGGGCAAGGCGGTCGGCTTCATCGGCCGGGTAGGCCAGGACGACTTCGGGGCGCTGCTCATCGACCTGCTCGCCCGGGAGGGCGTCGACACCACGTACTTCGTGGCCGATCAGCGCGCCCCCACCATGCTCGCCGTCGTCGCCAGCCCCAGCCCCAGTGAGCAGCGCTTCGTGCTCTACCACGGAGCGGATACGCTACTGCGGGTCGACGAGCTGCCGCGCGCGTACCTGGAGTCGGCGCAGCTCTTCGTTCACGGCTCGGTGATCCTCGCCTGTGAGAGCGCCGCCGCCGCGCTGCAAGCGGCCGAGTGGGTGCGGGCGGCCGGGCGCCCGGTCATCTTCGATGTGAACTTGCGTCCCAGCCTCTGGCCCGACCTCGGCCAGGCGCGCCGGCTGATCCGGGAGGCGATCGCCTCGGCCAGCGTGGTGAAGCTGAACGAGGTGGAGCTGGAGTTCGTGACCGGCACCCGCGATCCAGCCCAGGGCAGCCGCCAGTTGCTGGCCCAGGGAGTTCAGCTCTGCTGCGTCTCGCTCGGCGCTCGGGGCTGCTACTTCGCCACCGACCGGGTGAACGGCGCGGTTCCGCCGTTCACGGTGCAGGTGCGCGACACGACGGGTAGTGGCGACGCCTTCGTCGCCGGCCTGGCCGCCCGTTTGAGCGAGCTGGAGCAGCCGCTCGACGAGGTAGACGAGCGCACGTTCCGCCAGGTCTTCCGCTTCGCCAACGCCTGCGGCGCGCTGGCGGCGACCGACGTGGGCGGGATGCGGGCCCTGCCCACCCGCGCCGCGGTCGAGCACTTGCTCCACAGCGGCGCGCCTTCCAGCCCCGTCAGCTAGCCGCCGGTCCTGCTACCCTCCAGGCGCGCCGGCGGGCGCATTCCGCTACCAGCAGACCGCCGGGCAGCGCAGGGGGCGCACATGGAGCGAGCGGAAGAGGGGCTGGGCGCTCCGGAGACCGGGCGGGCACCGCGGAGACGCGAGACGGAGCCGGAGTTCGCCACCACCCTGGCGGCGGCGTTCGATGATCTGCAGGTTGGGCAAACGTTCAGCTTCCGACGTACCTTCACCGACGGTGACGTAGCGCTGTTCTGTGGCGTCAGCGGCGACTTCAACCCGTACCACCTGGACGACACCTTTGCGCAGCAGAGCTGGTTCGGCCGGCGGATCATTCCCGGGCTGCTGACGGCGAGCATGCTCACCCACATCGGCGGCCTGCTCGGCTTCCTGGCCCGAACGATGCGCTTCGAGTTCGTCGCCCCGGTGTACGTCCTGGACACCATTACCTGCACCGTGACGATCACCGAGAAGAACGCGGCCCGGCGTCAGGTGCTCGGCGCGGCGCGCTGGGTCAACCAGGATGGGGTCGAGGTGCTTCGAGGCGACTTCAGCGGCTTGCCCGGGCCGCGGCGCCTGGCGCGGTGATAAGAGGTAGCGGCGGGGCCGTCTCTGTCGAGGCTCCCTCGGCGAGCTGCTGAATCAGCTCGGTGAGGAGCTGCTGCTCGTAACGGAAACGGCGGGTAGGGACGGCGATGCCCAGCGCCGCGACCAGCCGCCGCTGGCTGTCGAACACCGGCGCGGCGATACAACACTCCCCCTCGGCGTATTCCTCCAGGTCGAACGCCACGCCCGATTCGCGGACGCGGGAGAGGTGGCGCTGCAACTGCTGTGGGTCGTCGATCGTGCGCTCGGTGAAGCGTGGCAAGGTGGGCAGGCTGGTGTACTCGGGCCATTCCGCGGGATCGAGGTACGCCAGGAAAACCTTGCCGAGCGCGAGGGCATGGGCCGCGCCGCGGAATCCGGGGGCGAGCCCGTGCAGCTCACGCACCCCTCGCCGTCCCTGGATCGCCACGATCTCCAGATCACGGTTGCTCCAGGCGGCGAGGTAGCTCCGCGCCGCAGTTCGCTCGCTGGCCTCTTCTACCACGGGCTCAAGCTGGCTGACCGGCGGGCCCGAGGCGAGGTACTTCTGATAGAGCCTGGGGATTTTGGGGCCGAGTTCCAGACCGTGGTCCCGGCCACCCGCCTGCACGAATCCGCAGGCCTCCAGGGTGTGGATCAGGTGGTACGCGGTGGAGAGGCTCACGCCGAAGTGGCGGCTCAGCACCTTGGCGTTCACGTGGCGCGGGTGCTCGCTCACCAGCTCCAGCGTCTCCAGAATCCGGCGGGCAGTGCTCAGCGTCTTCAGATCCGCGGAGCGCATGGCTCCTCCTTACATATAGAACCACAATAGAACCTGCGCCGCCTCAGCCAGGCGGCAGGGAGCGCGCCATTCGCCCCAACAGCCTTCCACACGGGCAGTGCCCAGCTCCACAGCGCCAGGGTTGGATACGCGCTACTGAGAGCCGGGGAACGTGCAATAGCGGTAAAAAACCACGCCCTCCGCCCTCAACTCGCTCATCCTGGTACCCATCATGGCCTTGGCCGCTGACGCTGTCAAGAGCCTCCCGGCGCTTCTGCTCAGCCCGCCTGCTCCAGAGCAAGACGTTCCCGGCAGAATTCGCACTATTTGCCAAAAGCGGCCGGTATCGTTGCCCCGGGCTGCCGGGTGAAGTAAGCATGAGGGCGTGGCACGGCGCTGCTCGCTCGAGGTGAGGCCGTTCCGAACGGCAGGGCCGGCGGCGGCGAGCAGGCGCGGGGAGAGCCTCCGCCAGCGCCTGAGATCCGCACGCCGGGCTTTGTTCGGCCGTGTCCTGTTGCGCGCCGCGGCCTTCCGGCCAGGTGCCGACAATGGCCTCGCCTCCGCGCCCCACTGTTCAGTGAGGAGATTCTGTTGACGGCGTATAGCACCTACTCTAGAATGGCTTCAGCCAGAATACTGCTCAACGAGGGCTGCTGTAACGACGCTCCGCGCTCCTGCACCAACCAGTGAGCGGAGGTACTCTGGTGCGCGGTGAGCGAGAACAGCGGCAGTTGGCTCCTGGCGAGAGCAGGGGTTCTCGTGTGCTGCCCCGAAGACGCGGGAGCAGCCAGGCGTATCTGGCACTCCCGCCGTTCGGCGTTGCCCATTTTCCCCTCTCGGCTCTTCCCTCCCCTGGCCCACGAGTCTACTCTTCGCCTCTGGAGGTCAGTCGTGGCAACTTGACGGGAGTAGGCGATTCGAGAGCACGGCCTCTCGACTGGCAAGCACGGAGATCTTCAGCGAATCAGACGACGCGGTGAGGAGGCGCCGATGTACCGGTACAACGGTCAGGATATCTTCGTTGTCGACGGCCACGTGCATTTCTGGGATGGCAGTCCCGAGAACCAGCTCAACAAGTACGGCGATGGCTGGATTCGGTGCTTCTACGATTACCACCGAAATCTCAGTCCGGCGGACTATGTCTGGCCGTTGGAGCTGTACCAGAAGTACCCAGAAGAGCGCATGATGCGCGACCTCTTTGAAGAGGGCTACGTTGACATCGCAATCTTCCAGCCAACGGTCCTGACAGAGTTTTACAAGAAGGGCTTCAACACACTCGAGCAGGACGCGGTGCTGAAGGAGAAGTACCCGGACAAGTTCATTTTGAACGGCGCCTGGGACCCGCGTGACGGTGAGGAGGGACTGCACCATTTTGAAGAGGCCGTCAAGCGCTGGAATCTCAAGGGCGTCAAGCTTTACACCGCGGAGTGGAAGGGCTCGTCCAAGGGGTGGAAGCTGACCGACTACTGGTCGCGCCGCTATCTGGACAAGTGCGCCGAGCTGGGTGTGGTGAACATCCACGTGCACAAGGGACCGACTATCTGGCCGCTGAACCGCGATGCCTTCGACGTCGCGGACGTGGACGACGTGGCGACGGAGTACCGCGATGCGGGACTGCGCTTCATCGTGGAGCACTGCGGGCTGCCGCGGCTGGAGGACTTCTGCTGGATCGCGGTGCAGGAGCCGAACGTCTACGCCGGCCTGGCCGTGGTGATGCCCTTCATCCATGCCCGGCCGCGCTACTTCGCCGAGGTGATGTCCGAGCTGCTGTGGTGGGTGGGCGAGGACCGGATGCTGTTCGCCTCCGACTACGCGCTCTGGAGCCCGAAGTGGCTTATCGAGAAGTTTATGGCCTGGGAGATCCCGGAAGATCTGAAGGAGCAGCGTGGCGTCAACCTAACCTTGGAGGGCAAGAAGAAAATCCTGGGGCTCAACGCAGCCAAGCTCTACGACATCAAAGTGCCGGAGATGGTGACGGCATGAGCCGGACCGGGGTGGTCTCCGAACGGGACGTGCTGGAGGCGCTCCGGGTGGTCATCGACCCGGAGCTGGACGCCTCGATCGTCGAGCTCGGGTTCGTCGCCGAGGTCGTGGTGGACGGCGCCGAGGTGCGGGTCGCCTTGCGCCTGCCCACGTTCTGGTGCGCGCCGAACTTCTCCTGGCTGATGGCCGAGGATGCCCGGCAGGCCGTGCACGGCCTGCCGGGGGTGGAGCGTGTGGTGATCGAGCTGCTCGACCATCACGCGGGTGAGGAGATTTCGCTGGGCGTCAGCCAGCGGCGGTCCTTCGAGGAGACTTTTGCCGGGGAGGCGACGGAGAACCTGGAAAGCCTGCGCCGGCTGTTCCGGCGCAAGGCCTTCTTCAAGCGGCAGGAGCAGCTCCTGGGCTCGCTGCCTCGGACCCAGGTCCGGCGCGGGCTCACGCTGGCCGAGCTGCCGGACAGCCCGGAAGCGCGGGCGTACCGCGCCATCCGCGCTGAGCTCGGCCTGGACTGCTCCCCGCGGGCGCCGGCCATCACCGACGCCCAGGGGCGGGAAGTGGAGGACGTCGAGGCGCATCTGCAGCGGATTCGGCTGATGCGGGTGAGCATGGACGCCAACACAGTCCTGTGCCGGGGGCTGCTCGAAACCCGGTATGCCCTGGCAGGAGCGGCGCAATGAGACTGGCTGCCCGACGCTGGTCTGGTCCGTCAGCGTCCAGCCGAAAGCGGCGTTGGATTCATCATCACGCGCGAACCACACAGCGGGAGCATCAGGAATGAAGGCAGCTCGCGTCGTTGCCTATCACCAGCCCTTTCAGCTGACCGATGTCCCGGAGCCTGAGATCCAGGGGCCGCACGATGTGATCGTCCGCATCGGCGGAGCGGGGCTGTGCCGGACGGACCTGCACATCCTGGAGGGCCTCTGGAAAGACAAGGTTCCCGTCACGCTGCCCTATACGCCTGGACATGAGAACGCTGGCTGGATCCAGGCGGTGGGCAGCAACGTGACCTCGGTGAAGGTGGGCGATCCGGTCATCGTCCACCCGGTCATCACCGACGGCATCTGCCCCGCCTGCCGGCGTGGTCAGGACATGTATTGCGAGAGCCTGGTCTTCCCCGGCATCTGGGCAGACGGTGGGTTCGCGCAGCTCCTCCGCACCTCCGAGCGCTCGGTGCTGAAGCTGCCGTCGAACCTGGAGCCGGCCGCGGTCGCGCCCTACGCCGACGCCGGCCTGACCGCCTATCGCGCGGCCAAGAAGGCGGCGGCGACGCTGCCACCCGGGTCGCGCGCGGCGATCATCGGCATTGGCGGGCTGGGGCACATTGCCTTGCAGTGCCTGCGGGCGCTGTGCGCCGCGGAGATTATCGCCGTCGACACCCGCCCCTCGCAGCTCGAGTTTGCCAAGAGCCTGGGGGCGGCCCACCTGGTGGATGCCAAGGAGCGGCCGGTCGAGCAGGTGCGCGACCTCGCGGGTGGGGCAGGGGTGGAGGCGGTGCTCGACTTCGTCGGCGAAGGCCCAGCGGTCGAGCAGGCGTTCCGCATGCTACGCCAGGGCGGCACGTACTACGTGATCGGCTATGGCGGGACGCTGAACGTGCCAACCATGGACTTCATCACCGGCGAGGTGAGCGTCGTGGGCAACCTCGTCGGCAACTTCACCGAGCTGCGCGAGCTGATGGCGCTGGCGGGCCAGGGGCGGGTGACCCTGCGCACAACGCGCTATCCGCTCGACGCGATCAACGATGCCATCGAGGCGCTGGACCACGGCAAGCTGGAGGGACGAGCCGTCATTGTGCCCTGACACCGCGCCTGCTGCTCCGCGGCGCGTCCTGGTCGAGGCCGCGTCCCGGGCAGCCTGTGCTCAGCAACGAACCGAGCGATTCACCGCAGCCAGGCGACAGGGTGCCGCAGGAATGGGGACACCTCGGAGCGCCGTAGGGCCGGGCAGAGGCCCGGGCTGCGCCCCGGCTGCAGTGCAGAAGGAGGTGAGAGCCGACTGCAGCGAGTAATCCGCGGGCGATAGGGCTCATTCATGAACTACGTGACGAATCGCCACGCGTGTGGGTGAGCAAGGAGGGAATATGTCGGCACGAACTGAAGCACTTGAGCGCGCTGGGAAGCGCACGTATGGAGCTATAGACTGGTGGGGTGGCTGGCGAACCTGCATCCTCGCCTGTCTCGGCTTTACCGTGCTGTTCGTGGCACTCGGCGCGTACATGCACAACTTCGCCTGGACGGCGGGGATCGACGCCGCCAGCCCGCAGTTCGCGCTGTACTGGCGGACGTTGCTGATCCTCGAGCTGGTCGGCGTGGGCGTGGGGACGATCGGCTGGTGGGCCTGGCTGATCAATACCGGCCGCTCGATCGCGCAAGAGGTGACGCACGAAGAGGAAGTTCGCCGCATCGCGGTGTTCTGGGGCCTGGTTGGGGCGACCTCGCTCGTGCTCTACTTCATGGCGAGCTTCTTCCCGAACTCTGATGGTGCCTGGCACCAGACGGCGGTGCGCGATACGGCCTTTACTCCGCCGCACATCGTGATGTTCTACTGCGCGTTCCCGCTGGGCATCACCATGACCATCGGGACGTACCTGTACGGGCGCACCCGGCTGCCGAAGGTCTACGGGGCAGAGAAGGGGTTCCCGTGGTCCTTCTTCCTGCTGATCGCGGCCAGCGTGACCGAGATGATGCAGGTGGCCATGAATGAATGGGGCCATAGCCTCTGGATTACAGAGGAGTTCTTCGCGGCCCCGTTCCACTGGCCATTTGTCACCTACGGCTGGCTGGCCTCCGGCATCTTCGCCCTGTGGGCGGAGACGCTGCTCCGCCTCCTCGGGATCGAGAGCGAGATCGAGCAGGAGAAGGCTGCTGCCAAACCGGCTGTCGCCTGATCGGCGGCACGCTGACGGAAAGGGGACGGCCCCGCCACGTGGCGGGGCCGTCCGCACCGAGCGGTTCATCCGTGATGCATCCGCGGTGAGCGGAGACGGGAAAGGAGCACCTGGAGATGGCGGCCACAGCTCCAGCCTACAATGCGGCCGAGCTGCGCAAGCTGCTCGACAAGAAATACGTCTACATCGACCGCAAGTGGGACATCGTCTTCTGGGTCACGGCAGCGTTCGTCGTTGGCGCCGCGGCGGACATCACCAAGCTGCTGTTCGCGGGGGACTGGGACTTCTGGACCGACTGGAAGGATCGCCAGTGGTGGCCAATCGTCACCCCCTTCGCGATGATCATCATCCCCTCGGCGCTGCAATACATCCAGTGGCTCGCGTGGCGCTTCCCGACCGGCGCAACCTACACCGCTGTGTGTATGTTCCTCGCCTCGTGGATCGGGCGCGTCTACCAGTGGTACGACTTCGTCTGGTACCCGCTGAACTTCGTCTGGCCCGCTACCATCGTCCCGGCTGGCATCCTGCTAGACACCATCCTGCTGAAGACCAAGAGCTTCGTCCTCACCTCGGTCATCGGCGGTATGGTCTGGGCGTTCATCTTCTGGGAATCCAACTACGTGCCGTTAGCGCCCTACCTGCAACCGGTGAACTTCATGGGGCACATCCTCACGGTGGCCGACGTCCAGGGCATCCAGTACCTGCGCAGCCAGACCCCGGAGTACCTACGGCTCGTTGAGCATGGCTCGCTGCGCAGCTTCCTGGAAGAAACCCAGTATGTGTCGCTGGTCTTTGGCGCTACCGTCGCCGTTGCCGGGTACTGGGTCGGCCAGTTTATCGGCCGTGGCCTCGCCATCTGGCCGATCGGCCGCTTCATCAAGCGGTTCTAACATGATGGACAGCGAGCGAAGACCGCGCGACGCGTGGAGGGCGTCACCATGAAACAACGACGACCACTCGTTCTGTCCCTGGTCTTGGGCTTCGCCATGGTCATCGTCGGCGCCGCGGTCGCCTACGCGCACGGTGAGCGATCCCAGGAAGGCTTCCTGCGGATGCAGACCGTGGCGTTCTACGACGTCAACTTCTCGACTGACACGGTGAAGCAAGGGGAGGAGCTCACCATTACCGGGAAGGTCAAGGTGCTGGATACCTGGCCGAACAACCTCGCCCAACCTGATGTCGGGTTCATCGGGGTGATCGCGCCCGGCCCGGTGGTGCTGCTCAAGGACCGCGTGATTAATGGAGCCGAAGCGCCCGACGCGATCTATATCAAGAAGGGCGACATCTACGAGTTCAAGCTCACCGTTGAAGGCCGCGCGCCCGGGCAATGGCACGTGCATCCCTCGTTCGCCGTCTCCGGTGCCGGCACGCTCCTCGGCCCTGGCAAGTGGATCACCGTGCAGGACGCGGGCGGCTTCTCCAACCCGATCCAGTTGCTCAACGGCCAGACGATCAACCTGGAGAACTACGGGTTGGGCCAGTTGGTCATCTGGCACTGGCTCGGGTTCTTCCTCGGGCTCGGCTGGATGGTCTACTGGACCGGACCGAAGCCGACCGTCACCCGGCTCCCGATTACCCTCCGCATCCCGCTGAACACCGATGGCCAGGATGTGGGCCTGATCACCAAGAAGGACCACCAGGTCGTCAATCTCTTTGCGCTCGCGACGATCGCGCTGCTGGTGATCGGCTGGATCTACATCCAGGCTGCCTACCCGGTGCGCATTCCGCAGCAGGTGCTGCGGTTCGCCCCACCCGAGATTTCCGCGCCGGCCGCCCCGGCCAAGGTCAACCCGGGGCTGGCGTCGTATGACCAGGATTCGCAGACCGTAGTGCTGCCGATGACGGTCACTAACACGGGAGACAAGCCGCTCACCGTGAAGCAGTTCACCACGTCCTACTTCACGTTCGTGAATCAGTCGGCGGGCGCCACTCCGAGCGGCGAGTATCAGTACCCGATGACGGTCGATCCCGCCGGTCCGATCAACCCGGGCGAGACCAAGACCATCAAGATCACGATAACCAACCCGCTGTGGTCGGATGAGCGCATGGTCGAGGTCGATAAGCCGATGCGGACCGTCGCGGGCATGCTCTTCTTCGTCGACTCCAGCGGGGCCCAGTCAGAGGTCGACTTCCTGGCCGACCTGGAGCCGAAGTTCAAGATGTAGTCACCTGGTGGCACACGGCCTGCCCTGTTGCCAGGCAGGCCGTGTGGCCACTGTTGAGACAGCCCGGCCACCAGCATGCTCGCGCTGGCCCCGTAGGAAGGATCAGGCGCTGCCTTGGGCATTCGTGGCGGTGGGCGCGTGGGGAGGACCATTGAGCGCTGTTCTACTGTTGCACCAGGGCGAGGAGTTCGTTTTGCTCCTCCCGGCGCTCCTGTTGGGGGCCGCGACCTTCCTGTTCTCGCGGCTCGGCAAGGACGAGCAGGCGCGCGCTGAGTCCACGGCAGACGACCAGGGTCAGGCACAAGAGCCTGCCTCTGGCCCAGTGGAGCGCGAGATCGTTCCCGAGTCGGAAGCTCCCGAACTGGTGCCCGCGGGGAGCGAGCCGCCAGCCCATCAGGCTCTACTCCACGGTGGTCCGCCGAACGGACATCGCCCCGGTGGATAGCCATCCGCCGCTCGAGGGCCGCGCTCTGTTCTGCGCCCGACCGGGGGTGGAATCCGCGGCCGGGAGACTGTGTGGGGTGATGGGAGAACCAACAAGCCTGGGCCCGTTCGTCCTGATGCCGGTGTTCTTCATCGGCGCTGGCCTGGCGTTCGTCGCCTGGCTCATGCGCTGGCATCAGTTGCCCGATGAGCTGGAGCCGCACGTCCTGGCGGCGCTTTCTGACACCGAGGCGCTGCCGAACTGGGAGATTCTGCGGCGGTCGCCGCTGGCGGAGCGCGACGTGGACGCCGGCACGCTGGAGTACGTCCTGGAGCGGCTCCGCGGCAAGGGCATGGTGGTGCGCTGGTACGAGCAGGCGCGGCGCGCCGGACAGCCACCGTACGCGGTGTATCGCCGGGTCAGCCGCCCAGTCGCGGAGCACCGCGCCAACCAGTCGTAGCGCTCAGCGCGTAACCACCACCTCCAGGTCGCCGCGCGTGCGCTCCACCGCCACGACTGTTCCGGCGCCAGCGCGCTCGTAGCGGAGATCCACTGCTGCTGCGCCCACGCAGAGATCGCGGACGTGCACCCAGCCAAGCCGCTCGGGCAGGAACGGATGGTCGATGCGCAGCCGCCTGTTGAAGGCGTCTGGGCGCAGCCCGAGCATCGTCTGGAGCATGAAGGGAAGCGCGCCGGCCGCCCAGGCCTGCGGGTTGCACGCGACCGGGTACTTCACCGGAACGCTGGAATAGTCTGTGTCGTAGCCGGCGAAGGTCTCTGGCAGGCGGAAGTGCTCGAAGCGGGTGGCCGCCTCCAGCACTCCGCTGAACACCCGAGCCGCTTCCTGTAGATAGCCGTAGCGCTGCATGCCGGCGACGATGAATGCGGTATCGTGTGGCCAGACGCTACCCACCTGGTAATCGATCGGGTTGTAAGCGGGGTGGTTGGCTGAGAGGGTGCGGATGCCCCAGCCCGAGAACATGTCCGGCTTCAGCACGCGCTGGACGACGTCGCCCGCGTGCTCCGGGGCGATGATGCCGGTCCAGAGCGCGTGGGCCGGATTGGAGGCGATGCTCCTGGACATCCGGCCGTCGGCCTGCCGGCACAGCGCGTAGTAGCGCTCGTCCGGGAGCCAGAAGTCGCGGTTGAACGCTTCGTACAGCCGCTGCGCGCGCTCGCGCAGGCGTCTGGCAGTTCCGTCGTCGCCGTCGCGCTCGAACAGGTCGGCCAGCGAGGTCCAGGCTAGATAGACAGCGCCCTGTACCTCTGGTAGCGCGATCGGCGGCTCGGCAAGCTGGCCGTCCTCCAGCACGATGGCGTTGCCCGAATCCTTCCAGCCCTGGTTGCGCAGCCCTTTGCTCGAACGCGTCTTGTAGTCGATGAAGCCGTCGCCATCCGAGTCGCCATACTCCTCGATCCACGTCAGCGCCCCATGCACCGCGTCCTTCAGCTCATGGAACAGGTCTAGCGAGCCCGACCAGGTGCTGGCGATCCCCAGCAGCACCAGGAACAGCGGGGTACTGTCCACGCTGCCGTAGTAGGGCGTCTGGGGGATCTCGTCTAGGTTGGCCATCTCCCCCACCCGTAGCTCGTGCAGCACCTTGCCGGGCTGCTCGTCGCGCCAGTCGTCCACCTTGGTGCCCTGGTGCGCAGCGAGCACACGCAGGGTATGGCCCGCCATCTCGGGCTCGAAGGGCGCCATCTGGATCGCGGTCACGAGGCTATCGCGCCCGAACAGCGCCACGTACCAGGGTACGCCCGCGGCGAAGAACGCCTGCTGCTTCTGCTGCATCGCCAGCATCCGCAGATCGAGGAACGAGCGCCGCAGCACCGCGTTGAAGAGGGCATTATCCGTGTCTACCCGCATCCCAGTGCTCTCCTCGCCCTGGTGCACCCGGCGCAGCGTCTCCACCCCCGCCCCCTGGGCGGCACCGGGACGGGACTCCAGCGCCCCACCGCGCGTGTCGGTCAGCTCCACAGTCACCGTCAGCTCCCAGCGCGCCTGCGGCTTCAAGACCAGGTGGAAGCTCGCCCCCTGCTGGTCGTGCTGGTCGGGCTTCTGGCTGAACCGAATCTTCGTCCGGCGCTGGTGGCCATCCGCCCCGTCGTACTGGAAGGTGAGCGTCGAGCCGCTCCAGCGCGGTGGCTGGAGCGTCCCGCGTTTCCCCGGCGCCGCGCCACGGACGTGGAACATGTCGGCGAAGTCGGCGCCGTAGCCGAACCAGAGCGTGAGCTTGGCAGGCTCAGCGGCGTAGTTCCGAACCTGGAGCACTTCCGTGTAGGTGTCACCCAGCCGCTTCTCGCGGCGGATACCGAGCGTCTCCTTGCGCAGCAGCAGTGACCCGTCATCGGCCTCGATATCCGGATTGGTCAGCTCAAACACTGCCCGCCAGCCCTCGCTCGCGTTGGCGAGCAGCGACACCAGCGGAACACCGTTCAGCCGCATCGCCTGCTCGCTGAGGTAGCGCATGTCGTGGAAATACAGCCCCTGGTCGGATTGCGGCAGAATGTCGCCGGCATCGGTGCAGAGCAGGAAGAGGTTGCCTTCTTTGATGACAACGGGCTGGATGAAGCGGGGGCGGAGCGACGAGCGGCCGTGGTGCAGGATGCGCTCGGCGCCGCTGGCCTTGTTCTCCATCGCGATCCGTCCTTGGCGCTCAGCGACGCTTGAGCGCCACCAAGGCCAGGCCAGCCAGGCTGGCGGCCGCCGCCGCGACCCAGCCGCGGTGCGTGGTCAGCCAGACCTCGCTGCTGAAGGCGCGGGCGCGGCTGTCGAAGTCGCCGTGCGCGCTGTAGGGGCCGGGCACCGGCTCCCAGAGATTGTTCGGCCGGTTCGGGTCCGCCAGCCCGTCGTACTGCTGGGCGTCGTAGCCGGTGCGCCCGAGGTAGCGGTCGAGCCAGCCCGGGATAAACTTCTGGCCCCATACCGCTTCGACCGTGGGCCAGCCGACCAGCATTTCGCGCCGGTCATGGTGCGCCGCCCAGTACACCGCCTCTGCGCCCACCTCGGGTTGGAAGATCGGCGGCACCGGCTGCGGCTTGCGGGGCAGGCGGCTCTTCACCCAGTCGAACTGCGGAGTATTCAGCGCCGGCATGTGGACCACCGTCAGGCGCACGTGGCTATTGTCGTGGATCAGCTCGCAGCGCAGCGAGTCGGTGAAGCCGACGATCGCGTGCTTGGCGGCGCAGTAGGCGGATTGGAGCGGGATGCTGCGGTAGGCGAGCGCGGAGCCAACCTGGACGATCGTCCCCCGGTCGCGCGGAAGCATTCGGCGCAGCGCGGAGAGCGTCCCGTACACCACGCCCAGGTAGGTGACCTCGGTGACGCGCTTGTACTCGTCGGGCGTCATCTCGCGCGCCGGCGAGAAGACGGAGGCCATGGCGTTGTTGACCCAGATGTCGATCGGGCCAAACGTCTGCTCTACCTTCGCCGCAGCGGCTTCCACCGCGTCGGCGTCGGCCACATCGGCCGGCAGCACCAGCCCCTGGCCGCCCATCGCCTCGATCTCCCGCCTGGCTGCCTCCAGGCGCTCCTGGCTACGCGACAGCAGCCCGACGCGCGCGCCGCGCTTGCCAAATGCTTGGGCGATCGCTCGTCCCAGCCCGGCGCCCGCCCCGGTGACGACGACAACTTCCGCGTGATTCTTGCTCATGGTGCTCCTCGTGGTTTCAACGATGGGAGTCGTGCACGCGACGTCTCCTGCCTATAGCTGGCGCCCGGCTGGCAGGCCAGCCGGGCGCCGCGGCCAAAGATCAGAAGCGCGAGAATGTGGACATGGACCCCATGCCGAGCAGGCATCGGGGCGATCCGCGCTCCGGCCAGGTCGAGTGGCTCGTCGGGCTGCGCCCCGACGATGCGCTCACGCGGGAGGCTGGGCGCCGCCGCGGCGAGGCACAGCGCGGGCTGGTCGAAGTGATCCAGATGCTCGTGCGTGCACAACACCGCGTCCGCCTGGCGGCCCAACTCCTCGGGTGTGAGCGGCGCTGGCCAGACGCGTTCCTGGTGAGGGCCGAGAAACGGGTCCACGAACAGCGTGGGGCCGCCGTCCGCCGGCTGCAACCGGAACCCGGATTGCCCGAGCCACCACAGCTCCAGCCCGTCTGCTGCCATTGTGTCAGCGCACCCCCGCGGTCCCGGCCAGCGCTGTCCAGAGTGACTCGCCCCGGGCCCGCGCTGCCCGCACCTGCCGCAGGCTAGCCAGTACCTCGTTGTGGGCGAACCAGCCGGTGGTAAACGAGATCGCGGCCGAAACCAGGCAGAGCGTGCAGCCGGTGTGGAACAGCAGCGCCTGTGCCAGCACCAGCAGCACCGCGACGACGACCAGGCCCAGGACAACCAGCCCGAACAGCAGCACGATCCCGGGCAGTCGCCGCCAGCGGTCCTCGCCGCCGATCGCCCCGGTGATCGCGTCGGCCAGGTACGCCAGCGCCCCGAGCGCCGCGTCCGGGATCGGCAGCGCCCGCGAGACCCAGGAGGTGAGCACGACCTGGCTGCCCCGGCCAAACAGCGGGTCCCAGACTTGCTGCACCCACCCAAGCTGGTAAGCGGCGAGATACGCGGCGATGCCACAGCCCAGCAGCGCCAGCACTACCGGCGGCGCGCGCCGCGACCAGGCGGATGGGTTGGAGCGGGCTCCGGGCGGCACAGGCGACGTTGGCATACGGGTAGCTCCTGGCGGCGGCCCAGCCCCACCCGGCAGAAGGGCGCAGGAGCCCACTGAGGAGCGGGCCGCGGCGCTCTTCTGCGCCCTTACCGGGGAAGAGCGGTCCTGGCAGCGGCTGGGGCTACCAGAGCCTCGCGCAAGCATCGTGCCGCCGGCTGCGGCGCAGGCTGAAAGCTCGCTGAAAGCGCTGGAAGCGACGGCGCGCTAGCATGAAGGCGCGGGCTCTTTTGAGGGCGTCGCGGGCAGAACAAGAAGGAGGCGGCGATGGCGTTCGTGGGGCGCGTAGCGTTGATCACTGGCGCGGCGCGCGGTATCGGGCTGGCGGTGGCGGAGCGTCTGGGACGCGAGGGGGCGCGGCTCGCCCTGGTGGATCGCGACGCGCCAGCGCTCGCCTCGGCTGTGGCAGCGCTGCGGAACAGGGGGCGCGAGGTCCTGGACCTGGCCGCCGACGTGACCCGGTCGGTCGAGGTGGAGCGGGTGGTGGCCCAGGTCCTCGAGCAGTGGGGCCGGATCGACATCCTGGTCAACAACGCCGGGATCGCCGGGCGCTCGGCAACGACCTGGGAGCTGACGGATGAGGACTGGCTGAGCGTGCTGAACGTGAATCTCAGCGGGACGTTCTACTGCACCCGGGCCGTGCTGCCGGCGATGCGGCGGCAGGGCTATGGCCGGATCGTCAACCTCGCCAGCATCGCCGGCAAGGAAGGTAACCCCCAGGCTGTGCCCTACTCCGCGTCCAAAGCCGGTGTAATCGGGCTGACCAAGGCGGTCGCCAAGGAGGTGGCGACAGAGGGAATCCTGGTCAACTGCGTCACCCCGGCGGTGATCCGCACGGACATCCTGCGCCAGGTGTCAGACGAGTTCGTGCAGTACATGCTGAGCAAGATCCCGATGCGGCGGGCGGGAGAGCCCGCCGAGGTGGCAGAGCTGGTGGCCTGGCTCGCCTCCGACGCCTGTAGCTTCTCCACCGGGGCGGTGTTCGATATCAGCGGCGGCCGCGCCACCTACTGAACGCCCGCCGCACGGCGGACCGCGGCCAGCAGCTCCGCCACCGGGGGACGATCCGCCGTCTCCTGGCTCCGGTATAGGTACACGATCGCGCCATCTGGCCCGAGAACGACGTCGCCGCCGAGCTGATGGATATCGGCGCGCGGGAGGCGCGGGAGTCGCCCGCGCAGCAGGCCGCGGAGATAGACCCGCGCGGCGTGCAGCGTCCAGACCTGCCGGGGCGCGCCGCGCCGCAGCCCGAACGCGCGGTAGGCAGCGCGGGTGGGATCGGACAGGATCGGGAACGGAAGCCGCTCCTGGGCGAGGAACTGCCGCAGGCGCTGCGGTGGCTCGAAGCTGACCACGACCACCTCGGCTCCATAGCGAGCCAGCTCCGCCCGCTGCTGGCGCACCTGCGCCAGATGTTCGCGGCAGGGCAGTCAACCCAGCCAGCGGAGGAACACCAGCACCAGCGGCTGCCCCCGCCAGGCGCGCAGCGAGTGCGGACGGCCCTCGGGATCGAGCAGCACCAGCTCCGGTGCCGGCTGACCAGGCACGGCCTCGCTGCTGGACATCAGCCCCCCCATCTGTGGCTGCCGGTGATAGTAGCGCTGCGGGCCTGAAATCGTCGGCAGCTCCGCGCTCGCCGGCGCCGCTCAGCCGAATCATTGCTTCAGTGTAGCGCTTGACTCAGCATGCTCCTGTCTGCCCTCGTTAGAGCCAGGTAAACAGTTTGTGAAATGATGACGTAGATGTCTCGAAAAGCCGGCCTGGAGAGCTAGACTGGGAGGTGCTCGGCTGCTGTGCAGCCTCGCGCAGCGAACCCTGGCCTGGCCCTATGCCAGGCTGAGCACGGGCGGGAGTGGCTGGAGCGACGGGGCGCGACCAGGCGCTGCGGCCCGAGGACGACCGGCACGGGCGACAACCAGTGTGGAGGTTGGCCTATGTACGCCCCTCGTCGGTTCCTGATCTGGCGGCTCGTGCTCGCCGCGTTCCTGGTCGCCGCGCTCGCGCTGCTGGCGGCTCCGGCCAGCTTCGCCGCCCCCAGCCTGGCGCCGAGCGCGTCTGACCTCTCGCCCGGCCGGTTCCAGACGAGCCTGACGTTGTCCAAGCACCGCCTGTTTGGTAACGAGCGTGACTCTGTCGTCGCCACCGCGACCGTGCTGGACAGCCAGGGGCAGCCGGTTGTTGGCGCGGTCGTCATCATCAAGGCGCGCGCCCGGAACCCGCTCGATATGCTCAGGGTCGATCAACCGAGCGACCGGACGGACCAGAACGGCCAGGTGCAGGCGACGATCAGGAGCTGCTTCTTCGTGCCAGACCCGTCGCTGCTGGACCACGCGATGGTGGCCGCCTTCCATCCAATCGACAGCAGCGGCGTCGTTCCGGTCGGAACCCCGCAGTCGCTGGTGGTCGTCAGCACAAACATTCCCTGCGGACGGTAGCGGCCCGCCCTCGGTTCCCGCCCGTTCGGCTGATGCTGGCGCGCCGCGGGCTCCCCCACAGCGCGCCAGCGCGACCACCCCGACGTCCTGCTCCGCATCGCTCACGTCTCCCCGTCCGCGTCGTTCTCCCCAGGATTCTCGTGATAGTCCGGCTTCTCGGTCACCCCGATATATCGCCCGAGCCGGTCGTAGGTCCGGGTCAATGGCCGGCGGTCCACCGGCAGCGCGCCGAGTCCGACGAGGTAGAACACGAACGCTGCCAGCAGGGAGACAACCAGTAGAGTGATCACCCACGGGAGGAGCAGCGCGATCATCTCCGCGATTCCGCCAGCGGTAGCCGCTCGTTCGGCCGCTCCGCCTCCGTCCGCGCCTGCTGGTCCAGCTCGGCGGCGGTGACGGAGAGCTGGACTCGGTCGTCTACGCGCTGCACCAGCTCCCAGGGGACCACCCGGGGCGGGGCGAGCGAGAACAACCAGAGCCGCTTGGAGGCGATGCGGCGGATGAGCGCTGAGGGCCCGACCAGCAGCGCCGTGACAAACAGCCGCTCCCCCCGCGGCTCCGCCACCAGGTCGGCCACCCGGCCGATCGCCTCGCCATCGCGCGTCACCACCCGTTTGCCGATCAGCCGGTGGTACTCGATCCGCATCGCAGCCCACCTCGCCGCTACGCCCCGGGCAGCCGGCGGATGAAGCGCCGGTTCACCGCCTGGGGCAGCGCCTGGAAGCCGGCCGTTTCGCGGTCCAGGTCGGTATAGACCACCACGTCGATGTGGGTGATCCGCTGCCAGGGGATCACGATCGGTCGCGGATCGGCCAGTCCTAGGAGCCGGTAGAGCTGCCGCGCCAGCCAGGGGAGGGGCGGCGGGAGCTGGCGCGCCAGCGCCATCGGCCCACTGATGATCGCCACCACTTCAGGCTGTGGCAATAGCCCTCCGTCGCCAGCCGGCGGTAGATCGAGCAGCAGGTCATCCACCTTGCCGGCCCGCCTCCCCGCTCGGTCCAGGATCTCCTTGTCCAGCACGTGCTTGCCCAGGTCCATACTCCAACCCTACGTGGCTCAGCCGCTGCCTCCACTCAGCAGCACCAGCGGAATGGTGGCGACAGTGACTACCAGAAGCAGCCCCAGCACAATCCCTGCCACCAGGTTGATCGCCAGCGTGTTCCGCTGCTCGCCCATGTAATCACGGTCGTTGGCGACGATGAGCAGCGGGACGAAGGTGAACGGCAGCGTCGCCGCGGCCACCGCCATCGTCACCACTGTCAACTGAATCGGGTCGATGCCGGTCGCGGCCAGCGCCACCGCGAGCAGCAGCATTACCAGGTAGCCAAGATGGAACATCGGCGCCTCGCGTGGCTTCCCCCGCTTGCCCCAGTCCCAGCCGAAGAACTGGCAGACCGAGTAGGCGCCGCTCAGCGCACACTCGAGCCCGGCGCCCATCGACACCGCGAACGCCCCGAGCAGGAACAGCGCCCAGCCACCCCGGCCCAGGCTCTCCCAGATCGGTAGCCCAGCGTCGCCCAGCGAGCTGGCCGGAGCGTGCCGGGGAAAGAGCACCAGCGCGGCCGCAATCATCAGCGCTACGTCGATCATCGCCCCGAACACGGAGCCCAGCAGCGCCGTCACCCGGTTGACGACCAGGTCCTGGCCGCCCCACTCGTCTTCAATGGCGCCCGACGAGTAGAAGTAGAACTGGTAGGGGGTCATGTAGGCCCCAAGCAGCCCGATGGCGGCGAAGAGGTAGCCGGTCAGCGACCCACCGACGGTGACATCCGGGTGTACCAGCGCAACCGCCACGTCCTTCCAGGGCGGCGCGAGCTTCACCATCGCCACCACGGCGACGAGCATCGCCAGGCCCAGTAGCGCGCTCCCGTTCTCCAGCAGCTCGAAGCTCGCCCGCCAGAGGATTAGCGCCAGCAGCAGCGCCGCCAGAGGAAACCAGAGCAGGTACGACACGCGCGTGGCAAGCTGCAGCGCCAGTGACATGCCGGCCAGTTCGATGACCAGGGTGAGCGTATTGACGAGCACCGTAGCGAGGAGCGGGATCAGCGCAAGACGAAAGCCGAGCCGGTCGCGGATGACGTCGAATAGCGTTCGACCGCAGGCGATCACCACCCGGCCGGCCATGTCGGCGTAGACAATCAGCCCGATGACGCCGGGGACCAGCGTCCAGAGCAGGGAGAACTGGTGCTGCGCGCCCGCCTGCGCCGCGGTGATGATGCCGCCCATGTCGACGAAGCCGCCGATGGCGGTGAGCACTCCCAGGGCAAGGCCGCTGAACCGCTTCCAATGCATCGTCGTTCCTGAGGCCGGATGCACTGGTCATGCCAGGATGCTCGTGGCCTCGCCATCACGGTGGGAAGTGGCCTAGCATATGCAAAGAAGGCCGGCGAGACCACCTCGACCAGGAGAATGGGTGAGCACCTTTCAAGAACTCGGCTTGAGCGAGCCGGTGCTGCGGAGCCTGGCCGAGATGGGCTTCGAGGAGCCAACCCCGGTGCAGGTGCGGACCATCCCGTACCTGCTGCAGGGCCGCGACGTGATCGCCCAGGCGCTGACCGGCACGGGGAAGACCGCCGCGTTTGGCATTCCGCTGGTCGAGCGGATTGATGTCGAGCGGGCCGAGCCGCAAGCGCTGGTGCTGGCGCCGACCCGGGAGCTGGCAGTGCAGGTGGCGGAGCAGGTGAGCCGCATCGGCCGGCATCGCGGGGTGCTGCTGGTGCCGATCTATGGCGGCCAGCCCTATGACCGGCAGTTCCGGGCCCTCCGCCGTGGTGTCCACGTGGTCGTCGCTACCCCCGGGCGGCTGATGGACCACCTGCGCCGGGGGACAGCGCAGCTTGGCGGCATCTCCATGCTTGTGCTGGATGAGGCGGACGAGATGCTCAATATGGGCTTCCTCGAAGACATTGAGGAGATCGTCTCGCACCTGCCGACCGAGCGGGTGACGGCGCTGTTCTCGGCCACGATGCCCGACCCGATCCTGCGCTTGGCGCGCCAGTACATGCGCGAGCCGGAGATCATTCAGCTCAGCCGCCCGCGTAAGCTGACGGTGCCCGAGATCGACCAGGTCTACTACCAGGTGCCCGGGCGGCAGAAGTTCGAAGCGCTCTGCCGGGTGCTCGACGCCAAGCGGCCGGAGCGGGCGCTGGTCTTCTGCGCCACCAAGCGGATGGTGGACGAGGTGGTGGAGCAGATCCAGGCGCGCGGCTACCTGGCCGACGGCCTGCACGGCGACATGAGCCAGGCCACTCGCGAGAAGGTGCTGCGAGCCTTCCGCGAGGGGAGGATCGAAGTGCTCGTCGCCACCGACGTCGCGGCGCGCGGGCTGGACGTGCCGGAGGTGACCCACGTCATCAACTTCGACATCCCGCCCGACCCGGAGTACTACGTCCACCGCATTGGGCGCACCGGACGGCTGGGGCGTAGTGGCGAAGCGATGACGTTCGTCACCCCCTGGGAGACGCGCGAGCTCCGCCTGATCGAGCGGGTCACCGGTGCCACGCTGCGACGCGAGAACGTGCCGACGATTGCCGAGGCCGAGCAGCGCGAGGCCGAGATCCTCCAGGAGCGGCTGCTCCACGCGCTCACCACGGGCCAGTGGGGGCCACAGCGCGCGGTGATCGAGGAGCTGCTGGACGACTATGACCCGGTGGACCTCGCCGCGGCGGCGCTCAGCCTGGTGCCCACCCGACCGTCCAGAGCGACCCGGGCCGTGGCTCGCGCCCCAGCCGGCGGCCCGCCGCCAGCGGCCGAAGCGCCCGCGGCGCCTGCTGTGGAACGCGTCCCCGAGCCACGAGCCCGGGCTGAGCTGCGCGAAGAGCGGGCCGCCCGCGAGCGCGCCCGCCCCAGCAGTCCAGCGGCACGGCAGCCTCGCTCAGCGCCGGCGCGGCCCCGCAATCGAACCGCTCGCCCGCCCTGGCGCCGCCCCGGGCGCTAAGCCGGTCTATTGCCTGGTCATCGCGCTGAGAGTGGAGCCGCGCCCCGCCTGGCCGCGTGTGCCCGGGTCCGCGGCTCAGTAGCCGGCGGCGAGGCCGATGTACCAGGGGTCGGCGCCGCCGTGCAGTTCATTGGCCTCGTCGACCAGCAACGCCATCGGGCTGGCAAATGGCATGGGCCAGAATGAGGTTGGCGCGGCCACCACCCGGTGCCCGCGCGCCGCCAGGTCGCCCAGCACCGCCGGGCCGAGCCGCTCGCTGGCCCACAGCTCGGCACCACTGCAATCGATGAAGGGGCCGGAGCAGGCGGCCTGCGGGCCGAGGCCGAAGTCCAGCACGTTCAGCACCACCTGCATCACCGTGCCCATGATCCGCCGTCCCCCGGGTGCGCCACAGGCGAGGAACGGCCGGCCGTCGCGGCGGGTGATGAAATGCGCCATGCTGGAGAGCGGCCGCTTGCCCGGCGCGATCGAGTTCGGGCCACCGGGAGCCGGGTCGAACAGGTTCATGGCGTTGTTGAGCACCACCCCGGTGCCGGGCGCAACGACGCCCGCGCCCCACAGGCTGGTGAGCGTCTGGGTGGCGGAGACGACATTCCGTTGCTCGTCGATCGCGGCGAAGTAGGTAGTGCAGCCCTCCAGGCCGCGGGGCCCCCGCGGCGCGGGCGGCACACCGCCCAGGTCACCCGCCGGGGGCTGCTCCAGTGCCCGGTGGGGGTCGATGAGCCTCCGGCGCTGGGCGGCGTATTCGGCCGACACCAGGGTGTCCCAGGGCACGGCCACGTACGCTTCGTCTCCCAGGAAGGTATAGCGGTCGACAAAGGCGAGCCGGCTCGCCTCAGCGATCAGGTGTAGCGCGTCGGCAGAGCTGTGGCCGAGCGCGGCCAGGTCGAAGCCCTCCAGAATCTTCAGTGTTTCGACCACGGTGGAACCGCCGCTCCCGCCCGGGAGCGCCAGCAGCTCGTGGCCACGGTACGAGACAGCCAGCGGCGGCAGGAGCTGCGCTCTGTAGCCCGCCAGCGAGGCCTCGTCCACCAGGCCGCCGTGCGCCGCCATGTCGCGGGCGATCAGCCGGGCAGTTTCGCCTTCGTAGAACTCGCGCGGGCCCTGGTCGGCCAGCCGGCGCAGGGTCCGGGCCAGGTCCGGCTGAGCCAGCCGGGTCGGGTGGGCGAGGTCCTGGCTGCGCCAGGGGAGGCCATTGTCGGTGAAGATCGCCGCGGTGGCGGGGAAGCGGCGCAGCAGGTCCAGCGAGAACGCCGAGACCAGAGTGAAGTGCCAGGAGACATCGAAGCCCTCGTCGGCCAGAGCAATCGCCGGGGCGATCAGCTCGCTCCAGCTCCGCGTGCCGTGGCGTTCCAGTGCAAGCGCCATCCCATCGGGCATGCCCGGCACCGCCACCGCCAGGTGGCCGATCAGGTTCGCGTCGCCCTGCACTCCGCGGAAGCCGAGGCTGTCGCGCTGGGCATCGCCGGCCAGCTCGTACATGTCTGCCCGGGCGCGCTGCGGGGCGCGACCGAAGTAGTCGACCACCACGGGGTTGCCGTCGGCGGGCAGGATAGTCATGAAGCCGCTGCCGGCCAGGCCGTTCATGAACGGCTCGACCACGCTCAGCGCGAACGACATCGCTACCGCCGCGTCCACCGCGTTGCCGCCGTCGCGCAGAACGCGCAGCCCGACCTCCGCGACCAGCGGATGCTTGGCGGCAACCGCGCCCCGCGGCGCGGCCATCTCTGTCCGGGCGATCTGCCAGTCGGTGCGGGAGGCGCCGACCGGCTGGTGCAGGCTCACCGCCGCGCGGCCACGGCCGGCTCGGCGACCGCCGCCCAGGTGACGATCTCGCCGAACGGCAGCACGCGCAGGTCCTGGGCGCCCGGGAACAGCCGCTGCACCAGCGGGACGTCCGGCGCTGTCTGGTGCATACTCGTCACCAGCACCTCGCGGTCGTCGTCGCGGAGCGAGCAGAGCAGGTTGCCGACGTGCGAGGCGTAGGCGAAGAGCCGGCCGTCGGGGAACAGGGCGATCAGGTTGGCGCGGTCGCCGCCCATGCGCCGGTGGACCTCGCGCAGCGCGGCGGCGGGATCCGTCTCGCCGAGCAGGTCCTCGAACAGCAGCGAGCCGATCTCGCTGTCAGCCCGGCCGGCATAGCGGCCAGCGAAGCGGGGCCGCAGCTCGTTGTGCGCTGGCAGATAGCCGTTGTGCGCGAAGGCGAACCCGGTGCGGTTCAGAAACGGCTGGGTATCTGGCAGGCCCACGGTGGTGGGATCGCTAGGGGAGCGCAGGTGCAGGAAGGCGACGTGGGTGGAGCGGTCGCCGACCGCGGCGTAGGGCCGGGGATCGGCGAGGAGCGACACAGGCTGCTTGTACACCCGCACCTGGCGCGTCTCCAGGTCCCGCCAGGCGATGCCCCAGCCGTAGCCGGTGTCACCCCAGGCGTCCAGCCGCTCGGCGATCGCCAGCATCTGGCCGAGCCGGAACGGCACCTCCGATCGCATCGCCAGGATCTCACACATCCGCCTGCACTCCCTGTGGCCGCGGCTCTCCCGCGCGCCTGGCCGAAGTGTACGAGTCCTGCCCGTGCGCCGTCGAGTGGCGTCCTGCCTGCAAGGCGCAGCACCTGTTTGCACACTTGCCGCGCCCTGGCCTAGCATCCCGTCACAGTCCAGGACGAGGGGGTTTCCGTGAACGCGCAGGATGTGCTCAATACCGCTCGGACGGAAGGGGTTGAGCTAATCCGCTTCATGTACTGCGACTTCACCGGGGTGCAGCGCGGGAAGATTACCAGTGTGGATGACCTGGCCAACCGACTGAGCCACGGGATCAACCTCACCAAGGCGCAGATGGCCTTCACGCTGGTGAACACCGTGGTGCCGATCGAGGGGATGGAGCCAGTCGGCGAGCTGCGGATGATGCCCGACCCGGAGACATTCACCATCCTGCCCTGGCTGCCCAGCCACGCCAGTATGTGCTGCGACCTGGTGGAGTCCAACGGCCAGCCGTACGATGCCTGCACGCGCACCTGGCTCAAGCGGATCATCCAGCGCGCCTCGGAGAAGCATGGTATCCGAGTGCAGGCGGCGTTCGAGGACGAGTTCTACCTCTGCCGGCAGAATCCGCAGACCGGCCGGTGGGAGCCAGCGGACGACAGCGGGATCTACCACGAGACCGGGTTCGACTACCAGGGCGAGTACCTGACGGAGATGACCCGCACTCTGCGGGCGATGGGAATGATGCCGGAGATGGTCTACCACGAGGGTGGCCCGGCCCAGGAGGAGATCTCCATCCGCCACGCCCCAGCGCTGCGAGCTGCCGACAACCAGATGAAGCTGCGCAACGCCGCCCGGGCCGTGGCGCTGAAATACGGCCTGCGCGCCAGCTTCGCCCCCAAGCCGTTCCCCTGGACGTTCGGGAGCGGGGCGCACGTCCACATGAGCCTGTGGGACGAGAAGACCAACAAGAACCTGATGTACGACCCGAATGCTGAAGGGGCGTTCAGCCAGCTCGGCCGCTACTTCGTCGGCGGCCTGCTGAAGCATCTGGACGCCCTGGTGGCGCTCACCTGCCCCAGCTACAACTCCTACCGGCGCTTGCAGCCACGTGCCTGGGCCACGGCCTACCGGGCCTGGGGCTTTGACAACCGCCAGGCGGCGGTGCGCGTCGCCTCGCCCTTCTGGGGCCGCGAGATGGCGACCAGCAACATCGAGATCAAGGCATCCGACTCTTCTTCCAACCCGTACCTCTCTCTCGGGGCGATGATCGCCGCCGGATTGGACGGGATCGAGAACGAGATCGATCCCGGCGAGCCGTGCGCGACGGACCCGGCCGACCTGCCGGAGTCGGAGCGCGACCGGCGCGGGATCACCGCGGTACCATCCAGCTTGCGCGAGGCGGTCAGCGCCTTCCGCGCCGACCCGCTCTTCAAGGAGCTGATGCCAGAGCTGATGTGGCGCGCCTACCAGCAGGTGAAGCTCGCGGAGTGCGAGGCGTTCGAGCACAACGACGAGGAGTTCGAGTTCAAGGCGCACTTCGACGTGTTCTAGCCGCTTGCGGCGGAGAGGAATGGCCTCTCCGCCGCAAGCCGTCCACCCGGCGCGGGTGGACGACTGACTGACGGGAGCATCGCCCGATGCTGGACCTGAGCACGGTTCCCATCGTCGACAACCATTGCCACGCCCTGGCCAGGGATCAAGGGCCGTTCGACCTGTTGACCTGGCGCATGTTCTGGACCGAGGCGCTGGAGCCGGCGCTCGGGCGCGACCACGTCCTGCACATGGCCTACTACCAGTGGTCCATGAACCAGCTTGCCGAAGAGTTTGGCTGCTATCCCGATGAGCAGGCGGTGCTGGAGTATCACAACACCCACCGCGGCGATGGGCTCAGCGCCCGACTCCTCCGCAAGTCCCACTACGACACGCTACTGCTGGACGACGGTGTCCCGGGGCCGGAGCGCGGCGTCCCGCGAGAGCGGATGGGGGAGCTGGGGCGCTGCGGGGTTGGCTGGCTGCACCGGCTGGAGCTGCGGCAGCAGCAGCTCCTGCCGGAGTCGAGCCGCTTCGACGACTTCATCGAGCGCTATCGCCACGAGCTGGCCACGCTGCGCGAGCGCGGGGTTGTGGGTGCCAAGAGCATCGCCGCCTACCGCGGTGGGCTGGAGATCGGCCGGCCGGACGAAGCCGCGGCCCGCGAGGCGTTCGCAGCGCTGAAGGAGACGGCGAACCGCCAGGGGGCGGTGCGGATCGCCGACAAGCGGCTGCTGGACTACACGCTGCACCTGGCGCTGGAGCAGCTCGCCCGCCAGGGTCTGCCGATCCAGTTCCACACCGGGTACGGCGATACCGACGAGGACCTGCGCCTCGGCAACCCGCTATGTCTCCGCAGCATCCTGGAGGAGCGGCGCTACTGGGGCGCGCCCGTCGTCCTGATCCACGAAAGCTGGCCCTACGTGCGCGAGGCGGCCTTCCTGACGATCGTCTATCCCCACGTCTACATGGACGTCTCGCCCGAAGTGCCGCACTTGGCCTACCGAGAGATGGTGCAGTTCACCCGTGCCGCCTTCGACGCTGCCCCGTTCAGCAAGCTGATGGTGGCAACCGATTCGTACTCCATCCCGGAGCACTATTTCCTTGGCGCCAAGCGCATCCGGGCGGTCCTGGGCAAGGTGCTGGGCGAGATGCAGAGCGACGGCGTGCTGCGGGCCGAGCAGGCAGAGCGCGCCGCGGAGCAGGTGCTGCGCGGGACCGCCCGCCAGCTCTACGGGCTGGAATAGCGGGTGGCCGGTGGCTGGCCTAGAATAATTTTCACGCCATGACGACCAGCCTCGTCGACGCTCGCGGGCAGGAGGGAAGAACCGACGGTACGCTGCTCCGTGCCGTCGGGGTGTCCCGCCGCTTTCGCGGACTGCTGGCGCTGTCCGAGTACAACCTGGAGTTGCGTCGGGGCGAGATCCTCGGCGTCATCGGCCCGAACGGCGCGGGCAAGACTACTCTGTTCAACGTCATCACCGGCTTCCTCCGTCCCACCACCGGTCGAATCGAGCTCCTCGGTGAGGACATCACCGGGATGCGGCCAGACCGGGTCGCCCGGCGCGGGATCGCCCGTACCTTCCAGACTATCCGCCTGTTCGGCAAGCTCTCGGTGCTGGACAACGTGAAGGTCGCCCAGCAGCTCCACGGCACGGCCGGCTTCTGGGAGACGATCCTGTCCCTGCCCAGCTTCTCTCGCAAGGAGCAGGAACTGGAACGCAAGGCGATGCAGCACCTGGACGACCTCGGGCTGGCCGATCTGCATGCCCTGCCGGCCGCCTCGCTGCCCTACGGCTATCAGCGCAAGGTGGAGATCGCCCGGGCGCTGGCGCTCGATCCCAAAGTGCTGCTGCTGGACGAGCCAGCCGCGGGAATGAACCCGCAGGAGACCACGGAGCTGCTCGGCTTCATCCGCGGGATTCACGAGCGCTACGGGCTGACCATCATCGTCGTTGAGCACGACATGAGCCTGATCATGCGGCTGTGCGACCGCATCCAGGTGCTGAACTACGGCCAGACAATCTGCGAGGGCAGCCCCGAACAGGTACGCAACGACCCGGCGGTGATCGAGGCATACCTCGGGACGCGCAACCGCGCGGAGAGCGGCCGCCGGGCGGCCGGGCGTGGGGAGGGGTAGCGCGAGGATGCTCCAGGTGCAGGATCTCTCCGTCTACTACGGCGGCATTCAGGCGCTCAAGGGGATCTCCCTGGAGGTGCGCCAGGGGGAGCTGCTGGCGATCATTGGCGCCAACGGGGCCGGCAAGACCACCACACTGCGGACCATCTCCGGCATCCTTCGCCCTCGCTCGGGCAGCATCCGCTTCGACGGCAAAGAGCTGACGAAGCTTTCCCCCTATGACATCGTTGGGCTCGGAATCGCCCACAGCCCGGAGGGGCGGCAGGTCTTCAGCGGGCTGACCGTGGCCGAGAACCTGCGCCTGGGGGCGGTCCAGCGCCGCGATCCGGCGGAGATCGACGCCGACCTGGAGCGGGTCTACACGCTGTTTCCCCGGCTCAAGGAGCGCTCCACACAGAAGGCCGGGACGCTGAGTGGTGGCGAGCAGCAGATGCTCGCCATCGGCCGGGCGCTGATGGCTCGACCGCGGCTGCTGCTGCTTGACGAGCCCTCGCTCGGGCTGGCGCCGCTGATGGTCGATCGCATCTTCGAGGTGATTGCCCGGCTCAAGGAGGAGGGAAGCACCATCCTGCTGGTCGAACAGAACGCGCACATGGCGCTGGAGGTGGCCGACCGCGCCTACGTAATGGAGACCGGGCGGATCAAGCTGAGCGGTCCGGCCGCGGAGCTGGCGGCGAACGCGGACGTCGAGCGGGCCTACCTGGGAGGCTAGGGGATGGCGTTCATCGCGCAGCAGTTTATCAACGGGCTCATGCTCGGTAGCATCTACGCGCTGATGGCGATCGGTCTGGCGCTGATCTTCGGCATCCTGCGGCTGATCAACTTCGCCCACGGCGAGCTCCTGATGGTTGGCCCCTTCTTCACCTTTGCGCTGGTGAAGGCGGGCCTGCCGTTCGGCCTCGCGGCCGTACTCGCGGTGGTGCTCACCGCCGGGGTCGGCATCCTGATGGAGCGGCTCGCCTACCGTCCCTTGCGGGGAGCGCCCGACGTAACCCTGCTGCTCACCTCGCTGGCGGTGTCGATCTTCCTGCAGAACTCGGTCATCCTGACCTACGGCGGGGAGACCAAGCCGTTCAAGGGGCCGGAGTTCCTGGACCAGCGGCTGCAGCTCGGAGGCGGTGTCGGCGTGTCCACGATCGACCTGTTTATTATGGTGGCGGCGCTGGTGCTGCTGGTGCTGTTCACCCTGTTCGTCACCCGCACCATGCTCGGCGTCTCGATGCGCGCCACTGCGGAAAACCTGCTCGCGGCGCAGCTCGTTGGGATCAACATCAACCGGGTGATCACCACCGCCTTCGTCGTCGGGGCCGGCATGGCCGCGGTGGCTGGGGTGCTCTGGGGGGTGCGAATCGGCCGCATCGACCCGATCATGGGCTTCATCCCGGTGCTCAAGGCGTTCGTAGCGACCGTCATCGGCGGCTTCGGGAGCATCCCGGGCGCGGTGCTCGGCGCCTACGTGCTCGGCTTCCTGGAGATCTTCCTGGCCTCCTGGCTCCCGGCCGGAACGACCGGCTACCGCGACGCGATCGTGTTCGCACTGCTGATCGTGGTGCTGCTGGTTCGGCCGCAAGGCATCCTTGGCTCCAGCGAGCGAGAGGGGGTGTAGGGCCGTGTCGCAAGGACGCGCCCAGTTCGTCACCGGCCTGGCGCTTGTCGCGCTGCTGGTCCTGCTGCTGTTCGGGACCAGCCTGCTGGAGAACGACTACTACGTTCGGATCATCGAGCTGATCGGGATCAACATGATCCTCGCGGTCGGGCTGAACGTCAGCAGCGGCTTCACTGGGGTCTTCTCGCTCGGCCAGATCGGCTTCATGGCGATCGGCGCCTACACCTCGGCGCTGCTCACGCTTCCGCCGGGGCTCAAGAACCCGGCGCTGCTGCCGGACCTTCCGCCCGTGATCGCCACGCTGGATCTGAGCCACCTGCCAGCCCCGGTCGCGCTGCTGATCGGCGGAATGGCCGGGGGCCTTCTGGCGGCGCTCGTCGCGGCGCTGGTCGGCATCCCGCTGATGCGGCTCAGCGGCCACTACGTGGCGGTCGCCACGATGGGCTTTCTGGTGATCGTCAACGCGGTGCTGGTGAATCTGGAGGGTGTCACCAAGGGGGCCCGGCCGCTCGGTGGCATTCCGCGCTACACCAACGTCTGGCTGGTGTACGCGGTGGTGGCGATCGCCGTCTACGTCGCCTGGCGCCTGCTGCGCTCACCCTATGGTCGGGCGATGCTGGCCCAGCGGGAGAACCTGGTCGCAGCGCAAGGGATGGGGGTGGACATCCTGCGTACCCGCCTGCTGGCATTCGTCATCGGCGCCTTCTTCAGCGCCCTGGCCGGGGCGCTCTGGGCACACCTGCTAACCGCTCTGTCCCCGACCGCGTTCTACTTCACCTATACCTTTCAGATCATCATCATGGTGATCGTCGGCGGGATGGGCAGCGTCACCGGGGCGGTGATCGGGGCCTTCCTGCTGACGCTGATCCCGGAGCTGCTGCGCGGCGTCGAGGGCGGGCTGGACCTCGGCTTCGTGCAGCTCCCACCGCTGTTCGGGCTTAGCCAGATCATCCTGGCGGTGGCGTTCGTGCTGGTGATGATCTTCCGCCGCCAGGGGCTGATGGGCGACCGCGAGCTGCCGCTGTTCGTCCCGCGCGGCTCTGTCGCGCTGGCGCGCGGCCGCGCCGCCGCTGTGTCCGATGCCGTGGCGTCAGACGTCTCGAACCCCACCCGCTCGCCGACCGGGTAAAGATCGTCGAGGAGGTGATCCTGCCAGGTACCGCACGCCTCTCGCTGGCTCGGGTCTGGTCTCGGCGCGGACCTCGCCGCCCGAGCACTGGCGCCCTCGCCCTGGCCCACTGCCCCGGTGTTGCGCCCGTTCCAGGTCCAAACCGGACTCGGGCGACGTTTGACGAACGACGGAGGAGAACCCGTATGCGCACGTCCGCGTTCCTGAGCGCGCTGCTTGCGCTGGCGCTGCTCGCCAGCGCCTGCGCCGCCCCGGCCGCCGCTCCGACCAGTGCCCCGGCGGTGGCCCCGACCACGGCCCCGGCCGCGGCTGCTCCCACCAAAGCTCCGGCGGCCGCGCCCACCACCGCGCCCGCCGCGGCTGCTCCCACCGCCCCTGCCGCTGCCACCACCGCAGCCCCTGCGGCGGCAGCCACCGCCCCGGCCGCAGCGACGGCGGCCCCAGCCGCGACGCGCGCCGCCGCTCCCACCGCGGCCGCCGCCGCGCCGACCACCGCCGCGGCGGCGACCAGCGCCCCGGCCGCGGCGGCCGGCGGAACGATCAAGATCGGGCTGCTCTACAACGTCACCGGGGCGCTCTCGTCCATCGACGAGCCGGCGCTGAAGGGGAGCCAGCTCGCGCTCAAGGAGATCAACGCTAAAGGCGGAGTCAACGGCAAGAAGCTCGAAGCGGTTGTCTACGACGGCAAGACCGACGTCACCGCCGCCACCAACGCCGCCACTCGGCTGGTCGAGTCGGACAAGGTCAAGGCGGTGGTTGGTCTGACGGACACCCAGTACGTGCTCCCGATCGGGCCGATCTTCCAGCAGGCCGGCATCCCATTCCTCACCGTCGGCGCCACCGCGCCGGTTATCCCCAGCATTGGGGACTACATCTTCATGGCGCCGTTCGGCGACAACGTCCAGGCGGCAGCCGGCGCCGAGTTCGCCTACAAGAAGAATGGTTGGAAGAACGGCTATCTGCTGATGGACAAGGCGCAGGAATACACCCGCTTCCTGGCCAAGTACTTCAAGGAGCGCTACACCGAGCTGGGCGGCAACCTGCTGGGCGAAGACACTTATCAGACCGGCGACAAGGACTACTCCGCCCAGTTCACCAAGATCAAGAGCCTGAACCCGGCCCCGGACTTCGTCTACATCTCGGCGATGCCGGATGACATCGGGACGATCATCAAGCAGGCGCGGGACCAGGGTGTCAACCAGCCGATCGTCGGCGGCGACGGCTACGACACTCCGTTGCTGGTCCAGGTGGCCGGCCCGGAGCGCTCGAACAACGTCTACTTCTCGACTCACCTCGGCGTGTACGGCGACGATCCGACCGCCAAGGCGTTCAGCGATGCCTACGCCAAGGAGTACGGCGGGCCGCCGGACACCGTGTTCGCCGCGCTCGGCTACGACTCGGTGAACATGATGGCCGACGCAATCAAGCGCGCCGGGTCGGACGACCCGAAGGCGATCCGCGACGCACTGGCCCAGACACAGAACTTCAAGGGTGCCTCGGGCACCATCAGCTACAAGCCCGGCGAGCGCATCCCGTCCAAGTCCGTCGCGCTGATCCAGGTCAAGGACGGCAAGTTCAACCTGCTCGATGTCGTGGTCCCGGAGAAGGTTCCGGCGCCATAGGAGATTTCGGCGTGCTCTCTGGCCGGGGTCGCCACGTAGCGGCCCCGGCGCGCTGAGCTCGCTGTGCTGTGCTCGACCGCCGCGACAGGCTGCACATCGAGCACAGGTCGCCTGGAAGGAGCTGACGATGACCGCTTCCAGCCTGCACCCGGGCGCGCTCACCCCTGCCCAGATCGAGGCGCTGGACGAGCGGCTGCTGGCCGAATGCATGAAGGTGCGCTTCTTCCCGCTGGTCGTCCAGCGGCAGCAGGGCAACCGCATATGGGACGTCGATGGGAAGGAATACCTCGATTTCACCAGTGGCTGGTCCGTCGCTGCCGTCGGCTACGGCCACCCGAAGGTCGTGGAAGCCGTGGCGCGCCAGTTCCGCGAGACGTCCTTTGCCACCACCCTCTCCGCGCTCAACGAGCCGAGTGTCCGGCTGGCGGAGCGGCTGGTGGGTCTCGCCCCGGGCGACTTCCAGAAAAAGGTCTGGTACGGGCTGAGCGGGTCGGACGCCTGTGAGACGCTGGGGAAGATGGTCCCGCTGGCGACCGGGCGGCCGAAGCTGATCTCCTTCATCGGCGGCTACCACGGGATGACCGGCACCGCCGCCGCGCTGACCGGCCACACTGCCACTGCCCGACTGCCCGCCAGTGGCAACGTGGTGAAGATCCCTTACCCCGACCCGTACCGCCCGGTGTTCAGTGCCAGCCCTGAGGCCATCGGCCAGGCGGTGCTCGACTACCTGGAAGGCTATCTCTTCAAGACCATTGTCCCGCCCGAGCTGGTCGGCGGGATCATCGTCGAGGCCGTCCAGGCCGACAGCGGCGATGTCGTGCCCCCGCCGGGCTTCCTCAAGGGCCTGGAGGCGATCTGCCGCCGACACGGCATCCTGCTGCTGCTGGACGAGGTGAAGATCGGGATGGGCCGCACCGGCCGCTGGTTCGGCTTCGAGCACGAGGGGGTGACGCCGGACCTGATCGCCCTCGGCAAGGCGCTCGGAGGCGGCATCCCGCTCAGCGCGGTCGTTGGGCGCAAGGAGATCCTCGATGCCTACACCGCGGTCAACATGTACTCCACCGCGGGCAACCCGGTCGCCTGCGCCGCCGCCTTGGCGACGCTGGAGGTGATCGAGGCGGATGGCCTGGTGCAGCGCGCGGCCGATCTCGGCCGTTACCTGCTGGACGCCCTCAAGGAGCTGCAGAGCCGCCATCCGCTCATCGGCCACGTCCGCGGCCAGGGCTGCATCCTCGGGGTGGAGCTGGTGCGCGACCGGGCCACCAAGGAGCCGGCCGCCAGGGAGACGGCCAAGACGGTCTACCGTTGCTTCGAGAACGGGCTGCTGCTGTTCTACGGCGGGCTGTACTCGAACGTACTGGAGTTCACCCCGCCGCTAACGCTCAGCCACGCCGACGTGGACGAGGGGATCGACAAGCTGGACCGCGCGCTCAGCGACGTCGAAGCGGGCCGCTTCCCGGACGAGCGCCTCGGCAAGTATCTCGGCTGGTAGCCCGACGGCTGCCTCGTAGCGGCCGAGCCTGCGGGCGCGGGGCCGCTCGGACGGCCCCTTCTTCATGCTCGCGCGATTGAGGGCGAGGGGAGAGAGGAATGGCAACCACGCTGCTGAGCCGCGACCTGCACCGGCTGGACCTGTACACCGAGCGCGGCCGGGCGGTGCAGGGCTCGCCGATCGACGCGCTGCGTGGCGCCGAGGCGCGAGCGGCCGGGCGGATCATCTCCCTGTCGCACGGCAGCCCCAGCCCGGAGGCGCTCCCCGTTGCACTCATCGCGGAGATCGCCCGCGCGCTGCTGGCTGAGGAGGGGCCGGAGCTGCTGAACTACTCCGACAGCGAGGGCGACCTGGAGCTGCGCGAGCAGATCGCCGCGTTCTACGCCCGCGATGGGCTGCGCCTGGGGCCGGAGAACGTGCTGGTGACCACCGGGGCGACCCAGGGCTTCGACCTGGCGCTGAAGCTGTTCGTTGAGCCGGGCGACACGGTGGTCGTCGAGAGCCCCAGCTTCCCGAACTACCTGGCCGCCTTCCGCAACTACGGCGCTCGGCTGCTACCGATCCCGCTGGATCCCGAAGGGCTGGACCCGCGGCGCGTCGCGCAGGCGGTGGTTGCCGAGCGGCGCCGGGGCGGCCGAGTGAAGCTGGTGTACACCATCCCCACCTTTCAGAACCCGAGCGGGCTGACCCTGTCGCTGGAGCGGCGGCGCGCGCTCGTCCAGGTGGCACGCGACCTTGGCCTGCTCGTCTTCGAGGACGACCCGTACCAGGAGCTGCGTTTCACGGGTGAGCGGCTGCCCTCGCTGCTGGCGCTAGACGGCGGCGGCGCAGTGATCTCCTGTAGCTGCTTCACCAAGACGATCGCCGCCGGCATCCGCGTTGGCTGGGTGGCGGCGGCCGAAGGGGTGATCCAGCGGATGGTGCAGGCGAAGATGCTGAACGACAACTGCACCCCGCTGCTGTCGCAGCGCATCGCCGTCCGCTTCATCCGCGCCGGCCACCTGCCGGGCCAGATCGCCCGCGCCGCGGCGTTGTACCAGCGCCGCAAGGAGACGCTCTGCGCCGCGCTCGCGCGCCACTTCGGCGACGACCGCCGTGTGACCTGGACCGATCCACAGGGCGGCTTCTTCCTCTGGCTCTGCTTCGAGCCGGAGGTGGAGACCCGCGAGCTGCTGGACATAGCGGTGGAGGAGGCGGTGAGCTACGTCCCGGGCGTCTGCTTCGACCTGACCCAGCCGCGCAGCAACACCCTGCGGCTGAGCTTCTCCTACTCGCCAGTGGAGTCCTTCGACGAGGCGGCGCGCCGGCTGCGCCGGGCGCTCGACCGCTACCGCGCGCTCAACGGGCTGCCCAGGTAGCCGCTCTGCCAGGCGCCGGGCCAGACGGCACGCTCGGCCGCGCTCTCGCGGGGCCAACTCGCGAAGCGCGGCCCGGCTACCGAGCGGCCAGGCGGGTGATCTCCGCGAAGCTGGTCGCCTTCAGACTCGCCCCGCCTACCAGCGCCCCGTCGATCTCGGGCTGGGCGATGAACTCGGCGAAGTTCTCCGCGGTCACACTGCCGCCGTACTGAATGCGGGTTGCCTTAGCCGCCTCGCTGCCGAGCAGGTCGCGCAGCAGGGAGCGGATGAAGCCGATGACCTCGTTCGCCACGGAGGCGTCGCAGGCGCGGCCGGTGCCGATGGCCCAGACCGGCTCGTAGGCGATCACCAGCCCGCCCGGGTCCGCCACGCTGGCCAGGTCGGCGCACACCTGGCGCTCGATCACCTGGCGGGTCTCCCCTGCCTCGTTCTGTGCCAGGTTCTCGCCCACGCAGAGAATCGGCTTCAGTCCCTGGCCGAGCACCGCCTGGACTTTGCGACTGATGATCTCGTCCGTCTCGCCGAAGTACTGCCGGCGCTCGGAGTGGCCGACGATGACATAGTCGACCAGGTCGGCCAGCATCGGGGCGCTCACCTCGCCAGTGTAGGCGCCCTTCGGCTCGAAGTGGCAGTTCTGCGCCCCGAGCAGGATCCCGGTGCCGCGCAGCCGCTCCCGCAGCGGCACCAGCCAGGGGAAGGGGGGGCAGAGCACTCGCTCGACCGTCTCGAGCGCTTGCAGCCGCGGGGTCAGCTCGTCGACCAGCGCCAGCGCCTCGGCCAGGGTGGTGTTCATCTTCCAGTTCGCTGCGACGATCGGCGTTCGCATGCAGCCTCCCAGCCCGCGATCGGCGCTGCCGCCGCGGGGCGCGCTGGCTAGCGGGCCTCCAGCGCCTTGACACCCGGCAGCTCCCGCCCTTCCAGGAACTCCAGGGTGGCGCCGCCGCCTGTCGAGACGTGTGTCATCTTGTCCGCCAGGCCGAGCTGCTCGACCGCGGCGACCGACTCGCCGCCGCCGATGACGGAGGTGGCGTTGGAGGTAGCGATCAGCTCCGCGATCCGGCGGGTGCCGGCAGCGAACTCCGGGATCTCGAACACGCCCATCGGCCCATTCCAGAAGATCGTCCCCGCGGTCCGAATCACCTCGCCGAAGCGCTCGGCGGTCTCCGGCCCGATGTCGACGATGAACTGGTCGGGCGGCACCTGCTCCACCCGCACTGTCCGCGTCGTCGCGCCGGCCTCGACCCTGTCGGCCACCACAACGTCCGTTGGCAGCAGCAGGTCGATCCCGCGCTGCTCCGTCCGATCCATCAGGTCGCGCGCCGTCGGCACCTGGTCGTTTTCAACCAGGGAGCGGCCGATCTCGCAGCCCTGCGCCTTGAGAAAGGTGTTGGCCATCCCCCCGCCGATCAGCAGCGCGTTGACCCGGTCCAGCAGGTGCTCCAGCACCCCGATCTTGGTGGAGATCTTCGCCCCGCCGATCACCGCCACCAGCGGTCGGCGCGGGTTCTCCAGGATGCTGCCCAGCGCGTGCAGCTCCTTCTCCATCAGCAATCCGGCGGCAGACGGCAGGTACTGAGCGACGCCGGCGGTGGAGGCGTGGGCGCGGTGGGCGGTGCCGAAGGCATCGTTGACGTACACGTCACCCAGGGCAGCCAGCGCCTGGGCGAAGCGTGGGTCGTTCTGCTCCTCGCCGGGAAAGAAACGGACGTTCTCCAGCAGCAGCACTTCGCCCGGCTGGAGCGCGGCGACGGCCTGCTTCGCCTGCTCGCCGATGGTGTCCGGGACGAACTCCACCCCCTCACCCAGCAGGTTGGACAGCTCGCGGGCGACCGGCGCCAGGCTGAGCTTCGGGTTCGGCTTCCCCTCCGGCCGGCCCAGGTGGGACAGGAGGATGACCTTCGCGCCCTGTCGCTGAAGGTAGCGAATGGTGGGGATCGCGGCGCGCAGGCGGGTGGTGTCTGTCACCGCGCCGGTCTGCTTATCGAGCGGGACGTTCAGATCTTCGCGCAGCAGAACGCGCTTGCCCCGCAGGTCAAGGTCGCGCAGGGTCCGGTACGGCATGGCCGCCTCCCTCGAGGCGTGGCCAGCCAGCAACCCAGAGCAGGCTGCTGGCTGGCCACGAGGTCCGCTGCTAGCGGCGCGCGGCAGCGGGCAGGCGCGCCCCGACGAACGCCGCCAGGTCGGCGATCCGGCAGGCGTAGCCCCACTCGTTGTCGTACCAGGAGCAGACCTTGGCCAGGGTATCGACGACGAGCGTATCCAGCGCGCTGAAGATCGAGGAGTGCGGGTTGCCCTTCAGGTCGCTGGACACCAGCGGCTCCTCGGTGTATGCCAGGATGCCCCTCATCTGATTTTCGGCGTACTCGCGCATCGCGGCGTTGATCTCGTCTTTGCTCGCCGCTCGGCTCAGCACCGCAGTGAAGTCGATCACCGACACGGTCGAGACCGGGACCCGGAATGCCATTCCGGTGAATTTGCCCTTCAGCTCCGGGATCACCAGCCCGACCGCCCGGGCGGCGCCAGTCTCGGAGGGGACGATGTTCATCGCCGCGGCGCGGGCATCGCGCAGGTCCTTGGAGGCGAGGTCGAGCAGCCGCTGCGAGTTGGTGTAGGCGTGGATCGTCGTCAGCAGGCCCTTCTCGATCCCGAAGCGCTCGTGCAGCACCTTGGCCACGGGGGCGAGGCCGTTGGTGGTGCAGGAGGCGTTGGAGATGATGGTATGCTGCTCGGGATCGTAGCGCTCCTCGTTGACGCCGAGAACGATGGTCAGGTCCTCGTTCTTGGCTGGAGCGGAGATGATCACCTTCTTGGCGCCGGCGTCCAGGTGTGCCCGCGCCTTGTTCGCGTCGGTGAAGACGCCGGTCGACTCGATCACCAGCTCCACGCCCCACTGCTTCCAGGGGATCGCAGCCGGGTCCTTCTCCGCCGCCACCCGGATCTCGCGGCCGTCGATGACGATCGCGTTCTCCGTCGCCTCCACAGTGCCCGGGTAGACACCGTAGTTGGTGTCGTATTTGAACAGGTGCGCGTTCGTCCGGGTGTCGAACAGGTCGTTGATCCCGACGATCTCGATCTCGTCGCCATGGCGCTCGAGCATTGCCTTGACGGCCTGCCGCCCGATGCGCCCGAATCCATTGACTCCCACTCGTACTGTCATTTTCCTCTCCCTGTCTCCCGCGCTCAATGGCGGGAGGTCGGCCGAGCCGCAATCTGCCGGCCCGGCAAGCTGCACGTCCGGGGCCAGGGCGTAGCCTCAGCGCTGGAACGGCCGGCGGCCCGCGTAGGCCGCCGCGGCCCCGAGCTCCGCCTCGATTCGCAAGAGCTGATTGTATTTGGCGACCCGGTCCGTGCGCGCCGGCGCGCCGGTCTTGAGCTGCCCGACGCCGGTGGCGACCGCCAGGTCGGCAATCGTGGTGTCGCTCGTCTCTCCCGAGCGGTGCGAGATGATACTGCGGTACCCGGCTTCGCTCGCCAGCCGGATCGCGTCCAGCGTCTCGGTCAGCGTCCCGATCTGGTTGATCTTGACCAGGATCGCGTTCGCCGCGTCGCGCTCGATCCCTAGCGCCAGCCGCCGGGTGTTGGTGACGAACAGGTCGTCGCCCACGAGCTGTACCCGGCTGCCGAGCCGGCGGGTGAGCTGCTCCCAGCCCTCCCAGTCGTCCTCCGCCAGCCCATCCTCGATGGAGAGAATGGGGTACTTCGCCAGCCACTGCTCGTACAGGTCGATCATCTGGCCGGCGCTGAGCGTCTTGCCCTCGCGGGCCAGCACGTAGCGGCCCTCCTGGTACAGCTCGGTGGCGGCGATGTCGAGCGCCAGCGCGACGTCCTCCCCGGCCCGATAGCCGGCCTGCTCGATGCTGGCGAGGATCACCTCCACCGCCGCCTCGTTGCTGGACAGCGCCGGCGCAAAGCCGCCCTCGTCACCCACGGTGGTCGCCAGCCCGCGCTCGTGCAGCACCCGCTTCAGGCTGTGGTACACCTCGGCACCCATCCGCAGCGCCTCGGCGAAGGTAGGGGCGCCAACGGGCAGGACCATGAACTCCTGGAAGTCGGTGGAGTTCTCGGCGTGCTGCCCGCCGTTCAGGATGTTCATCAGCGGTGTCGGCAGCACGCGGGCTCCGATCCCGCCCAGGTAGCGGTAGAGCGGCAGGCGAAGCGCCTGCGCCGCCGCGACGGCGCAGGCGAGCGAGACGCCCAGAATCGCGTTGGCCCCGAGCCGCGACTTCGCCTCGGTGCCATCCAAGTCGATCAGCAGCAGGTCGATCGCCGCCTGCTCGAACGGCGACCGTCCGACCAGCGCCGGGCCGATGACGGTGTTGACGTTGTCCACCGCCCGGGTGACGCCCTTGCCGCCATACACCCGCTTGTCCCCATCGCGGAGCTCGAGCGCTTCGTGCGAGCCCGTCGAGGCGCCCGAGGGCACGGCGGCGCGGCCGAGCGTGCCGTCGTCCAGGACGACGTCGACCTCCACCGTGGGATTGCCGCGCGAGTCGAGGATCTGGCGGCCGACGACAGCAGCGATCGTAGGCACGCGGCACCCTCCAGCAGCCAGAAGTCCCTGAGGCTAGTCTAAAGAGTCCGGGGAGTGGTCGCCAGCAAGGCTCTGGCCCCGTCAGGCGGAGGGGGCGCCCTGCCCGGCGGCGGGCGCGGTCGTCGGCGTGGCCGGCGTGGTGGGCGACGGCGCTGGGCGGACGGTGAGAGTCAAGCCAGAGATGGCGAGGACCTGCACGCGCTGGCCGACCGGGATCGGGCCGGTCTCCGAGACAGCGGACCAGAGCTCGCCGGCGACGAAGATCGTCCCCTTGGGATTCAGCGCCGTTCGCACCTCGCCGATCTGGCCAATGAGCCCTTCGCGGCCGGTGACGGGCCGTTTGCGCCGGGTGCGGGCGACCGCGCCAACGACGAACAGGAAGAACCCGGCCAGGGTGAGCGTGACCGCGACGATTGCCCCGATCGGGACGCTGAGGAACGGGGAGCCCTCCGGGGCGTTGAACAGCATCAGCGAGCCAAGCACGAACGCGATGATCCCGCCGACGGTCAGCACCCCGTGGGAGGGGGTGAGCAGGTCGGCGATGAACAGCAGGAAGGCGAAGCCGAGCAGCAGCAGCCCGGCGTAGTTGACCGGGAGCGTCCCCAGTGCGTACAGCCCGAGCAGGAGAAACAGGCCGCCGACGACGCCCGGGAGCACGGAGCCGGGGTTGGACAGCTCCAGGAACAGGCCCAGGCTGCCGAGGCTCACCAGCAGGTAGGCGACCGTGGGGTCGGTGATGACCTTCAGCAGCGCCTCGAACGCGGTCATCTCCACCGGCTGGATCGACGCCCCGGCGGTCTCCAGCACCACCGGGCCGGCGGCGGTCTGCACGGTGCGGCCGTTGGCTTGGCGGAGCAGGTCGGGCAGGTTGGCCGCCTCGATCTCGACGACGTGCTGGTCGCGCGCCTGGTCGGCGGTGATGTTTGCCGCCTCCCGCACCGCCTTCTCGGCCCAGTCGGCGTTGCGGCCGCGCTGCTGGGCCAGCCCGCGGATGTAGGCCACCGCGTCGTTGGTCATCTTGGCCTTCATCTCGTCGGACATCTGCACCTCGCCGCCCTCGCCGAACTGGACCGGGGTGGCGGAGCCGATGTTGGTGCCGGGCGCCATCGCTGCCAGGTGCGAGGCGTAGGTGATGTACACTCCGGCCGAGGCGGCCCGGGCGCCAGCGGGGGCGACGTAGACGATGACCGGGACGCGCGAGGCGAGGATACGCTGGATGATCTGGCGCATGCTCGTGTCGAGTCCGCCGGGGGTGTCCATCTGGAGCACCAGCGCCGCGGCGTTGTCCCGCTCGGCCTGGTCGATGGCGCGGCTGACGTAGCCGGCCATCACCGGGAAGATGGCGCCATCGACCCGGGCGACAAGCACCGGCCGCCCGGACTGCGCCGCCGCGCCGGAGGTCAGGCCGAACAGGCCCAGCGCCAGCAGCACCAGCGCCAGCAGCCGCGCCGCGCTCCCTCGTCGTCGCACCAGTGGCCCCCGCCAGAAGACTCCGCCGCTTTCATTCTACTGCCAGGGTCGCAGCAGGGCCGCTATTCCCCGCCGGCGGAGCCAGCCGCTCGGGCCGGAGCGCCGCCAGGAACGGTAGGTTGCGATAGCGCTGGCGGAGGTCCAGGCCGTAGCCGACGACGAACTCGCTACCGATCTCGAAGCCGACGTAGTCGAGTGGGACGTCGGCAAGCCGCCGGCCCCGGCGGTCGAGCAGGGCGCAGACGCGCAGGCTGGCCGGGTGGCGCGCTTGCAGGTGCGCCAGCAGGAAGCGCAGGCTGAAGCCGGTGTCTACGATGTCCTCGACCAGGATCACGTCGCGCCCGCCGATGTCCTCATCCAGGTCCTTCACGATCCGCAGCGCGCCGCCCTCGCGCTCGGGGCGGTACTGCGACACCGCCAGGAAGTCAAGCGCGACGGGCAGGTCGATCGCCCGGGCGAGATCGGCGAGGAAGAAGGCGACGCCTTTGAGCACCCCCACCAGCAGCGGCCGGCGCCCGGCGTAGTCGCGCGTGATCTGCTCGCCCAGCCGGCGGACGGCGGCCTGTACCTGGGCAGCGGGAATCAGGATCCGTTCTGCCTCGGTAAGCACACCCTCCAGGGACGGCGGCGGAACGTCGGCCTCGCCGTAGCCGAGCTTGGCCAGCAGTTGGGTGTAGTCGCGCTTGTACAGCAGGACGATGTTGATCTCCGGGTACAGCTCCTGCAGCCGCCGCAGCTTACGGTTCTTGCGGGTGACCAGCCGCTGGCGCAGCGTCGTGAGCTCTACGTACAGGTCCAGCTCCGGCAGGTAGAAGTCCGGGGTAAACATCTCGAGCACCCGGTCGCCCTTCCATTGCAGTGGGAAGGAGCGGGGCTCGTACTGCCAGGCGATGCGGTAGAAGCTCAGGATGCGAGCAAACTCGCGCTCGCTGGGGTGGGCGAAGACGACGGGCGAGGTCGCGTCGCGCTGGCGCGGACCGGGTGCTGGGGGCGGGGCGCTGCCAGCCGCGGCCAGAGGCTCAGTGGTTCCGGATGGCCCCATCGGACCATTCGACGTGGCGCCGGCTCACTCAGTCTGACTCCGCCGAGACGTGGCCGTTGGACCCGGCGCAGTGGTGGGGCTCGCCGCTGAGCGGCATCTGGCAGAGTGGACAGCGGGGGCGGCCGGCCGCGACCAGGCCAGCGATCTGCCGAGACAGCCGGCGAATCTGCGCTCGATTACACAGGCAGCCGAAGGTTGGCTCCTCCTGCTCGTCTTCAGTGTCGTACACCATCAGCACGAACAGATCGTGCTCCTGGTCGATCCCCAACGAGAGGCGGGCCACCCGGAACTCCACGTCCGGGTGCTCGGGAAAGCCCTGGCCGGCGGGGATCCCTGGCTCCGTCTCCAGCTCGGGGTTGCGTACCTGGACCGCCGGCAGACCTGTCAGGAGCTGCTCCACCAGCATCGCCAGCACCTGGAGCTGCTCCTTCTCGATGATCAGCCGCGCGGACTGGGCGGGCGTTTGGACCAGGAGCTGGAACACGCGCTGGCCCGGCGGACCGACCGCCTCTGCCTCCAGCCGGGTCGCGGTGAGCCAGTCGCTCGGGGGTGGCGTCATCAGGCTACCGTCCCTGCCCGCGGTCCGCGGATGGAGCCGGGACACGCGGCGCGTATCGCCAGCATCATCAAATCGGAGCCAGTCCGCTGGCCAGCGCCCGCACCTCCAGACGGATGCGCTCGAGCGCCGCCTCCTCGCTCAGGTTGTCGCGCACCTGGGCGATCCAGTCACCGATCTGCCGCATGTCGCGCTCGACCGCGCCCCGGCTGGTCAGCGCGGGCGTCCCCAGCCGCACCCCGCTGGTCTGCCACGGGCTGCGGGTTTCCCCCGGAATGGTGGACTTGCTCACGATGATGCCCGCTCGCTCCAGCGCCTTGGCGAACGCCGCGCCGGTGAACGGCTGATCCCGCAGCTCGATCACCAGCAGGTGGTTATCCGTCCCGCCCGACCAGAGCCGGAACCCGTGCTCCAGCAGCCGCTCCGCCAGCGCCCGGGCGTTCGCCACGATCTGCGCCGCGTACTGCTTGAACTCCGGCTGGAGCGCCTCGCGGAAGCAGACCGCCTTGGCCGCGATGGCGGACAGGTGCGGACCGCCCTGGATGCCGGGGAACACCGCGCGGTCCACCGCCTTGGCGTACTGACTCTTGCACAGGATCAGCGCCCCGCGCGGGCCGCGCAGCGTCTTGTGCGTGGTGGTGGTGATCACGTCGGCGTACGGCACTGGCGAGGGGTGCACCCCGCCCGCCACCAGCCCGGCGATGTGAGCGATGTCGGCGAGCAGCGCAGCTCCCACCTCGTCGCAGACGCGCCGGAAGGCCGCCCAATCGATGATCCGTGGGTAGGCCGAGTATCCCGCCACGATCACCTTCGGCCGATGCTCTCGTGCCAGCCGCGCGACCTCGTCGAAATCGATCGTCTCCGTGTCCGGGCTCACGTGGTACGAGACGATCTTGAACTGCTGCCCGGAGAAGTTCACCGGGCTGCCGTGCGTCAGGTGCCCGCCATGGCTCAGCTCCATCCCCATCACTGTGTCGCCCGGCTGGCAGCCCAGCGCATAGTACGCTGCCATGTTAGCCGGGCTGCCGGAATAGGGCTGGACGTTGGCGTGCTCGGCACCGAACAGCTCCTTGGCCCGGTCGATCGCGAGCTGCTCGATATCGTCGACGATGCCCACGCCCTGGTAGTAGCGGCTGCGTGGATACCCCTCGGCATACTTGACGTTCAGATGCGAGGCGAGCGCTTCCAGCACCGCCTCCGAGGCGTAATTCTCGCTTGCAATCAGGTTGAGCGTTTCGTTATGGCGTCGCCGATCCCGCTGGATCAGCGACCAGACCGCGCGGTCCTCCGCGAACAGGCTGGCGGTTGGCCGGGCAGCCACCGAGGTGGGCAGGGGTGTCGTCGTCATTCTCGCTCCCCGACGCCTGCCGGGATTGTAGGGGCGCCCCGGAGCGGTGTCAACGCAGCCGCGGCGGAATTTACCTCCGCATCCGGTGTACGCTGCACGGCACGGCTCACACAACCAGGAAGCGGGAGATGGCCGCGCTGGACACCACGTCCATTCAGGTCCAGGCGCCGCCCGAGCGCGTGTTCGACCTCCTGGCCGCATTCGAGCGGCACCGTTCCGCTTCAAGCGGGCGCGCTTTGCCCACCGCTGCCAGTTGGCAGCGAGCGACGGCGGCACCACGCGAACCTCCGCGCTGGAGCGGGCGGAGCCGCTGAACCTCGCCGGCTGGCTGTTCCTGCTGCTCCTCAGGTACGTTGTCGGCCGGAGGAGCGATGAGGCGCTACCGGTTCCGTGACGAATGGGTCGTCCAGGCGCCGCCAGCCGCCGTCTGGAAGCTGATCAGCGATCCGACGACCTTCCCGGACTGGTGGCCGATCTACCAGGAGGCGCGCTTCCTCGAGCGCCGCGACGGCGTCGGCTCAAGAATCCTGCTCAAGTTCCGGGTTCTGCTCCCCTACACCCTGTCGATCATCAGCACCGTCGAGCAGATGGACGAGCCCGTCTCCCTCGCGGGTAGGGTTAGCGGCGAGCTGGAGGGTACCTGGAGCTGGACGCTGACGCCTGTCGGTGCGGGGACGCGGGTGGTGTTTCAGGAAGAGGTGGGGACCAACAAGCGTGTCCTGGACCTGCTCGCCCCGGTGGCAGTGAAGCTGTTCGAGCTGAACCACCGCATCGCCGCGCAGCGGGGCGCCAGGGGGATGCAAGACTACTTCGCTCGCCAGCGCGGCGGCACACCCTCCACGTCCTAGCTGGCTCGGAGCAGTGCACCAGAGAGCGGTCTGACAGCCGTGGCGCCGGTGTGATACCGTGGGCGCCATCATCTTCTGTCGGCGAGGGATGTGTGACAGTAACGCGACACCCGGTCACGGTCGAGCGCGGCGTCCCCTGCCCCATGCGCGATGGAACCGTCCTGCTGGCGGACATCTACCGGCCGAAGGGCGAGGGGCCGTTCCCGGTGCTCCTGGTCCGCACCCCCTACGATCGGTTCCACAGCCAGGCCAACCTCTACGCGCACCCCTCGTGGTATGCCCAGCAAGGCTACGTGGTGGTAAGCCAGGACGTGCGCGGCCGCTGGCGCAGCGAGGGCGACTGGTACCCGTTCTTCAACGAGGCGAACGACGGCTTCGACACCATCGCCTGGGCGGCGCAGCTTCCCGGCACCACCGGCCAGGTGGGGATGTACGGCGCCTCCTACGTCGGCGCCACCCAAATGCTGGCGGCCATCACCTCGCCGCCCGCGCTGCGGGTGATCTGCCCGGCGATCACCTCGTCGGACTATTACGAGGGCTGGACCTACGAAGGCGGGGCGCTGCACCTGGCGTTCGTGATCTACTGGGCGCTCCAGCTTGCAATGGACACCGCCCGCCGGCGTAGCGACGAGGACACGCTGCGCCGGTTGGCGGAGGCGAGCACCACCTACACCATCGGCCAGCACCAGATGTACCTGCCGCTGGAGGAGCTGCCGCTGTTCCGCGAGAGCAGAGTGCTCGGCTACTTCTTCGACTGGCTGCGGCATCCCACCTACGACGAGTACTGGCAGCAGGTGGCGATCGCCCCGCGCCACGACCGTATCCTGGCCGCCGGACTGCACATCGGCGGCTGGTACGACATCTTCCTGGACGGCACGCTCGCGAACTTCACTGGCATCCAGGCCAACGGCGGCAGCCCCTTCGCTCGCCAGCACCAGCGGCTGATCATCGGCCCCTGGTACCACTCGCCCTGGACGCCGTTCTGTGGCGAGGCGGATTTCGGCCCTCGGGCCAGCAGCCGCATCGTGGATGAGACGCAGATCCGCTTCTACAACTGGCTGCTGAAGGGCGAGGACGACGGTATCTCCCGCGAGCCACCGGTGAAGCTCTTCGTGATGGGGGAGAATGTCTGGCGCGACGAGCAGGAGTGGCCGCTGCGCCGGGCGGTCAGCACCCCCTTCTACTTCCATTCGGGTGGCCTGGCCAACGCCTTCACCGGCGACGGCACTCTCTCCACCGAGCGGCCGGGCGAGGAGCCGCCAGACGTGTACGTGTACGACCCGCGCACGCCGGCTGTCAGCCGCGGTGGCCACTCCTGCTGCCGCGAGCACCTGGATCCACAGGGGCGCTACGACCAGCGGCTGGTCGAGCGCAACAAGGACGTCCTCTGCTACACCTCCGATCCGCTCGACGCGCCGCTGGAGGTGACCGGGCCGGTCTCGGTGACGCTCTGGGCGGCGACGAGCGCGGTGGACACCGACTGGGTCGTGCGGCTGGTGGACGTGTACCCGGATGGCCGGGCGATGAACGTGACGGAGGGGATCCTGCGCGCCCGCTTCCGCGATAGCCTCCAGTCCCCCTCGCTGCTGGAGCGCGACCGGGTGTACGAGTATCGGATCAACCTGCGCGCCACTAGCAACGTGTTCCTGCCCGGGCACCGCATCCGGGTGGACGTCGCCTCCTCGTCGTTTCCCCACTGGGACCGCAACCCGAACACCGGGGCGCCGATCGCCACGGTGCCGCTGAGCCAGGTGGAGACAGCCACCCAGACCGTCTTCCACGACGCGGCTCGGCCGAGCCACATCCTGCTGCCCGTCGTTCCGCGTCCACGCGGCCTCTAGCACCATGGGGACATCTGGTCTCGGACGTCCCCACGGGAACGTCTCTTCTCGGCGGGGACCGCGCGTATCCCGGTGGCGCTCCCTACGTCGTCGGCCACGGGACCGAGGCGCCCGCTGGCCAGGGTGGACAGGGCTGGCGCCTGAGATGGCCCGCCCGGCGACTGCCAGCCGCCGGTGTGCTACTCGTCCCGCACCGGCGCCGGGCAGCGCAGCCCGGCCGCCCGCAGCGCCCGGTCCTGGCTGGGCCGAAGGTGATCGGGGAAGGAGGGGCAGATCGCGGCCTCTAGCCGCGTCGGATCGCCGGCTAGCTCCGCCGCACGGCGCAGTCCCGCGGCGACCCGCGCCTCATCCGCCGGTGAGGTGGCGTGCCAGCCCGCTTTGAGCCATTGCAGCCCGACCGCCCCGCCATCGCAGCCGCAGGCGCCGAGCACGGAGCCGACCAGCGCGTGCGCCGGGAAGCTCAGCCCGTTGTCACTGAGAAAGCTGTCCACCACACCCCCGGGCGCTGTGGGAGCGACCGTGTTGAGGTCTACGGGCTGGCTGCAAGCCGTCAGCAAGGCGGCGCCGAACAGCGCCAGGCCGAGCGCCAGCGCCACGAGCGCCGCCAGGCGCAGCAGGTGGCGATAGCCGGGGCGCGAGCGCCCATGCACCACGGGCGGGTCGGCGGTAGAGTCGGAGAGCGGGCGGGTCGGCACGCGAGATGATAGCGCCTCGCTCCGGACGGCAGCCGCGTTTCCCGGGGTGACGTCGCGGCCCGGCAGATAGCGCTGCTTGTAGCGCCCGCCTGAGCGGGGCGATTGGCCGGACCGCCGCCCGCCGCGCGTCAGCGGGCGGCGAGCATGCGCACCAGGTCCCCGCGGCTGACCAGCCCGACGAGCCGGCCCTCGTGGAGCACCGGGACCCGCTTGATCCCGTGCTGGAGCAGCAGCGCTGCGACCTCGGCGAGCGGGGTGGTCTCTGAGACGCTGACCACCTGGCGAGTCATGATCTCCGCCACAGTGGCGCCGCGCTTGCCGAGCAGATCCGCCTCGCTCACCAGGCCAACTAGCCGGCCGTCCTCCACGACTGGCAGCCCGCTCACGCGATGGAAGGCGAGCAGGTCGGCCGCCTCCTGAATCGACGCGGAGGGGGCGACCGTGACCACCTCGCGCGTCATGACGTCGCGCGCCACGCCCGCCGGCTGCGGGCCGGGCCCGCTGGTGCCGCTGAACATCCCGACCGCTGGCTCTGCCTCGCGCCGCGCGTGCAGCTCGGCCGGCTCGTCCTCGAAATAGGCGCCAGTGGCGCCCTCCTGGATTTCGAACGAGAGCACGCGCTCGTGCTCCAGCCGCAGCGTTCCGCGCAGCACACTCGACGCGCTCGCCAGCTCTTCGAGGGGCGTGCCGCCGGGGACGACGAAGGTCACCTCGCCGCCGCGCACCGCCAGCACCACTGCCTCGGCGTCGTCGTCCGCTTCCAGCCCTTCCTGTGATGCCGTTGGCTCCCCCACGAAGGCCGCCTGAATGTTGACCCGCCTCATGGCTACCCCTCCCTGCCGCGCCCGGGCGACACCGCTCTGAACGGCGGCTGTGCTCAGTCTACCGCTCGCCGGGCGAAATGAGTATCTCGCGGGCCTGCGGCAGTTGCGCGAACGAGGGGCGGATAGCCCCTCCCACCGGGTCCCTCTGGACCCTTCAGCCCGGCGCTGGGCTGGTCGAATACTGGGCGTAATGGTGAGAGATATGGGCGTGGCGCTGTTCACAACCCGTTGGCGTATTCCACTGGCCGTGGTGCGCCCGGCGCGGGACTGGGGCACAATGCTCCTGGCGGGGCATGCCCTGTATCTGCTCGCCTATCTCGCCTGGCTCGCCTTCCCCTGGGGAGAGGAGTCGCACCGCGTGCTGATCGGCGACGCCAGCTACCTGATCGGTGGCATCGCTCCCACGCTGCTGTCCTGGCGGGTGGCCTGCCGCGGCGAACTGGCTCCCACTGCCCGCCGCGCCTGGCGCTGGCTGGCGCTCGGCCAGGGCTGCTACTGGGTGGCCAACGGCCTCTGGGCCTACTACGAAGTCGTCCTTGGGCTGCGCGCCTTCCCGTCCTGGGCCAACGGCGCGTATCTGCTCACCTACATCTGCTGGCTGCCCGGCCTGCTCGCCTTCGCGCCCCGGCACCGAACATGGACCGAGCGGGCGACGTTCTGGCTGGACTCCGGCATGGTAGTGCTCGTCGGCGGGATGGTGGCCTGGTACTTCATCCTGCTGCCGCTTGCCACGCGCGCCGCGGCCGACCTGCTCACCACTGCGCTCGCCCTGGCCTACCCGCTGGGTGACCTGCTGCTGCTCTCCGGGCTCGCCAGCATCGTGCTGCGCGAGTCCGACGGCGGCAGCCGGGCGGCGCTCGAGCTGTTCGGACTCGGACTGCTGCTGTTCCTTACTGGCGATCTCCTGCTAGCCTACCTTGAGGTCCAGAGCGCCTATGCTACTGGCGGCTGGCTGGACCTCACCTGGATGCTCGGCCTGTTCCTGATGGCCGTCGCCGCCCACCGACAGTGGCGCGCCGGGCGAGCCAGCCCTTCCGGCGGGCCCTTGCAGCAGCACCAGCGGGCATTGCACGTGCTACCCTATGTCGCGGTCACGGCCGGCTTTGCCTTCCTGCTGGCGATTACGCCCGGCGAGCGAACTCCGCGGTACAACGGCGTCCTGCTCGGGGCAGTAGTGCTGGTCGTCTGCGTGCTCGCTCGCCAGGTGCTGGCGCTGTGCGAGAACATTCGCCTTTACCACACCGCCCGGCGGGAGGCGGAGCGCCGCGCCGCGCTGCTGCGCGTCACGCGCCGGCTGGCGTTGGAACACGAGCCGGGCCGGCTGCTCACCGCCCTCCTTACCGAGGCGGAGGGGCTGCTCGGGGCCGAGGCCAGCGGAGTGTACCGCTGGGACGAGGCAGGTCAATGTCTCCACCTGACCACCACCACCATCCAGCCGCACCTGGTGCCAGCGACCGTGCAGCTTCCGCTGGGGAGTGGCATCGCCGGACGGGCTGCCCAGCGGCGCGCGGTGGTGATCGAAAACGACTACCAGCGGCTCGAGCGGCCGGCGGGCTGGGCGGTTCGAGCCGGTATCCGGGCTGGGGTGGCGGCCCCGTTGCTGCACGAGGGGCGGCTGCTCGGGGCGCTAAGCATCTGTACCTGTCGGCCAGGCGTCCGGTTTACCGCGGAGGATGGCGAGCTCCTCGAGCTGCTGGCCGGGACCGCCGCCTCGGCCCTGGTCGGATTGGAGCGCGCCCGACTGTATGAGCAGGCCCGCCGGGAGATCGCCGAGCGCGAGCGTGCTGAGGCAGCACTGCGAGAGAGCGAGGCGCGCTATCGCTCGGTCGTCGACAACGTCAAGGAAATCATCTTCCAGACGGACACGCAGGGCCGCTGGGTCTTCCTGAACCCCGCCTGGACCGAGGTGACGGGCTTCGAGGTATCGAGGAGCCTGGGCACCCCCTGCTGCGACTACATCCATCCGGAGGATCAGGAACACTGCCTGGCGCTCTTCCACTCGCTAGCAGAGCGCCACCGGGATGAGCGCCGACAGGAGCTGCGCCTTCTCACCCGGAGTGGCGGGGTTCGCTGGGTGGAGGTCGTCGCCCGGCAGACGCTCGATCCCAGCGGGAGGGCTCTCGGCATCTCAGGAACCCTGGCCGACATTACCGAGCGGCGCGCAGCCGAGGAGGCGCTCCGCCACCAGGCGCTGCACGATGCGCTGACAGGGTTGCCCAACCGGCTGCTCCTGCAGGATCGGCTCGAGCAGGCCATCCTGGCTGCCAGGCGAAACGGGACCCCGCTGGCGTTGCTGGTGCTCAATCTGGACCGCTTCAAGGAGGTCAACGAGGCGCTCGGCCACCAGGTGGGGGACATGCTGCTGCGCGAGGTCGCTCGGCGCCTCCAGAGCGCGCTGCGGGCGTCAGACACGGTAGCCCGGTTGAGCGGGGACGAGTTCGCGGTGCTGCTGCCTGGGGCGGACCCGGCCGGGGCGCTTGAGAGCGCGGAGCGGCTGGGAGCAGCGCTGGGCGAGCCGTTCGCCGTGTACAGCCAGGCGCTCGATGTTGGCGCCAGCCTTGGCATCACCCTCTACCCGGAGCATGGCGAAGACGCCGAGACGCTGCTGCGCCACGCGGGCGTGGCGATGTCCGTCGCCAAACGCGCCGGCAGCGGCTGCGCGCTCTACGACGCTGAGCAGGATCGCCACAGCGCCGACCGGCTGGCGCTGGCGGGCGATCTGCGCCGGGCGATTCGCCAGGGCGAGCTGCTGCTCCACTACCAGCCCAAGGTCGACCTGCGCGCTGGCCGCCTGGTTGGAGTCGAGGCGCTCGTTCGCTGGCAGCATCCCGAGCGCGGTCTCGTCCCACCCGATCAGTTCATCCCGCTGGCCGAACAGACCGGGCTCATCAAGGAGCTGACCGAACAGGTCCTGGACGACGCGCTGCACCAGTGCGCCGCCTGGCGCGCGGCGGGCCACGTGATCCCGGTGGCGGTCAACATCTCCATGCGCAGCCTGCACGACAACCTGTTCCCCGGGCGGGTGGCGCGCCTGCTCGAGGCCTCTGGCGTACCCCCTGCCTGGCTGCACCTGGAGGTCACCGAGAGCGCGATGATGGCGGACCCGGCCACAGCGCTGCGTGTCCTGGAGCGGCTGCGCGGACTTGGGGTGCGCATCGCGGTGGACGACTTCGGAACCGGCTACTCCTCGCTGTCGTATCTCAAGCAGGTAGCGGCGGACGAGCTGAAGGTGGACCGCTCCTTCGTGCGGGACATGACGAGTGACGAGGCCGACCTGGCCATCGTCCGTGCGACGATCGACCTTGGACACAGGCTCGACCTGAGCGTTGTTGCCGAGGGCGTCGAGGACGAGGCGACGCTTCGCCTGCTGGCTGACCTGGGCTGTGACGCGGCGCAGGGCTACTATTTTGGCCGGCCGATGCCGGCCGAGGCGCTGGCGGAGTGGCTCGAACGCACCGCGCCGCTCCAGCCGGTGTAGTGTGACACGGCTACACCTACACCTAGGCAGTGCATACCGTACAATGCGTCCACGGACAACGCCCAAGAGCGCCATGGGGATCGAGGGCCATGCAGGCGCGGGAGGAGGCTGAGGCGCTGTACCAAGCACTGGTTGAAGGCGCACTGGATGCGATGCTTGTTGTCGACCGCCAGACCCGCCGCTTCGTGCTCGCAAACGTCGCCGCCGAACGGCTCCTGGGCTATTCGCGCGCGGAGCTGCGGTCCCTCGGCCCTCGTGACCTCACCCCTCCAGAAGACCTCGAGGCCTTCGACCTGGCAGTTGCGCAGCTCCAGGCAGCGGGCTACTGGCGGGGCGAGTGCCGCGTTCGGCGCAAGGATGGAGAGACGCTGGCCGTCGAGGTGGCCGCCTCGGCGGTTCGGATCGGGCAGCGGCTCTCCTACCAGGGGCTGCTGCGCGACCTGAGCGAGCGGAAGCGGCTGGAGGCAGAACAGGAGGGGCTGCTCGCGCGGCGGGCGGCCCAGCTCCGCGTCGCCCGCCGGCTGGTGGCTGAGCCGGACGCCCACAGTGTCCTGTCCGCGTTGCTCGAGGAGGCGCTGGTGCTGGCTGGCGCCGACTCGGGCGCCGTCTACCGCTTCGCGGAGGCGGAACGCCGGCTGGTGCTGGTGCAGCGTACCCTGGTGCCCGCGGGGCTGGCCGAGGCGATGGCGGCGTTCGACCTGGACCACTCGCTGAGTGGCCAGGCGCTGCGGGCCGGCCGCCCCGTGATCCTCGGCGACTACAGAACCCACAGCCACGCGGTGCCGGCGATGGTGCAGTTCGGCGTCCGAGCCGTCCTCGTAGTGCCGCTGCGCGCCGAGCGCCGGCCTCTGGGCGTATTGGCCGTCGTCTCCCGCCAGCCCGAGAAGCGCTTCACCGCCCAGGATGCCGAAGCGCTGGAGACGCTGGCCGGGATCGCCGCGGCGGCGCTGGTCGGGCTGGAGCGAGCCCGGCTGGAGGGGGCCCTGCTCGCGATTCGGACGGCCGCCCATCACATGAACAACCAGCTCGCGCTCACCATCGGCTACGCCGAGCTGCTGGCCACCGACCCGCGGCTTCCAGCCGAGCTGCGGGAGATGGCCCAGGAGGCCCAGCGCGGGGCCGAGCAGGCAGCGGAGACGCTGGCCAGGCTCCAGCGTATGGTCCGCCTGGAGGAGGCAGCCGCCCCGCTCGGGCTCGGGGGCCAGTCGGTGCTCGACCTGGAGCGCAGCAGCGCCCCGCCCGAGGGATAGTCCGCGGCTGTCTGCCCCGTCGCCATATGCGCCAGCCTGACATTCGCCAGGAGGTCTCGGCGCCTGGCTCGCGGCAGGGTCGGTTGTGTACCCTACCCCGGCCTCGCCCGCCGTGCTCGGCGTGGCGCGGGCACAGTCCAGCTTCACGGCAGGTTCCTGGTGCGACGTGCCATCGTTTCTCTGCTTGCGCTTGCTCTACTGCTCCCCAGCCCGCTCGCCCCGGCTCTCGCCGAAACACCGCGTCTCTCTGTCCAGGGCGAGTCGCTCGTCGACGAGGCGGGGCAGCCGCGCTTCCTGCTGGGCGCCAACTACGAGGGGCCAGCGGATCGTGCCTGGCGGATGTGGGATGACGACGCCTTCGATCCGGCCGCGATCGACCAGGACTTTGCCCGGGCGCGAGCCGCTAATGTGTCGGTCCTGCGCCTGTTCGTCCAGCGGGCACTGGCCGAGGATGTCCAGGCGCGTCGCTGGAAGAAGCTGGACCGGGTGCTCAAGCTGGCCGACCAGCACGGGCTGCGGCTCATCCTGACCTTTGCTGACTACGCCGAGCTCGACCTGGCCCGGGTGGCCGCGGTGGACGCCGCCATCGCCCGGCGCTATCGCGACCGGGCGACGATTCTGGCCTATGACCTGAAGAACGAGCCGCGCTTTGGCGACCTGGCCCTCGCCAGCTACCCGCCCGGGCTGAATGCCCCGTTGCAACGCCCAGAGCTCGTCGCCGCGGTGGGGGAGACCGTCGCCCGCCAGGACGTGCCCGCCTACCGCGCCAGCGATCCGGGCCAGAGGGAGGTCCCGGCGCGGCTGAGCGACGACCAGGCCTACGTGTACGTCAACACGCTAGCTGCCTACCGGCGCTTCCTGCACGATGCTCTGGACTGGGCCAGAGCGCACAACAGCACCATCGTGCAGTATCTGGGCGCGCCGGACTCCGCCGGCTGGGAGCCGCTGAAGCAGGCGCTCAACGATACGCTGGCCGCCTGGCTGACGCCGCAGCTCGACGCGGTTCGCGCCGCCGATCCGGGCCGCCCGATCACCGTCGGTCACGTCGACGTGGTGCTGGGCAGCCTGCCGGTGAATGCCTGGCTCGACCTCCGCAGCCTGCACCAGTATCCGGGACCGTCTAATGCTGGGATCGCGGCGAGCCTGCGGGTGCTGGACGACGTGAAGGCGGCAGTGCCCGGGAAGCCGCTGCTGCTCAGCGAGTTTGGCCTGTCGACCGTGAACCTGGACGAGCAGCAGGCCGCCGCGCTGGAAGCGCAACTGGTGCTCGGGGCGCGCGACCACGGCGCGGTGGGGGCGCTGAAGTGGATGCTGAACGACGTTCCGAACGGATTCAACCCGCGGGAGAACGCCTTCGGGATGTACCACGCCGATGGCTCGCCCAAGCCGGTCGTCGCCGCGTTCCAGGCGCTGGGCGACCTGGCGCCGGCCGGCGCCAGGGGCACCCCACGCGACGGGTCGCGTGGGGACCCCGCCAGGTAGTGCGAAGCTAGGGGGCGGACTGCGCCTGGCCGCGCTGGAGCGTCTCCACCGCCCGGCGCGCCTGCTCGATGCTGGCGCCGGTGGCCGCGCGGTAGGCCCGGATCGCCTGGTAGGTCTGCCCCGCGCGCGCCAGCTCACCCACCAGGTCCAGCGGGTCGTACTCGAGCCCCAGGTGGCGCAGCAGCAGGTCGACCTTGCGCTCGAGTTGGAGCAGGCGCCACTCGTCGCCCGCCTGCTCCACGGCGTAGGCGAAGCCGCGCGGGCCGCGGCTGGCGCCGCGGCGGGTCAAATAGAACAGCACCACCAGCGCCATCGGGATGATCTGCAGCGCCAGGGCGACCAGGATCAGCGTCAGCGGGGTCATGCCAGCTCCTCCTCGCGCCGAGACCGCGAGCGGTAACGTTGGGCCTGTCGCGCGTGCAGCGGCCTGCTCCGCGCAGCCGCTGGCCCCACGATAGCCGACAGGAAGCGCGCCCGCAGCAGGAGGGAGCGAATCGAAGGCTCAGCCCTCGTTCGGCGTCGCTGCGGGCTCGTGGCTGGGGAGCACGGCGCCGAATTCGAGCTGCTGGAGCCGCCCGTTGCGCGTGTCTGCCACCCAGACGAAGCCCCGAGCATCTACCGCCAGCCCGGACGGCTCGTTCAGGTCTTCCACCGGGGCCTCGCCGTGTCCCCACTGGGCCAGCAGCCGGCCATCAAGCGAGAACTGCTGGACGAGGTCGTTTTCGCGATCGACCACGTAGAGATGCTGCTGACCGAGCGCCACCGCGACCGGCCGGCTGAACTGGCGAGGCTTCGCCGGCTGCGTGTCCAGCAGCAGCACCGGCTGGCCGAACACCGAGAGCACCTGGATGCGGTGGTTGCCCGTATCGGCGACGTAGATGTTGCCATCGCGATCAACCGCGAGGCCGCTGGGGGTGTTGAACTGCCCGGGCGCCGTGCCGGCCCGGCCCCACTGGGCCAGCGGCTCTCCGTCGGGCGACAGCTTCTGCACCCGGTTGTTGCCGGTGTCGGCAACGTACACGTTACCGCTGGCGTCCAGCGCCACGCCCTGCGGACTGTTGAACTGGCCCGGCGCGCTCCCCAGCGTCCCCCAGCGCGCCAGCGGCTGGCCGTCGGGTGACAGCTTCTGGATGCAGTGATTGCCGGTGTCAGCGACGTACACGTTGCCGGCCTGGTCGAGCGCGATCCCCATCGGTCCGTCGAACCGCCCGGGCTCGCTCCCGGCGCCGCCCCAGCGCGCCAGCGGCTCGCCCTCCGGGTTGAGCTTGCGGATCCGGCCGCTGAGCTCGACCACGTACACGTTGCCAGCGCTGTCCAGCGCCACCCCGGTGGGACCGCCAAAGCGGTCGCGGCCGCTCGGCCGGCTGGGGCGGAGCGAGATCGTGTTCACCAGCACGATGTCGGCCCGGGGCGCCAGGGGCACCCCACGCGACGGGTCGCGTGGGGACCCCGCCAGCCGGGGGCGAGGTGTGGGCGTTGCCGGGGCGGAGAGAGCCTCGTCCTCCGCGAGCGCCGCCTGCTCCAGGCTCTCTCCGCCGGCGCCAGCGCTGGAGACCGCTGGCGCCGGCTTCGCCACGATCCCGGCGAGGAGGCCCAGCAGCAGGCTCCCTACCGTGGCCGCGGCCACCAGGTGCGGCAGGCCCAGCCGCGACGTTCCGGGCCAGCCGCGGACACGCTGGAGCGCCCGGGGAAGACGGCCCGCGGGCAGCCCGGCACTGGCCTCGGCCGGGAGCGGTCCCGGCGCGGCGTCCCCCGCGCCGCGCTCCGGCCCCGGCTCCGTCCCGGGAGCGCCCGGGACGACAGGCGCCGGGTGCTCCGCCGCCTCGTCACCAGGCAGCGCCGCGGTGGCGCTCACGTAGACTTCGCTCACCTGGCCGCTATTCGCCTCGAACCGCAGCCGGGCAAACAGGTCGCCGGGCGCGCTTGGCCGAACCCGGACCAGGATCTCGGCTTCGTCGCTCTCCAGGACAGCCGGGAGCACTTCGACGCCGGGGTTATCGACGGTGATCCGCCCCGGCCCGCCCCGCACCACGAGCCGTCGCTCGGCAGTCTCGCCCACTACCAGCGTCCCGAAGGGAAGCCCGGCGAGCTGCTCGTCGCTCGCGGCCACAACCGGGGCCTCGGCTCCCAGCGGAGAGACTGTGCTCGGCCTCGCCGCTGGGACGGCCTCGGCCGCGGCAGCGGGGGAAGCGGCAGCGGCGGGCTCGGTGCCCCCACCCGCTGGCGGGGCGAGGCTCTCGACCGCCGCCCGGGCGGCCGGCTCGGAGACACCACGCGCAGTCAAGCCACGCAGCGCCTCCTCGACGCTGCTCTCCGACCTCCTGAGCCGCTGGAGCAGGCTTGTCCAGGCGCGCAGCTCGTCGAGCGCCCAGCTTTCTTCTGCGCTGAGGTCGCGCCAGAGCAGGAGCATCTCCAGCTCGGGGTCTGTGGGCTCCACGCCCTCGGCGAGCATGCTCGCCAGCTCGCTCAGCGCGGGCTCGAGCTGCTCAGCCTGGCTAGGGGTCAGCGACTGATCGAGCACGAGGTCTGTCTCCGAGTGGGCATCGTTCCTGGCTACGCTCCGCCCGCGGGAGCGGCCAGCCAACGGCAGGCGCGAGCACCACCACTGCGACGGCTGAGAGTCCTGAAGGGAACAAGGTTGCCCGGCAGGCAGGGCCGGCGCGAACGCGTCACCCCGGCAGGTCTACACGCGGGAGGGTCAGCAGCGGTGTCGGCCAGTGCCCGGCGAGAGGTCAATGCGCCGGGCACTGGCCGACACCGGTCGGCAAGGCCCCTGCCCCAACCGGTTAGCTGGCGTGCTCGCAGTGATGATGCGGCAGGCAGACGGGGCAGACCCACCCGCCGCACGCGCCGCAGGACCAGAAGTCCTGACAGATGTGGCGCTTCATCATCGTCCTCCGCCGAGGGCGGCCTTCCGGAGCCGGCCACTCGTTGTCAGTACACGTATTCGCCTGTATCCCTTAACGCATAAGGGGTGCCACGCGTTCGCATTTCCCGCCCTCTGTCTGCCCCAGGTGCTGGCCCGACGCGGGGTTTGACGCCGCCCGGATGCGCTTGCTACCCTGCCCGGGCTGACTCTCGCTACTGCGCGGCCTGGAGCATCCATGCCACTGCCCGCCCCTGATGTCGTGCGGCTGACCCAGTCATTGGTGCATATCCCGAGTACGAACCCCACGGTACCGGAGGCGGCCTGCGCCGAATTCGTCGAAGCGCTGCTTTCGGAGCAGGGCATGCCGTACCAGCGGGTGCCGGTGTCTGACGAGCGCTGGAACGTGGTGGCCCGCCTGCACGGGGGCGGTGGACCGCCGCTGGTGCTGCTCGCCCACCTGGACACCGTCCCGGTGGGCGAGGGCTGGTCGCGCGACCCATTCGGAGCGCAGATCGAGGACGGGCGCTTGTGGGGGCGGGGCGCCTGTGACATGAAGGGCGGGCTGGCGGCGGCGCTGCTCGCCCTGCTGCGACTCCGCGACAGCGGCGCCCGGCTCTCGGGCGACCTGGTCCTGGCGGCCACGGTGGACGAGGAGTCCAGCATGACCGGCGCGCTGGCGCTCAGCGCGGCGGGGCTGGTCCCACCAAGCAGCTACATCCTGGCCGCCGAGCCGTCCGATGGCAAGCTGCTCGTCGCCCAGAAGGGTGTCGCCTGGTACGAGCTGCGCTTTCGGGGCGCCTCGGCACACGGATCGATGCCGCACCTCGGGGCAGACGCCAACCGGGCGCTGGCGCTGGCGGTCGAAGCCGCCTACCAGGGGATCGCCCAGGTGGGTGATGATGATCCGCTGCTCGGCCATGCCACGCTGGTGGTCGGGGTGATGCAGGGCGGGTTCAAGACGAACGTCGTTGCAGACGCGGCGCGGGCCGAGATCGACATTCGCTATCCCCCCTCGGCCAGCGTCGAGCAGATCCGCCAGATGCTCCAGGCGGCCGCCGAGCGGGCGGCCCAGGCCGTCCCGGGCATCCGGTTCGAGCTGGATGAGAAGACGACGGACCGGGCACCCGTCGTCTGCACGCCCACCTCCCCGCTCATCGCCGCGGTGCGCCAGGCCCACCGCGCGGTGACCGGCGCCGAGCCGGAGCTGGCCGGCTTCCGCGCCTACACCGATGCCGCGGTCTGCGCGCTGCGCTCCGGCAGCCCGCACTGCGTCGTCTACGGCCCCGGGCGACTGGCCCAGGCGCACACCGTGGACGAGTACGTCGCGTTGGACGAGCTCCGGATGTTCGAGCAGACGCTGTACGAAACGGCCCGGGTGCTCCTGACCTAGCGCTGTCCTCACCCGCGGCTGCTGTGCCCGTCTCCCCTCTCCCATACTTGGGAGAGGGGGCGGGGGTGAGGGTCCCGAAAGACACTCCTAGCCAGGTGAGAGCAGGCGCCACACCAGGTAGGCCGAGAAGCAGGCCGCGGCGAGCGCGTTCAGTCGCATCGCCGCCAGGAAGTTCTGGCGCACCGCCGTGGCAACAAAGCGGCGCCGCCAGCGCAGCGTGCCCAGGATCACCACGGCCATCCCGAGCGCGAGCGCCAGCGCGTCGAGCGGGCCGAACCGGCTCCAGGCGAGCCCGACCAGCAACGGCAGGGCCAGCAGGAAGCAGCCGAGGGCAACGGCAAATGCCGCTGGCGCGCCCCAGGCGACCCCGATAGTCCGGTCGCCCCGCTGCCGGTCCTCCTCCAACTGGAAGAGCGAGCTGAGCGGGTAGAAGCCGCTGACCACCAGCGCCGCCGAGACGGCTCCCACCACGACGACCAGCGCCGGCGTGTTCGGGGCCGGGGAGGCGGTGGCGAACCCGGCGAGAAAGCCGAGCACTCCCTGGCCGAACGCGATGGTGGGCAGGGCGGTGGCAGGCGAAGCCTTCCAGCGCGTTGCCGGGTGGGAGTACGCCGCTCCCAGCAGTGCCATCGCCAGGTAGACCGCCAGCGCTGCCGGCGACACCAGGGCTGCGAGCAGCGCTCCGATGGCCTGGACCACGAGCGAGAACGGCAGAAGCGCCAGCGGCGCCGGCGGCGGCTGGTACAGCCCTCCCACCGGGCCCTCGTCCCGATCATAGGCGGAGTTGAAGGCAGTGGTGCCGCCGTACAGGAAAACGTGAAAGGCGAGGAAGCCGAGCAGCAGCCGGGGGGTGAGGCGCCCGCCGGCCAGCGCTGCGCCCCAGAGGAACAGCGGCGCCAGTAGAAGCTGGAAGTGCAGCCGCAGGTGGGTCAGCAGCAGCCGGGCGGTGCTCACCGCCGCTCCCCTCCGCCTTCCGGCCCGGGTTTACGGCCGCGGCCGATGATCCCCAGTCCGCCCAGCACCGGCTCAGTGCTGACGTCCTCGAACCCTGCCGCGCGCAACAGCCGCGTCAATGCCCCCGGGGTGAAGCGTCCGTGCAGCGCCGAGAACGGCCGCCAGAGCGAGACCGATACCAGGAAGCGCGGATCGTGGCTCTGCGCCAGGATCGCCGCGGGGCGAGCCGGCGCAGCGCTCGGCTCCATGAAGGCGACTCGCCCACCCGGGCGGAGCACGCGCCAGCACTCCGCCAGCACCTGCTGGCGTTCGGGTACCAGGTAGAGAAAGCTGTGGCCGACGACAGCATCCACACTTGCGTCGCGGCAGGGCAGGCATGCTGCGCTGGCGCGCACCACGGTGACCCGGCCATCTAGCCCGGCGCGGAGCACGTGCTGCCGGGCGCGCCGGGCCATCCGCCAGGCAAGGTCTACGCCAATGATGCGCGCCTCGGGCTGCTGGCGGGCGAGCACGAGGGACGAGACCCCGGGGCCACAGCCGAGGTCGAGCACCCGCGCCTGCCGTGGAAGATCGGTGGCCAGCCGAGCGCAGCTCCCCCACCAGAGCGGCTGGCTGGTAAACCAATCGTACAGCTCGGCGCCGAGATCGAAGATCGCCACGGTTGGCAGACGCATACTGGTCCCGCCGCTCCCTGCTCATTGTGCACTGCCAACGTGCTGAGATGTACCTCGAACACCAAGCGGAGCGTGGTGGAGATGGTGGCCACCCAGGTTCACACTGGTGTCGCTCCGGGCTGCTAGTATCGGACGGCACAAGCGCACATGCCGGAACCGGTGGACAGACCTATCAGCGGTATACATATCGGCCTCGTGCCGCCTGGATACTCCGGGTGGAAGAGGCGCGCGGCTCAGGCCGCGCTTCAGCCGCCAGAGTCCCGGCGCAAGGTCCCGCCGCGAGGCCGCGCTCGGCGCTTGGTGAGCAGGGACACGGCAGGCTCGGTGTGGACCGCGTGGCCAGTGCGCACCCTCCTGGCATGCAGGTGAACCAGTCCGGGCATCAGCGGCCAGGCACCTCAAGCACTCCGCCTGCCCCAGGTGGGCGGGCTCGGCCTGCTCCCCGCCGCCTTAGTCCGGCGGCCCGTGTTGCGCTGTGGGGGCTGGGGCCGATGAGTCTGGCGGAGATCGGGGTGCTGTGGGACTGGGCCTGGCACCGCAGTCCCGAGCAGCAAGTGCCGTTGCTGGGCTTGCCCCATCCCTGGATCCTGCCCCACTTCCTGTTCGCCTTCGGCCCCGTGCTGCTGCTGCCGCTGTTGGCCCAGGGGTGGCCGGGCCTGGGCCACTGGATTGGGGATGGGTGTCGGGGGAGCGTGCGGGAGGCGCTGCGGGGCTCCCCGGGCGCGGCGCTGGGCACCCTGGGGATCCTGCTGTTCGTCGTCGCCTCGGGGCTGGATACGTGGCGGCACCAGTGGCCTGGGCCAGACCCGGCCTTTACCGCGGAGCACGTGGCGATCGCTGCCAGCAGCGCGCTGGTCTGCCTGGGGCTGCTGCTAGTGGCGCTGGAGATCGCCCACCCGCGGTGGCGGCGCTGGCTGAGCTGGGCCTGGCTGGGGCTGCTGCTGAGCGCGGCGCTCGCCCCGTTCCCGCCGCCCGGGGTCCATGCCTGGAGCGCGGGGGCGCAGGTCGCGCTGGCGCTGCTGAAGCTGGCGGGGCCGCTGGCGCTGGCGCTGGTGGTCGGCCCCCGCCCGCTGCCGCTGAGCGCGGCGGTCGGCCCGGTGGTGCTGCTGCGGCTGCTGACCGGCGCGGCGCTGACGCTGGCCGGCTACTCGGCGGTGGCGCCAGCGCTGGCGGCGCTGCTCGTGCCCGCCGTGCTAGCGGACGGCTGGCTGGGGCTGGTGGGGCAGCGGCCGCGGGGCTGGCTGGGAGCCGGGCTGGTGTTCGGCCTGGGCTGGGGCGGCGTGGGCTACTGGGCCTTGCTCACCCCGCCAGAAGTCTGGAGTCGCCTGGGGCTGCTGCATGCGCTGCTGTGGGGGGCGCTGGGCGGCACTGCCATAGGGCTGCTGGCGCTGCTGCTCGTGGTCTGGCTTCCGCGCGTCGACAGCCGGTATCGGCTGTCGGAGCTGTTCGCCGCGCGCTGACCAGCGTTCGTAACGCGCGGGACCTGCTATGGCGTATGCTGTAGCCGGGCCGACGGTGGGGCGCTGGCGGTAGCGCAGCAGGAGTGGAGCGAAGACCCATGGCCACGATTCTGCTCGTCGACGACGAACCCGCAATCCGTGAGCTTGCCAAGCTCTACCTGGAGCAAGAAGGCTTCCGGGTGGAGATGGTTGGCCGGGGCGATGAGGCGCTCAAGCAGGTACGGCAGCACGCGCCAGCGCTCGTCGTGCTCGACGTAATGCTCCCCGGCCTGAACGGCTTCGAGGTCTGCCGGCAGATCCGGCGGGAGAGCGACGTCCCCATCATCATGCTGACGGCCCGCGGCGATGACGCGGACAAGATCGTCGGGCTGGAGCTTGGCGCCGACGACTACCTGGCCAAGCCGTTCAACCCGCGCGAGCTGGCGGCCCGGGTGAAGGCGATCCTGCGCCGGGCGCAGCTCGGCCAGCGGCGCACCCGGGTCCTGGAGCTGGCAAACCTGCGGGTCGACCTCGAGCGGCGGGAGGTGAGCATTGGCGACCGCCGCGTCGAGTTGCGCGCCAAGGAGTTTGACCTGCTGGTGGCGCTCCTGCAGAACAAGGGGATTGTCCTGGACCGCGAGCGGCTGCTGGAGATGGTCTGGGGCTACGACTTCTACGGCGAGAGCCGCACAGTGGACGTCCACATCAAGCACCTGCGCGACAAGCTCGAGGGCAGCGGCGTCGCCATCGAGACCGTGCGCGGCATTGGCTACAAGCTGGTCGAGGCGGGGCAGTGAGTCTGCGCTGGCGGCTGTTCCTCTCGTTCGCGGCGGTGCTGCTGCTCAGCCTCGCCGTGGCCGGGGTCAGTCTGGCCGCGCTGTGGCACGACTTCGAGGGCCGCGTCATCATCAGCCGACTGACGGATATCGCCGCGCCGCTGTATACCCAGGCCGCCTCACGGGTCCACGCCGAAGGGGGCGTGGGCGAGGCGATGGCGTTTCTGAACGAGCAGTCGGAGGCGCTGGACGTCGAGGCGATGGTGCTCAAGCCCGATGGGACGATCCTGTACGCCACCCAGGGCGCCGAAGCGCTGCGCGGCCAGCGGCTGCCCCTGCCGGCCGGGGCGCCACCTGGCCGGGCCAATCTGCGCGCCCCCACCAGCGGCAGCTTCCGCGCCCCCGATGGCAGCGTCTGGCGCTTCGTCGTGCTGCCGCTCCCACAGAGTCCGCGTAGCCAGGTGAGCGCCGGCTGGTTCGTGGTGGCGCAGGACGAGAACCGGGTGCCCGGTATCTGGATGCACATCCTGCCGCGCATCTTGATCGCCGCCGGCCTCGGCCTGGTGAGCGCGCTGCTCGCGGCGGTGCTGCTGGCGCGCTGGCTAACGCGGCCGCTCAACCGGCTCCGTCGGGCGATCGACGCGATGGCGGCCGGCGATTACTCGCAGCGTGTCCCCGAAGATGGCTACCCCGAGACGATCGCCCTGTCGCGTGGGTTCAACCGGCTCGCGGAGGAGGCGGAGCGCTCGCGCGCCATGATTCAAGGGTTTGTCGCCACCCTCTCGCACGAGCTGCGTACCCCGCTCACCGCCCTGCGCGGCTTCCTCCAGGCGCTGCTGGACGGCAGCCTGGCCGAGCCCGAGGAGCGCGAGCGGGCGCTACGGCTGATGCAGAAGGAGACGCAGCGACTGCAGCGCCTCGTCTCGGAGCTGCTCGATCTGTCCCGCCTCCAGGCGCAGCAGGCGCCGCTCACCCTGGAGCCGCTAGACCTGGGCGAGCTGGTGCGCCACGTGGTCGACATCTTCGACCCCCGCGCCGAGTCAGAGGGGATCGAGCTGCGCGATGAGGTCCCCTCGCCGCTGGTCGTCTCTGGCGACGCGGACCGGCTGGAGCAGGTGCTAACAAATCTGATTGACAACGCTATCAAGCACACCCCGGCGGGCGGTACGGTGACGATCTCGGCCCGGGTCCACACCGAGCCCTCTACGGGAGCGAAGACGGTCGCGCCTCGCCGGATTGTCGATCTGGCGGTCCACAACACTGGCTCCTACATCCCGCCCGAGGTGATTCCCCACCTGTTCGAGCCGTTCTACCAGGGCCCCGGGGCGCGGCCGGGCGGCGCGGGATTGGGGTTGGCGATCGCCCGCCAGATCGCCGCGGCGCACGGCGGAGACCTGCGCGCCGAGAGCTCGCTCGACGGTGGCACCACCTTTACGCTGTCGCTCCCGGCCCAGCCGCGCATGCTGGAGTCGCCTCGCCCAGGAGTGGGCGACCAGCAGGCTCCACGCGCTCCGCGCAGCGGCCGCGCTCCTGCGCGACCACCGGCCCGAGCGCTCCCCCCAGAGTCGCCCATCCCGCCGTCACGGGTGTGACACGGCTGTGACGCCGCAGCCCTTGCCGATAGCCGCACAGTAATAGAACATGTGTTTCGGACAAACGTTCGGCTGCCGGGAGGATCGGGATGGAGATCGACGCGCAGGGGCTGGTGTGGTGGACCAATCCGCTGCTGGCGCTGGGGATTGTTGGGCTCGCGCTGGCCTTCCTGGCCGCTTCCTGGTATGAGCGGCCGCTCCGCCGGGCGGAGGGCTGGGGAGCGGCGGCACACCGCCGGCCCCGTCCTGGCTGGCTCGCCCGCGTCCCCGCCGTAGCAGTGTCCCGGCCTCGCGTCCGTTCGGCTGTGACTGGGACGAGACGGCAAGCGGCTTGCCTGGCGCTGGGAAGGTTCAGTAGTATGCGTGGACTCCGGGCCGGCGTGCGCCGGGCTCAGGGAGGCCGCGCCCATTTCTTCGCCTCGTTCCACGTTCCGGATCGTGCCGCTGCTCACCCTGGTGCTGGCGGCGTGCGCCCGTCCGATTGATCGTCCGCTCGACGGCGCGCCGCCCGTCGAAACCCAGGGGCGGGTGTTTCATTCAGACAGTGGGCCTCCTACCCTCGTCCCGCCCACTCGTGCCCCGACCCGGCTGTTGCCGACGCTCGCACCTCCACCGGCCACACCGACGCCGATCGCCCGGCCGCCGCTCATCCAGCAGCGCGACCCCTTGCCAAACGGGCAGGTGTTCGCCGGCAACGTTCGCTTCACGCTCCAGGTCACCGCTTCCGCGGCACTGGACGACGTGTCGGCTGCGCTGGATGGCCAGGACGTCCAGCCGCACGTGGACCGCCGCGAGCCACAGACCTGGTGGGTCTCGTTCGTCCGGGGACTGGAGCCTGGGACGCACGAGGTCAACGTGCAAGCGCGCGACCGGGCTGGTTTCTCCAGCACGCTCCACTGGCAGTTCCAGGTGGTTCCGAGCGTTGGCGTCGTCACCACCCCGGCCGCGCCACCGCCGCTGCAACCCACTCTGACGCCCGTCCCGCCGCTGTCGGCCCCCTCCCCGCCGGCTCCGAGTGTGGCAGCGGTCAGCGTGCTGCCGACCGCCCGTCCCACCTCGCCGCCAGCGACTGCGCCGCCCGCTCCGGACGCGCCAGCTCAGCCAACGGCTCGGCCCACAGCCCCCACCCCCTCGGCAGCCCCGGCCGGCTCGTCGCCGACGTCGCTCGTGGTGCGCAAGGCCCGGCCCACGGCCACCCCGTCTCAGAGCCGATGAGCCGCGCGGTTCCTGGCCCGACCGCCTGGCTCATGGCCTGCTGGTGGCAGTCGGCTCCGCGGCCACAATTCCGCCTCACGCCAGGCCAGCCCGGTAGGATGAGAAGCGAGGGGCGGTGAATCGCCGTTCTCTCCTCTTCAGGACTGTCTGTGACCACGGTTCCCTCTCACCGCTCCACCCCGCTCTTGCCAGTCGCGCCACCGCGATCGGGCGCCGGTAGCCGGCTCGGCGAGCTGTTCGGCGCCATGGCACCTGCCCCGCATCTTCTGCCGGCGCTGGCCTGCCTGGCCCTGGCGGTGGCCGCACTCGTCGCTGGCCTTCGGACGGCCGAACAGACCGAGCGAGCCGCGATCCACGCCGTTGCGCCACTGATGCTGGCGCAGGCGAGCCAGGGTCGAGCACTCCAGGCGCTGGCGTTCCAGCAGCCCGATCTGCTGCCGCTGTATGGCAGCTCCGAGGTGTTCCTCCCCAACAAGTACGATGCTCGAACGGTGTTTCAGCGCTTCCCTACTGGCTTTACCGTCTTCCCGGTCGCCAATACCGGAACGTCGGCGCTGATCTACGTCCAGAGCCTAGCGGCGGTTGGGCCGGCGGTACGGGGGAGGCAGGTCGTCATCTCGTTCACTCCGGACCCCTTCCTCCGCTCCGGCGTCGACCCGCAGTATTACGCCGGGCGCTTCTCGCGCCTCCACGCCAACGAGTTAGCATTCAGCGGCAGCCTGAGCCTGGCGCTCAAGCGCGACGCGGCGCGACGGATGCTCGACTATCCGGCCACCCTGGAGCGCGACCCGCTGCTGGCGTTCGCGCTGCGCCGGCTTGCCGACGCTTCACTGCCCAGCCGGACGCTCTACGCGCTCGCCCTTCCGCTGGGGCGGCTCCAGGTGCTGGTGCTGCGGCTGCAGGATCACTGGGAGACGCTGGCGCAGCTCGACCAGCAGGCGGATTTCGCCCCGCCCACCCGGAGCGGCCCGTCTGGGGTGGACTGGCCCGCGCTACTCCAGCAGGCCCGGAGCGAGCTGCAGCGTCCGGCGAACCGACGGCGCTACGAGTACGACAAGAGCGGCTGGATCTTCTCGGGGCGGCTGGGAATACGAGAGGAGAACCGCGAGCGCGACGCGGCGTTCGTACAGGGGCTGCGCCAATCGCGGGAGTGGACCGATCTCGATCTGCTGCTGCGCGTCGTGGCGGAGCTGGGTGCCCGGCCGCTACTGGTAAGCGAGCCGTTGTACGCCCGGGAGTACGACCTGCGCGGGATCTCACCGCAGGCTCGGCACGTCTACTACGTGCAGTTGCGGGCCGCCGCCCGGCGCTACGGGGTGGCGCTACGTGACTTCGAGGATCACGAGCGCGACCCCTACTTCTTGAAGGACCGCCAATCGCACCCTACCCAGGCTGGCTGGGTCCTGCTCGACGAGACGCTGGACGCCTTTTACCACGGCCGCTTCCCCGCGCCCTCCGACGGCGCGGGCGCCGCCGGAGGGCCGTAGCTCAGCCAGACGGCGGGCTCGATTCGCTCTGCCCTACGGTGACCCCGGCGAGCCGCTCCAGTGGCTGGACCAGCGCGCTCATGTCCAGCTCGTCCAACCCCAGCCCGCGTGCCTCCACAAAGAGCTGCTGTGCCAGGCTGCCCAGGAGCAGCCGCACGTTCTGCTCGCGGGCAACATCGGTGATGATCCCGAGGTCTTTCAGGATCAGCACCGAGGGGGTAGCGGGCGAAAAGTCCCGCCGGATCATGCGTGGCAGGTTGCGGCTGAGCATCGTGCTGCCGCCAAACGAGGTGCCGATGATCTCCAGCAGCGCCTGAGGGTCCGCGCCCAGCTTCACCCCAAACACCACCGCCTCCGCGGACGCGGCGGTATGGATGCCCACCAGGAGCTGATTGACCAGCTTCACCACCGTACCCAGGCCGCTCGGCCCCACCAGATGGATGTTCGTGCCGAAGGCTTGGAACACTGGCAGTGCCCGCTGGAACGCCTCGCGCTCGCCGCCGACCATGACCGTGAGGGTGCCGGCCTCGGCGCCGCCCGGCCCGCCGCTCACCGGCGCGTCCAGGAAGCTCGCGCCACGGCTACGCGCCGCCTCGGCGATCTCACGGCTGGTCGCGGGGCTGACCGTGCTGTGGTCGACCAGGATCTGGCCCGGCCGTGCCGCGGCCACCAATCCGTCCGGGCCGAGAAACACCGCGCGCACCGCCGCCTCCGTTGGCAGCGCTGCGAGCACCACCTCGCTCGCTTCAGCTACCTCGCGCGGAGACCAGGCGGCTCGGGCGCCGCACTGGACCAGCGCCTCCACCGGGCCGCGGCTCCGGCTGTGGACGGTGACCTCGTGCCCGGCCGCCAGCAGCCGGAGCGTCATCGGCCGCCCCATCTTCCCCAGTCCGACAAATCCGACCCGCATCCCTCTGCTCCGAGCATCCGTGTTCGGGCGAATGGTAGCGGAGCGCCGCCTGGCTGGCCCGCTCAGTACCCTGGCTCCAGGCAGGGCTTCGTTGGTAGCATCCACGGTCGGGCCGCGCCTGCTCGCGCGCCCACCAGCTCACTTTCAGCCCTGGCGGTTGTTTCGTGCCTCGACATCTACTTACCCTCCTGCTGCTCGCCCCGCTCCTGCTGCCAGTTCTCCCAGCGCAGGCGGCGCCCCCGCCGACCGGCTCCGACCCGGCCCGTCGGCCGGAGCGGTTCTTCGGCGCGGTCCAGGCGATCTTCAATCCCACGCGGGCGGAGCAGGCCGGAGTCCAGTGGGAGCGGCTTATTTTCCCCTGGTCGCTGATTCAGAAGGACGGGCCGGGGAGCTGGTCCAAGGGCTACTTCGACGACGACCAGATTCAGCAGGAGGTTGAGCGGGGGATGGAAGTGGTGGGCGTGGCGCTGTACACCCCGCAGTGGGCCAGCAGCACACCCACGGCCGCGAAGCCGACGAACGTTCCGGCCAACCTGTACCTGCCGTTCGACGACCCGCGCAACTTCTGGGGGCAGTTTATGTACAAGCTGGCCGCCCGGTACCGTGGCCTGATCCAGAGCTGGATTATCTGGAACGAGCCGGACATGTATTCGGATGCCATCCGCTTCACCTGGGACGGCTCGGTTGAGGATCTCTACCAGCTCATCAAGGTCGCCTGGCTCGCCGTCAAGAAGGCCAATCCCGACGCGCGGGTGATCCTGCCGGGGATGACCTACTGGTGGGACAAGGAGGGCGGCCGCGAGCTGTATCTCCAGCGGCTGCTGGATGTCGCGGCCAAAGACCCTTCCGCTCCCGCGCATGGCTGGTACTTCGACGCCGCCAACCTGCACCTGTATGGCAACCCCCTCAGCGTCTTCGCCGCGACGCGCGTGTTCCAGCGGACGCTAGCCCAGTATGGGCTGAGCAAGCCGATCTGGATCACCGAGGCGAACGTCATTCCCTACGATGACCCGCTGAGTCCCCTCTCCCCCATCCCCTGGCGCGCCAGCATGGACCAGCAGGCAAGCTACATGATCCAGGCGTTCGCACTGGCCCGCGCCGCTGGCGTGGAGCGGATGAGCATTTACAAGCTGGTCGACGAAGCGCCCGAAGGGCAGGGCGACCTGTATGGCCTGGTGCGCAACGATGGCTCCGTTCGCCCCGCGTTCACCGCCTACAGAACGGCGGTGCAGTACCTGGCCGCGCCGAGCAGCGCTGTCTACACCTGGGACGGCTCGGCCGACCCGCCCACGGACGACCAGGTGACGGCGCTGCTCAACAGCAACGCGCACCTGTCGCAATGGGTCTGGCCGGCCGCGGTCAACCGCGTCACCCTGGAGCGGGGCGACCAGCGGATCACGGTAGCCTGGAACGCCTCGCCGAACCCGGCTCAGCTCCGGATGGCGGCGAGCGCGAAGAGCGCGGTGGTGATCAACAAGTTCGGCGTTATCACCGGCGAGCTGGTCGCCCGCGATGGCCAGTACACGCTGGACCTACCGCCCTCGAGCAACAATACCGATCCGCGCCATCCCAACCTGTACCTTGTCGGCGGTGATCCGCAGATCATCGTCGAGCAAGTTGCGCCGATCCCGGAGGCCGTCGACGCTCCGATCCAGGTCGTCTGGCCGAAGGACGGCAGCGGCCCGGCCGATGCCAGCAGCGCCAACGTGAGCGCGGTGCTGCTCCTGCCCGGGACGCTCCAGCCGGCGCCCTGCCGCTGGAACCCGGCGGTGCGCCTGATGGCCTCCATCGACGGCGGCCCGGCCAGGATGGTCGCCAGCGGCGCCCGCCGCCTGGTGACGGACAGCGGTGTCACCTATCCGGTGTGGGATTTCAACAATGTGGACGTCTCGGCGGCGCGCCAGGGCAAGACCATCGAGCTCTGGCTCGAAGTGGACGGGGCGAAGGAGAACGCGCCGCACTGGGTCTACGCTGCCGGCGCCCCGCAGCCGCCATTCTGGCAGCAGAAGCCAACCACGAGCTGCCAGTAGCGCAGCACGACGCCGCGCGCGGTAGCTGAGCGTGGTGCTGCTGGCGGCGCGCGGCCTCAGCGCGGCAGGACGAGGTCGGGCGAGACGTGGTACAGGTACTCGTGCAGGTAGCGCAGCTCCTCGCCCTTGTCCTGGATCTCCAGCCGCATCAGGTCACGAATCGAGATCATCGATAGGAGACGCCCCCCGCTGACTACCGGGAGATGGCGAATGTTTGCCTGATCCATCTTCCGCATCGCGGACTGGCAGTCCTCGTCCGCCTCCGCCACGATGAGATCGGTAGTCATCACGTCGCTCACCGGCGTCGTGCGTGGATCGAGCCCGCGATCGACCACCCGGCGCACGACATCGCGCTCCGAGAACACGCCGACCAGGCGGTCGCCGTCGAGCACCGCGACAATGCCCACGTTCTGATCCGTCATCGCCCGGACCGCGTCGATCACCAGCGCGTCGCGCTGCACCGTAACCAGGAAGCCCGGGCGCATGATGTCCCGCAGCCGCTGCATAGAAGGCACCCCCCACCTGCGAGCATCGGTTGAATGCCTTCAGGCTAGCACAGTCCGTGCCCACGTCAAGAGGGCGCTTCGGCGCCGGACGGTGCTGCGCCGCTATAGCGGCCCCCGCAGCGCGGCCACCAGCTCGCCCAGGCTCCGGATCTGGAGCCGGGGTATCTGGTCGAGCCGATCTGCCGGCACGCCGGCGCGATTCGCCCAGCAGACGGCGAACCCGAAGTGTGCTGCGCCGGCAACGTCGAAGCCGTTGGACGAGACGAACAGCACCTGGTGCGGCAGCAGGCCCAGCGCATCGCAGCCAAGCTGGTACACCGCGGAATGCGGCTTGTAGACACGCACCGCGTCGGCGCTCAGCACGTGGGCGAAGTGGGCACGCAGGCCGCTGTGAGCGAGCGCCGCGTCGAGCATCGGCGGGCTGCCGTTCGACAGCACGCCAAGTGTTCGGCCGGCGCCGTCCAGCGCCGCCAGCGCCTCGGGCGCGTCCGGAAACGATGCCAAGCGCAGCCAGGCGGCCATCAGCGCCTCGCGGCGCGCTGGGTCCAGCGCAACGCCGAAGCGCTCCGCGCTGTATTCCAGCGCGTCCCGCGTTACCTGCCAGAAATCGACGTACCGCCCCATGAGCGTGCGCAGGAAGGTGTACTCGAGCTGCTTGGCCCGCCAGAGCTGGGTGAACGCCGCCGCGTCGGCAGCCACCCCGGCGCAGGCTGCCTCCACCGAGCGCACGTCCAGCAGTGTGCCGTACAGGTCGAACAGAATCGCTCGGATCGCGGTGAGGTCGCCGTTCATCGGCTGCTGCCCCGAGATCGATGTCCCAGTGTACTCCTGGTAGGCCGGAAGCGGCGGGCGCGCTGCCAGGTCGAAACGGTCAGACGACCCGGCGGTCAGGCAGTGCCCTGGTAGGTACGGGCGACAGCGACGGCACCGCGGTGAGCTTCTGGGTGACCTCGTACTCCAGCGGCCGACCCAGCAGTAGCCGCAGGTGCGCCTCGATCGCTGGAAGCACGTTGAGCAGGAACCCAACCAGCGGGAGCAGGAACCAGATCGGCAGCGCGGCCAGATCGGGCAGCGTTGTGCCGCGGCTGTGCAGGCGCTGCAGAGCGTAGTCGAGTGCGATCACCCCCAGCAGACACGGCAGGGTTGCGGTCAGCAGCGCGGAGGACAGGTTGGCCAGCTCGCGACCATTGGCGCTCAGCGCCACCGCCGGGTGCGCCTCCCGCACGATCTTCAGCCCGCCGAGCAGCAGGAACCAGTGGGCCGGCCAGAGCAGATGTCCCAGGGTGTAGTGGAAAGGGCGCGACAGCCGCGCCCGGAGGGAGAGGCCGCGCCCGGTCAGCGCCTGCCAGGCGACGTATGGAACGTCCGAGACGCCCCAGGCCCAGCGCCTCGCCTGCCGGTAGTGGCTCCAGGCCGTCTCCCAGACGTTTGCGCCTTCGGCGGCGTCGGCCCACACGGGCAGGTAGATCGGGGTAGGCGTCACCTGGCCCTGGTGGCGGAAGAAGAACTTGAAGAACATGTGGGAGTCTTCCGCCACCACGTCGACGTCCCAGTACCCGGTGCGCTGGAGCGCGGCAAGACTGAGGGAGTACGTAGACAGCGAGACGAGCTTGTAGGTGGGCGCCAGACGCGCGAGCTGGAGCACGGAGTACAGCCCGTCCACCACGCGCGCCCAGACCGGCAGCCGATCGCGGTTGGCGTAGAACAGCATCGCCGGCTGGAAGATGCAGCGATCGCCCGAGGGAGCGGCCAGGTAGCGATAGGTCACCGCGGCCAGGTAGTTCGGATCCAGCCGCGAATCGGCATCGCAGATCGTCACCAGCACCTGGTCCGGCTCCAGGCCGCGCTCGGCCAGCGCCTGCTGCGCAATCGGGACGGCGTGAGACAGGTTGCTGCCCTTGCCCGGCACGGCGCCGGGGCGCAGCCGGTGCGAGGTGGCCAGGATCGCAGCGAAGGAGTGCTGGAAGCGCTCGCGGAGCTGGGCCGCTTTGCGGGCGGCTGCCGCGTCTCGGGCCTCGAACGCCAGCAGCACGGTCACCTGGTCGGTGGGGAACGTCTGCTGGGCGAGCGCGGCGAGCGATTCGCCCAGCAAAGGCAGCGGCTCACCACAAATGGGAATCGCTACCAGGTGGTGCATCTGCCGCCAGGACGGGTACTGCTCCAGTGCAGCGACCCAGTCGCGCCGCTGCGTCTGGCGAATGCGAAGATAACCGATGAGTCCATACAGGACCACACTGCTCGAGCAGTACAGCCAGTAGACGGTGAACAGCGCGAACGCCAGCGTCCACAGCTCTGGCGCGAGCAGCGCGGCCCAGACGGGCGCGCTACTGACCAGCACGGTTAACCCGGCGGTACCTACCTCGAGCAGTCGATGTACGGGCGGAGGGGCGATCTCGGCTCGCTCCACGCATCGACCTCGACATCCACCCGCCACCCCGGCCAACCGCGGGACGCGGGAGGGATTTGCGCGCTCCCTGCAGGCGCAAGATTGAGGCCAACCCCTGCTCCCGCGGGACTGATAACCCTGCTGTCACAGGGGACTGATCTACTATAATCCGCCGCTGCCCACCCTTGTGACCTTCTGTGACCGTGCGGAAACACTTGTGAGATTGGCCATTGCCCTGGCGTTGGCGATGGCGCTCGTGCTCAGCTCGCTCTGGCTCGTGGAACACGGCATGCGGAGCGCGGAGTCGGAGACGGCGTCAATGCGCGTTGGCTATACGTTCAGCCCGCGGCAGGCCGATTATCTGGGCCTGCCCTGGCAGCAGACGCTCGAAGCGACCCTCACCCTCGACACCTCGTTGGTTCGACTGGGTGCCTATTGGGATGACATCGAGCGCCACCCGGGCAGCTACGACTTCAGCGCGCTCGACTGGCAGATGGACCTGGCGGCCGCGAGCGGTCGGTCCGTGGTGCTCACCGTGGGGATGAAGGCGCCGCGCTGGCCCGAGTACTTTCTCCCCTCCTGGCTCCAGGCGCGCGCCGCCGGCCGCACCTCGGGCGCAATTTCCGACGACCCCGAAGTGCGCGACCGAGTCCTGCGCTTCATCACCGCGGTCGTCGAGCGCTATCGCGACCATCCTGCCCTGCACTACTGGCAGGTGGAAAACGAGCCGCTTGACCGCGCCGGTCCACACCATTGGTTCATCCGCCCCGAGTTCCTCGAGGCCGAGATCGCCACGGTCCGAGCCTGCGATGCCCACCAGCACCCGGTCGTGCTCAACATGTTCGTGCACCTCTACCCGTTCGCCTCGGTGCTCCCCTGGAGCCGGGGCGATGATGACCGGGCGGACACGCTGCTCCAGCTTGGCGACATTCTGGGCCTGGACGTCTATCCGAGCGTGTCGCTGCGGCTGCTGGGCCTGGACCTGTACTTCGACTTCACGGGTTGGAACTGGACGTCGGCCGTGAGCCGCCAGGCGGAGCGCGCCCAGCGCCTGGGCAAAGAGGCATGGATCATGGAGGCGCAGGCGGAGCCGTGGGAGCCGTCGAACGTCGTGGCGACCAACCCCGGGCCGTCGCGTAGCCTCGGGCCGGGCGAGGCCGAGAGTATCTTCGAGAAGCTGCGGGGCAGCGGGTTCGACACGATTCTCCTCTGGGGCGTCGAGCACTGGTACATGCGCAAGGAAGTGCTCAACGACGCCTCCTGGTGGGATGCCGGTGTCCAGCTCCTGCAGTCGATCCAGCCATCCGAGCATCTGAGCCAGACCACGGCCAGCGCTCTCGCCAACGGTGGCTAGCCCGCGCGGGTGCCCGGGCTCAGTGCGGCGCAGTGCTACACTAGCCGGCGGCAGCAGCAGGGGGTGGTGTATGGGGCTGTTGGACTATGACTTCCTTGAGCTGGCAGAACGGGTGCAGCAGGGGCTGGATCGCCTGGCCGCCAACTACCTGGCAAGCCATCACGCGATCGTGCGCCGCGACATGGTCGACTTTCACGGGCGTGAGCACCTGGACTTCGAGGTCGAGTATGCCGGGCATCGCCTGCGCGTACGCCAGGTAGGGTTTCCGCTTCCCATCGGAGAGACCGGCCAGCCGCGCCTGGAGGAGTTCGAAAGCCTGTTCGACGGCCGGCCGAGTCGTGAGATCCCGCGCGACGAGCTGGCTGCCTGGCTCGCAGCGCTGCCGTCCGGTCGACTGGCCGCCGCGCCGGTCGAACCACAGCCGGACCCTTCTAACCCGTTCTTGCACACGCCCCGCGCCGCGGGGGCGAGTCAGCCGAGCCGCAACCCATTTCTGGAGGAGCAGCGGGCTAAGCAGCCACGCGCGAATCCATTGCTGGAAGAGAGGAGCCCCGAGGCCGCGAAGCGGAAAGCGCTCGAGTGGCTCTCAGGGGGAGAAGAGGTCTCACCCTCGTGAGCGGCTAAGAGTAAGACGGGACCGGGGCGGCCGGCGGGAGAGACGCGAAACGGCCGAGCGCTATGCCGCGCTCGGCCATCGCTTCGCCGAGCGAGATGGAGTGCATAGACGTTTCAGATGAGTTCGTCAGGCCGCCACGCGAGCAGGCTCTTGGTCTGGATCGGCTACCAGGTCATCGTTGAGACGCCGCGTTAGGACCAGGTACTTGATGAAGAGCAGGCGGTTGAGATCGAGCCCCTGCTCCTCTGCCCGCACCAGGTCTGACAGGGTCATGCTTTGTCCGGTTGTTGCTTCCATCGCGTTCCTGCCTTTCGGGCCTCCTCTCGGTGCCCTGCCCTGCGAAAAAGCATGTTCTGTGCCACCTCATCGGACCAGGTCCGAAAGTACGGGGGTGGCAGGGCACTTGGCCCGGGCTACAGGAGGCCATTCGGCCCGTGGCTAGCGGTAGCCGAACCCAGCCACGCTGACAGAGTCCACCTCGCTCGCCTTTGAGCTGATCTTGAACGCCTCTTTGTCTCCCTGGCCCATGCTCGGTCTGTCCAGAGGGGTGGAGACGACATCGACTACGTTGCCAGCCGCGTTGTAGAAGGTCACGACCACGAACGCGTCGTGGAGGTCCTTCCCACTGCTGTTCTGGACCGATCCCTCGACGGTTGCGGCCCCGTGCGCCTGGGTCAGATTCGATCCGGTGACCTTCAGCGGCTGCGGCCAGGTGGTGTTATCCGGGAAGCGCTGGCCGAGCACCGTGTAGTCGACATGGTCGTAGCCATCGGGCGGGGCGGGGACGTCGAGTTCGAACGGCGCGGTCGTCTTCGGCCGTACCCGGGTGGGAAACGGCATCGCGGAGCCGGCGCTCACCACGTGGCCGTCGTGGTCGTAGAACACGGCCGCCAGCGCCAGGTCCATCGCGTCGCTGTCCTCGGTGCTGCTCAGCTCTCCCCGCACGTGGAGCGTGGCGCCGTCCGGCAGAATGCTCGTGTTCTTCACCTTCGCCACGTCCGCCTCCCGCTTGGGCGACGGATGCCCCCGCGTCGCCGAGACGTAGATGTTGTAGCTATCCACGTCGTCAGGAGGCGCCAGGGTGGAGGCCGCGGCAAAGGCGACCTGGTCGCCGTCAGCGATCGAATCGAACACGGGCGCGCCCTGCCAGACGTCGAGCAGCTCCTTGTTCTTGTTGTAGAAGCTCACGCCGATCTGGACGTTCTTCACGTCGTCGCCGCTGCGATTGGTGATGTAGCCGGTGAGCAGAAAGTGGGTCTTATCGTGCGCGGTGTGCTTGTCGCTTGTCTTCAGCCCGCTCACCCCGAGCGAGGCCGGCGGAACGCTCCGCACCTGCGTGGTCTGGTGGTCCACCCCGGTGTCCAGCTTGCCAAAGTCGATCCGGAAGGTTCCGACCTGGCCGGCCGCCAGCGGCGAGATGCCAAGGAGTACCTCCTTGGAGGCCATGAGGTTGTCCTTGGCGTCGAAGACGTTCATGGTGGCGTACACGTCCATCGTGCTGGTGGTGACGTTCTCCACCTCGCCGAAGCCGATCCAGTGCTTGGTCACCGGATCCTGGGCCAGCTCGCTCGAGACGACAGTGACACCGCCCAGGCTCGGACCCGGCGTCACGGCAGAGACGGGCTCCGTTGTGGCGCCACTGTTGTCGTTGCCGTTTGTATTGCCGCCGTGGCTCGTGCCGCTCGTTGGCGCGGCGGGCTCTACCACGGTGGGAACGTTCGGGACTGGCCGATCCTCGCGCTCAAAGGCGAGCAGCAGATTACTCGCGGGAAGCTGGTCAGGGCGTGCCACTCCGTTCGGCTTGGACAGGTCGTATTGCCGGAAGAAGCGGCTCTGCTGCATCTCCTGCGCCAGGTCGGCCGGCAGGTCCCGGCCGGTGAGCACGCTCTTGAAGTAATCGGCCAGCAGGAGCGCCCGGGTGCAGTCGCACTTGCGGTCGTAATGGGCGATCACCCGCTGGAAGCGTTGATAGACAAAGTCCTTGTTCGCCGGATCGAAGGCCGGCGCGCTGGTGGGGGCGCCCCAGATCTCCAGGTCTAGCAGCGGCAGCAGGTTCGGATCGCCGTTGCCGTCCGGGAAGGCATCAGCAAGGTTCACCACGCTGCTGAAGGTAGAGAAGAAGTTCACCGGCAGGTTGTTCCAGCGATCCGGCGCCTTGTCGCGGACAAAGGCGATGATCTTGGTTCCGTAGTCTGGCTGGCTGGGATTCGGGGCGGCCTGCGCCAGCGCCGGGTCGGGGGCCGGGAAGGTCGAGCCGTTGATGTGGGTCACCGGCATCAGCCCTTCGTCCAGCAGGTTCAGCGTTGTCACCGAGCCGTCCGGCAGCTTCTGCATCACGAGCCGCTGGAAGAACTGCACCTCACTGCCGAGCAGCAGGAACTTGCGCGAGACCGGCTGGCCGAAGGTGTCTACCCCGCCGCGATGCTGAAAGTAGTTCCAGAAGGCGTCGTCCGCCACGGTGTAGCCCGTGTCTGGGAAGAAGCGTGGAGAGCTGGTCTGCGCCCCCACGATCCCGGAGCCGCCGGCCAGCAGCGAGATCGCGATCGCCGCGATGAGCAGGGTGCCGAGCAGGGCACGCAAGGACATGGCGGACCTCCAAGACGATCACGAGCTGTGCACCGCGCTCCGCGCGGAAACGGGCTGGACCAGGCGCGGCCACACAGTATGGCCCACCTATCCCGCGGCGTCAAAACGCGCGCAGCCCCCCGGGCTGTTTCGCGCCGGCTCGGTCTCTTCGGCTCACGGGGGAGACGGACTACTTGTGCGCCAGCAGCATCGCCACCAGGTCGTCCTCATCCGAGCCGGAGGCGAGCCCGGTGGGCATATCGTTGGTGAAGCCGGGCGCAATGAACGCGGCCGGCTGCTCGATCGACTCGCGGATGTAGGCCTCCGCGTCCATGCCTGGCTTACGCGTGGCGGCCACCGTGCCAATGTGCGTCAGCTCGGGCCCCACCTTGCCGACGGCGCCCGGAATATCGGCAATGGTGTGGCAGCCGGCGCACCCTTTGGCGGTGAAGAGCTGCTTGCCGTGGTCGATGTTGCCCTTGCCACCGGTCGAGGTGGTGGCCGGCTGGCCGCTGGCCGGCTGCACTGCCTGCGCCGGCGCCGGGGCGTTGCCCGGGTTCTGGGCCGTCTGCGCTTGCGGGCTGGCGACCGCGCTCGCCACCGGGCTGGCCGCCGCCCCGGGTGAGGCCGCTGGCGGCACAGTCGGCGCGGGCGACAGGGGGGGCGTAGCGGGCAGCAGCACCGCGGGCACCAGCGCCAGGGCGACGATGACGATCACCACCGGGGCGAGCAGAATCACCACGTCTTTGAACCGCATAACCGCATCACTCCTCAGGGGGCAGCCCACGATGACCGGGCCTTCACCTGGTGTCAAGCTCGTGTGTGGGGAGCGGGGCGGCCGGGTGGATCGCCTGCGCTGGCCGCTGAGGCGGAGTTTTACAGAGATCGCTCCCGCCCAATCCTGATCGTAGCTGCCGGGCACGGCCTCCGCAACCGCCCGTTGGCCTGCTTCGGCCGCCTGACCTGGATCAGCGGTCGGGAAGGCCGCTGCGTGGCCCGCCGTGCTGGCGGCCGCGGCCGGCAGCCCGCTAGACTCCGCTGCGGCAGGAGACGCGGAATTGGCAGAGCTTCCCCGAACGGCGAGCGTGGTCATCATCGGCGGCGGGGTGGTGGGCTGCAGCATCGCCTACTACCTGGCTCGCCGTGGCGTGCGCGACGTGCTGCTACTCGAGCGCGAGGCGCTGGGCGCTGGGACGACGAGCAAGGCGGCTGGCGGGATCCGGGCCCAGTTCCCCACCGAGACCGAGATCCGCTTTTCCCTGGAGAGCCGGCGGACACTGGAGACGTTCAAGGAAGAGTTCGGGGTGGACCCGGACTACCGCCAGATCGGCTATCTCACGCTGGTGTCCGAACCGGCCGAGCTGCGCGCCTTCGAGACCCGGATCGCGCTCCAGCGGCAGATGGGCGTGGATGTGCGGGTCATCTCGCCGGCCGAGGCCCAGGCCATTGTCCCGGCCCTGTTCGTGGACGACCTGCTCGCCGCGATCTGGAGTCCGCAAGATGGCTTCGCCGGCCCGGCCGAGGTGACGGCGGGGTTCGCCCGTCGGGCGCGCGAGCTGGGGGCGCGGCTGCTGGAGGGGGTGGCGGCGACGGGGATCCAGGTGGCGGGGAGCCGGGTACAGGGGGTAGAGACGACGCGCGGACTGGTTAGCACGCCGCTCGTCGTCAACGCCGCCGGCCCGGCCGCGCGCCAGGTTGGGCGGATGGTCGGGCTCGAGCTGCCGGTCGCTCCCTGCCGCCGCCACATCTTCTTTACCGAGCCGTTTCCAGCAATCCCCGGCCCGGTCCCGCTGACCATCGACAGCGGCAGTGGCTTCTACTTCCGCAAAGAGCAGGAGCGCGTGCTGCTGAGCCCGGGCGACGTGGAGGACCGGGGCGACGACCTCTCCGCCGCGGTCGACTGGGGGCGGCTGGAAGAGGCTACCCGCAAGGCGGTGCGGCGTGTCCCAGTCCTGGAGCGGGCGGCGATCGCCGGCGGCTGGGCCGGGCTGCGCCCGCTTACCCCGGACGACCACGCGATCATCGGTCCGGCGCCCGGGGTGGAGGGCTGCTTCCTGGCGGTCGGCTTCGGCGGCCACGGCTTCCAGCACGCCCCTGCTACGGGCCGCTACGTGGCTGAGTGGCTGGTGGACGGTCGGCCCTCGCTCGACCTGTCGCTGTTCGATCCCGCCCGGTTCAACGCAGGCCCGGCCCCGGCCTACCCTCACGCTGCCGACGGCGAGTAGCAACGGCCGCGGGCTCCGGGGTGTGCGGCCCCGGCGCGATGAGCACCGCCGCGCGTGCCGCGCTCCTGCCGCGACGTCCCCTCGCTGCTGCTCCTAGTGTGGAGCGGCACTCCGAACAGGGCGACGCAGCCTGGGGCTGCTCGGGCAGCGGCGTCCCGAACATCCTGCGAACGACTGATTGACGCATTCATCGAATGGGCGGTAGTATGGTGCCGACCGCATCGGTTGTCGCGTGCGGATATCCCGGGCGGCGACCCGTTCTTGCGCGAACGCTTCGCGGCGCCGGGGTATGGCCGGGGTATGAAGGGGAATGGCTCATGCTTCGACAGGTTGGGGCGCTGCTCGCCCTGCTCAGCCTGGCGTTCGCCACACCCGCTGCCGTGTTGGGGGCAGAGGTCGTCCAACAGACCCAGCAGACCGCGTCCTACAAGCTGGTCCTCACGATCGGGCCGGCCGAAACGATGCTGATGCTAGATCAGGCCGCCGGGGCGACCAGCGGTGAGGTCATGGTGCCGATGCAGGGCATGGGCATGCCTGAGATGTCGATGACCGACCAGGGGCGGCCGGTCAACCATCACCTCGAGGTGCACGTGTACGACCGCGCGAGTGGCGCGCTGGTCAGCGACATGGTCCCGACGATCACAGTGGCCCCGATGGGCGGGGCGTCGCGCACGCTGGACAACGTGATGGCCATGTACGGAGTCGCGGAGGGTCCGAGCGATCTGCATTTCGGCCGCAACGTCTACCTGAGCGCCGGCAGCTACACGATCTCGGTGACGGTCGGGAACGAGACGGCGACCTTCCAGGACGTGGCCATCGGTGAGATGGGGCCGTCCGTTCAGATGCCCGCGGTCCAGATGCCGTCCACCATGATGCACTGACCGCCCGCCGGGCGCCACGCGCGCCTGCCTGCTGTGGCAGCGCCATTCACGTCCTGAAGACCACTGGCCCGGCTCAGGGTGAACGACACCCCGCCGGGGCTGCTCCCAGCACGCCGCGGCCAGCAGTGGCTTTCGCCGCCAGCGTGACGCACCCTGCTTACTCCGCGTCCACCAGCCCGAGCTGCGCGGCGAAACGCCGCAGCAGCGGCCGCTCGCGCTCCGCAGCGCTGGCGAGCAGCGCTTCGGCTCGGGCGCGCAGCTCGTCCGGAATACTTGCCTCGAAAGGGATCGCATCCGCGCCGCTGGCGAGCTGAATCACCGTCCCGCAGGCGGCGCGGGGCGACAGGTAGGCCACCTGCCAGTTCGGGTTGTGGTAGTCCTCACCCACTACCCGGTACCCCCGCGCTTTGAGGTCCGCCGCCAGCGCGGCGGTGTCGTCGGCGATGAACGTCAGGTGGTGCACGCCCTCCCCGTGCTCCTCCAAGAAGCGCCGCAACGGGCTGTCGTCACCCACCGGCTCGACCAGCTCCAGCACGCTCCCGTTTGGGTAGCGCAGCGCGAGCCAGTTCAGCCCGGCCTCGCGATAGTAGCCACGCTGGATCTCGACCCCTCCCAGGAGATCACGGTACAGCGGGAGCGCCCGGTCGAAGGAGCGCACCGCCAGGCCGGTGTGATCGAACGCCAGGATACGGGGCACGGGCGGGTGATCGATCATCTCGTCGTCGAAGCCTCGTGGGGAAGTGTGGCGTCGCGCGGCGCGCTCGGCGCCGGGGCCGAGATGCCGACATGATAGCCGGCGCGTGCGGCAGGCTGAGCCGCCCGGCGCAGATCCGGCCGCTGGAATGGTACGTAGATTCGGCAGCCGCGCCGTAGGGGGCGCTGTTGCTTGGAGTGCTCCCTGCCGCGCAGCCGCCGAAGGGAGCCAGTATGCCACGTCCACACCATCCCATTGACCGCCTACCCCTCCCGCGTGCGTTCCAGGTCCGCCTACCGCGGCTCGGGAGACGCCCCCTGGCGCTGGTGCTCGCGCTCCTCGCCGCGGCGCTGGCTGTCCTCCCGTCGCTATCGGCCCGCGCCGCGACCCCGGTGAGCTGGCGGCGCTTTCACTTCGACAACCAGCTCACCGGCTTCAACCCGTTCGAGACGACGCTGACATCCTCCAACGTGACACGGCTGAACGTCGCCTGGCAAGGGCTCATGGGGGCGCTGGTCGATTTCTCCTCGCCCGCCGTCGTCAACGGAGTGGTCTACATCGGCTCGACCGATGGCAAGCTGTACGCCTTCAACGCCGCCGGCTGCGGCGGCCAGCTCTGCAATCCGCTCTGGACGGGGCAGACCGGGAATAGCATTTACTCCTCGCCTGCCGTCGCCAACGGCGTCGTCTACGTCGGCTCCAGCGACCACAAGCTGTACGCCTTCCCGGCCGCCGGCTGCGGGCAGCCCACCTGCGCCCCGCTCTGGACCGGTGCAACCCAGGCCAGCATCCTGGAGTCCTCGCCCACGGTCGCCAACGGCGTGGTGTATGTGGGCTCGTTCGACAGCAGGCTCTACGCCTTCCCAGCGGCGGGCTGCGGTGCTCCCACCTGCGCCCCGCTCTGGACTGGCAAGACTGGCAGCCATGTGGAAACCACCCCGTCCGTCGCCAATGGCGTGGTGTACGTCGGCTCGAACGACAGCAAGCTGTACGCCTTCAATGCCGCCGGCTGCGGCGCGGCGCAGTGCCAGCCGCTCTGGACCGGGAAAACCGGCGGCGCGATCTTCGAGTCGTCGCCCACTGCGGCCAATGGGGTGGTGTACGTCGGCTCGTTCGACAAGAAGCTGTACGCCTTCAGCGCCGCGGGCTGCGGCGCCGCCACCTGCGCCCCGCTCTGGACAGGCCTGGCGACCGATTTCATCACCGGCTCCACCCCGGCGGTGGCGAACGGACGGGTGTTCGTCGGCGACGACGGCGGCGCGCTCAACGTCTTCAATGCCGCTGGCTGCGGCCAGCCCACCTGCCAGCCGGTCTGGGTCGGCCGCAGTAGCGTGGTCGGCGGCGTCGAATCGTCGCCAGCAGTGGCCAACGGGGTGGTGTACGTCGGGCGGAACAACAAGACCGTAGCCGCCTACAACGCCGCCGGCTGCGGCCGGAGCCAGTGCTTCCCGCTCTGGGAAGGGCTCACGGACGACCCGATCGTCTCCTCCTCCCCGGCGGTCGTCAACGGGACGCTGTACGTCGGCTCGGCCAACGAGCTGCAGCCACAGCCAGGGCGACTGTACGTGTTTACCCTCAACGGCCAGGCCCCGTAGCAGTCCGTTGCCTGGCACGAGTGCCGTTCAGCCCGGCACGCCCTCTGCCGTACACAGTTCCCGGGCGACGTGTAGACGACGGCGCGCCGCCCGGGATGATTGGAGCATGGCAGAGCCGAACGGCCGCGCCTCGGTCCCCGAGCCGCGCGAGCGGGAGGAGCCGACGCCACAGGAGCGGGCAGTGCTGGCTGCCTGGCGCCAGGGTCTGCTCGAGCCGCGGCCGCGCCACTCGCTCGGAGCCATTGTGCTCCGGCTGGTCGGCGGGCTGCTCGCGCTGGCCCTGCTCGCCGGGGTGCTGCTCGTCGTCGTGATCCTGTTCGAGCTGCTGACTACCGCGACCGGCCTGGGCGGCGGGCTGGAGCGCCAGGCGAGCCAGGTAGCGGAGCGGGTGAGCCGCACCGCGGCCGGCGCGGTCCAATCCGCGCAGGACCTGGCGGATCCTGCGCACCCGCCGCGTGAGCCGTTGGCATTTGACACCGAGTTCTCGGCGCTGGTGGTGTACGGGGTGGGGGATCAGATCGCCGCGACCAGCGAGAACGTGCTCACGCTGAGCGCGGTGCGACGGCGAGCGGACGTCGAGGATCCGCGCCTGGGGGCCTACGCCATGGTGCAGAAGACGTACCGCCAGCCACGCGAGCGCCGAGTGCTCGGTGTCCTGATCGGCACCGATACGGGCGCCCAGGACTTCTATCTCTATGCTGGCGAGTCGTTCCGTGTTGGTCGCACACTGTACAAGGTCAACTGGGTCTCCTACGGCGATCAGCGCCTCGCGGTCGCCACCTACCGCCGCCCGGACGTCTACACCGGGCCGCTGAAGCTGGAGCTCGACTAGAAGCCGCGTCTCTCGCGGCAGCGGCTGTTCTGCCACAGGGATGCTGGGGCCAGTGCCGGGTGGCTGCCGAGAAGGGGGAACCGATGGGTGAGTTCCAGACCAGGCGACTGCCCGCTCAGCCGGACGCGGTGGCGCCCGACGGCTCGGAAGTGCGCATCCTGCTCGGGCTGGCGGGTGGGGGGATGGCCCACTTCACGCTCCCGCCCGGAGAGACCTCCACCGCGGTGGTGCATCGCACCGTGGAGGAGATCTGGTTCTTTCTCACCGGCCGAGGTGAGATGTGGCGACGGCAGGGCGCCCGCGAAGAGATCGTGGCCGTGGAGCCGGGCGTCTGCCTGACGATTCCGCTGGGGACCCACTTTCAATTCCGCTCCTTCGGCCCGGAGCCACTGGCGGCGATCGGGGTGACGATGCCGCCCTGGCCGGGCGCCGGCGAAGCGATCCTCGTCCCGGGCAGGTGGACGCCAACAGTGCCGTGACGCCAGGCGATCACCCGGAGCAGCCCGCGGGAGTGCCCGGGGCACGGTGCTCCCGGCGGCGTGGAGCGCGCCTGGGAAGGGCAGCGGGTGGAACCGAGCGTCGGGCTGGGGTATACTCGGGGTGCGCTCGATTTCGAGATCGCGGGCACGGAGCGGTCTTTCCCTGATCCGTCCCGGCAAACCCTCACGTATGGAGTCGAGTGATCGTCCCGGCGCTGCTGAGGCGACGGAGACTCCCACGAGCGTACCGGGGCCGAGCATTTGGGCTCGGCTCCGTGTTGTTAAGGCGTGTCTCGGGGCGCTACAGTCGGAACAGCGGGATCAGCCGTCGTTCCGACTCCGACTCGATCGTCGCAATCACCTCGATGTAGGGCTCCAGGCCAGAGTTCCGCAGCTTCGCCTTCAGTAGCTCGTCCACCTGGAAGATGCCGGCCGAGTTGCTCATCGCCACCGTGATGCAGATCGGCCGCGTCTCCCCCCGGGTCAGCGTCACCCGGTCGATGGCGTAGGCCGAGACCGAGTGAATGTTGATCTGGCCGGCCTCGAAGGGGATGCGCGAGCGGCCCCGTGTCATATCCAGCGCGTCCGCCACCCGCACCACCCCTGCCTCGAGCGTAATCGGGCGCTGGTCGCGGTTGTGGCAGATGATGGCGTGCAGGGTGTCCGACCAGACAGCCATGCGGGCCTGCGGGTCGGGATAGACCTGGCGCAGGAGCTCACGCAGGAACGGCGCGGCGACCCACAGGCTGTGATGCTCATGCTCGGCGCGGTGCACCGCGATCCCCACGTCGTGCAGCAGCGCGCCTAGGACGACCACCACCTCGGCGTCCTGTACGGTCAGCCCGTGGTGGCGGACGATGCTCGGCTCCTGGCCGGCGTCCAGCAGCATGCGCAGCAGCTTCAGCGCGATGTTCGCGACGATCTGCACGTGGACGGGGCCATGGTCGCTCATCCCGAGCCGGTCCACCGCGTTCACGTTGGCGCACTTCCACACCGCCTGCAGCTCCGCGTCGGCGTTGACGAGGCGGACGACCTCCTGGAGCGCCGCGTTGTGCCGGGCGGGGACGCGGATCGGGCCATCCAGGCGGGGCTGCGCAGCGCTGGTCCTGGCCCCTTCGACGACCAGATCGCTCTCGGCGGCAGCTTCCGGGCTCTCGTTCATCTCTGCTCCTGTATGCATCTCACTCTGGGTAGAGATGCTACGGGCGGCAGTCCCCCGCTGCCCACCCGGACCAGGCGCCGAAATCTCCACAAAATCTCAACCTGTGCGTCGAGCGGGCTGGGGCGTGGACGAGTACACTGAGCGGCGATCCGGGATCCCGCGGAGCCTACTCGCGTTCGTGCCTTTCGGCGCCCGGGCCTGGCCCGGCCTCTGGTCCTTCGCAGGGTTCGAGGTGAGCGGACCGATACGGAATCGCTTCGACAAAGGAGAACCCTATGGCCCGTTGTCGCTTGTTCCTTGTGTTCCTGGCGCTCGCGGTCGGGACCCTCGCGCTGCCGGGCCTGTCCGCCAGCGCCCAGCCGAGTAGCCCGGTGCCGCGTTCAGGAGTTGTCGAGGTTGGTCCCTCGGCACGGCGCCCCGCGGTGCCGCGCCCAAGCGCCGCTCCGGGCGCCCCAGCGGCGATCAGCCTGACCAACGTCGACGCCAGCAACGATCCAGCGCCCCAGAACGAGACGACGGTTGCAACGAACCCGCTCAATGTGCGCAACATTGTCGGCGGCGCCAACGATTACCGCTGCACTCTGACCGGCGATGCCGGCGCCGGGTTCTACACCTCCATGGACGGGGGCGCGACCTGGAGCGGCGGGCTGCTGCCTGGCATCACCCCGTGTGGCGGCGGGTCGTACCAGGCGGCCGGAGACCCGGCCCTGGCGGTGGACGCGGCCGGGAGCTTCTATTACGCGGCGATCGATTTCGATCGCACCACCAGCCGCAGCGCGATCTCCGTCTCGAAGTCCACCGATGGAGGACTGACCTGGGGCAGCCCGACGTTCGTCACCGCGACGAACAACTCCCAGATCTTCAACGACAAGGACTACATCGCCGTTGACACCCACTCGGCCAGCCCGTTCTTCGGCCGAGTGTACGTGAGCTGGACCCGCTTCAACGGCAACCTCTCGCCGATCGTGGTCTCCAGTTCGACCGACGGCGGGGCGACGTTTGGCCCGTTCGTCACCGCCAGCGGCGCGGTGAACGACGCCCAGGGCTCCGTCCCTGCCGTGGGGCCGAACGGCGAGCTGTACGTCGCGTTCTGGTCCCAGTCTGGCGCGATCTACGTGGTGAAGTCGACGAACGGCGGCGCCTCGTTCGCCGCTCCAGTCAAGGTGGCGAACATCGTCACCCTGCCCAGCCCGCTGCCGGGCAACAGCTTCCGCGTCAACAGCTTCCCCTCTATTGCCGTCGGCCCAAACGGGAACGTCTACGTGAGCTGGTCGGAATGGGTGAACGGCACCAACGCCGACGTCCGCTTCAGCCGCTCCACGAACGGCGGGGTGGCCTGGAGCGCGCCGGTGCGCGTGAATAGCAACCCGTCCGATGACCAGTTCTTCAACTGGATCGCCGTAGCCCCGAATGGGACGATCGGCATCTGCTTCTACGACCAGAGCTTCAACAGCCTGAACTGGCTCGACGTCGGCTGCAACAAGTCCACCAATGGCGGCCTGTCCTGGGGAACGACGATTCGGGTCACCTCGACCTCGTCGAACCCGGCCAACGACGGCTTCGGCGGAGGATTCATCGGCGACTACACCGGGCTCGCGTTGACGGTCGCCGGCAAGCCCTACCCGATCTGGACCGATACCCGCACCGGGAACGCGGACGTGTTCACCCTGCGCTGGTAAGGGCGGGGCCTGCAGGGCGTCGCCATCTGCCTTCAACGGCGAGGACGGATGGCGACGCCCAGGCTGGCGCTACGCTGGTCGGGCCGAGCCCTCGGCGAGTGGCGTAGCGGCAGCGATCTCATCGAGCAGTGCCGAGACGCGGCGCTCGATCTCGTCACGCAGCGCCCGGACCTCCTCCAGCGGCCGCCCCCGCGGATCGGGCAGCGCCCAGTCCTGTACCTCGCGCAGGAAGAGCGCCGGACACGAGCCTGCGTCCGGGGCACAGCCCATGGTGATCACCCGCCAGGCGCGGCGGACGTGCGCCTCGGCGAGTCGGTGCGGGCGGCGCCTGGACAGGTCGATACCCCGCTCCCGCATGACCTCCACCACTTCAGGGTGGACCTGCCCGGCCGGTTCGGTGCCGGCGGACTCTGCCCGGGCCGGAATGCCGCGCTGGCCGGCGAGCTGATTGAACAGCGCCTCGGCTATCTGGCTCCGGCCCGCGTTGTGAACACAGACGAACAGGACCGTTTTCACCCTTTGTCCTCCGGGCTCGGCCCGTGCTGGCGTGCCTGAGCAGCCAGGTCGAGTGTACCCGTTCGGCGGAGTGCCCGCCCAAGCGCGCGCTGGCCCCGTGTCGCCTGCGCCAGCGGGCGCTGGTGGCCCGGCGCCGACAATTGCTCAACCAAAACACCACCGCCAGCGCTTGACACGCCGGGCTCACGCGCCTACGCTAGTATCTCCATCAATCTTGTAGGAAAAGTGGAGATACAGCTCGCCATGCGAATCCGTCGTGCTCTGGCCTCACTCCCTCTGGCCCTGGCGCTCGCCCTGGTGGGCTGTGGTGGGGCGCCCGCCTCCTCGCCGGCTACCAGCGCCCCGGCTATCCAGCAGCAGCCGGCGAGCGGAGGGCCGGTGAAGCTCACCCTGGTCGCCTACTCCACCCCGCGCGAGGCGTACGATGAGCTCATCCCGGCCTTCCAGAAGACCCCGGCTGGCGCGGGCGTCACCTTCGACCAGTCCTATGGCGCCTCCGGCGAGCAGAGCCGGGCGGTCGACTCCGGCCTGGCGGCAGACGTCGTCACCTTCTCGCTGGAGCCGGACATGGCCCGGCTGGTCAAGAGCAACAAAGTCGACGCCAACTGGAACGCGGATCCGTATCACGGCATGGTCACTGACTCGGTGGTGGTTCTGGCGGTCCGCAAGGGCAACCCCAAGCACATCACCGGATGGGACGACCTGGTCAAGGACGGGGTGGAGGTCATCACCCCCAACCCGTTCACCTCGGGTGGCGCCCGCTGGAATGTGCTGGCCGCCTACGGCGCCCAGATCAAGCAGGGCAAGACGCCGGAGCAGGCGGTGGACTACCTGCGCAAGCTGTTCAAGAACGTCTCGGTGCAGGACAAGAGCGCCCGCGAGGAGCTCCAGACGTTCGCCAGTGGCAAGGGCGACGTGATGATCGCCTACGAGAACGAGGCGATCACCGCGCAGCAGAAGAACGTCGAGCTGGACTACGTCGTCCCAGAGCAGACGATCCTGATCGAGAACCCAATCGCCGTCACCACCACCAGCGCGCACCTGGACAAGGCGAAGGCGTTCGTCGACTTCCTCCGCTCGCCCGAGGCGCAGCGCATCTTCGCCCGGAAGGGCTACCGCCCGGTGCTGAAGGACGTGCTGGCGGAGGCCAGGTTCCCCACCCCGCCCGGGCTGTTCACCATTGCTGACCTCGGCGGCTGGTCGGAGGTGAACGCCAGATTCTTCGCGCCGGACAAGGGGATCATGGCCGACGTCGAGCGCGGGATCGGAGTGAACATTGAGCCAAGCTAGTATAGTTCATCCTCCCGAGGTCGCCAGGCCCCCCGCTGGCGCCACCCCGCGGGCGGCCACACCACCCGGTCCCTCCGCCGCTCGGCCGACTAGGCGCTGCCTGTCTGGCAGTGGCGCCGCGATGGGCTGGGGAGTGGCGACGATCTACCTCAGCCTGATGGTGCTCGTCCCGCTCGCCGCGGTTGTCGCTCGCGCCAGCGCCGGTGGGCTGGGGGCGTTTCGGGCCGCGCTTGGCAGCCCGGAGGTCATCGCCACGCTGGCGCTCACCTTCGGAGCCGCGTTCGCGGTTGTGGCGGTCAACGCCGCCACCGGCACTCTGATCGCCTGGGTGCTGGTCCGCGACCGCTTCCCGGGGCAGCGCCTGGTCAACGCCGTCATCGACCTGCCGTTCGCCCTGCCGACCATCGTCGCCGGGCTGACGCTGCTGGCGCTGTACGGGCCGAAGGGGCCGCTGGGGATCAACGTCGCCTACTCCCGCGCGGGGGTGCTGCTGGCGCTGCTGTTCGTCACCCTGCCGTTCGTCGTCCGCTCGGTCCAGCCGGTGCTGCTGGAGCTGGATCGCGACATGGAGCAGGCGGCGGCTTCGCTCGGCGCCAGCCACGGGCTGATCTTCCGGGCGATCATCCTGCCCAACCTGCTCCCGGCGATCCTCTCCGGCGCGGCGCTCGCCTTTGCCCGGGCGATCGGCGAGTTCGGCTCGGTGGTGCTGCTCTCGGGCAACATCCCGTTCCAGACTGAGGTCGCGTCGGTCCACATCTACGGCCAGATCGAGAGCGGCGACACGACCGGGGCGGCTGTCGTCTCGGTGCTGCTGCTGGCGCTCTCGCTGGCGGTGCTGCTGGCGCTGAACGCGTTGCAGCGGTGGGGGAGGCGATACGATGGCTAGGCGCACTCTGCGCGGCCTGGCGCTCGGCTACCTGCTGGCGCTGCTGGTGCTTCCGGTCGGGATGGTGTTCGCCCGCGCGTTCGCCGACGGGCTGGGCCCGGTGTGGGCCGCGCTGTCCCGGCCGGAAACGCTACACGCGCTCTGGCTCACGCTCGCCATCGCCGCGGTGGCGGTGCCGGCCAATACGGTCTTCGGGGTGCTCTGCGCGCTGGCGCTGGTGCGCCACGACTTTCCGGGCAAGAGCATCGTCAACGCCATGGTCGACGTGCCGTTCACCATCTCCCCGGTCGTCGTCGGTCTGGCGCTGATCCTGGTCTATGGCCAGGACGGCTGGGTGGGATCCTGGCTGGCCCAGCGCGGCATCCAGGTCATCTTCGCGCTGCCGGGGATGATCCTGGCGACGATCTTCATCTCGATCCCGTTCGTGGTCCGCGAGGTGGCGCCGGTGCTGCGCGAGATCGGCACCGAGCAGGAGCAGGCGGCCTCTACGCTGGGTGCCTCGGGGCTGCAAACCTTCTGGCAGGTCACCCTGCCCTCGATCCGCTGGGGCGTGGTCTACGGCGTGGTCCTGACCACCGCGCGGGCGCTGGGCGAGTTCGGCACGGTCGCGGTCGTCTCCGGCAAGATCGCCGGGCGTACCGAGACGCTCACGGTGCTGGTGGAGGACCGCTTCCAGGCGTTCGACCTGGCGGGCGCCTACACCGCATCCCTGCTGCTGGCGCTGCTGGCGCTGGCGACGCTGTTCCTGATGAACGTCCTGACTGCTCGGGAGGAGGCTTGATGGCGATCACGGTCCACCGCGTCTCGAAGCGCTTCGGCGCCTTCGTCGCGCTCGACGACGTCTCCCTGTCCGTGCCTGGCGGGTCGCTGACCGCGCTGCTCGGCCCCAGCGGCAGCGGCAAGTCCACCCTGCTGCGGGTGATCGCCGGGCTGGAGCCGCCCGACAGCGGTGAGGTGTTCATCCTGGGCGAGCACGTCACCCAGGTGCCACCGCAGAAGCGCGGGGTCGGCTTCGTCTTCCAGCACTACGCCGCGTTCAAGCACATGACGGTGTACGACAACGTGGCGTTCGGGCTGAAGGTCCGCAAGCGCCCGAAGAGGGAGATCGACCAGCGAGTGGGCGAGCTGCTGCGCCTGGTACAGCTCGACGGCTTCGCCCAGCGCTACCCGGCCCAGCTCTCGGGCGGGCAGCGGCAGCGGATGGCGCTGGCGCGGGCGCTGGCAGTGGAGCCGAAGGTGCTGCTGCTGGATGAGCCGTTCGGGGCACTGGATGCCCAGGTGCGCAAGGAGCTGCGCGCCTGGCTGCGCCGGCTGCACGACGAGGTCCACGTGACGACGGTCCTGGTGACGCACGACCAGGAGGAGGCGATGGAGGTAGCGGACCAGGTGGTGGTGATGAACCACGGCCGTGTCGAGCAGGCCGGCAGCCCGCGGACGATCTACGAGCAGCCGGCGAATGCCTTCGTGATGGGCTTCATCGGCCCGGTGAACCGCCTGGAGCCGAACGGGATGACGCGCGAGGCGATGATCGAGCGGCTGGTCCACTACGGCTTCGAGGTGCGGGTGGACCTGGCGCTGGAGGATGGTGAGCGAATCTGGGCCCAGGTCACGCGCGACGACGCCGAGCAGCTTGAGCTAGAGCGCGGCCAGATCGTCTACGTTCGGCCCAGCCACACCCGGGTGTTTGGCCCGTAGCGGGCGCGAGAGGGAGCGCGGCGGCTGCGTCAATGCGACAGCCAGGCGTCCAGGTCCCAGGTTAGCTCTTCGACCCGCTCGGGCAGCCGGCCCTGGACGACGTCGGCGATGGTGACGCTCTCCAGGACCGCCCGCAGGTTGGCGCGCACCGCCAGCCAGACGTCGCGCAGCTTTCCCGCCGCGCCCGGGTATTCCACCAGCTCCGGCCGCGAGCCGCGCACGTTCGCCAGCGGACCGTCCACGACGCGGATCACGTCCGCCAGCGTGATCATGTCGGCCGGGCGGGCGAGCCAGTAGCCGCCCTCGGCGCCCCGTTGGGCATGCACCAGGTCGGCGTGCTTGAGCTCCACGAGGATGTTCTCGAGGAACTTGAACGGGATGCCCTGCGCCTGGGCAATCCGCTCGCTCTTGATCGGGTGCGGCGCCGCGGCAGCGATCTCGATCATCGCCCGCAGCGCATAGTCAGCCTTCGCGGAGACCCGCATCGTCCGCCCTTCGCCGCCCCACGCCGGCCAGGGCATGCCGGGGCATCGCTGGCGCGGGGGCGAGTGCCCTTAATGGTACCGCGTCGGCGGGGGCGCGCGAGGCCCGGCGGGTCGAGCGGCGCAGGCAACGGCGTCCCTACCCGCGTCGTCCAGTCCACCTCGCACCCCGGGGGCGGCACCAGCATGGCGAAGGAGGGCGTGACCCACTTCTGCAGGTGGGGTGGGATAGGGTAACGTAGGCGGATCATGCGACTGGCCGCCGGGCGATGAGACACCCTCTGTCAACCGTAGTCCTACAGTGACCGTTTTTCGCCGAGGGCGGCGCGCCGACGTTTGATGTGGCAGGCGCGGACGATGGCTTGATGGCGCCGTCGCCAATAGGACCAGCCGAGGATGAAGGTCGGGCAGTGCGGGCTTGCGTGGCGGCGGATCAGCAGGTGGCTCGGCTCGGGAACGCGGAGCGGGACGAGCTCATCAGCCGCCGCGGTGTCCCCTTTTTGCTGCGCTGACGGCTAACACCGCGAGCGCCAGGAGTGCCAGGGTGGCGTGACGATGCCAGCCCCGCCAGGAGTGCACCTCATACTGGTCGAGGCCCACCTGCCCTGTGGCCTATTCGAACACCTCCTCAATCGTCCAGCGGGAGCCGACCGCGCGGACGACGTCTTCCAGTGGGGTGTCGGTCGGGCAATAGCCCCGGTAGAAGGCGCGCTCGTCGGTCCGCTCGGGATGGCGGCGGACCAGCAGTGCGTGCAGCCACCCCTCGCGCAGCGCGGGCCGTAGCGGCCGCACAGCCAGTCGTACCAGCGCTCCCCCTGCGCCCCCTCGTCACACCTCAGCCGCTGCCACTGGTCGGGCTCCGCCGCCGCCACCGTCGCGGCCGTGACGTGGCCCGGCGGGCCGTACGGCGGCCAGGTCGTCGAGTGCTCGCTGCTCTTGACCGCCAGGACGTAGGCTTGATCGCGCGCCTCCAAGGCCCGGCGCAGTTGGCCGTCGCTGCCGTACACCTCGTCGCCTGCCACCCACTTCGCGGGAACACCCGCATCCAATGCTGCCTCGATCATCTCCAGCGCCAGCTGTGGCTTGGTCTGGAACGCGACCTCTGCTGAGCTCCTGCCGTAGTCCGTCGCTCGGCAGCCTCGGCCCATTCGCGGGGCAGGTACAGCGCGCGATCGATCCCTACCCCTTGGCACTGGCATAGCCGAGGAAGATGCCGAGCTGGCAGTTGCCCAGCTTGCCGGCCGTCCCGCTGTACTGCCGCTTGATCCCGACCGAGTGCGGTCCCTTCTTCAGGAACCCCGTCTCGTCCATCACCAGCACGCCCTCGGGGTCGCCCAGCTCAGCCACCACGTAGGTCCGCAGGTCATCCCGCACTGCGTCCTCGTCCCAGACCGAACGGTCCAGCACCCGCTGGATGCTGCGCGGCTGCCGATAGCCCGCCGCCTCGGTCAGCTACCAGCCGTTCTTGCGCTCCTCGTGCCCAGCAGCCCCCGCAGGGAGGCTGCCGCAGACCGATGGCCGGCCGCTCGGCCGAATCGCGGTCGCAGCCGCGCCGTGACCGCATAGACCAGTGACTCGGTGCTGGTCCCACAGAGCTCGTAGTCCTTGGCCAGGCGGCGGTAACGGCCATGCCAGGCGAAGCTGCGCTCGACGTCCCAGCGGCGGGGCAGGGGGATGAAGCCCGTCGGGTCGGCTCGCGCGGAGACACCGCGACGATAACGCCCTGGCCGAGTCCTTCAGCGGTCTGGACAAGATCGAGCTGATCCGCCACCGCGGCCCCTGGGGGGACTGGAGGACGTGGAGCACGCCCCCTGGGGTACGTCGACTGGTTCAACCACCGCCGTCTGCACGGCGAGCGGGGCATGATCCCGCCCGCCAAGTTCGAGGCGGCCTACTATCATCAGGCATCGCCAGCGAGACTGGCGAGTTTCCAATAGTCCGGGTCTCTACGGCCCCCGGGGCGGTTCACGGCCGAGGCGGCGGCGGGACCGCGGCCAGTGTTAGTTCGAAGCAGGATTTGCGCTATCTGCCAAAAGGCTCAGGAAGCGTTGACTGCTTTACTTCCCTGATGTAGATGTCGCTTTGTAAACGCAGCGCTGACCCGGGGCCGGGCTTGGGAAGGCGTCTCGCCCTACCCCGCCAGCGCGGAGGTGGCGAGGATTCCGCGAAGGGATGGGCATGAGAATGAAGGCGTTTGTGATGCGCTCGATCGGCTCGGTGGGGTTTGTGGACAAGCCCGTTCCGCAGCCAGGACCCAACGACGCCATTGTGCGGACGACCAAGGCATTGATCTGTACCTCGGACTCGCACACGGTCCACGGCGCGATCGGCCCCCGGGAGAACCTTACGCTCGGACACGAGGCGGTCGGCATCGTGCATGCGGTGGGGGACCAGGTCCGGCTCTTCAAACCGGGTGACCGCGTGGTCGTCGGGGCGATCACCCCGGATTGGGGCGACCTCGCATCGCAGGCCGGACACCCCTCGCAGTCCGGGGGCCCGCTCGGGGGCTGGAAGTTCTCCAACACCAAGGACGGTGTCTTCGCGGAGTACTTCCATGTCAATGAGGCCGACGCGAACATGGCCAGAATTCCGGATAGTGTGGCCGACGAGGCAGCCGTCTACTGCGCCGACATGATGTCCACGGGCTTCATGGGCGCCGAGAACGCGGACATCCCCGTGGGTGGAACGGTCGCCATCTTCGCACAGGGGCCGGTCGGATTGATGGCGACGGCGGGGGCCCGGCTACGCGGGGCTGGGCTGATCATCGCCGTCGAGTCGGTACCAGCACGCCAGGATCTCTCCCGCTTCTACGGGGCGGACGTCGTAGTCGACCCCTCCCGGGAGAACGTCGTCGAGCGGATCATGGCACTGACCGGTGGAGCGGGCGTCGACAGTTCAATCGAGGCGCTCGGCGCGGAGGCTACGTTCCAGCAGTGCGTCGAGGTGACGAAGCCTGGCGGGACGATCTCGAACATCGGGTACCACGGTCACGGGGACGTCATCGGCATTCCCCGCCTCGCCTGGGGCGTCGGCATGGCGGAGAAGACGATCCGTACCGGCCTCTGCCCTGGTGGGCGTTTGCGTCTGGAGCGTCTGCTACGCCTGCTCGAGATGAAGCGTGTCGATCCAACGCGGCTGACCACGCACCCATTCCGCTTCGACCAGATGGAGCGCGCCTTCGAGGTGATGGACAAGAAGCTCGAGGGGGTCATCAAGCCGCTCATCGCATTCTGAGCATTCTGACGCGCGGCTTGACGCTCTGCTGCCGGGCCGCGCCGGCTCGGGACGCGCTGCCGTAGGGCGAGGTCGCGCGTCATGGGGCGACGCGTCACTGCGACATGGGGAGTTGCCGGGCGATCGACACGTGAACCCCTTGACCTCCCGGCCACGGAGCCGGCCGGGACAGGGGCCGGTGCGGATGCGCACGCCAGGGCTTCACCGCATCGCGAAGCTGCGCTCGGGCCTAGTGATCAAGGATGAGCTGCCCGAGGAGGTGGTGCTGGCCCTGGAGCGTCGGCTGACCCAGGCGGGCGCGGTGCGCCGCCGCCGGAAGCGGTAGCCCAATCGCGCTGCTCCCCGCGCCGTCAGCCTGGCGCAGGCGGGGAATGTGAAATTCTAGGAAAGTTCGCGATTTGCCCCGCCTCGGGGAGCCAAGCCAGCCGGAGAGCAAGATGAGGCTTGCTCTCCGGCTCTTTCGTTCCTCGTAGCCTTCTGAGAAACGGCATGACTTCGTGCACGACGACGGCGGGCGCCGCGTGCAGGCCCTCGTGTCCCTGCCCGGCTCGGCGCCTCGCTCAATCCGCTCTCTCGGGCGACGTGAGCTTCGCACCAAGGCCGAGGAAGAGCACGAGGCCCTCGTCCAAGGCGTCGAGCTCGCTCGTGGACACCACGCCGAAGACGCGGCGGATGCGTCGCTTGTCCACGGAGCGCAGATGGTCGATGAGTGCAGAGGACGTCCTGGCAAGTCCACTGCGGCCTGGCTGGAGCAGGGGATAGAGCGCCCCTTCGCCAGGCGTCCCGGTCACAGGCACGATGGCGATCAGCGGGAAGCGCTGGTCGGCGATCACCGCCGGATCGCTGACGCAATGCACGGACGGACGCCCCGCTGCTCATGGCTAACGGTGGGGCCGTGCGCCAGGAGCACGACCGTGCCGCGCTCGAGCCTCACCGCCCAACCTCGGCCCCCCCGCCGGGCACCTAGCGGACTTCCCTGCCCGCCCGGAGGTCGACCAGCCCGGCGGTATCCTCCTCCTGCGGCAGGGAGGAGGCCCAGTCCTGGAACCCGGCCTCGGCCAGTTCAGCAGTTTCGGGGTGTGGGCTGCGGAGGGAGCGCTCGAGCAGAGTACGTCGCCGCTCGAGCTGACGCCGAGCCGCCTCCTGGAGGAACGTGCTCCGGTTCTTCTCGAGTCGGTCGACGGCCCGGACCAGGCCAGCGGGCAAGGTCACGGTCACACGCTCGCTGGTCGGCATGGCTCACCTCCGTATGATCATGCTCTGGATCATGCCTCATGCCGCGAGCCGAGCCGAGAGCCGAGCACCGCGCCCGGTGCTCGCCCAGCCGGGAAGGGAAGTGTGCTAGACCGTGTGCGGCTGCCACCCGCCTGCTCGGCGATCGCGCTGATGGTGCACCGCGCCGGCGACGACTGGTGAGCCGAGAGCAGTTCAGAATTTCCCCCCGCCTCAAGGAGTCCACCAGAACGGCTGTACTCTCGCTGTCGATGCCACCCGGAGCTTTCGGCCCGGACCACCGTACCGGGGGAGGTCGCTGCGGGAACCTTGAGCCGCGCTCGCAACACCACCCGCCGTGACCGGAACGAGGTCGGCGGCGTTTCTTGAGTTCTTCGAGGGCGGAGGCGGCGTCATCGGCCGACCGCGGCCATGGTCGCGCGTCGCCTCGGCGCGGTCTTGGGCGTCATAACCCCTCGGGCGGCATGCCCAGCCCGCCGACCTACCGCGCACTCAGGTGCTGGATCCCACAGCAGCCGGGGTATCTGGCGAGCGGCTCGCCACGGTCGCGCGGCCCGGCGCGCGGGCGATGGCGGCGGCCTGCGCCGCGATCCCCACTGCGACGACGCCGTGGAGCGCGGCCACCCACGGCAGATTGGGTCGCAGCGACGGCAGCACCACCTGCACGATAGTCAGGCCCGCCAGCAGCGCGGTCCGCCCGACCAGGCGCCGGCTGGGCCGCGCGACCACCGCCAGGACCAGGAGCAGCAGGACCGCGACGGCCAACACGCTGCCGAGCGTCCGGTGCGGCTGGAATGTCGTCGCGCCGAACAGCGCGGCGCCGGCCAGGTAGAACTGGACGAGCAGGCCGGCCAGGACGAGCCAGGCCAGCCCCTGGAATACCCGCGTGAAGACTGGTCGCATCGTGCGCGCACCTCCTTACCTCATTCAAGCCACACCGGCTCGCCCACCAACCTCTCGACCCCAACCGATCAGCCAACGAGGCCGTCAGCAACAAGACCAGCGTTGCAGAGCAGCCGCGGCCCCTCGCCACTCAACATGGGGGGCACCCCGTCGGGTTCCGCGGGGGCAGCGGCCACACGGGCGCTCCATCAGCGTCCGGCTGGTTGAAACAGCTCGATCGGGTTGCCGGACGGGTCGTCGAGCAGAATCTGCTTCCCACCTGGACCGGTGACCACGTCGTTCCGGAAGCGCACGCCCGCCCCTCGCAGCCGGGCGACTTCGGCCTCGATGTCGTCGACCAGCAGGTGAATGCGGTTCCACCCGCCTGGGCTGGGCTGCCTGCCGTCGGGCATGGGTCGTCCAGCCGAGCTGGAGGGGCCGCTGAGCAGCAGCCGCAGATTGCCCCGCTTCACGTCGGCGAACGCTGGCCCGGCGTTGGTCAGAACGGTGAACCCGAGGTGGGTCGTGTAGAAGACCACGGCGGCCTCGACGTCGTCGACCATGTACCGCACGTGGACCATGTTGGTGTCCTGAATCATCGGTCATGCTCCTTTCGTCTTCGGGGGATCAGCGCGCTCGCTCGTGGTACCCGCGCGCGGGTTCGAACAACTCGATCGGGTTGCCGGACGGGTCTTCGAGCAGAACCGCTCTGACGGCAACGCCGGAGGGTCGGTCGTCGCGGAAGCGGACGCCCGCGCGGCGCAGCGACTCGACCGTTGCGTCGAGGTCGGCGACCTGGATCAGGATGCGATTCCATCCCCCGGGCGTCGGCAGCGTGCCATCAGGCAGCGCGTGCCCGCCTGGATGGGTGCCGGGGACGTTCAGCAGCAGCCGCAGGTCGCCTCGATACAGCATCGCGAACACCGGGCTGGGTCGCAGCTCCGCCTCGAAGCCCAGATGCCGGCAGTAGAAGTCGACCGCGGTATCCAGGTCGTTGACGAAGTAGCGGATCGTGGGCGTTGCGCGGCGCTCGGGTCGGCCGAGCGGCTGGATGCGCCGCAGCAGGGCTTCCGCGAACTCCGGTCGAGGCTCCACGGGCACGATCGGCAGGCGCAGTGCGTCGAGCGGATCAGCGGGCACGGTGGTGTCCCTCTTGGTAGTGGCGGCGCAACGCGGCGCGCGCACGGGCCAGGAGCGTCTCGGTGCCGTGGAGCGTCCGCCCGACATGCTCGGCTACGTCGGCGACGGGCAACCCGTCGAGGTAGCGTAACGTGAGCACCGCCCGCTGCAGAACCGGCAGGCGCGCCAGGGCGGCGTACGCCGCCTCGGCGTCCAGCAGCTCGGGCCACGGGTCGTCGACGTCCATGGACGAGGCCTCCGCCGCGGCGAGGCTGCGCTGCTCGCGCTCGAGACGGCGCCAGTGGTCGACCAGTTTGTGGCGTGCCACCCCCACGAGCCAGGCGGTGCTCACCTCGGTCAACTTGCCCTGACGGCTCGCTTCGACGGCCGCCAGGAAGGTCTCGCTGGTCAGGTCCTCGGCCAGCGCGGCGCTCCCGCAGCGCGGGAGCAGATAGCCGTACACCTGCGGCAAGGCCTCGCGATAGATAGCCAGCACAGGGTCGCACCCTGCGGGCCGCGGTTGATCGCCTCCCATCTCACCAATACCATCGCTCGACGGCCGCCATTTCCGAACATGCCGCTACGGCTGCTTGAGGATCGAGGGGCGCTCGATGCGGAACGCCGCCGTGGCTACCCTGCCGGCGCGCGCCTCGACGCGCCCACCTAGGATGCGCGACTCCTGGAGCCGCCATGCGCTCAGCTTCTGCTCCATCGGCCAAAGGTGCGGGTGGCTTCGTGGATCGGATGCGTGGGTCGAGCGGAGGGGAAACCGAGCCATGGAGCCGCGCGCTGTCGTCCGCCTGGATGCGCGTCGCTCAACTAGCTCCTGCTCCAGGGCCATTGCCTGCAAGGCGTGCTTCTGTTCCTTGGCTGGCAGACCGAGGAGTGACCGCAGGCCCCACCTCGGCCACGATCGGCTGTGGCAACGGATCGCCGAGCGCGGCCAACGCTTTCGAGACCTCCGGTGCGAGTTCGAGTAACCCGAGGACTTGCGTAGCTCGGGGGCGGCTTATCCCGAGTCGACAAGCCAGCTCGACCCGGAGCACACTCGCCCGTCTCCAGTATTTCTGCCATTCGCAGGCCAGAGCGATCGGGTTGCGATCCTGTCTTGAGGAGAGGGACAGCGGCTCGTCAGACCACAGCCAGCGCGGAGCCATCGAAGTGGTTACGCCAGGCCCGCGGCTCCCCGCGCCGCAGCAGCTCTGGCGCTCGGGCGGGACCTCATCCCGCCCGAGCGCGGGGGCGCCTCCTCCTTCGGCACCTTCGACCGGCTCGAGCCCCGGACGTTCCACGAGGCGCTCTGGGTGACCGCCAGCGCTGACCTGGTGCCGCACTATGACGACGCGTTCCCTGCCGCGGCCACGGAGCCGGTAGCCGCCTCGGCTGAGGCGGAGCAGGAAACCACGGATCGCGCTCCGGCTCGGCGACTCGGGCATCGGGAGCGAAAGAAGCCGCTTCATGATCGCGATCAGCCTTCGAGTCGTGCGCCACCCGGCCCGCCCGGACGCCGTATCAGGCCCCTACCGGGGAGATCGACGAGAACGCGCCCGATCGGCGCTGGAAGGTGCGGCCCGAGAGCGATTCACCGCCACGCTCGCCAGCCTATTGGTCGCCGCCTTGCAGTCTCAGACGGCCTGTAACCGGGCGCTGGGCATGCCGCGGCGCCTGCAGCGCCATCCGCTCGAACTGCGCCACGGCACGCAGTGGTGGGCCAGACACCTGGCGGCGCGAACCACATCACAAACTGTCTTCCGTTGAACGATGTTGCTCGTGTGTGACACAGAACATAGAATGGGCGTCGATCTGACCGGGCGGCCTGCCGCGGGAGTGCCCATGGACGCGACGCGGCCCTATCTGACGATCCGGGAGACGGCTGCGCTCCTGGCGCTCTCGACGCGCACCAGCCACCGCTCCAGCGCCGAGGGCACGCTGAAGGCGTACCGCGTCACGGGCGAGCAGGTGATCCGCATCAAGCGGAAGGACGTGGACGCGCTGCTCAGACCGGTGGACGCGGCAGGCCAGGCGCCGGGACCGGGTGGGAAGCAACCATGAAGCCGCTCGATGTCGGGGCGACGGTCGAGGCCGACTTCTGGCCGGAGTGCGTGCGGGTCGTGGCCACCCAGCCAATGGGCTCACGGCTGAAGGTGGAGGCGGTCGGCGTGCGGAGTGGCCAGTTCTACTCGCGCCTGTTCGCCCTCGATGAGCTGGACCGGATTCGGGTGGCCAGGCCGGTCGCACGCGATCTGGCCGGCCGCGCCGAGGCGTTCTTCCTGGGCATCGAGGCCCAGCGCATCCGCCACGCCTGCCAGTTCGACCCGCTCTATGCCGTCAACGTCTCGCAGATCGACGCCCTGCCCCACCAGATCGAGGCCGTCTACCACCACATCCTGCGCCACCCGCGCGTCAGGTTCCTCCTGGCCGACGACCCGGGCGCCGGCAAGACGATCATGGCCGGGCTGGTCATCAAGGAGCTGAAGGCGCGCGGGCTCGTCCGCCGGACGCTGATCGTCGTCCCCGGCCATCTCCGCGACCAGTGGCTGCGCGAGCTGCGCGAGAAGTTCGCCGAGGCCTTCACGGCGGTCGATCGCGCGGTCGTCAGCGCGACCTGGGGCCGCAACGTCTGGCAGGAGTACGACCAGGTCATCACCTCGATCGACTTCGCCAAACAGGACGAGGTGCTGCCGACGCTCGAGGTCGCCACCTGGGACCTCGCCATCGTCGACGAGGCGCACAAGATGGCCGCCTATCGCTACGGCGAGAAGCTGTCCAAGACCGAGCGCTACCGCCTCGGCGAGGCCCTCTCCCGCCGCAGCCAGTTCCTGCTCTTCCTGTCGGCCACGCCGCACCGGGGGGATCCGGAGAACTTCCGGCTGTTCCTCGACCTCCTGGAGCCGGGGTTCTTCGCCTCGCGCGAGCTGCTGCTGCAGTCGGTGGCCGAGCACGACAATCCGCTCTTCCTGCGGCGCCTCAAAGAGGACCTGAAGAAGGTGGACGGCACGCCGCTCTTCCCGCCGCGGCACGTCAACACCCGGCCGTTCCGTCTCAGCGACGACGAGAAGCGCCTCTACAACGCCGTCACCGCCTACGTCGAGCGGTCGTACAACCGCGCCCTGGCGGCCGAGAAGCGCAACGTCGCCTTTGCCCTGCTCATCCTCCAGCGCCGACTGGCCTCGAGCGTCCGCGCGGCGCGCCTCTCGCTCGAGCGGCGCAAGCAGCGCCTGGAAGAGCTGCTGCGCCTGGGCGCCTGGTACGCCGAGCGCGGCCAGGTGGACGAAGAGGAGCTGGAGGACGCTCCCGAGGAGGAGCGGCTCAGGCGCGAGGAGGAGCTGCTGGAGCGGCTGACCGCGGCCGAGACGCGCGAGGAGCTCCAGCACGAGATCGACCAGCTCGGCGAGCTGATCCGCCTGGCCCGCCAGGCCGAGCGCAACGAGGTCGAGACGAAGCTGGCTCAGCTCCGGCAGGTGATGGAGGCCGAGCAGATCCGCCAGACCGGCGAGAAACTGCTCATCTTCACCGAGGCGCGGGACACGCTCGACTACCTGGCCGAGAAGCTGCGCGAGTGGGGCCTGAGCGTCGAGACGCTCCACGGCGGCCTGGGGCTGGACCGCCGGATCGCGGCCGAGCACGCCTTCCGCGACCGCGCCCAGGTGATGATCTCGACCGAGGCCGGCGGCGAGGGCATCAACCTCCAGTTCTGCGCCCTGATGATCAACTACGACATCCCCTGGAACCCAAACCGCCTCGAGCAGCGGATGGGGCGTATCCACCGCTACGGCCAGGAGAAGGAGGTCTACGTCTACAACCTGGTCGCCGAGGATACCCGCGAGGGCGGCGTCCTGGCTGCCCTGTTCCGCAAACTGGAGAACATCCAGGCGGCCCTCGGCAGCGATCGGGTGTTCGACGTGGTGGGCGACGTCCTCCCGGGCGTGAGCCTGAAAGACCTGATCGTGGACGCCGTCGCCAACCGCCGCACGCTCGACGAGATCGTCGCCACGCTCGAGCGAGTGCCGGACGAGGAGGTCATCCGCCGGGTACGCGAGGCCTCGCTGGAGGCGCTGGCGACGCGACACCTGGACCTCCAGGGAGTCCTCGGCGAGGAGCGCCGGGCGCGCGAGAGCCGCCTGGTGCCCGAGTACATCGAGCGCTTCTTCGAGCGGGCGAACACGTTCCTGGAGCTGCGGGCCGAGCGACGGCGCGACGGGCTCTGGCGGCTGGAGCGGGTGCCCTTCGAGCTGCGCCAGGTGGCGGAGGAGCACGGCTGGGGGCCGCTCTTCGAGCAGTACCTCAAGATCGCCTTCGACAAGCGGACAGCACGACAGCAGGGCGCCGAGTTCGTCGCGCCGGGCCACCCGCTGCTCGAGGCGATCGTCCAACGGCTGCTCACCCTCTGTGCGCCCGATATGGCCCGCGGCGCCCTCTTCGCCGACCCGGATGGCCGCCGGGACGGGCTGCTCTGGTTCCTCCAGGTCGAGCTGCGCGATGGGACCGATGCCATCGCCGGGCAGCGCCTGGTCTGCGTCTACCAGCCGGCTGGCGCGCCGACCGATCTACGTCTCGTGCCGCCAGCGGTCCTGTGGGACCTGGTGCCCTCACCCCCTGCACCCCCTCTCCCAGAGGTCTGGGAGAGGGGGCCAGAAGGTGAGGGTCCCGTGCTCGCCTTCGCCGTGGATGCGGCCCTGGAGCCTTATCGCCAGGAGCTGCTGGCGGAGCGCCAGCGCGAGGCGGCGGTCAAGCGCAAGTACGGCCTGCGCTCGCTCGAGCAGCTGCTGGGCGAGAGCGGGGCCAAGCTGATGGAGTACGAGACGCGGCGGGCGAAGGGCGAGGACGTCCCCGAGCCGACCATCCAGCACGAGGAGCGAGTGAAGGAGGACCTGCTGGCGAAGCGGCGGCGCCTGGAGGAGGCGCTGCGCCTGGAGACCACGCTGGCGCCGGCCGAGCCGCGCCTCATCGGCGTGGCCCGCGTGGTACCGACCGATGCCGCTGACCCGGCCCTGGCCGAGGCCCCGGACATCGAGGCCATCGGCATGCGCGTGGCGCTGGAGTACGAGCGGGCGCAGGGGCGCAGCGCCGAAGATGTCTCGGCGGAGAACCTCGGCTACGACATCCGATCGACGGTGCCCGACGGCGCGGTGCGCTACATCGAGGTGAAGGCGCGGGCGCGCACCGGGGCCATCGCGCTGACGCCCAACGAGTGGCTGATGGCGCAGCGGCTGGGCCGCGAGTACTGGCTGTACGTTGTCGAACATGCGGCCACGGCGGCGGAACTGTATGTGGTGCAGGACCCGGCGGCGAAGCTGCGGCCCACCGAGGTGGTCGAGGTCGTGCGCTACGTGGTCAGGAACTGGAAGGAGGCGGCCGATGGGCCAGCGCAAGCGTGAGCTGCCGCCCGAGGTCGCGGCGGCCCTGGGCGAGCTGAAAGCCGCGCTGGCCGACATCTACGGCGAGCGGCTGCGCGGGGTGTACCTGTACGGCTCGTACGCGCGGGGCGACTTTGACCCCGAGTCGTCCGATATCGACGTGCTGGTCGTGCTGGCGGGAGAGGTGAGGCCAGGCGAGGAGAGCGGTCGCTACAGCGAGATCGTAGCCGATATCTGCCTTCGGCATGATGTCGTGATTGCCACGTTCCCTGTCCCTGAATCCTGGCTGCGAGAGCGGAGGAGCCCGCTCTTCGAGAACGTCCGTCGAGAGGGTGTGCTCCTATGACATTGGCGGATGAGCTGCGAGCCATGGTGGCCAAAGCGCGGCGCTACATGGATACAGCGGAACTGGCACGCCAGCACGGTGACTATGATACGGCTGTCTCGCGGCTGTACTACGCGATGTTCTACTGCGCCGAGGCGGTGCTCCTCGCTCGCGGCCGGACGTTTTCCAGCCATCGAGCGGTCATCGCTGCCTTTGGGCGAGAGTTTGCCAAGACGGGTAGGCTCCCGAAAGAGCTGCATCGCTGGTTGCAGGAAGCGTTCGAGAAGAGGGGCATCGGCGACTACGAGTTTGAGACAGGGATCACCGAGGCGACGGCCCGTGATCTGCAGGCGAAGGCGCAGGAGTTCGTCGAGGCCGTGGAGGCTTACTTGCAACACGAGCACCTGCTTGATCAGGAGGGCGGCTCATGACCCGGCGGCTGATCGAGGTGGACTTCCCCATCCGCCGGGTGTCGGAGGAGTCGGTGCGGGAGAAGAACATCCGCCACGGGCACATCTCGACGCTCCACATCTGGTGGGCGCGGCGGCCGCTGGCGGCCTCGCGGGCGACGGCCCTGGCGGCGCTTCTGCCGGACGATCCCGCCCGGCGCGAGGCGCTGCTGCGGCTGGTGGCGGACGTCTCGCCGTGGGAGGTGGCGAACCATTCGGGCGCGCAGCCCCATCCGGCGCTCCACAGGGCGCGGGAGCTGATCCGGGAGGCGTTCGATGGCCGGCCACCGAAGGTGCTCGACTGCTTCGCCGGCGGCGGGGCGATCCCGCTGGAGGCGCTGCGGCTGGGCTGCGAGACCTCCGCCCTGGACTACAACCCGGTGGCCGTGCTGATCCTGAAGGCCGTGCTGGAGTATCCGCAGAAGTTCGGGCGACCCTCACCCGTCGTCCCCCTCTCCCGAAGCCTCGGGAGAGGGGGTGCAGGGGGTGATGGCCAGCCCCGCCTCCTTGACGCACCACGCGCCGACGAGAACCCACTCCTGGAGGCAGTGCAGCGGTGGGGCAACTGGGTGCTGGAGGAGGCGCGGAAGGAGCTGGAGCGGTTCTACCCGAAGGACCCGGACGGCTCGGTGCCGGTGGGCTACCTCTGGGCGCGCACGCTGCCCTGCCAGAACCCGGCCTGCGGCGCTGAGATCCCGCTTCTCCGCCAGCTCTGGCTGGCCAGGAAAGACAACAAGAAAGTCGCGCTCAAGCTGGTCCCGAATCGCGCGGCCAGGCGGGTGGACTTCGCCGTGGCGGAAGGGAGCGCGATCCGCTTCGACCCCGACGAAGGCACGGTCACCCGGGCCCACGTCCGCTGCCCGCTCTGCGGCGGGACGATCGACGACAAGACCACCCGCCGACTGTTCCGCGAGGGGAAGGCCGGCCAGCGGATGACGGCTGTGGTGCTGCACACGCCAGGCCAGACCGGCAAGCGCTACCGTCTCGCGACCGAGCATGACCTCGCCGTCTACCGTGCCGCCGAGACTGCCCTGGAAGCGAAGCGGCTGGCGCTCTGGGCCGAGTGGGGCATGGACCCGGTGCCAGATGAGTCGCTGCCGCCAACGGGCACATTGGGCTTCCGTGTCCAGCGCTACGGCATGAGCCGTTGGGGCGATCTCTATAACGCCCGCCAGAAGCTGGCGCTCATTACTTTGGTCGAGAAGGTTCGGTGGGCGTGTCAGCGGATGATGGACGAAGGCTCCCCGTTAGAGTTCAGGAGGGCAATCCTGACTTGCCTCGCGTTGACCGTAGACAAACTAGCCACGTGTCAGAACATCCTAACACGGTGGATGAACACTTCTGAGTCTTTCGCCGCCAAACCAGATCAGAGTCCTACGTTACAGATGCTCTGGGATTATTGCGAGAGCAATTTTTCTAGTTCAGTGGCGGGAAGCTTTCAAAATCAATTGGCATCAGTGCTAGAAGTGCTTCGGTTCCTGGTGACGGACTGGACTGCCTACGCTGCGGCGTTCAGCGGATCAGCCACTCACTTGCCTTGGGGGGACAACACCTTTGATGCTGTGCTGACTGATCCTCCGTATTATGACAATGTGCCGTACTCCGATTTTTCTGACTTCTTCTACGTCTGGCTCAAGCGCACGATCGGCGAGCTCCATTCGGACCTGTTTGTCACGCCGCTGACGCCCAAGTCGCAAGAGATAGTAGCTGACCCCAGTAAGGCAGGCAACGTGGAAGCAGCTAAACGGCGCTTCGAGGGATTGCTCACACAGGCATTTCGCGAGATCCAGCGTGTACTAAAGCCCGAGGGCATCGCGGTCATTGTCTTCGCCCATAAGACGACCGCGGCCTGGGAGGCCGTCCTTAACGCCCTGCTCAAAGCAGGGCTGTATATGACCGCATCGTGGCCCATCCATACCGAGATGCAGTCACGGCTCCGCGCTCAAGAATCGGCGGCCCTGGCCTCGTCCATCTACATGGTCTGCCGCAAGCGCATCACTGATGAGATCGGGGAGTACCCGAAAGTGCGGCGGGAGATCGAGGCGCGGGTACGGCAGAAGCTCGAGCAGTTCTGGAACGAAGGCATTCGCGGGGCCGACTTCTTCATGAGCGCCATCGGCCCGGCGGTGGAGGCGTTCGGCACGTACGCGCGGGTGGAGAAGCTGTCGGGCGAGCAGGTCGAGGTGGCGGAGCTGCTGGCCTACGTGCGCCAGGTGGTGAGCGAGTTCGCCCTCCAGCGCATTCTCACCCTCACCCCGTCCTTCGGACACCCCTCTCCCGCCGCGGCGGGAGAGGGGCCGGGGGTGAGGGGCGTTGACGCCCCCACCCGCTTCTACCTGCTCTACCGCTGGACCTACAACCACGCCCGCGTCCACTTCGACGAGGCGCGCAAGCTGGCCCAGGGCGTGGGCGTGGAGCTGGCGAGCCTGTGGGGGCCGGGCGGGCTCGTCGAGAAGCAGCAGGACTACGTGCGGGTGCCAAGTCCACTCGAGCGGGCCAGAGACGAGCGGTTCACCCGGACGGTGCACTTCACCACCATGGTGGATGCGCTCCAGTACGCGGCCTGGCTGTGGAGCGAGAACCAGGGGCAGCGACTGAAGGAGCACCTGGCGCTGACCTACGGCGGGAACGAGGCCTTCTGGCAGGTTGCCCAGGCCATCGCCGAGGTGCTGCCCGAGGGCGACAAGGAGCGCCAGATGCTCCAGGGGCTGCTCTACGGCCGGCGGGGGTACGTCGACCCCGGCCGGCAAGAGCGGCTGCTGTGATGCGGAGTTCAACGTACGTAATACGGAGATTGAGCGGCCGAATGCGCTGCACAGGGAGTGAGCGGTGAGCACTGAGATCATCTTCGTCGTCGAGGAGTCGCCAGAGGGAGGCTTTGAGGCCAGGGCGCTCGGCCACTCCGTCTACACCGAAGCGGACAGCCTGGAAGAGCTGCGGGAGATGGTGCGAGATGCCGTCGAGTGCCATTTCGAGGCGACGGAACGGCCTCGCATCGTTCGCCTGCACTTCGTCAAGGAAGAGGTTCTGGCAGTGTGAAACTGCCCAGGGATGTGAGTGGCGAGGACCTGGCGCACCGTCTGGCCCGGCTCGGCTATGCCGTGACTCGCCAGACGGGAAGCCACCTGCGGCTCACCCGCCGGGCCGGATCGGACGAGCACCATCTGACCATCCCGCGCCACTCGAGCTTGCGCATTGGCACGCTCGCCAACATTCTGCGCGATGTCGCCGAGCAGGTGGAGATGAGCCGCGATGAGCTGCTGGAAAAGCTCTTCGGGGCAGGACGATGAATCCGAGAGCGCCCCTGGTATCGGGCCCCCTGCTCGATGCCATCGAGCTAGCCGTGGAGGTCGTCGCTGCTGAACCGCGTTCGGTGCCCCGGTGGCAGAATTCCGAACCAAGAAATTGCGGACCCATGAGAGACGATGACCCAAGCCACTGATCTCGAGCACGAGGTCCCCCGGAAGGCCGTCGAGGCGCTGCGGGCGGGCCTTGGCGAGCGCCTGGTCGCGGTGGTGCTCTTCGGCTCGCGCGCGCGCAGTGACCACCGGCCCGAGAGCGACTGGGACCTGCTGGTCATCGCCGAAGGGCTGCCAGAGCGACCCTTCGACCGACAACTGTTTCTGAATCGCCTGGTGTCCGCCTGCCGGGCTCCAGTGTCGGTGATCGCCCGGACGCGGCAGGAATTCGAGTCCCATCTCCCTTCGCTGTACTTGGATATCGCTTTAGACGGTCGCATCCTCTATGACCCGACTGGTTACGCCTCACTGCGCCTCGCCCACCTGCGGCGGCTGATCGACGCGGCCGGCCTCTCTCGCGAGCGCACACCGGCAGGCGACATGTGGAAATGGAAGAAGCAGCCACAAGGTCCGTGGGTGATGACCTGGGAGAAAATCGGGGAGCGGCCGTGAGCAACGAGGAAGCAAGCTATCGCTTGAGACTGGCTGAAGGCTTCCTCGGGGAGGCTCGCCATAACCTGCAACATCAGCTCTGGCGTTCCTGCGTGGACAATAGCCAGCTCGCCGCCGAGAATGCCGCAAAGGCCGTCCTGGGGCTGCTCGGCCCGGTGGGTCGCACCCATGATCCTGGCGCAGCACTGCTTGAAGCGCTGGACAAGCAGCGATTCACCGAGGGAATCGAGGACCCCGTCAGACGGATCGCTCAGTGCGCACGGACCCTGGGCCCCCAAGTCCACCTCCAAAGCGATTACGGCGACGAGGCAACACGGCGGACGCCCTGGGAGATCTTCGATCAGGCCAGCGCCGACCAGGCGCTCGCGCTGGCCGAAGAGGCGGTAGCGCTCGCGAAGTAGGTCATCGAGGGAGGGCAGCGCCCATGAGGCCGTGGCATGAGGTGGTGGTCCCGCACCCAGATATCCGGGCCGGCACGTTCGACGAGTCGGTGTTCGCCGCCGACCTGGCCGACGTGGTCGCCGACCGTGGGCCGCTGGAGTACCGTGACGCGGAGACGTTTTTCCGCAAGACCTACCCCACGCGCGGACTGGTGGAACTGCTCGCGACGGTCCTCGCCCGCCTCTCGGGCCGGGGCACGGGTGAGGCGGTGATCCAGATCCAGACCCCCTTCGGCGGCGGCAAGACCCACAGCCTGATCGCGCTCTACCATCTCTTCACCGCCGGGCAGCGCCTGGCCGACCAGGACCTCGTCTCCCAGACGCTCCAGGCCGCGGCGGTCGGCGAAGTACCGTCGGTCCGCGTGGCCACGTTCGTCGGCACCGCGGCCGACCCGCTCAAGGGCAGGACGCCCTGGGGCGAGCTCGCGGAGCAACTGGGTCGGTACGAGCTGCTCCGCGAGCACGACCAGCGGCGCCAGGCGCCGGGCAAGGACCTGCTGCACGAGCTTCTGCGCCAGCAGCCGACGCTGGTGCTGATGGACGAGATCGCCGAGTATGTGGTCAAGGCGAAGGGGTTCGGCGGCCAGGTGCTGGCCTTCTTCCAGGAGCTGACCGAGACGGCGAAGGTGCTGCCACGGTGCGCGCTGATCGCTACGCTGCCCTCCAGCGCGCCGTATGGCGAGGAGGGCGAGCGGGCGCTCAACCAGCTCCAGCAGATCTTCGGGCGGGTGGAGGCGATCTACACGCCGGTGGAAGGCGAAGAGGTCTACGAGCTGATCCGGCGCCGGCTACTGGAGGACGCCGGCGACCCGGCCGAGGCGCGGCGCACAGCCGACGGCTACTTCGAGCTCTACCAGCGGCTGGGCGACGACATCCCGCGCGAGGCGCGCGAGCCGGCCTACCGGGAGAAGCTGCGCAAGGCCTACCCGTTCCACCCGGAGTTGATCGACCTCCTGTTCGAGCGCTGGAGCACGTTCTCGACCTTCCAGCGCACCCGCGGGGTGCTGCGCCTGCTGGCTGAGGTGCTGGCCGACCTTTACCGACAGCAGCATCCTGCACCGCTGATCCAGCCGGCCCACCTCAACCTGGCGAACGCGGCCATCCGGCGCGAGTTCCTCAAGCATATCGGCAATGAGTACGAGGGCGTCATCGCGTCCGACATCGTGGACAGCAACGCCAGAGCCCAGAAGATCGACCGCGAGGCGGGCGGCGACTACGCCCGCTTCGGTGTCGCGGCCGGGCTGGCCACGGCCATCTTCTTCGGGTCCTTCAGCGGGGGCGAGAAGAAGGGCTTAGGCATCCAGCGGCTGCGGCTGGCGGCGTTGCGCGAGGGGATTCCGGCGGCGCTGGTGGGGGACGCGCTGGGGCGGCTGGAGGAGGAGCTGTGGTACCTGCACGCGGAGAGCGGCCTCTATGCCTTCTCCAACCAGCCCAATCTGAACCGGATCATCGTCGAGAAGGAAGAGCAGGCTCAGGACGAGCAGATCGCAGCGGCGATCCGCGAGCGGCTCGAGCGCATAGCTGGCAGCGAGCTGAGCGTCACGCTCTGGCCCAGAGTCTCCCAGGACGTTCCCGACAACAAGCAGCTCAAGCTCGCGATCCTCTCGCCTCAACAGGTGCGGCAGAGTAGCGCGACGACGGGGTTCGTGGAGGAGCTGCTCGGCAAGGCCGGGACGACCTTTCGCACCTACCGCAACACGCTGGTCGTGCTGGCGCCCGACGCGGCGGAGGCGGCCGTGCTGCGGGAGCGGGTGAAGCGCTCCCTGGCGCTGCAGGCCATCCAGGACGACAAGGCGCTGGTGCGCCAGCTCTCGGAGGAGAGCCGCAGGACGCTGGAGAGCAAGTTGAAGGACGCGGAAGGCGGCATCCCCTTCCAGGTGCTCGCGGCCTACCGGCACCTGGCCAAGGCCGGCGAAGCGGGCGTGGAATGGCTGGACCTGGGGCTGCCCACCGTGGGCGAGAAGGGGCCGCTCGCCCGACGGGTGCGCGAGTCCCTCAAGCGCCAGGAGCTGCTGGTGGACAGGCTGGCCCCCCACCGGCTGCTGGAGAAGGCGCTGCGGTCAGACGAGCCAGAGAAGCCGCTCGCGGAGATCGTCGAGGCTTTTCTACGCTATCCCCACCTGCCGATGCTGGAGAGCGAGGCGGTGATCGAGAGCGCGGTGGCGCAGGGAGTGGCCAACAGCCTGTTCGGCGTGCGGGTTGGGGAACACGTGTATTTCGGCGAATCGGTGCCCGATGCAGCGCTCGGCTACGGCGCGGTGCTGCTGCGCAAGGAGGTGGCCGAGGCCGCTAGGCGGGCCGAAGCCGGCGAGGCCGTTCCGATCGAGGTCGGGAGCGGCGACGGGCGTCCTTCGATGGTGAAGGAGGGACCCGTGGGTGCTACTGCCGGGCCGCCCACCGCGCCCGCTGGCGCAGCGATCTCGGCGCTCCACCTCCGAGCCAAGGTGCCCTGGGACAAGCTGTCCGATTTCCTGCGGGGCGTCGTCCTGCCGCTCCGCGGCGATGGCGCCGACCTGGAGATCGAAGTCACGCTCGACGCCCGGTCCGCCCCGGGCAGCATCAAGACCTCCACACTGGAGCAGAAGGTCAACGAGACCCTGCGGCAGATCGGCGCTGAGGTGCTGGAAGAGCGAACCGAGTGACGGCAAGCGCCTGAAGGGGCCTCGCTCGGGAGGATGGAGGATGCCTGAACCAATGGTCGTCACGCTCCGGCCGCTGACGCCTCTCTGGACCGGGGATGCTGACCAGCGCGGCAACCAGATTCGCGAGACGGGCATTCTGGGTAGCCTGCGCTGGTGGTATGAGGCGCTTGTCCGGGGACTCGGTCTCTATGCTTGCGACCCCAGTAGTGGCTCCTGCGTGTATGACGAAAAGAGGAAGCTGGCAAGCATTTGCCTTGCTTGCCAGCTCTTCGGCTGCACCGGTTACAGCCGGCGATTTCGGCTGGCTGTGGCGGGAGGAGGCAGCGCGGGCCAGCTTACCGAGGTGAAGCTCCAGAATCCTGGGACATCCAACCATCGCGGCTGGCGCATTCCGCGGAACGTCTGCGCCCCCCTGACGCTGGCTCTGCACCCGCTGCGTCCAGATGCCCTAGACGACTTCGAACATGCCGCGATCCGCTACACGCTCCACCTGGTCGAGCGGTACGGAGCGCTGGGTGCGAAGACGAGCCACGGGCAGGGAGTGGTGAGCATCAGCGACTGGGGCACAGCGCAAGCTGGTCCAGGGGCCGACGCCTGGATTGGGACCTTGGAAGCTCGGCCGGCTAAGAGGGAAACGAACCCGCAACTGGCTCCCAACCTGTCCGATTTCATCGGTGCAACCATCGCCCTGGATTCGGCCGCCACGTCAAGCGCCGACTGGTGGAAGGCGATTCCGTTAACTGGGCTGGAAGGCTTTTCGTTGGGCAGCAATCCGACATGGGTCCCCTCGGCTCCCGCGATCCGGGCGCAATTGCGCGGCTGGCTACGTAACAGTGCGAACTTTCAGAACTTCAATGGCAATCTCCAAGACGAACGTCACCGCCTCATGGGATATGTGCCACAACGCGGCGAGAAAGGCGATCCCAAGGGCTCCGATATCTTCGTGACCCATCTCTACAAGGCTGGCGAGCGCTGGGTGATGCGCGTTTTCGGGTTTATACCACGCGGCAACACAGTGGACCACGCCGTCCGCAACCTGCTGCACGATGGGCAGAAACTCGCCAAGGAGATACAGGCTGCCCTCGGAGGCATCCAAGTCGAGGCCGTTCCATATCCCGAGGGCACAAACTCCATCGTGGCAGCGCTGAAGGAGGTGTGATGGTAGCGCCAACGATTCATGATTACTGGCTGCTCCCTAACCACGAGGAATTCGTCGCGGAGATTCGGAAGGGAATTGAGTCAATAAGGTCCATCCCTCGGAACAACAGGCAGCAGCGCCGCCAGAGGACTGACCAGGTCCGCCAGGAAACTCAGGCCAAAATAAGAGACTTCTCCCAACACGGAGACGCGCAACTTGTCAGCAACTTCTACACCGTTGTCTTACGCCTGGTAGAGGCAGAGATCGAGGGCGAGAAAGTTCTACAAGATATCTGGCTAGAGTTGATGAGGAACTACCGTCCGAACTATCCACCTTCCCCTGTCGAAGAGGCAAGGCTGCTGCCTGTCAAGGACGTGCTTGAGAGTCTTCCAGAAGGCTCATGGCTCGTCTCCATGAAGGTAACTCTGCTTACACAGTTTGCTAGCAAGGGCGAATCGGAATTCCATTACTCCAATAACCCCATCGTCCGCGACCGTCTGACTGGCCTGCCCATGGTCAAGCCTGCCACATGGAAAGGCCACCTGCGATTTGCCGCACGAATGGCTCACGGTGTCGCGGACGAGACCCAGGAGCCCGAGCCCTTGAGGCACCTGTTCGGGGAGTCCAGGGGCGAGGAAGGCGGAATGGAAGGCAGGCTGCGGTTCTTCCCCACCTTCTTCACCACGGACGCTCGGCGAGAGATCGTCACGCCGTTGAAGCGCAGCACGCGGACCCCGGCTCGTGGGCCCCTCGACATCGAGGTTGTGCCCAGGGGCTCGAAGGGGACATTCTGCCTTCTCTACCTCCCTCATCCGAAGGGACCGGGGTGGTCTCTGGAACAGATCGCGGAGGACCTGGAGGCCGTTGCCCCGGCCCTGAAGGCGATGTTCCTGGACTATGGCTTTTCCGCAAAGAAGACAGCGGGATGGGGTGTCGTCGAGGACTCCGTGTCCGACGGCTCGCTATCGGCCCGAGGCCCAATATGGCCGGCGACCAATCAGGACACCGGTGAGCCTGGCCAGGGGCCCTTCAGGGCACCGGAAGATGCCTTTCTCCCGCTGATGGACGAGGCCGGAATGCCAAGGTCCATCTTGCTGAAGCCGGACGGCACCTGGTTGAGCAACAGCGAGTTCAATGCGCTTGCCGAGAAACCAAGTAGCCTCAATGTCTACAGACGCTTCCGGTCCTGGTACAAGAAGCACGGCTCGGGATGGCGACGCAGCCTCGCCGCCCCCAAGGATGCGTCGGCGGTACCAGTCCGGACGTACTCAGTTGAGTCCGTGACGGCACTTTCCGATCTCGCAGCACGTCTTGCCAGGGCGATCCGCGCGGAGGGCGCCAATGGGTGACTTGCTTCGCGCGATTGATAATCATCGGGAAGCGATCCTGCTCGGGGAGCTCGGGGCGCTCCTGCACATGTTCGGGAAATGCTCCCGCGAGTTCCTGGTCGCCAACAGCAGCGAGGGTGGGGCGAGTGACTCCCATCAGGACCTGAAGCATCTACCCACCCTCGCCCCACTCCTCCGGAAGCCACTGCTCCGCGATGCCTTCGCTTTCACCCTGGGCGGCCAGCCGGAGACGCTGGCCGGTGATTTCACCGACTTCATCACCAAGTACAAGGGCGACAAGCCGGACTGCACACTCCTTCGGCTCTTCAATACCTGCCACCGGATGACCTCCGCCGACGAGAAGGGCGTCGTTCGGAGGAAGCAGTCGAAAGATGATATGTGGATCGCTACACCCTTCGGCCATCGCACGCACAAGATCGAGCTGGATCACGTCGAAGCAGGGCGGGAGGCGATGGACCGGCAACTGGCCGATGCCTTCGAGTCGTACCTTTCGAAGCAGATCGATATCGAAGAGCTCCGCGACAGGGCAATCCGCATCCTGCAGCCCGGTTTCGCCGAGGCACTCGGTGAAACCCGGTTGCCAGCCAACGACGTCACCCTCTGGGCCCAATCCCACGGCGTGGCTTCGCTCTACAAGCCGGTCCTCGCCGCGCTGGCGATGGGCCTCGACCCATGCCCCAGGAAGAACGGCGGCCTCGATTACAACAGCGTTACCTGGCGGCTTCTGGGTGTCGGCTGGAATGGCCGCAGCTTCATCGAGCAAGGGCGAAGGCCGGGGGATGTCCTGAAGCGCCAGGAGATCCTAGCCGAGATCGTTACGGAGATACAGCAGAGGATCGAGGTGTCCCATCCGATCGGGAACCGGTTCTACGACGACCTCAACGGCGTGTTCTTCACCTTTCCCGGGATCGAGGACGGCGTAGCCGCCGAATTGGCCCGGCAGCTCGCACCGGAGCTGGCTGGCATTGTGCGCGAGCGGTCGGAGAATGAGCTGTGGCTCTTCTTCACGCTGAGCAAGCCACGCCGCACGCTGACGGCCATCACGAGGGAGATTGAAGCGCTCGGCCAGATCGCGGCGGCACCCAGGGTGGCGGCGCTCCTCTCTATGGAACAGGCTGAGCAAGGACGGCAGGAACAACTTCTGGTGGATGGCCCGGCCCTCGCGCCGCCAGCGGACGGTCGGGACATCTGCCCGGTCTGCCAGCTTCGGAGCAAGCAGCGCGAGAAGGAGACCTGTCGAACCTGCGAAGACCGCCGGTCGAACCGCCAACGTGCCTGGCACCAGGATCGCCACGGCCAGACCATCTGGCTGGATGAAGTGGCTGATACAAATGGCCGGCTCGCCCTCGTCACGATCAAGTTTGACCTGTCTCGCTGGTGGAGCGGAGAGTGGCTGACGACGCTGCTCTCCCAAACGTTCGATGACTGGCTATCGTCCGTCCGCACGCAAAATGTCCTGAACAATCAGCAGCAGCGCCTGAAGCTGGAAAAGATCACGTCTCCGGTGGCCCCGACCGCCGAGGTTGCCACAGCCATTCTCGGCGCTGTGGGAACTGGCCAGGTCACCCAGGACCCGGGGTTCAAGGCGCCTGTGCTCAGCACGTTCTTCGAAGACATCCAAGCTTCGCAGAACCCGAAGGCATCCGACTACATCGTTCCATTCCTGGAGAACCTCCGTGGGCGGATCAACGACGATGTGGGTTACCGCCTGATACCGGCGGATCTGGCGACAGCCGTCTTTACCCAGAACGCCTCTCCAGCCAGGCTGGCTCGCATCTGGGAGGAGACGGAGGCTTTTCTCGATACATGGATCAGCGAGATTGCCACCAAGACTTTCGCCACTCGCCCGCAACGTCTGGGCTTTGCGACGGCCACTGCAATGCCAGGAGTGCGGGCAGGACAGACCTACCGCATCGTTATCCCGCGCTTGAGGCCTGGGCCACTGGTGGTTCTCTGTCTCAACGAGCGCCGACAGGACTTTCTGACCGTGGACTCGCTGGAGAAGTTCCAGTTTGAGCAGGGCGATCATCGCCCTCGAGGAGTGAGCGCCGTCCAATACGCGCTCAAAGAGGGCGGGATCGAATCTTGGTTCGACGAGGCGACGGGAACGCGGCTGCCCAGCACGGGGAGCCCGACAGCGGTGCACGCTGGCGGCTTCCAGACAGAGCCCTACCTGCCATTCATCGTCCTGGCCCGCTCGCCGGTGTTCTGCCAGCTCCTTCTTCCCGCCAACCGCACCGCGGCGGCGCTCCAGCAGCTCCTCGCACTCGCGGAGGAGCGGTTTGGCAAGGTGCAGGGCAAACTGCCGCTCCACGTCGGCGTGCTCGTCGCGAAGCGACGGTTCCCACTGTATGCACTGATCGAAGCCGGGCAGCAGGCATTGGATGATCCTTCCTTTCGCGAGGGCATGCCTCAGCTCCCCTGGTGGGACACGGTGGGCCACGCCGGTGATCCCTTCTATGGGCGTTACCCAGCCGTGGCTCCCAGTAGCGGAGTCCATAGGCTTACTGATCTTGCGCCGGTTGACCACGCCCGGCCCTTTTGGCTGACACCGGGCTACTTCGACTTCGATTTCCTCGGCTCGACCGCCGACCGCCACCGGCTGACTTATGAACTCGCCGCGGATGGCCGACCCAGCCGTCCAGCGATCGCCTACGGCTATCTCCGGCCACGCCCGTTCCCACTGCACCGGCTGCGTGCGGTGTTCGATATCTGGAAGCTTCTGACCGCTCATCTCACCGTGACACAGTTGCACCATCTGGAAGAAGCACTGGCGACGAAGCTTGAGGAGTGGGATGAAATCGGAAAGGAGGCGGAGCCGGTCTTCAAGCGCTTTGCCAGGGCATCCCTACACCGCTCCTTCGGGGAGCGGTGGGCAGGACTCACGGCCGAACAGAGAGATCTTCTGGAGCAATCGGCTCGAGACGGGCTCTTGCTGGAGACTCTGGAACTCTTCCGCCACGTTCTGAAGGAGGGTTCGTCCGATGAATCAACCGACTAGGCACCTGGCGCTGTGTCTCGATCCAGTCCACGTCGGGACCGGTGGCTATCGCCTCGGCCGGGTGGATATGAGCATCGTCCGCGATCCGGCGACCGGCATCCCCAAGATCCCCGGGACATCACTGGCCGGGGCCGTCCGAGCTTATGCGGAGCTGGCCAAAGCGGAGGACAACAGCCTTCCGGAGATCAACGAGGTCTTCGGAACCGCTGAGGGAAACCAAGGGAAACAAGGAATGCTCCGGTTCTACGACGCGGAGATCGTTCTCTTCCCCGTCAGCTCTCACCTGGGCACGGTGTGGGTGAGCACGGCCGAGCGGCTGAGGGAGTGGCTCGAAGGAGTCGCCGAAGGGGGTGACCAGGCGTCGCTCCCTAGCGGACTACAGGACGAGAACAAAGTCTTGGCCTTGAAGGGCCTGGATGGCAGCAAACCTGTCCACCTGGGATGGCTCCTGTTGGCAACCGAGGCCGTTCTCGGCACAACTGCGATCCTCCAACTGCCAGCCCATCTCACGTTTGTGAAGAGGCTGGTGCTCGTCTCGGATAAGCTGTTCTACCACCTGGTCAATGATCATTTGGAGGTGAGGACCTCGGTCGCGATCGACGATGAAACGGGTGCTGCCAAGGGTGGCTTCCTGTTCACCTACGAGGCCATCCCTCGCGGTACCGTCATCGGGTTCGAAGTGGCGATTGACCCCCGCCGAGGTGGCACCACAACCGAAGCGCAGGCACTTCAACTCTTAGGGAAGGCCTTCGCGACGTTGAAGCTCCTGGGCGTCGGGGGCATGGGTACGCGCGGGTTCGGGCGTATCGAGGTCTTGAACAATGCGCAGGAGGGGCGCGCGACGAGAGCCGCCGACGGAGGGCACTGATGCTCAACCTCGACTTCCTCTGCATGAAGACGGCCCAGGAGATGATGGCTTGCCAGGGCACTTCGGGCGACAAGGAGAACGTAGCCACCGCCGGGCTGGGGGTTCTCCTGGAGAACGGACCCTACGGGTTCATGCTCTTCTTGGAGAGCCATTCCAAGACGGGCATCGCCGGCCGCTACAAGGAGCAACTCCTCGCTCTCTGCCGCGAGGAGCTCGTCGCGTCCTACCTCGCTGGGGGTGTTCCGACGAGTGGTAACTTCCAGGCCGTCACGAAGTGGCTTCGCGGCCTCGCCGAGGACCTGGACCGTTACCTGTTCACAAAGCGCCTGTGGCAGCAGACTTTGACCTACGCCCGTTACCACGCGAAGGCGCTGGGGGAAGGCGGTGGAGCGGGCCAGAGCGGGGTGCAGGGGGAGGGAGCATGACCTGGCGGCGCCTTCCCCTGTGCTTCGAGCTGCTCAGCCCCCTGCACATCGGGTTCCTGCCGAACCAGCCAGGAACGGCTGTGGCGCGAACCCGCTGCTACGTCCCGGGCAAGAACCTGTGGGGCGCCGTCACGGCAAGCCTTACGCCGCGGTTGTATCCCCATCCGACCGCGGGCAACTATCGCGATGTTGGCGAGTCCATCCGCGAACAGGTCGTCTTTTCCTACTTCTACCTCTCCGATGGGGCACAACTCTTCACTCCGGACTACACGGAAAACGGCCTGGTTTGGGGAAACCTGACCGACCGGGCCTTTCGCGCACGGTTCATCGGATCCCGGGTTTCGACCGCGATCGGAGAAGCCGGCGGGGCCGAAGACGCAAGCCTGCACGAGATCGAGTTCGTCCGGCATCGCATTGGCTCTGCCGGAGCATCCAGTCAGAAAGTCCTGCTCATGGGTGTGGTCTGGATCCGTGAGGATGCCAGCGGTGATCATCAGGTGCTTCATTTGGAAGACGTTCTGCGCGAAGCCGATCTTGTGCTTGGCGGTGAGCGCAACTACGGCTTCGGACGGTTGCGCTTGGTTCCCGGGAACGAGGTATTCAGAGTTGGCGCGAGCAATTGGTGGCCCGAGGACCCAGAAGTGTCAGTATCTGTGGACAGCGGGCGCCCCCTCATAGGCCACGCTCCCTACCGGCAGGATCGGACGTTCAGGGGAGAAATCGAGATCGTTGCCGGCCGAGAGTACCGGCGCAATGGCGCGGGTGCTGCATTTCAGAGGCCCGGGATCGAAATTACGAACGCAGGCTACTGCTTTGCGCCTGGCACTCGCCTGGGTGGCGGCGGGATGGTAGCGCGCCTGGACCCCTGGGGGTGCCTCACCTGGGTGTAGGCTCCCTGACGCAGTGCTCTTGCTGGAACGCGCTCGCCCTCGCAGGGAAGTTGACAAACTCTCTGACTGCGCGATGCTGCTCCTCGGCCGGTAGGTTCAGGAGACGACGTAGCATCCGTTCGGTGACAACAGGCCGCGTCAACTCGTCACCCAGCGCAGCAAGGATGTTCACAACCTCGGGCGCAAGATCAAGAAGGCCAAGAACCTGGGTCACCCGGGCGCGGGTCACGCCGAGCTGGCGGGCCAGATCAGCACGAGACGTGCACTTCCCGTCAGCCAGGCTGCTCTCCCACTCCTGGGCGAGGTTGATTGATCCGCGGTACCGTCTGGAGGTGAGAGTCGAGGCTATCGGCTGTTCGAAGCACTCGGGGAGCGTTTCGCTTCGCAATGGGAGGCCAGCCGTGACGCCCCCCGCGCCACCAGCGTGGCGCCAGCGATGAGTGTGAAAATTCAGGATTTTCCCCACCTCAGCGAGGGCATCGACGGCCCGAGGGTATCGGTATCTGGCAGGGCGTCGCGCCGCCGCAGGTGGGGCCGCAGGCGGCTCGTATCCATCGCGACCCCCAGTCCGCCCAGGGCCCGCCGGGCGTGGTGCACCTCCAGGAGTGAGCCCTCTGCTTGCTCGGCCAGCTCACCCTGCGCCAGGGCCTCGCTGCGCGACGATGATGAGCTGGTTCAGCGCGGCCCGCAGCCAATCTCTCCGCGAGAGGGAGCCGCCCGTCCGGCCCATTCCTGTCTCCAGTCCTCGGGCCGGCTGGATCTGCGCCGGCGAGGTGAGCCCTGTTCGCAGATTGACGGACGCACCGGGTTGAGCTCCGTGAGTCCTTCCCGCCCGCCATCTAGCGAACGGAGAGACTCCACCGGGCTCGATTGGCACGCTCTCTGCGAAGATGTCTCCTGCTCCCGCTGGTGAGGGCGCACGAGGGAGCGCGGCTGGTGTGCAACACCCGCGCTGTGGCCAAGGGGGAACGATGCGATGACTGAGGCGGCCGTTGCCTCTACCGACCTGGCGGAGAGCGCCGCGGCCGGCTACGCGCTCGGCTCGCAGATCACCGCCGCGCTTCAGGGGCAACCGCCCGACGCGCTCATCGTCTTTGCCTCGTCGCGCTATGAGCCCAGGGAGCTGCTGCGCGCGCTGCAGGCCGCCTGCCAGCCGCGGATCATCGTCGGCTGCTCCTCGGCCGGCGAGTTCACTACCTGCGCTCAGGGAGAGGGCACGGCCTGCGCCGTCGCCCTCCGCTCGCCCGAGATGCAGTTCACCGCCACCATTGGGCGCGGCCTGCGCGCGGCCCGCGCCGCGGCGGCCGAGGAGCTGGTAGCGCCGTTCCAGGGCCTGCGCGACCAGCGCTATCGTTACCGCTCGGCGCTGGTGCTGACGGACGCGCTGGCAGGCTACGCCGATGACCTGGTGGAGCGACTCACCTTGCTCACTGCGGGGCGGTATCAGTTCTTCGGAGGCGGCGCGGGCGATGACGCGCACTTCCAGCGCACGGTTGTCTTCTTCGGTGCCGAGGCTATCCCCGACGCGGCAGTTGCGCTGGAGATCCTGTCAAACAAGCCGCTCGGCATTGGCGTCCGCCACGGCTGGCGGCCCGCCAGTCCGGCGCTGCGGGTGACTGAAGCCGAGAGGATGCGTCTGCTGAGCCTGGATGCCGCACCCGCGGTGGAAGCGTTCGAGGAACACGCCGAGGCAACCGGGCAGAGGTTCGACCATGCCGATCCGCTGCCCTTCTTCCTGCACAATGTCCTGGGCGTCGACGCCGGCAGCGGGTACAAGCTTCGGGTGCCCCTGGGGGTGCAGCCCGATGGCTCGGTGATGTGCGCGGCGGATGTACCGACCGGGGCGACCGCGTGTATCATGGGAACGACCAGCGCTTCCGCGATCGAAGCGGCTGCGCAGGCCACCACGGCGGCCCTGGAGCAGCTCGGCGGCTTGCGGCCAAAGGTCGCCCTCTTCTTCGACTGCGTGGCCACGCGACTGCGGATGGGCAACGAGTTCGGCCGGGAGCTTAGCTCGGTCCGCGGCGCCCTCGGGGCAGCCGAGTGTGTTGGGTTCAACACTTACGGCCAGATCGCCCGGGCGCAGGGGCAGTTCAGCGGGTTCCACAACTGCACCGCGGTGGTCTGCGTCATCCCGGAGTAAGGGGCTGTGGCGCTTCTGTTGCCGCCGTTCCTGACGCTGCTTGCAGCGCTGGCCGAGCCGGCACACCGCCGCGAAAGCGCTCGGGCACTCGCCCATCACCTTGGCGCCGACGACCTGCTCCTGTTCGTCCCCGATCCCGAAACTGGCGCGCCCCTGCCAGCGCCGGGCTTCCCGCAGACGCTCCCGCGGCGCCGCTCCTGGCGAGCCTTCCTGGCCGAGTGTCTCACCGCCGGCCACCACACGGCCGAGCTGCCATTCCCGGATGGCGCAACACCCACCCGTGCCACCGGCGTCTCGCTCGGCGACGGATCTACCCTGGTGCTGCTCGGCGGCTCGCCCGAGCGCGACAAGATCGACGAGGTCCGCCCGGCCCTGCCGCTGCTCGCCTGGGCGCTGCGCGCCGAGCGCGACGCGCACACCGCACAGGGGCAGGCGACGGCAGCACGCCAGGCCGCCGCGGACCTCGACGCACTCACCCACGCGCTTGACGCTGCCCTGCGTGAGACCGAGGCCGCCCACGCCGCGGCTGAGGCGCTGGAGCGGCGCTATCACAGTCTGTTTGAGGGTGTTGGGGACGCCGTCCTGGTGGCCGACGCCGAGGGGCGGTACCTGGATGCCAACGCGGCCGCGATCGCGCTGCTCGGCTACACTCGCGATGAGCTCCAGCAGATGCGCGTGGCCGACGTGGTCGCTGCTGATCCGCGGTGGACCGAGGCCGAGTACGAGCGCCTCAAGGCGGAGGGGCAGTGGGCGGGGGAGCTGGAGCTGCAGCGGAGGGATGGCTCGACCGTGCCGGTCGAGGCGCGGGCCACGGTCGTTACGCTGCCCACCGGCACGCTCTATCTGTCGGCCCTCCGCGATATTTCCGAGCGGCGGGCGCTGGAGCGGATGCAGCGGGAGTTCATCACCATGGTCACGCACGAGCTGCGCAACCCGCTCGCGTCCATCAAGGGCTACGCCGAGCTCATGCAGCGCCGGGGCGCATACAGCGAGGCGGCGGTCGACACCATCGTTACCCAGGCGAAACAGTTGGAGCGGCTCATCAAGGACCTGCTAGACGTCTCGCGCCTGCAGGTCGGGCAGCTCAAGCTGCAGCCCGGCGAAACCGATCTGGTGGCGCTCGCGCGAGCTGCTGCTGCACAGGCGCAGACCCTGACCCACGTGCATACGATTCGCGTGGTGGCCCCGGAGCCGCCGCTGGTGGGGCGCTGGGACGCTACTCGACTCGAACAGGTGCTTCAGAATCTGCTGTCCAACGCCGTCAAGTACTCGCCGGATGGCGGTGAGATCGTGGTGCGGGTCGAGGATCTTCCCCGGCAGGCGCGAGTCTCGGTGACAGATCAGGGCATCGGCATCCCGCCGGAGGCGTTGCCGCGCCTCTTCCAGCGCTTCTTTCGAACAGAGGAAGCCCAGGCGAGGGGTATCGAGGGGCTGGGCCTCGGCCTGCACATCAGCAGAGCGCTGGTCGAGGCACACGGTGGACGCCTCTGGGCCGAATCCCTGCCCGGCCAGGGGAGCACCTTCGTCTTCACGCTCCCGCGCCAGGAGCGGTGAGCGAGCGGCTCAGCGGTTGCCGCGCTGCTCGCGCGGCAGCCAGGCGTCATAGCTCGCCTCCGTCCCGTCCGTCGGCGTGTACTCGCAGCCGATGTAGCCGCTGTAGCCCGCCTCGTCGATGGCGCGGAACAGGTTGGGGAAGTTGATCTCCCCCGTGCCCGGCTGGTGGCGCCCGGGGACGTCGGCGATCTGGATGTGCCCGATCTTCGCCATGTTGGCGCGCAGGGTGTTGATGAGGTTCCCCTCCATCAACTGCATGTGGTAGGCGTCGTACTGGTACCGCACGTTGGGGCTGCCCACGGCGTCGACCAGCTCGAAGCCGAGCTTGGAGCTGGTCAGGAAGTAGCCGGGGACGTCGAAGCGGTTCAGCCCCTCGCTCATCAGGATGACATCGGCCCGCTCGGCCAGTGGCGCGGCCCGCCGCAGGTTCTCGATCGCGACCTGCTTCGCCTCCTCGAAGGTCACTCCTTCGGGCACCAGCCCGGCCAGCGCGTTGAGGCGGCGGGTGCCCAGCCGCTTCGCCAGGTCGATCGCTTCCCTGATGCTCTCCTGGAAACGGTCCATCCGCGCCGGGTGGCACAGGTAGCCGCGCTCTCCCGCGTTCCAATCACCGGGGTCGGTGTCGAACAGCACCAGCTCCAACTGGTTGCGACGTAGCTCCCGCTCGATCTCGTCGACGTCGTAGTGGAACGGGAAGAGCATCTCGACGTGGGTGAAGCCGATCCGCGCGGCGCGCTCGAAGCGCTCCAGCACCGGGTATTCGGTGAAGCCGATGGTCAGGTTGGCCGCGAAACGGGGCACGGCAGCCTCCTCGCTCGGGGTACCCCATTGTACCGGGCAGGAGAGCCCGAATTGCCCTGGCCGCTGGCGCGTGACGGCGGTCGGTACAATCTGGCCAGCAAGGCGGCGCAGCGGAGTGGGCCGTGGGCCCGATCAGCGGAGCAGGGACGCTGCAGTGGGCGATGATCGGCCTGGTGACCGGGGCCGAGGTGTTCGGCGCCCTGCCGCGTGCCGCCGCCGGGCGGATCGCCGACTACCTGAACAGCGGCCCCGGCAGCCTCCTGGTCGTCAGCCGAGCGACGACGGAGGACGTGGACCAGGGGGCGGAGGTGCCGGAGCTGCTGGTGCTCCTGGCGCAGATCACCTACGTCCAGCCGTGGGGCGTTACCGCAGGGGTCGAAAACCTCCCGGTGCCGCCCCGAGGGGCTACCCCGATCCAGCTCCAGGTGCTCCTGCGCTCGCGGATCGCGGTGAGCGGGACGATCCACCTGCCCACCGGGGTCGATCTGGGGGCCATGCTGTCCCGCACCGACGAAACGTTCCTCGGCTTTGGCCGGGCGGCGCTCGTGACCCCGGCGGGCGAGCGCCGCCCGGCCGACGGGGTGCTGGTGAACCGAAGCCACATTCTGCTGGCCCGACGGCTCGGGTCCTAGCGCGCCGCGGCCGCTGCCAGCCAGCAGAAGGGGCAGGACGAGCCGGCTAGCGCCCCGTTCGCGAGCTGGCACCGGGGAGCAGGGTAGACAACCCGGCCAGCATCCCCGGCTTTGCCCTGGCCTGTCTTGGCCGGCCGTACTCCGCCACCTCCCGGGCCAGCGCCTCGAGCGCGCGCCGCGCCTGCGTTCGTCCGTTCTGGTCGACGTCGAACACGCTGACGCCCAGGTTGGCCGCGGCGACGAAGAGCCGGCCATCGCTCGGCACCAGCGCGGAGATCGGCCGTGGCAGCACCGACTGAACCTGGCGCACCTCCAGGCCGGCGTCGGCGCGGTTCAGCACGATCCGGATGCGGTCGTTCAGGCCGATCTGCGAGCTGGCGGTCAGCAGCCGCAGCGTGTTGCGCACCGCGCCCAGCTCCGGGGTGAGCACCACCAGCACCTGGTCCGCCAGCTCGAGCACGTTCAGCGTGCTCTCGTTAGGCGTGTCGTCCAGATCCACCACCACGTAGTCGAAGTAGCGCCGCAGGGCCTGGGCGGCGGCGGCGACAGCACCCTCGGGGATCCTCTCGACGTCCTCCAGATGGGCCGGCGGCGCCAGAACCTTTACCCCACTCGGGTGGGCCACCAGCACCCGGGTCCAGACCTCCGGGTCGTTCGGAATCCCGTTCAGCGTGGCATCCAGGATGGTACGGTGCGCGGTGATGTTCAGTGTCACCAGGCTGTCGCCCATCCAGAGGTCGCCGTCGATGAACGCGACCTTGGCGTCCGCGACCCGGGCAAGCCCGATGGCGACGTGCACCGCCAGGGTGGTTTTGCCTACGCCGCCGTGGGCGCCGAAGACGCACACCAGCTTGCCGTAGCCGGACAGCGCGGCCGCGACCTGGGCGGTGGGCACCGCCAGGCTGATACCGACCGAGTTCGGGATCAACGCCCCGCTCCGCACCAACAGCGCGTTCAGCCGGAGTACCAGCTCGGCCGCCGAGATCGGCTTGCGCGCGTAGTCCTCCTGCTCCCCGTGCTCAATCTCCATCGTCCAGGTCACCTGGTCGGAGCCAGGCGGCGGGAGCAGGACCAGGAAGGGAACAGTCCCATCGGTTCGGAGCAGGCGGTAGATCGCGAACGTCTCGTTCTTGGGCAGCTCGCCATCCAGCACCACCGCAGCAACCGCGTGGCCCAGTTCGCGCTGCGCCTCGCGGACCGAGCTGCAACGGATGGGGGAAAAGCCGACCGCGGAGAGCGCATCGACGCTGTCGAGGATGACATCGTCATTAGTGCAGAGCAGGACTACCCGCTCGCTGCTCACGTCGCTCATGATGGCTCCGCCAGCTCGCCGGCAAGGGCGAGGAACTCCCGCACCCGCGCTTCGTGGTGCGGTGACACGATGACGAGCACCCGGCCATCGTCACGGACGGTGACGAGCGCCGCGCCCACCCCGGTAAGCCGGGTGATCTCCTGCTCAAGCTTGAACAGGCGCCCCAGGCTCAGTTGCGGGCGGGGCGTCAGCGAAATCTCGCCTGGCTGCCTCTCCCGCGCGGGCACAGACGCCGGCAGAGGCGGGGACGTATCCTTTGTAGCGCCAGGCGCGGACTGGCGCTCCTCGGCATCGTCCGCCCCCGGAGTTCGCGTGGCGGCGGCTCCGTTCGGAGCCTGCAATCGCGGCAAGGGCGCATGCAGCGCGGAGCTTGACAACGGGGCAGGTCGCGGCGGTGCGGGCGTGGGTTCCACGGCGATCACTCTTTACTGGCGGCCCGATTTCCTGGGCAGGCCATCTACGGCTAGGTTCTGTATTCGCCAGCAAGAGCGGAAAGTAGAGGGCTGGCGCCGAAAGACGTCCTACGTCAAGCCCCTGATCAGGCGGCGGTCGGTCTCGGCGGCTTGGCGCAGTTCCGGCGGTGCACGGCCTCGTCGTAGCGCTGCCCGGCCGCCAGCAGGTGGTGGAGGATCTCCAGCCCGCGGTGAGCCAGGGCACGCGGGGCCGTGAAGGGGCTCCGCACGCTGGCCTGAGGACAAGGCGAGGCCCAGGGGGAGCAAGGCAGCGAACAGCACGCCCGGCGCTGCTGCGCCTGGCGGAGGCAGCGGCTGCACGCCCCGCGGGTGGCGCCTCCCGCCTGCGCCCGGAGGCTCTGGAAACCGGGGCGGTGGAGCAGTGCAGGGCGGCCGGGGTGGGGCACCGCTCGCGGCGGTCCCCGATCTCGCCCAGCACCCTGGCGTCCAGCCGCGCGGCCAGCCCGGGCAGGCTCAGCAGGACCTCGCCGTTAGGGTGGGCTCCCTCCCCGGTCAGCAGCGTGCGCAGGCGAGCTTCCCAGGCGGCGCGCTGGCGGGGCAGCAGCAGCCGGTGCTGGGCGGCGAGCTGGATCGCGCCGACCTTGGCCCGCGCCAGCGGGTCGGGAGCCGCCAGGGCCTCCGCCTGGAGGAGGGCGGAGATCCGCGCCGCGGCCCGACGGGTCTGGCCAGGCGACGGCTCACGCGGCCAGGGCGAGCGGTCACTCGGCGCTGCGCTTGCGCGCGGCCTCGGCTAGCCAGGTCAGCGCCTCGTTCAGCTCGTACAACACCTCTGCCACGCCGGTCGTGCTCATGACCGCCAGGTAGACGCGTGTCGGCCGGGGGAGCAGGTGCAGCCCATACACCAGCCCGGCCGCGACCCAGGTACCGACACAGATCGGGCAGGAGACAAGCTCGCCGATCGCCCGCCGCACCCCGGAGCCGCGCTCCACCGCGACCACCGTCTCGCCAGCCCCGGTATCGTCCGGCTTGGTCACGGTGAAGGGGGCACGGAGGGGCTGAGCGACCCGCTCGTAGGCGATCATCCGCCCGGTGCGGAAGCTGGCGAGGCCGAGCAGCAGCAGGTCGAACGGGCTGAGCTGAAGGTCGCGGTCCCGATGGACCGCGCGGAGCGAGAACGTCCCGAGGATGCCGAAGAACAGTGCCATTAACGTTAGCTTGGTTGCCCGCTGCTCCGTCGCCGTGTGCGCGTCGGCTCCAGGACGCGCGCGGGGGGAAGCAGACGTCTCCCCAGGGCTGCTGGCGCGGTGCGGGGACGCCGCGCCCGTCTCAGAGCGGGCTGGGTCGGAAGCAGACATCTTATTCCTTATTCCTCACCTGCTGGTTGGCTCGGCCATCGCGGGGAGCGCACATCCCGTGCCTACAGCGGCAGTGGTCCACCCCGGGGCCAGCCGCGCGATCGCTCGCCCGCGCTCAGAGCGTCCGCTACCCGCCGCGGATCCAGCCCCCCACCGCTCCTTGCCGCGCGGCCGCGCGGCCCGTACCCTCTGCTGATGTAGCGTGCGCTGGCGCGCCGCCAGCGCCGCCCCACGCGCTGGTCCGGCGGGGCAGCAGGCCAGCCGACAGACACCTCGGGCGCGGAGCGATCTCCAGCCCCACCGGGAGCAGCATGGCCGACCCCTCGCCGCCCGCCCCCCGGAACCCAGAGACCGCTCCCACCGCCCCCGCGGAGCCGGCCGCGCCGCGCCGCCCGCTGGTCATCCGGGCGAGCGATCCCTGGAGGCTCGCGCTGCGGATCGTCCTCCTGACCACAGCAGTGGTCGTCGGCCTCTGGCTGGTAGTGATGCTCTCCGGGGTGCTGCTGCGGCTCCTGGCCGCGGTCATCCTCGCCACGGGCCTCGCCCCACTCGTCCGCCAACTGCATCGCCTCGGCCTCCCGCGCGGCGCGGCGGTACTGCTGATCTACCTGGCGTTCATCCTCGCCGTCGTCGGCTTCCTGGTGCTCGTCGTCCCGCCGCTCGTTCAGCAGACGGCGGAGCTGGTTCGGGACGCACCCCAGTACGGGGCGCGCATCCAGCAGACGCTGCTCGACCTGCGCAAGCGGTTCCCCTTTCTGCCTCCACTCGATCAGCAGCTCGCGCAGCAGGTGACGGGGCTGGGCGAGCAGATCGGCGCGGTGCTCACTCAGGCGTTCGTGGTCCTCGAGTTCGCCCTCGGCGTCTTCAGTGGGCTCGTCTCCGCGGTGCTGGTGCTGCTGATCACGCTGTATTTGATCGTCGATGGCGCCCGCATCCGTGAGTACTTCCTGTCGTTCGTCGCCCCAGCGCGGCGCGAGCGGCTGCGCCGGGTGACCGACCGCATCGGGGAGCGCATGGGCGGCTGGCTGATCGGCCAGGTAGAGCTGAGCCTGGTGATCGGCGTGGTGGTGTACCTCGGGCTGACGGTGCTCGGAGTGCAGGGCGCGCTCCTGCTCGCGGTGGTGGCGGCCGTCGGGGAGGCGATCCCGATCGTCGGGCCGGTGCTCTCGGCGATCCCCGCCGTGATCGTGGCGCTGACGCAGTCGCCCCTGCTCGCGCTGGCCACGGCAATCATGTACCTGGTGGTGCAGCAGCTCGAGAACAACCTGCTGGTGCCGAAGATCATGGAGCGGGCGGTGGCGATCCACCCGCTGGCGGTGATTATCGCGCTCATCATCGGTGGCGAGCTGCTCGGGATCGGCGGGGCGCTGGTGGCAGTCCCCGTGGCCGCCGCGCTGGCGGTGATTCTGGACGAGCTGCGCTGGGAGCGGCTGCACCCGGAGGAGTAACGCCGCGTGGCCCCGGCCGGGCACCCGGCCGGGGCCACGCGGGGAGAGTGTAGCTAGGGTTAGGAGGTCGGCCAGGCCTGCAGGGTAACGTTCACTGTCTGCTCCTGGCCCTGGCGATTGATCTTCACCTGGATGGTGTCGCCTGGCGCGTGCTGGTCGAGCGCCCGGCCGATGTCGTTGGTCGTCTTCACTGGCTGCCCGGCGACTTCCAGGATCACATCGCCGCCCCGCTCGTTGCCCTGGGCACCGCTCCCACCCCGCAGCCCGGCGCGCGCCGCCGGGCTGTCGGGCACCACCTGCAGGATCAGCACCCCGTGGTCCACACTCACGCCCAGTTCAGCCTTGTTCGACGGGGTCACGTCGCGACCCGAGATCCCGAGCCAGGGGTGCTGGATCACCTCGCCGGCCAGGAGCCGGGGTTCGAGCTGCTTGAAGGCGTTGATCGGGACGGCGAAGTTGATCCCCTGGGCGCCGCCACGGCCCAGCCCCAGGGTGTTGATCCCGATCACTTCCCCCCGGGCGTTCAGCAGCGGCCCCCCCGAGTTGCCGGGGTTGATCGCCGCGTCGGTCTGAATCAGCCCGCGCAGCGGCCGGCCGCTCCCCTCCGACTGGGTGCGGTCGACGGCGCTGACGATCCCGGCGGTGATGGTGTTGTCCAGGCCTAGCGGATTGCCAATGGCGACCACCGGTTCACCGGGCCGCACCGCGTCCGAGTCGCCCAGCGGCAGCGGAACCAGCTTGTCGCGCGGAAGATCGGCCTGGATCAGCGCCAGATCCCCGGAGGGGTCACGCCCCAGCACCTTCGCGCTCGCCTCCGTGCCATCGGAGAGCCGCACCGTGAGCTGCCGCGCTCCGGCCACCACGTGGTTGTTGGTAAGAATGTGGCCGTCGGTGTCGATGACCACCCCAGAGCCCACTCCGCCGTTGAAGCCGCTGCCAGCCGCGATGTACACCACGCCCGGAGCGGCCCGGGTGTACAGGTCCGAGTAGTCCTGGGGCACGGCAGCCGCTGGCGCGGCGGCGGGGGCAGGGGCCGGGGCGTTCAGCGGCGTCCCGGCCGGGGTGTTGACGATGATCGGGGCAACAGGGGTCGGGATCAGGTGGCTGCTGACAGCCGCCCCGGCCGCGCCCCCAGCCACCGCACCGACCATCAGCGCGCCAGCCACCAGGCCGATCGCGCCACGGTATTCCCGCCGTCGCGTCGACGCCACCGCCGGGGTGTGCGGTGGCGCGGGCACGTCCGACGCAGTGGGAGGAAAGGGGGGCGAGTCATCTGAATCACGCATTGATTCCTCCAGCCAGTCTGCCCTGTATCGGGCTCCGTGTCGCACTATTCCAGGTATACCCGCTCGAACGAAGATCACCATGACCAGGAGATGAGAACCGGGTAAGACCTGGATAAGCGCCAGGAGGAGCCACCGAGGTGGAGATCGAAGCGAAGTACCGACTGCTCGACCCGATCGACCCGGACGCGGTGGAACGCCTAGACCTCGCGCCCTACCGGCTCGAAGGGCACGCCACGCACGCGCTGGCCGATACCCTGCTGGACACACCGGGGCGGGCCATCACCCGCGCCGGCTGGTCGGTGCGGCTCCGTCGCGACGGGCCACGGACGTTCCTCACCCTCAAAGGCCCGGGTCGCGTCCAGGGCGCGGTGCATCGGCGCGAGGAGCACGAGGCGGAGCTCCGCCAGCCCAGTCTCGATCCCGCCGCCTGGCCTGCCGCGCTCCAGGCGCGGGTGCAGGCGCTGGCCGGCGGCGAGCCGCTCGCGCCACTGGCCGCGGTGCAGAACCAGCGCAGGACCTGGCGGGTCCGGCTCGGCCAGGCCGAGGTGGGCGAGCTGGCGCTGGACGAAGGGATCATCAGCGCTGGTGGACGCCAGGAGCCGTTCCGCGAGCTGGAGCTGGAGCTGATGGGCCAGGGCAGCGAGGCCGACCTGCCGCAGTTGGAGGCGCGTCTGCGGGCCGCGCTTCCGCTTGTCCCCGAGCCGCGGAGCAAGCTGGCCCGCGCCCTGGCACTGCTGGAGGACGACTGAGAGCGCCCGAGGACGGAGCGGCGTCGCCGAGCAGCGCCAGGAGCGCGGCTTTGTTTGCCGGATGGCATTTTCGATATCGTCGGTCACGACGCCGCGAGTGCCGCTGTCCGAGAGGCGCCCACCTGCGCGCAGAGTTCGCTTGACGCTGTTGCGCCGCAGCTAAGAGGAGAGTGCTGCGGGATTGTTCCCACCAGGGGACGGATCGGCCGGGATCGCCTGCCCCGGCTTCGCCGCGCCCTGCTGGCGAGCCGCGGTTTCGAGGCGCAGGCGACTGACCTGGTCCTGGATCTCGATCAAAGCTTTGAGCACTGCCCAGAGGAAGAGTGGCCCCAGGGCAAGCGCGAGCGCGCCAACCAGCGCCCCAAAGGAGCTGACGAGACCCAATGGGCTCTTGCCCACCTCCAAGAGGAGCCCGACGAACGCGAGCGCGCCGATCGCAAGGGTAATCCAGCCGATGATGCCGAAGATCGCTGCGACGAATCGTACTCCGCCCATTCCCCCACATCCGTGTCAGAGAAGATGCTGCTGGCGGCACGCGGCCTTTGGGGTTTCAGACTCCTGAGGGCCGCGGCTACACCCGCGGGTCGACTACCACGTCCAGCAGCGCCGGGCCCGGCAAGCTGAACAGTTCGCGCAGGGCTGAGCCGAGGGCGGCCGGGTCCTCCACCCGGCTCGCCGGAACGCCGAAGCCTTCAGCGAGCTGGACGAAGTCGAGCCGCGGCCGGTCGAAGTCGAGCCCCGGCAGTGGCAGGCCCCCGGTTTCGTCCCCGAACAGGCGGTTCGCGTTGACCCGCAGGACACGGTAGCTGGCGTTGTCGCAGACGACGAGCTTCACCGGGAGGCGCTGCTCGGCAGCGGTCCACAGGCCGTGGATCGCCATCAGCGCGGTGCCGTCGCCCACCACCGCCACCACCTCCCGGCCAGGCTGGGCCAGGGCTATGCCCAGCGCCGCCCCGATGCCCCAGCCCAGCGCCCCACCGCCGCGGGTGTTGTAGTAGACGCCCGGGCGGGTGATGGGGAGCAGGTCGCGCAGCGGCGGGCCAGAGCTGATCGCATCGTCGACCACTGCCGCCTCGCCTGGCAGCGCCTGCACCAGCTCAGCCATCAGCCGGCCGGGGCGGATCGGCCGCTGCTCCCAGCCAGCGTGCCAGCGGGCCCGCCGCGCCGCCCGCGCCTCCGCCAGCCGTCGCTCCACCGCCAGCCGCCGCTCGGCCGCCTGGCGCGCCGCCGGCGCGAGCCGCGCCTCCAGCAGCGGCAGCAGCTCCGCCAGCGCCTCGCGCACGTCGCCCTGCACCGCCACGCTCGGCTCGTTCTTCCCCAGCTCCCACGGGTCGGGATGCAGGTGGACTACCCGCGCTCCCTCGTCCAGCAGCGGCTGCTCGTGGTAGGCCAACGACTGGAAGACGTCTGTTCCGAGCGCGAGCACCACGTCGGCCTGGCGGAGCGTCTGGCGGCCGAAGGTGCCCCAGAGGTCCAGCAGCCCGCCCCAGAGCGGGTGGGTGGTGGGGAACTGCAGCCCGGCTAGCCAGGTGCTGTACACCGGCGCGCCCAGCAGCTCCGCGGCCGCCACCGCATCCGCCTGAGCACCCGAGCGGTCGACTCCATCCCCGACCAGCACCAGCGGCGCCCGGGCCGCCGCCAGCGTCGCGGCCGCGGCCTCCAGCGCGCGCGGGTCGGGCCGCAGCCGGTCGTACACCGGCGTTGGCGCCAGGGGCGGAATCTCTGCCTCGGCGAGCAGCACGTCTTGCGGGAGCGAGAGGAACACCGGCCCCTGGGGCGGCTGGGCGGCGACCTTGAAGGCGCGATGGAGCGCGCGCGGCAGATCGGCGGCATGGTGCACCTCGGCCGCCCACTTGGTCAGCGGCCGGGCCAGCCCGACCAGGTCGCCGCTCAGCCACGGCTCGCGCAGCGCGATGCGGCTGTCCTGGCTGCCGGCGGTGAGCACGAGCGGCGAGCCGCCATAGCGCAGGTTGTAGAGCACGCTCAGGCCGTTGGCGAGCCCCGGGACGGTATGCAGGTTGACAAAGGGAACCTTGCCCGAGGCGCGGCCATAGCCGTCGGCCATTCCGAGCGCCACCGCCTCCTGAAGCACCAGCACGTAGCGCAGCCGCGGCTCCTCGCGCACCGCGCGCAGCAGCGCCAGCTCGGTCGTGCCGGGATTACCGAAGATCAGCTCAACGCCCTCGGCAACGAGCGTCTCTGTCAGCGCCCGCGCCCCGCTCATCCACCCCATGGCTCCTCCAAACCCACCACTCAGGGTCTGCAGTGTACGCCGGGCGGGATGGAACGCGCCGAGACGCGCCCGGGGCTGGCCTGGAATCTGCTCTGTCAACGCAGCGGCGCGGGCGCGGCCTGGCGGGGTCCCCACGCGACCCGTCGCGTGGGGTGCCCCTGGCGCCCCGCTGCGAAGATGGCCTCGTGCAGGAGCCTGCCATGCCTGGTCCCACCCCTCGTCCACTGCGGCCCCGCCACGCTCGGGTGTTCGCCACACTCGTGTTAGCCCTCAGCCCTGTCCTGCTGCTCGCCGGCTGCGGCGGGCAACAGTCACAGACCGCCACGGTGCAGAGTCCGCCAACGAGCACGCCCGCCGCCCCATCGCCGGTCGTGACAGTGGCGGCCGCGGCCACGCCTGCCCCAAGGAGCGCCGGCCCGACGAACGCGCCACTCCCCGCCACCAGCAGCACGCCTGATGCCAGCGGCAGCCTGGCGCAATCCATCTCGGCCACCACCGCCAGCGCCACTGCCAGTGCCCCGCCCACGGAGGGCGACGCCGCCAGCTCGCCGGTAGTGCGGGTGGTGCAGGCGAGCCGGCCAGGTGTTGTCCAGGTGACCAATGAGCAGGAGGCGCAGAACCAGCGGGGGCAGGGGACCGGACTGCTCGTCCCGCAGGGCGCCGGCACCGGCTTCCTGATCGACGACCAGGGCCACGTGCTGACTAACAACCACGTGGTGGCCGGGGCGCAGCGCATCACCGTCACCACGTTCGACGGCCGCAACCTGGTCGCCAGGCTGGTCGGAGCCGACCCGCGCACCGACGTGGCGGTGCTGCAGATCGATCCGACCGGGCTGAACGTGCTGCCGCTCGGCGATTCCTCCAAGCTGCTGGTAGGCCAGACGGTGGTCGCCATTGGGAACGCGCTGGCGCTGCCGGGCGGCCCGACCGTGACCACCGGGGTGGTGAGCGCGCTGGGGCGCTCAGCAGAAGAGCCGCCGGTCACCAATCCGAACACCGGCGACACCGGCCCCGGCGCCTTCCTGTTCGACCTCGTGCAGACCGACGCCGCGATCAATCCGGGCAACTCCGGCGGGCCGCTGCTGGACCTGCAAGGCCGCGTCATCGGGATCAATACCCTGGGGCGGGTGTTCGCGGAGCAGACTCCGCAGGGGCCGATCCCGGCGCAGGGGATCAACTTCGCAATCGCGATCAACACCGCCAAGCCGATCGCCGACGAGCTGATCAAAAACGGCAAGGTGGTCTACGGGTTCATGGGGATCTCTACCCTGGACAACAGCCCGGCGATCGCGGCGCGCTACGGGATTGCCGCCATCCCCGGTGCGGTGATCCAGGCGGTGGTGCCGAGCTCGCCCGCGGCGCAGGCGGGATTGCAGCCCAAGGACCTGATCATCGCGATCGATGGCCAACCGGTGCGCAGCACCAGCGACCTGCGGCGCGAGCTCTGGCCGAAGCGCCCCGGGGACCAGGTGAGTGTCACCCTCGCCCCGCCGCAGCAGGTGCCGCCGGCCGCCGCCGCGACGGTGGTGGCGAACCCAGGCGCGGCCGAGGTGGCCGGGGTGAAGACCCGCACCGTCCAGATCACCCTCGCCCCGCAGCCCCAGCAGCCGAGCGGCGGGTAGCCGCTCGGCGCCGGTCCCTCTGGCAGCCGGATCTGGCCCTCCCGCCACCTGTGAAGCGCGCTCGCAGCGTAAATGATTAGGGTGTTCAGGCTGAAGAAGCCTGACCACCCTGATTTCTGGAGGATACTCCGATGCTGCGGATCAAGTACACGCTCTTTCGCGCGCTGAGCCTGGCGGGACTGATCGTCGGGCTGGTGATGGCCGCCGGCGCCGGCAACAAGTGGTCGTAGCCGGCATCCACGTCAGCAGACGGCCTGGGTCGCGCTGGCGGCTTGTCTGGCGGGAAGCGTCACGACGAAGCAGGTGCCGCCATCGGGGGGAAACTCTGCCTCGATGGTCCCCCCGTGGAGCTCCACGATCTCGCGGCTGATGAACAGCCCTAATCCCATCCCTGACAGATGCCCTCTGGTGTGGGCCTGGGAGAAACGGTCGAACAGGTGGGCTCGGTGCTCGGGCGGGATGCCCACCCCGTGGTCCCGCACCCGTAGGCACAGCGTATCGGGGCCTGGCGCGCTGAGCTCGACCGCGATCTCTCCACCACCAGGGCTGAACTTGATAGCGTTATCCAGTAGATTGGCCAGCACCTGCTCGAGCCGGAGCGGATCCACCAGAGCCAGTACGTGATCCGGGGTGCGCGCGATGAGCCGATGCTGGCTGGTGCGTGCCTGAGTCGATTCAACCACTGCCAGCACGAGTGCCGCGACATCTGTTGGCGCCGGTTCCAGGTGAAGCTGTCCGGTTTCGATCCGCGCCACGTCGAGGAGTCGGCTCACCAGACGCGCGACCCGCTCCGACTGCTGGTCGATAACCTGGAGGGCGCGGCGGGCGCGGACCCGGTCCACCACATCGCCGCGGTCGAGCTGCCGGGCTACCACCTCCGCGTATGCCCGCAGCGCGGTGATCGGGGTCTTCAGCTCGTGGGAGGCGATGGACAGGAACTCATCGCGCGCGCTGATCGCCGCCTGCGCCTGGCGGTACAGGCGGGCGTATTCCACCGCCAGCGCTATGCGCCGTGCCACGTCCTCCGCCAGCGCCAGGTCCGACGCCTCGTAGCACCGTGCCCCAGCGACCCGGGCGCATGTCAGTATCCCCAGCGCCTTGTTATGGGCAACCAGTGGCGCGACGAGCAGCGACTGCACCCCCAGGGCGCGGAGCGCCTCGAGCTGGCTTGGTCCATCCTGGGTGGCGGCGGGCGTGGCCGGAACTAACGACTCGTACAGCACCGCTGTCGAGGAGCGCCGCGCGAGCGCGATGACCGAGTCGCCCTCCGGCGACAGGAGCCGTGCGAGCGCCTCGGCCTGCGCTCCCGACACGGACGACTGCCAGGCGCTGGCCGCGCGCTGGCAGGTGCCGGCTTCCTCCACCACATCGACCGCGCACCAGTCGGCCAGCGCTGGCACCAGCGCACGCGCGACCTCGGGCAGGGCCTGCTCCGCCTCCATCGCTGCAGCCAGCAGGGCGCTGATCCCGGCGAGCAGCCGCTGCGCCTCCTCGGCCTTGCGGCGCGCAGCCACCTCGTGCGCCATGCGATACGAGTAGCGCAGCGCCTGGTAGGCCATCACTGTCGGGAAGAGCATTGCCAGCGTCCACCAGGGGGAGATGGTCCAGATGAAACCCAGCAGCCCGCCCGTCACCGCTGTCGAGATCTCTGCAGCGCCAGAGGCGCTCATGTCCTGGCTGATTACCGCCCGGAATCGCTGCCCGGACAGGCGCGAAAGCAGGAACGCGAGCAGATTGGCGGTGACGACGTAGTAAGTCAGCGAGATGAGCAGCAGACTCACCAGGCTGAGCAGCGGCGCTGTGGATACCAGGTCCAGCGGATTGCCCAGCACCCGCGCGGCCAGCCCGGCTGAGGCGATCGACAGCACCGTGGAGCCGGTGTTGAACGCCGCTTTGTACCAGGGAACCCGCCTCGCCACCTGCTCGATCAGCGTCGCCAGCCCGCCCAGCGTAATGACCGCGGACAGCGGCAGGACGAGCACTCCCGCGACATGAGGAATGGTGGAGAGTGCCAGCGCACCGCCACTGCGCAGCGGGATCGCGACGAACTCCAGGGCGAGCGCGGCGAGGAAGAACAGCACCGCGCTCGTGAGATCGTGAACTGAGGGCAGCGACAGTGTGGCGGCTGCGCCCAGCCAGAGGACGAGGCCGAGAACGCTCGTACCCAGAATGACGGCCCGTGCCTGAAGGGGAAAGTCGCGCACTCCCGCTCCTCGCCGCGTGGTGGGCGGATGCTACGGGCTGGCGCGGGCGCTGTCAAGGTCTGCTAAACAGTTATCAAGTCTCCGGCTAGGGTTGGGCTGATGCCTGGTTGCCCCTCGGCTGCTCGGCCGCGCTCGTTGCCTGGCTCGACGTCGCTCTCCGTCCCGGGGCCATGCCGTGGCGGTGAGGGCCACGCTTCTGATCGCAAAGGCCATACCCGCGCTCGACCTTTGAAGCCGACGCGCCCAACCAACTACACTGCCCTCGCCCGGGAGGCGGGCGGCTGGTCGCGCTCGGCGGGCCGCGGCGATTTCTCCACGCCGCCCGGGGAGCTATGGCCACTCTGCTTCGTCGCGCCAGCCACACCGTCGCCAGGCCCCGGTGATCTACCAGTTCAGCGTCTACCTCCACATCCTCAGCGCCATCATCTGGGTTGGGGGCATGCTCTTCCTGGCGCTGGTCGTTGTTCCAGCCACCCGCGCTATGGATCCCGCCGAGCGCGGAGCCCTCATCTCCGCGCTCGGCCGCCGCTTCCGAGTGATCGGCTGGCTCTGCATCGTCCTGCTGCTGGCTACCGGGGCGGTGAACGCCGGCTACCGGGGCGTGACCCTGGGCGGCCTGTTCACTGCTCCGTTCCTGGAGAGCGCATTCGGCAGGACGCTGCTAGCCAAGCTGGCGCTCGTCGCGCTGCTCATCCTGCTCAGCGCACTCCACGACTTCGTGATCGGTCCCCGCTGGAGCCGGGCCCGGCGGCAGCGTGACCCCGAGGCGCAGCGCCTGGCCGCGCGCCTGCGCTGGCGCGCCGCTACTCTCGGGCGGATGAACACGCTGCTGGCGCTGCTGATCGTCGCCCTGGCGGTCCTGCTGGTACGCCCACTGGGCTGAGCGCCCGCTCCTGAGCGGGCATGACCTTATCCACGGAGCTGGGCGGCGAACTTGAGCGGCGAGGCGGGCCGCGGCGTGTCAGGCCCGAAGACGACATCGTGCTTCGTACAGTACAGCGCGCTATCCCAGCGTCTCAGCTCCCGCTGGTATCTCCGGCGGGCGGGCAGTAGCAGCGCCCGATCGATAACCTGGCCGATGATCCAGGGGATGCAGAACGCTGCCACTAGCACTGGCAGGGTCGCCAGGTCCATCGGAGGGCCATACATGTCGCTGCCGATCTTGACCAGGAGGTAGGCGAGCGCCAGTGCGCCGATGATCCCGCCAAGCCAGGTAAACACCCCTCGGTTCTGGGGTTCGGGGGGCGGCGCGAGCAGGGTGGCGAGCGGGCTTCCGCTCTGCAACCGGTAGATTGCGCTCACTTTGACTGTATGGGTGTCGTCACCGCACAGTGGGCAGGCTGGACCGTCCATCCTGCGTCTCCGTCAGCCGTCATTGCCAGAACCCGCGGCCGCCATGATACCGCCGATACCCGTGCATTCAGCTCAAACGGATGCGAAAGCTGGCTTAAAAATTCGCTTGAGGCGAAGGGCTCTCGCCGGGGCGATCTCCCCGAGCGGGTCGACATGGACGGGCTCATGCTCGGCCACACGAAGGGGCACCGCCGTGCTCCCCGGTTCCGGCGCTGCGTACAATGCCCAGGAACGGTTCAGCAGCGGCGCGTCCGCCAGAGCCGCCGGGGCTGAACCGAGTGGGGGATCTGTGGAGCGCGTGGTCATCACTGGCATGGGGGTCATCTGCCCGCTCGGGCAGAGCGTGGATCAGTTCTGGGAGCACCTTTGTCGCGGGGTGTCCGGCGCGGTGCGCCAGGAGTTTCCCGAGGGTGAGCGCGTCCAGGCCCGCACGGTGATGCCGGTGCGCGACTTCCAGCCCGAGGACTACATGGAGCGCAAGCAGGTGCGGCGCATGGACCGCTGCGCCCAGTTCGCGGTCGCCGCGGCGCTCCAGGCGGTACGCGACGCGGAGCTGCGGCTGGAGCGTGAAGACCCGTACGGCGTCGCGGTACTAGTCGGCTCAGCCTTCGGCGGGATTCTCACCAGCGAACAGGAGCACAGCGCGTTCGCGATCCGCGGCCGGGTCAGTCCGTTCGCCATCCCGATGTTCATCCCGAACATGCCGGCGGCGCAGGTGGGGATGCAGCTCGGGCTCCATGGGCCGACGATGCTCGTCGCCAGCGCCTGCGCCGCGAGCAACGACGCCATTGGCCAGGCGGCCAACCTGATCCGACTCGGCCGCGCGGAGGTTGCGCTGGCAGGCGGCGCCGAGGCGGCGATCACCCCGTTCGTCCTGGCCGGCTTCGAGAGCACCGGGGCGCTCTCGCGCCGCGACGGTCCGCCCGAGCAGGCGAGCCGCCCGTTCGACCGTGACCGCGATGGCTTCGTGATGGGCGAAGGGGCCGGGATGCTGGTGCTGGAGTCCGAAGCGCACGCCCGGCGGCGCGGGGCCCGGATCCTCGGCGAGGTGCTCGGCTACGGCGCGACCGCCGACGCCTATCACCTGACCGCGCCGCACGAGAGTGGCGAGGGGCTGGTGCGGGCGATCTGCCAGGCGCTCCATGAGGCCGGGCTCGCGCCGGACCAGGTGGACTACGTCAACGCCCACGGGACCGGCACCCCGGCCAACGACCGGGTGGAGACGCTGGCGCTCAAGCGCGTCTTCGGCACCCGGGCGTATCAGATCCCCGCCTCCTCCACCAAGTCGATGATCGGCCACCTCTGCGGCGCGGCCGGCGCGGTAGAGGCGATCGCGACGCTGCTGTGTCTGCGCCACGGGTTCGTCCACCCCACGATTAATCTGGAGCATCCCGACCCGGACTGCGACCTGGACTACGTCCCGAACGTCGGACGGCCCCATCAGGCGCGGGTGGCACTATCGAACTCGATGGGCTTCGGCGGCCACAACGCCAGCCTGGCGCTCGGCCTGGCCGAGTAGCACCGCTTCGGGCCGAAGAAGCGCGCGAAAGGCGGAAAGCAGCTAGAGCCGTAGCCGCGGGCCTGTAGCCTGGGGCCGGACAACGGAGTCCGGCCCCGCTCCGACAGGCTCTCAGCAACGCCGTTGTCGGCCGTCCGCTACCTGACCAGATTGATCGGCGTGGTCGCCGGGTGATCGCCCTGCGTGTTGTACACCGGCTCGTCCGCCACGCGAGTGAACGGTCCCTGCGCGCTCACGCCGCCAACCACCGAGAACGTTGCCTCGTTACAGTCCATGCTCCCCACGTCGCACGGGTTGCCGCTGGTCGTCGGGCCGGCAAGCTCGAACGCCGGCACGGACATCCCGTTCGAGACGAAGGAGGTGGAGATGTAATCGCCGACCATGCGACCCTGAGTGGTGTTGGCGATCCAGCCGAGCTGCATCGACGTCCCGAACTGCTGCCGGGCGCCCCAGGTCATCCCGCCGTCGAGCGACTGAACGTTTCCGACAGACAGGCGGCAGGTGCTGAAGCCGCAGCCCGCCACCGGGTAGAAGTAGAAGGTGAGCGATAGGTGCGCGCTGCTTCCTGAGGTCGTCCGGTCGACCCCCAGCCCCGGGATGAAGAAGTCATTCTTCGAGTTCACCCCGGACAGCGGGATGCGCGTCACCTTGGTCCAGTTGATCCCGTCCATCGAGGTGGTCATCACCAGGTCGTTGGAGAAGCAGCCGCCGGCCGAGGTGGGGCGGAAGCGGCAATCAGACCAGACGACGTAGACCTTCCCGCTGGCGTCCATCTCCGCCGAGATCAGCGCCCCGGAGCGGAGCCCCTGCTCCGTATGGTGGGCGATGAACGTGACGTGGACCGGGGCGCTCCAGCTCAGGCCGCCGTCCGTGGAGCGAAAGGCGAGCAGCCCCGTCTCGAAGCAGTTGTCTATCGGGACGATCACCGTGCCGTTCGGCTGGACCAGCGGCTGGCCGCCGATCCCGCACGGATGGCCCGCCGGCTCCACCGGGGCGCCCCAGTTCAGCCCGCCGTCGGTGGAGGTGCTCATCTTGATGCGGTCGTTCTGGAAGAAGTTGTCAAACTCGGTGTAGCAGTTGCCGTAGAACGGGCTGGTGGAGGTGTTGTCGCAGGCCGTCCAGTTCTTGTCGACGAAGTCGCGCGGGGTCGACAGGTAGATCGGCACCGGGGCGCCCCAACTCAACCCGCCATCGGTCGAGCGGCTGGCGAGCACTGCCGCGCCCACCGGGCCGAGCGTCGGGTCGTCGCGGATCGCTAGGGAGGAGATGATCCAGACGTTGTGCTTGGCGTCGTAGGCGACCGAGGGGTCGCTCACCCGGTCATATGGGCCACCCACGTAGACGGTGATGGCAGGCAGGGTTCCGTTGACCCAGGTCACCCCGCTATCCGTGCTAGTGGACCAGGCGATGTCCGAGGCGCCGCCGTCGAAGAAGCGGCCGCTCTGGACCGCGACGACGACGGTGCTGCCCCAGGCGAAGGTATCGGGCTCTACCTGCGTCTTGTGCTGGCTCGTAGGGTTGGTAAACGGGTCGGCGTTGATCTGAATCAGCGTCGTCGCCGACGCCGCCAGTACCGTGGAAAGCGCGAGCACCACTGCGAGGCTAAGGGCGAGGATACCAGCCAGGGGTCGCCGGGGGAGGACTGATCGCCACATGCGCCGCTCCTTTGTGCTGCTCTGAACCCGCTTTGCGAGCTCATGTCCCTATCGGGACGTTGTTTCCAACGTAACACCCAATTGTGTAACTCTCAAGGCCTAGCTCCGAGCCAGTTTTGTTCGCGATCCGTGCCATTCGTAACAGTTGACACAGGGCAGCCACGACGAGATACGCGGATCGGGCGCGGCGTACACTGCCTCGCATGAGCCGACCGGTGTATGACAGCGACCTCGGCCCCTCCAGCCGGTGCCCTGGCTGCGGCCGGCGCCGCGCAGCGTGTGTGTGCGGCCAGACCTCAGCGGCAGGCGGAAGCCGACTACCGGGCGTGCCGCGCGATGGCGTCGTCCGGATCTCCCGCGACCGCAAGCAGCGGCGCGGCAAGGAGGTGACGGTGATCACCGGGCTGCCGGGCCCCCCGGAGGCCATCGCCCAGCTCGCTGCTGAGCTGAAGCGGCTGTGTGGCTCCGGCGGCACTGTGAAGGACGGCGTGATCGAGGTCCAGGGCGACCACCGCGAGCGGATCGCCACCTACTTGACGCACGCAGGGTACCGGGTCAAGCTCGCCGGGGGCTGAGCAGCGACCCGGGGGCGGAGGACGACGCGGCCGCGCTCGCTCTCAGCATGTCCAGGAATGATGTCGAGTGCCCGGGCCAGCCCGCAGGGGAGGCGCGGCCCGGGCACTCGCCCAGAGGGAGGGAGAGGACGGTTAGATCCGGGCGACCTGCCGTTTCGCCGCGGGCGCGGCGAAACCGACGTACAGCGCCAGCGCCGCGGTGAGCCCGTGCAGGATTATGTCCAGCCCACCCAGTGGCAGGATGCTGTGCAGCGGATCAGGAATCCCGAGCAGCGCCAGCGCCACGAACAGCACGCCCATCGCCCGGGCGTAGGTGCGCGAGGCGCCCTCGCCCATCGAGTAGCCAATCAGCCCGAGAACGCCGACGAGCAGGTGGGCCAGGTTGTGCAAGAGGTTGACGTCGAAGACGAGCAGCGGGGTCGGCATGATCGAGGTCCCGCCCGGGATGAGCAGACCGACCAGGCCAACCAGGGTGTAGACCGCACCGAAGAGACCGGCGTAGAGCTTCGCGTATGACACAGGACCTTCTCCTGAGCAAGATCGCCCCGCAGGGCGTGGCAGGTACGAGCCTCCGGGTGGAGAGCCCATCCGGCTGGGTTCGGACGCGGGGGGCAACCGGTTGCGACGCGTCTACCGGTGAGTACGCAGCCCGGGCGCCGGTGGATCAGTTCGGGATTCGGGGTTCGGAATTCGGAATTTGCTCCCGAACCGCGAATCCCGAACCCCGCCCCCGGATTCCGAGCGTACAATCTGGCGGCTGGCTGGGACGAGCCTGAGGAGGGCCTGGTGGCGTCTACTCGGGGCGCCTGGCTGCTGCTGCTGGTGCCAGCGCTGCTGCTCCTCGGGGCGGTGCTCGTCGCCCCGGCGCTCGTCGGGCTGGGGCGGAGCTTCACCAGCACCGGCCCCGATGGCCGCCTGATGTTCGCCGGGCTGCGCAACTATCAGCTCCTGCTGGAGGATCGAGACGCCCGGGTCGCCTTCCGCAACGGCGCGGTCTACACGCTGCTGGCCGCGCCGCTCTCGGTCGCCGTCGGGCTGGGGCTGGCGCTGGCGATCGCCGGGGCGCGGCGGGGCCGGCACGCGCTGCGGCTCCTGTTCCTCACCCCCTGGCTCGCCAGCCCGCTGGCGGTGGGGCTACTCTGGCGCTTCTTCCTGCACAGCCGGGTGGGGCTACCGGACTATCTCTTGGGGCTAGTCGGCCAATCCGTTCAGCTCAGCCCGCTCAGTAACCCCGCGCTCGCGCTGCCCGTTGCGGCGCTGGTCGATGTCTGGCGCTCCAGCCCGCTGGCCGCCTTCCTGCTCGTGCCCGGGGTGCTGGCTGTTCCGCGCGAGCTACGAGAGCAGGCGGCCCTGGACGGCGCGGGCGGGCTGCGCGCCCTGTGGCACATCTGGCTCCCCTGGCTGCGCCCGCTCCTCGGGGTAGTGCTGCTGCTCCGCGTCGCCGACGTGCTCGGAGCGTTCGATACACTGCTGACGCTCACCCACGGTGGGCCGAACGACGCCACCACCACCCCGGCGCTGTACAGCTACAGCCACGCCTGGATCGGGCAGGACTGGGCGCGGGGCCTTGCCGCCGCCTGGCTGCTGGTGGCGCTGGTGCTCCTGCTCGGCGCCGGCTGCCTCTGGTTCGTCCGGACGGGGACAGAGCGCCCATGATCGCCTGGCGGCTCGCCGGGGCCTGGCGCTGGGCGCTGCTCGGCCTGTTCCTGCTCCCCCTGGTTTGGGCGCTGCTAGCATCGGTCGACATCGTGCCAGACGGCTTCCGTCGCTTCGGCGCCTGGCAGCTCGACCCGACGCTGGCGCACTACCAGGAGGTGCTCGGCGAGAGCGTGGGGCTGGCCCCGGCCACCCTCACCGGGCTCGCGGTCGCCGCTGCCGCCACCACCCTCAGCGTGGCGTCTGGCTTCGCCGCTGCGGCCGGGCTGCGCCGCCTCGCCACCTCCTGGAGCCGCCGGCTCGGCCCGGCGCTGCTGCTGCTGTACCTGCTGCCCGTGATTGCCTATGGGCCGCCCCTGGCGGACGGCGCCCGCTGGCTCGGGCTCTACGATACGCTGGCCGGCCTGGTGCTCGTCGAGGCGGCGCTCACGCTCCCGCTGGCGATCTGGCTGCTCGGCGGCTACCTGGCGCGATTGCCGCGTGAGCTGGACGAGGCGGCGGCGCTGGACGGCTGTTCGGAACTGGCGGCGCTGTGGCGCGTCCTCCTCCCGGCGGCCTGGAGTGGGGTGGCGGCGACCGCAGTGGTCGTGTTCGTCCTGGACTGGAATCTGTTCGAAGTGCCGAGCCTGCTGTCGCTGACCACGGTCAAAACTGTTCCGCTGGTGCTGAGCGCGTTCCTGACCTACGAGCGTGACCTGGAGTGGCAACCGGCCGCGGCGGCGCTGCTGGTGGGCCTCGCCCCAGCGCTGCTCGCGGTAGTGGCCGCCCACCGGGCGCTGCGCACCCTGGCGCCGCTCGGCGGCGCGGACGAGGTGTAGGCGCCCCGGCGGCGCCAGGCCCTGCTGCCCGCTCTCCCTCGTGGCGCCAGCGCCACGGTGAATATATGTGTTACGGCACATATCTTGCAGCGGGCGCGCCCGCGGGGCGGCGCACTGTGGGGTGGAATAGACCGATCTCGACCGGCGGCAGCCAGCGAGCGCGGCGCGGCTGCACGGCTGCTGCGGGGCTGTCCGCTGCCAGTCCGGCTGGCGGAGGGGCCCGGGGCGATGGCTGAGCGGGCGCGCCGGGTGCTGGTCGTCGATGACGATGACATCATTCGCGGCTTCCTGGCCGAAGCGCTGGCGGATGAAGGCTACGAGGTCCAGCAGGCGGCGAATGGACGTGACGCCCTCGCCCTGCTGCGACACTGGAGGCCCGACCTGATCTTGCTGGACCTGATGATGCCGGGAATGGATGGCTGGGCGTTCCGGGCCGAGCAGCGGCAGCAAGGCCTGGCGCTCGACGTCCCGCTGATCGCGCTGTCCGCGGTCCGCGGGCTGGACCTGCGCACCCGCGCGCTGGGCGCGGCGCAGGTCTTCGCCAAGCCGTTCGACCTGGACGCGGTGCTCGACGCCATCTACCAGATGCTCGGCCCTAGCGCCCCGCCCGCGGAGCCGTAGCTCGGCTGGGCCTCAGCGACGCGCCTCCCATTCCCAAACCTGGAGCGCGCTGATCACCTCGAAGCCCGCGGCGCGATACAGCGCTAGCGCCGCCTCGGTGCCGGCGTCGACCCCCAGGGTGACCGAGCCCGCCCCGCGGGCGCGCAGCGAGTCGAGCCCGGCGGCGAGCATCTGCCGCGCTACGCCTCGACCCCGCCACGCGGGGAGGGTGGTGAGGTTGGAGATCCAGGCCCGGGGGCCGCCGTCCGGGTTGCGGTCGCGCGGATCGAAGATCGCGTGGCAGGTGGCGACGATGTGCCGCTCGTCCGCCTCCTCCACCCCCAGCAGCATCCCCTCCCGCTGCCCCTGCAGATCCCGCGCGAGCATCTCGGCGGTGATCGGGTGGAAGTTCCAGCTTCCGGCCCAGCCGCGGTTCAGCGCCTCCAGCAGCGCCGGCTCCTCCCCCGGCCGGAGTGGGCGCACCCGCAGCCCGGGTACCGGCGGAGCGGTGAAGCGCGTCGCCTCCGCTGGCCGCAGCATGTGGTAGATCGTCCGCACCCAGCGCATCCCCGCCGCTCGCGCCGGCTCCAGCGCCCAGTCGGCGCGCGCGGGCACGAACAGGCGGAGCAGCGGGGCGCCCTGCTCGCCCGCGAGCGCCAGCACCGCCTGGACGAGCTGCGCCGCGGTGGCCGGGTCGCGCCACTCCGGCAGGAGCACCACCCGGGCGTCGGCCGACTCGCTTCCCGCCGGGAAGCGGAGCGCCGCCACCCCCACCGCGGCGCCGTCGATCGCCAGCACCCGCGCGGCCGTCGCCCACGCCGCCAGCGCCCAGCCGCCGCGGGGCCACCCGCCCGGGTCATCCTGGTGGAGCGACACCTCCCAGATCGTTTGTAGCAGCGGCTCCTCGCCGGGGAGCGGATCGCGCAGCGTGGTCCTAGCCGTGCTCACGCCCGCGATTGTACCGGCCGGGCGCCGCAACGGCGCCGTTGCGGTCTAGCAGGGGCTGAGCATCAGGCTCGGCATGCCGCCCATCAGGATCGCCAGGAAGAACATCCCGCTGATCAGCACCCCGGCCAGCCCCATGAAGCCGCTGCGCCCCACCGGGCCGCCGATCTCGGTGCGGCCTCCCACCCCTGCGTGCTGCCAGACCAGGTAGGCCACCACCCCGGCCGCCAGCGTTAGCGCCAGGGTGAGCAGCGTCAGCAAGGGCAGCAGCAGCGGAAACAGCGCGTTGCCGGTGTGGCAGTACAGGCTTACCAGCAGGTAGCCGAGCAGCAGGTGCGCGCTCCAGGCGAGCGGCGGGGCGGCGACGCCGAACCAGAGCGCCAGCAGGCTGATGGAACGGCCGGCGGTGTCTCGACTCATCACGCAGCCTCTTACAGCACGTGTGGCGAGAGGTACAGCGACGCGAAGATGAAGATCCAGACCGCGTCGACGAAGTGCCAGTACAGCGCGCTGTTCTGCACCGCCAGGAAGCGGCTGGCGCTGAAGTGGCCCAGCCAGGCGCGGAGCTGCGTCACCGCGCTCATCAGCAGTCCGACGAAGACATGCGCGCCGTGGAAGCCGGTGATGGTGAAGAACAGCGAGCCGTAGGCGTTGGTCTGCGGGGTGAACGGCTTGTGGCTGTACTCGACCGCCTGGATCCCGAGGAAGACCGCGCCGAGCAGAAAGCTCAGCGCCATCCCCAGCCGCAGCCGGCCCTGCTGGCCCCGGCGGATGCCCGCCTCCGCCCAGGCCATCGGGGCGCTGCTGGACAGCAGCACCACGGTCCCGCTGCCGGGCAGCAGCAGGTCGGGGGGCTGGATGCCGCCGAGCGGCCAGACGGGGTTGCTGACCGCCAGGTAGAAATAGCTGAACAGCAGGCAGGCGAACAGCGTCGCCTCGGTGGTAATGAGGAGCACCATGCCCCACCAACCGACCGCGCGGGCGCCGGAAACCTCCGACGGCAGGGTGGCGACGGTGGCCCGGCTCATGTCAGCAGCTCCCGGGTGCGATGCGGCGGCCAGAGCCAACCGGTGATGCAGAGGAACGTCAGCAGCAGCCCGACCAGCACCACCAGCAGCAGGTTGACCAGCAGGCCGACGAAGACGATCAGCAGCGAGAGCGCCAGCGCCAGCGGCCAGAGGGAGTCCTTGGGCATCCGCAGCAGTTGCGTCGGGTCGGCATCCAGCACGCTGGTGCCGAGGGTGCGGTGTCCCACTTCGAGCAGTGGCCCGCCCGCTTCGGACTGCGGATCCCAGAGCGGCTCGCGGCTGTGGACGACCGGGATGGCCAGGAAGTTGTAGGGCGGTGGCGGGGAGGTGGTGGCCCACTCCAGCGTGCTGGCATCCCACGGATTGTCGCCGGCCGGTTCACCGCCGGCCAGGCTACGGACCACGTTGTAGACGAAGATCAGCACCCCGAGCGCGAACAGGAAAGCGCCCATGGTGGCCAGCAGGTTGAGGTCGTCCCAGCCCAGGTCCGGCTGGTAGGTGTAGACGCGGCGCGGCATCCCGAGCAGCCCCAGGATATGCATCGGGAAGAAGGCCAGGTTGAAGCCGACGAACATCACCCAGAAGGTGAGCCAGGCGATTCGCTCGTCGAGCATCCGTCCGGTCATCTTCGGGAACCAGTAGTGCAGCCCGGCGAAGATCGGGAAGACGGCGCCGCCGATCAGCACGTAGTGGAAGTGGGCGACGACGAAGTAACTATCCGTCGCCTGCCAGTCGAACGGGACCGCGGCGAACATCACCCCGGTGACGCCGCCGATGACGAACAGCACCAGGAACCCGAGCACGAACAGCAATGGCGACGCCAGCACCACCCGTCCGCCGAGCATCGTCCCCAGCCAGGCGAACACCTGAATGCCGCTGGGAATAGCGATCATCAGGCTGGCGGCGCCGAAGAACGCCATCGCCAGCGGGGTGAGCCCGACGGCGAACATGTGGTGCGCCCAGACACCGAAGCTGATAATTCCCGTCGCCACCGTCGCCAGGACGAGCAGAGTGTAGCCCACCATCGGCCGGCGGGCGAAGGTGGGGACAATCGAGGAGACCATCCCGACCGCCGGTAGGAAGATGATGTACACGTCCGGGTGGCCGAAGATCCAGAACAGGTGCTGCCAGAGCAGCACGTTGCCGCCACCGGCCGGATCGAAGACGTGGGTTCCGAAGCGGCGGTCGAGGAACAGCAGGGCGTTGGCGGTGGTCAGCGCGGGCAGGGCGAAGATGATCACGAACGAGGTGGTCAGAAACGACCAGATGAGCAACGGCAGCCGGTTGATCGACATACCCGGAGCGCGCAGCTTGAACGTAGAGACGATGAAGTTGATCGCGCCCGCGGTAGTGGAGATGCCGAGGAAGATCAGCCCGAGGGTATAGAAGTCGATGCCCCAGCCCGGGGAGAACACGGGCCCGGTGAGCGGGACGTAATTGAACCAGCCGCCGGCCGGCGCCCCGCCCAGCAGATAGCTGGAGTACATGAACAGCCCGGCGAACAGGAACACCCAGTAGCCGAAGGCGTTCAGGCGGGGGAAGGCCATGTCGCGCGAGCCGAGCATGAGCGGCAGGACGAAGTTGCCGATGCCCGACTGAATCGGCGTGGCGAACAGGAAGATCATCGTGGTGCCGTGCATGCTGAAGAACTGGTTGTACAGCTCGGGAGACAGCAGTCCGTTCTCCGGACGGGCGAGCTGGGCTCGCATCAGCAGCGCCTGCACCCCGCCAGCCAGGAAGAAGGCGAAGGCGGTGTAGATATAGCGCTTGCCGATCTCCTTGTGGTCGACGCTGCCGAGCCAGCCGAGCAGCCCGGGCCCGGTCTCCCAGCTCCGCCGCATCCGCTCCGCGATAGGCTGTTCGCTGGCTGCTGGTCGTTCGGCAACCGTTGCCACAGGCTCCTCCCTGGCGGCCCGGCAGTGGGCCGCTACTTCAAGCTCTCCAGATACGCCGCGATCGCCCGGGCAGTGTCAGGGTCGATTCCCAGGGTAGGCATCGCGTTCCCGGGCTTGAGGTGCTGCGGATCGACGATCCAGCCGGCCGCCGTGCCCGCGTTGTTCGGCAGCAGCCCGGCCGCCAGCGTCTGCCGGCTGCCCACGTGCGTCAGGTCTGGGCCGCTGCTGCCGCCCACCGGGCTATCCCCGTAGCGAATCGCGTGGCAGCCCAGGCAGCCAA
>Ga0070741_10000364_pt1 | contig 169562 bp, 171 predicted proteins | sample Coa_R1_4_FD_66440 | JGI IMG/M metagenome (GOLD analysis project Ga0070741, IMG submission 66440) | Surface soil microbial communities from Centralia Pennsylvania, which are recovering from an underground coalmine fire - Coalmine... | ecosystem: Environmental > Terrestrial > Soil >... | reverse complement strand
GGGCCTGCGGATGCTGCTCGTCTCCCGCTGCCTCGAACGCATCGGCGACCACGCAGTCGACATCGGCGAGCAGACCGCCTTCCTCGTCAGCGGCGAATTCCGCGAGTTCACGGACGCCTCCAGACCGGCCGGTTAGCCCGACCCGCATCAGCTTCAGGCGATTCCGGAGGCCGAGACGAGAGCTCTCGAGCTCATGATCGGGCACAGGCCGTACCGCTCGGACATGCGCGGGCTCGACTACCTGGCCGCCACGCCAGCCGTCGCCGAGGAGCCGAGGCGCGCGCCTTACCTGCTCAGTAGCCGCTCGAGCGCGGCGGCCGCAGATGGATCCGGCCCGAGGTCGACGTCGACGAGGACGCCGAAGTGGTCGCTCGGCCAGACGCCGTCGACGGGCTGATCGAACGCGACCGAGGCTTCTTCGATGCGGCAGCGCGAGCCGGCGTGGGCGCCGTGCTGGACGAACCCGACGAGGACGTAGTCGATCCGGTACGGAAGCCCGCCCGGCTGGCGGACGATCACGTCCTGGAGCGAGCTGACGAGCGGGTTCTCCGGCGTCCACGTGTGGCCGGGCCCTTCGCCGGCGACGGCCCAGGCGTCGTGGAAGAAGGCGCTCCTTCCCTCGAGCGCCTGCCGGCCGGTGAGGTAGCGGATGCTCGACGACTCCGGGACGGAGTTGAGATCGCCGGCGATGATCGTCGGCAGGTCGCGTCGGTGGCGGTCGTCGATCTCGGTGAGGGCGACCGCCTCACGCTCGCGGGCGGCCGCGCCGGCGAAGCTCGCGTTGAGCGTCGTGGCGACGAACAGCACCTCGCCCGCGTCCGGGATTTCGACCACCGCTGCGAGCGTGCACCAGGGCTGGAGCGCGTCGGCCTCGGCTCGGTGGTCGAGCACCTCGACGATCCGGTGCGGCCACCGCGTCGCGAGCGCGGTGCCGCCGAAGCGCTCCGACCAGGGCATCGGGTAGCCGAGCACGTCTGCCTGATGCGTGCCGTGCAGGTCGGTTCCGCGCAGCAGCGCTTCGAGCTGGTCGTGCTCGTCCGTCCTGACGACCTCCTGCAACGAGACGAGGTCGGGGCTCAGGCGCCGAAGCTCGGCGTTGATGACCTCCTGGCGGCGCGGGTCGCCTTCGAGGTTGTAGACGTTCAGGGTCAGGATGCGTGCACGCACGCTTCTCTCCTCCGGTTGTCGTGGGTTTCGGACGGGACGAGCTCGCGCCAGCGGTGGCAGGCCACGAGGCGCTCCCCCGCGCCGGTCTCGAGCGGAGGACGGCGGACCCGGCAGAGATCGATCGCGTGCGGGCAGCGCGGCGCGAAGAAGCAGGAGTCCGACGCGCGCGCACCGCCGCTCTCCGAGCCGCTTGGGAGCGGCCTCGGCTTGCGCCGTTGGACGTCGGGGTCCGGAACGGGAGCAGCGTCGAGCAGGGCGCCCGTGTAGGGATGTGCGGGCCGTTCGAAGACCGGTGCGGCGTCTCCGTACTCGACGATCCGGCCGCGGTAGAGCACCGCGATGCGGTGAGCGACGTGCCGGACGATCGCGATGTCGTGCGAGATGAACAGGTAGCTCAGGTCGAAAGCGCGCTGCAGCTCGCCGAGCAGGTTCAGGATCTGAGCCTGGACGGAGAGGTCGAGCGCGCTGACCGGCTCGTCGCACACGACGAGGCGTGGCGAGACCATCAGGGCGCGGGCGATCGCGATTCGCTGCCGCTGCCCGCCCGAGAACTGCTTCGGGTAGCGGTCGGCCGCCTCCGCTGGGAGGCCGACCCGCTCGAGCATCGCTGTTATCCGGGCCGAGATCTCGCTGCGGCCGGGCGCTCCGTGCGGCCGGAGCATCTCCGCAAGGGTCTGCCCGACGGTGCGCGCCGGGTTCAGCGAGCTGTACGGATCCTGGAAGACGACCTGGAGCGACCGGCTCAGCGCGCGGCGAGTCGAGCGCGAGGCGCGGGTGATGTCGTCACCGGCGAGGCGGACTGTGCCGGCGACGATCGGCGCGCGGCCGAGGATCGCGCGACCGATCGTCGTCTTGCCCGAGCCGGACTCGCCGACGAGCCCGAGCGTCTCCCCCGGCGCGATCGAGAGGCTGACGCCGTCGGCCGCGCGGAGGGGCGGCCGGCGACGGCCGAGGCGGTACTCGACGGTGAGGCCGTCGACCTCGAGCAGCGCCCGCTGAGCCCGGAATGCCGTCAAGCCGCGAGCTCCTCGAAGCGGATGCACCGCGTCTGGCGCCCGACCGTCGCGCGTTCGAGGTCGATCGGCCGCTCACCACAGGCCCGAACGGCGAGGGCGCAGCGGGGGTGGAACCGGCACCCGGCCGGCCAGCGTGCCGGCGAGGGGACGATTCCCGGGATCGTCGGCAGGGCGTCCCCCTCCGGCGCGTGGTGCGGGTCCGACGCGAGGAGCGCCCTCGTGTACGGGTGCAATGGCCGCCGGAAGAGCGCACGCGCATCGGCACGCTCCACCACCTGGCCCGCGTACATCACGACGACGCGGTCGCAGATGTCGGCGACGACGCCCCAGTCGTGCGTGACGAGGAGGATCGCCATGTTGCGGCTCGCCTTCAGCTCGCGCAGGAGCGCGAGGATCTCCGCCTGCACCGTGACGTCGAGCGCGGCCGTCGGCTCGTCGGCGATGAGCAGCTTCGGCTCACCGGCGAGCGCCCGCGCGATCGCGACGCGCTGGGTCATGCCGCCCGAGAGCTCGTGCGGGTAGCGGCGCGCGACGGTCTCGGGGTCGGGCAGGCGGACGGTCTCGAGCAGCTCGATCGCGCGGGCGCGCGCGGCGACCTTCGAGACCTTCAGGTGATGCCGCAGCGCCTCCTCCAGCTGGTGGCCGACCCGGAACGCTGGATCGAGGCTGACCATCGGCTCCTGCGAGACGAAGCCGATCTCCCCGCCCCGGACGCGGCCGAGCCCGCGCTCCGAGAGCGCCGCGAGGTCCTGCCCGGCGAACAGGACGCGTCCGTCCTCGATCCTGCCGGCCCCGGGCAGCAGCCCGAGAATCGCCGAGACGGTGACGCTCTTCCCGCAGCCGGACTCGCCCACGATCCCGACTGTCTGGCCGGCCTCGACATCGAAGCTGACGCCGTCGACCACTCGGGTGGCGAAGCCGACGCTCAGGCCCTCGACGGACAGCAGCGCGGCGGTCCCTGGCGAGGCCGGGCGCCCAGGCGTCGCCCGCCGCGGGCTCCTCCGGGCGGGGCCTTCCGGCGCGAGCCAGCTCTCGGTCGCGGCGTCGCGCACGGCGTCTCCGAGCAGGCAGAGCGCGAGGATCGTGACAGCGATCGCGAGGCCGGGCGGCCAGATCAGCCAGCCGTCGACGAAGAGCAGCTTCGTCCCGTCCGCGACCATCCCGCCCCAGCTCGGCGCCGGCGGCCGCACGAGCATTCCGAGGAACGCGAACCCGGTCTGTGCGACGAGTGCGACGGACGCCAGGAACGAGGCCTGGACGATCACGACGCCCGTGATCCGCGGGAGGATGTGACGGCCGAGGACGTAGGGCCGCCCGAGGCCGGCGATCTCCGCAGCCTCCACGTACAGCTCCTCGCGGACCGGAAGCGTCGCCGAGCGTACGACTCGCATCAGCCCAGGCGCCGCGAGGACGCCGAGGGTCGTCATCGCGGCGAGCATGCTGCCGGGGAAGACCGAGATCACGACGATCACGAACACGATCGCGGGAATCGAGAAGGCGATGTCCGAGAGCCAGGCGACGGCTCGATCAGTCCAACCGCCGAAGTACCCGGCGACGACGCCGGCGGGCACGCCGAGGACGAGGACGATCAGCAGCGCCTCGGCCACGCCGACGAGGGTTACGCGCGTGCCGACGAGCAGCCGGTCGAGGACGTCCCGGCCGACTGCGTCGGTTCCGAGCAGGTGAGCGAGGCTCGGCCCCTGGTGGATGCTGGCCAGGTCGCCTGCGAACTCGCCGTTCGTGGCCGGCAGCGCGACGGGAGCCACGATCGCCACGCCGACCAGCAGCAGGAGATAGGCGCAGCATGCGAAGGCCAGCGGGCGACGCAGCAGGCGGCGTAGGAAGCCGGGCGAGGACGCCCAGGAGCCGCCACCCCTGAGCTCGAGGCCGAAGGACGACGTGCTCATGCGACCCGGACCCGCGGGTTGAGCCAGGTGTAGGCGAGGTCGATCGCGAGGTTGACGACGATCACGACGAGCGTGAAGAACACCGCCACGCCCTGGACGACCGGCAGGTCGCCCTGGAGCGACGCGTTGACGACGAGGACGCCGAGCCCCGGCAGGGCGAAGACGTTCTCGACGAAGATCGTCCCGCCGAGGAGCCCGACGGCGACCACGCCGAGCACGGTCACGACCGGCACCGACGCGTTCCGGAGCGCGTGGCGGAAGAGGATCGAGCGTGCCGGGAGTCCGTTCGCCCTCGCCATCCTGATGTGCTCGCTCGCGAGCACGTCGAGCATCGCCTCCCGGGTCTGCCTGGCCACGGCGGCGATGCCGTAGAGCGACAGCGCCGCCACCGGGAGGACGAGCGATCGCAGCCAGTCGACGGGCGAGTGGGAGACGGGGACGTAGCCGGTGGCCGGGAACCAGGTGAGCTTCACGGCGAACAGGACGATCAGCTCGGCGCCGATCCAGAATGCAGGCACGGAGTAGCCGGCGAGTGCGAGCGCGTCGGCGAGACGGCCGGCACGCCCTCCGCGGATCGCCGAGAAGAGCCCCAGCCCGACGCCGACGAGAACGCTCACGAGCAGCGAGCCGACGATCAGCGACAGCGTCGGGGCGAGCCGCTCGCCGATCGCGCGGGTGACCGTCTCGCCGGTGATCACAGACGCTCCGAGGTCGCCGGTGAGCGCGTGCCGGAGCCAATGGAGGTACTGCTCCTGGACGGGAAGGTCGAGCCCGAGCGCGCGGCGCAACGACGCGTACTGCTCCGCCGTCGCGTGCGGGCCGAGGATCTGGTTCGCGGCGTCGCCCGGCGTGAGCGAGAGCAGGAGGAAGCTCGACGCCGAGACCACGAGCAGGAGCGGCACCGCGAGCAGCAACCGCCGGCCGACGACGCGCGCGACCGGGTGTCGCGCGAGCCGCCTCAGCGCCGGGGCGAGTGGGCCGTCCCCGATGCGAAGACGAATCCCATCGGGGACGGCCTGGTCGAGCTGGACGTCTATTTCGGGTACCACTCGGTGGGGTAGGGGTAGCCGCTCGCCGCGCTGTAGGCGAGGCCGCCCAGGTGCTTCGACACGTACCAGAAGGAGTTGCTCGTCGAGACGATGACCTCGTCCGCCTGCGTGACGAGGCGGGCCATCATCTTCTTCGCGTTCGTGGCGGGGTTCTTCGAGCGGGCGCCGTCGACGTACAGCTTGTCGAGCACGGGATCGCTCCAGCCGTGGTGCTTGACGTACGCCTTCGGCCCGTACCAGTTGTTGTACGTGGTGTATGCCGAGATGACTGGTCCCTCGGTGAATCCGGTCGCCTGGTAGTCCGGGCCGAGATACTTCGGGAGCCAGTCGTTCAGCGACGCGTTCGGCGTGATGTCGAGCTTGACGCCGACTGCGCTGAAGTACTTCGCGATCGTCTGGACCAGCGGGTCGCCCAGCGTTCCGAAGAAGGTCATGGAGAGCACCTTCAGCGTGAAGCCGTCCGGGTAGCCCGCGGCGGCCAGCAGCTGCTTGGCCTTCGCAGGGTCGTACGCGTAGAGGTTCGAGAACTCCGGATTCCAGCCGTCGAGCGTCGGCGCCTCGTCCGTCGGGCTCCCGTACTTGCCGATGAGGGACTTCGAGATCGTCTTGCGGTCGACGGCGTAGTTGAGCGCCTGCCGGACGGGGAGCTTCGACAGCGGGTTGGCCTGGCCGTCCTCGGTCTCGGGTCCTCGGTTCAGCAGCAACAGCCCGGCCCAGCCGATCGGGGCGGAGACGACCTTCAGCCCTGCCGCTTCGGCCTTTGCGACCGTGCTCAGATCGCCGTAGCCGGCATCGAGCTGGCCCGTCTGGACTGCAGCCAGCAACGTCGTCGGCTGCGCGATCGTCCGGTACGTGACCTTGCTGAACCGGATCGCCGACTGGTCGTAGTAGTACGGGTTCGGGACGAACGTGTAGTGGTCGCCCGGGACCGTCTGCGACGGGTCGACCATGTAGGGGCCCGCTCCGAACGTGTGCGTCTTCAGCTGCTCCGGCTTCGAGAGCGCCCTCGGCGAGCCGATGAACCCGCTCTCGAACGGCTCGCTCAGCAGGAAGGGCAGGTTCGGCTCGGCGCGCGAGAGGTGGAGGACGATCTTCCACCGGCCGACGGTCTGGATCGTCTTGAACGGGATGTTCTTGGCGAACGCCCCCTTCTCGCCCGAGAAGTAGATGAGCCACTTCTTGACCGCCTGCGCGTCGACGGGCGTCCCGTCGGAGAAGCGGGCGTCCTTGCGCAGCGTCAGCTCGAAGGTCGTGTTGCCGCTTCCCACGTAGCGCCAGGAGGTCGCGAGCGCTGGAGCGAACGAACCGTCGGGCCTGATGTGGATCAGCGACGCATAGGCGAGCGCAAGCACGTAGGTGTCGATGTCGATCGCCGGGTTGAGATTCGTCACCGCCGTCGCCGACGCGAACCGCAGCTCCGGCTTCGATCCGGCGCTCGAGGACGTCGCGGCGAAGCACAGGCCGCTGACGGCGGCCGCCACCGCGACCAGATGAAGCAATCGCCTCACACCAAACTCCTTTCCTTGCGACAGGGATCCCGTGGGGTCGTCAAAGCCGGTGGTGCGTGAGGACGTCGGCGTAGAGATCCAGCGCACGCCGGGAGCGCTCCTCGTCCCGCTCGGCGACGGCGACGAGCAGCGCGTCGATGACGGCCATGTGCGCGAGCCTGCTCGCCATCGCCTCGAGCCGGAAGCTCACCTCGCGCGAACCCGCGGTGAGGACGACGTCTGCGACCTCCGTCAGCGGCGAGTGGAGGAAGCTCGTGATCGCGATCGTCCGCGCGCCGGCGAGCTTCGCCGCCTCGACGACCGCTAGCGTCTCCCGCGTGGAGCCCGTGTGGCTGATCGCGACGCACACATCGTCGGGGCGCAGGAGCCGGCTCGCGACGTGCTGGACGTGGACGTCCGCCTGCGCCTCCGACTCGATCCCGATCGTGCGGAACCGGTAGGCCGCATCCTGCCCGAGCGGCGCCGACGTACCGACGCCGACCCAGAGCACGCGCCGGGCCGCATCGAGCGCCGCGACCGCCGCCTCGAACGCCTCTGCGCTCACCAGCGCCGCCGCATCCCGGACGCTTTGCGCGCCGGCGGCCGTGACGCGCTCGAGCACCGACCGCTCGTCCTCCGCCTGCGGCTCCTCGAATGCAGCCAGGTCCTGCGCCAGGGCGAGCTTCAGATCGTGGAAGCCCTTGAACCCGAGCTTCTGCGCAAAGCGGACAACCGTGGCGGTCGACGTGCCGGCCGCATCCGCGACCTCGCTGACCGACTGGTAGATGACGATGTCGGGCTGCTCCGTAAGCAGCCGCGCGACCTTCGCGTCACCCGCGCCGAGTGCTGGTGCGGCTGCCTGGATCCGGGCGCGGACCCGGACCGCCGCCCGCTCTTGCTGGGCCTGCTCGCGTGGTGCCTCGGCGTGTTTGCTCATGCTGACGCGGCACAGTACGGTCGTTACACGTACCAGTCAACGTGATGTACCGCTTGTTCACCACCCCGTTACCGAAGTGCCTCGCAACCTGACCCGGTCAGTCACCTACGCGTGGCCCACGGCCGCCGTCTTCGATTTCGACGGCCTCCTCGTCGACACGTCCAGCTGCTGGCGCCGCCCTACGACGATGCACTCGCCGAACCGGGACGTGCGCTCGACACGCGGCTACTTCTCGCCCTCTCACGGAGAGAGAGGTATCCGCCGTGGTGCCGCACCTTTCTGCGAGGCGGCGGGAGAGTGGCGGGGTCGATCCGGATCCGGCACGCGGCGGCGCCCTCCTCGCGGAGCCGTTTCCTTCTCGTTTCCACAACAGGCCATCGTCACGCGAGAGACTCCTTCTCGGGCAACAAGAAACCCGCCGTTTCCAGCGGGTTTCTGGTTGGAGCGTACCGGGATCGAACCGGTGACCTCCGGCTTGCAAACCCTGCGCGACACCCGCCGGCTGCCGCCACCTGCGGCCGAAACGGCTTGATCTGGCCGAATCCGTGCTCGAGCCCGGCGGCGATTCCGCCGCTTGCCGCCGCCTGTACCTCGCATGAATCTCGCACGGCTCAGGTGCCGTAGTCGGGATCTGGCCACTCCCAGCGAGCGGAGATACCCGCGGCGTCCAAGAGCGCGGGATCGTTCGTCGCGCCGATCAGCTCCGGCGGTGAGTGTTCGCCGGCAAGCAGCCCAGGCTCCGGCCGAAACCGGAAGTAGGTCACCCACGAGTCGCCGAGAAGATCCGAGTAACGCAGGTATCCGGACCATCCCGCCCAGCCCTCGGGAACGACCTCCGACAGTCGAACCTCGGCACCGTCACCGGGCGCGACGCTGCTTCCGACGAGCGTGACCTGCGCGAAAGACCGCCCCTGGCCACGCCACCGAACGATGCGCCCCTGAACGTTCAGCGCCAACCCTGGCCCGCCGTTTTTGATCGGCAGTACGGCCTTCTGGCGGCTCGACCACTCACCCTCCGCCAACGCCCACCCGTAAGGCACCGACGGGAACACGAAAGCGCGCCGCGCGTCATCCATCTGCTCGCGTTGAAGCTCGATCTGCTTCGCGACCTGAGATGCCTCGTCCCGAACCGCCTCGACCTCGTCAGCCGCCCCGCGGGCCAGCCTGTACGTGGCGAGCGCCAAGCCGAATGTGCCGACGGCGACCGCCCAGCTTGCGACGGAGGCGGTGTCGTCGAGGCCGTGTCGGACGCGCTTGCTCACGATCGCCAGGCACACGAAGGCGACCAGGAGAGCTGCAAGCGCCGCGAACGCAACCCGTGCCCGAGTCATCGGCCCGTGAGCACGAGAACGCCCAGTGCGAGAAACCCGCCGAAGACGACAACCGCGAGCGCCACCGGATCCTGCCAGCGCCCGTGCACCGAGTCATGCTGGACGTGTTGGGGATGCGCACGGGCGCGCGCGATCGCGCTCGCCGTGCAGCCGACCGGCAGGAACGTACGGCCCTGCGGCGCGCAGGGCTCGCGGACAACGATCGTCGTCGTGCCCAGCCGGTAGGCGTGGAGCGCGAGCGCACCGCCCGCCGCCGCCGCGGCGATCACTGCCGCGATCACGAGCCGAGCCAGGACGTTCACCGAAGGAGCTCACCGAACGCGGCCTCCATCCGGTCGCGCGTCCGGTCGGCGTGCTCCGCCTTGGCGAACTCGTGCGCGTACGTCGACAGCGTGATCGCCGGCGACGCGTGCCCGAGCACCCGCGACACGTAGGCGACGGATGCCCCTTCCGCGATCAGGGCCGACGCCGCCACGTGACGCAGGTCGTGCCAGGACAGGTGCGGGAGTCCGGCCGCCTCGATCGCCGGCTCGAGCCCGCGCCTGACGATGTTGCGATGCCCGAGCGGCGTGCCCTTCTCCGACGCGAAGACGGGATCGGTCGGCTTCGCCAGCCCGCGCGCGAACGCCGCCTCCTTCTCGTCGGCGAGCAGCCGCCCGAGCGACGCCGGAATCGGCACTTCACGCCTCGCCGCCTGCGTCTTCGGCTCGACGAGCGCGCCGGTCCGGTCGAGCTGCCGGCGGACGCGGAGCACGCCGGCCTTCACGTCGACGTCGCGCCACGTCAGCCCTAGTGCTTCCGACTGCCGGATGCCCGTGAGGAGCGAGACGGCGATCAGCGTCCGGTACTTCTCGGGCGCGCTCGCGATCAGCTTCCCGATCGCATCGCGGTCGAGCGACGGGAACTCGCGACGCTGCACCTTCGGCCGCTCTCCGCGCTCTAGCCGGCGAACCGGGTTGCCGGCGATCAGGCCGCGCCGCTCCGCCGTTCCGAGCACGCGGCCGAGCACGGTCAGCACGCCCCGGATCGTCCAGGCCGCCTTCCCGTCTCGCTCGAGCTCGGCAACGAGCCGGGCGACGTCGTCGACCGTGACCTCGCCGACCCGGAGACGGCCAAGCCGCGGCAGCACGTGCAGCCGCAGGTTGGTCCTGTAGCGGGCGCTCGTCGTCGGCCGCAGCCGGGCATCCTGCCCGTCGATCCACTCGTCGGCGAACTGCTTGAGCGTCATCCGGGACGGCGCGACGCGCTCTCCGCGTGCGACCTTCGAGACGAGCTCGGCGCGGAGCTGCCGGGCCTCCCGGAGCGTCGAGACGGTTCGCCACCGCTGCTTGCCGTCCGAGTCGAGGTATGCGACCTCGTACTTCGTCTCGTCGTCGCGGGTCTTCCTGCGGTATACGCCTCGCTCGACGCGCTCGCGGAGCGGGCTAGCCTTGGCTTGCATCGAAGCGTTCTCCTTCGGTGCCGGGCCGGGGCCGTTCGCGCGGTGCCCGGCCATTGACGTTGTCGCCCTCATTATCGGCGCTGCGACCTCAGACCACAAGGGTTCGCGACGGCTCGGCAGGCCGCATGGTTGAGCCGCCGCCGGGGCCGTGCGAGAGTTGTGCGAGACGGCTGGGCGCCGGTTCATCGCGCGCGTAGTCCCGCCATCGCCTCGTCGAGCTCGCGGCGGTTGAAGAACACCCGGCAGCCCGGCCCGTCCTGGTAGCAGGGAAGCAGGCCGCGCGCCTTGAGCTTGCTGACCCGCTCCGGCGACACGTCGAGGTAACGGGCCGCCGTCTCAACGCTCATCCACTCCGGCCACGCGGCGTCGCGCTGCTCGAGCCGGTTGAGGACGAGCTGGGCGACGCGCTCAACGAGCTCGGCGACCGTCACGGCCGGCAGCTCGAGCGCGACCGTGACCGGCCCGGGTGCGGGCGCGGCGTTCGGGCAGCATCCCGGTTCGAGCGGCGGGAGGCTGGCGCGCGGGGTCAGCGATTGGCCTCTCGTTCGAGGGCTGCGGTGAGTGCGGGGGCGAGGTCGTGGTTCGGGTCGGGTGGTCTTCGTGCGGCGATGGCGAGGTGGAGGAGGCGTCGCTCTCGGCGTTCTCGGCCGGTGAGGTGGCCGGCGTCGTGGAGGTCGTTGAGGTGGTCGAGGTGGTTGGCGCCGCCGAGGTCGTTCGGTGCCGGATGGGTTGCCTGCGACCTCGCCTCGCTATCGCCGTCTCCCCCTGAGGGGAGAGACAGGCGATAGGCGAGGTCGTGTTCGGGGTCGTGGGCGAGGTGATGGGCGAGGTTGGGCGAGGTGGCTTGGTTGGGCGGTTTCGTCGTGGGCGAGGTGATGGGCGAGGTGAGGGCGAGGTCGCGCGTTTCGTCGTGGGCGAGGTCATGGGCGAGGTCGTGCTCGCGGAAGGGGTGGTGGGAGGTGTAGAGGCGGGCGTCGCGAGCGCCTTTCTGCTCTTCCGCGTAGCCCTCCTGAACGAGCAGGTCGAGCGCTCTCCTGACCCACTCGGTGCTGCCGCGCACGTTCTTCTCGATCGTGCCGCGCGGGGTGCGGCCGGCTTGCCGCTCGAGGTATCGGCTGACCCTTTCCATCAGCTTCGTCGGCCTGAACTCGACCGGCTCGACGCCGGCCGGCTGCGCGGGCCTGATCGTCCACTCGATCGCGCCGGTGGCGGGGTCGCTGCGGAGCTCGACCTCGCCGAGTGTCGGCCGCGGCAAGAATCCCGGCCGGTCCTTGTGGGTGACGAGCCGGACGACGCCGGTGCGGCCACGGCCGAACGGGACGGCGACCTCGAAGCCGGCGTGTACCTCGGCGACGGCGAGCTTGCGTTCGCTGCCGATGCTGAACCTGCCGCGACGGTCGCCGTCCTTAACGACGTGGTCGATCACGAGCACGGCGGCGCCGTGCTGCCTGAACGGCGCGAGCACGGTGCGGGCGTGCCGCTCCACGTCAACGGACGCGTTCGGGTCGAAGCCGTGGAGCTCGAGGCTCGCCGTGTAGCTGTCGATCGTGACCAGGCTCGGCCGCGACTCCTCGACGATGCGTGCGACCTCCGCGAGGCCGCGCCCGATCGGCTCTCCAGGCGTCAGGTAGACGAACCCGGCCTCAATCTCCGCGTCGTCGAGGCCGAGCGCGCGCAGACGAGCGAGCGTCTCCCGGGCGCCGTTCTCGAGGTCGACATACACGACCTGGCGGCCTGCTTTCACCTCGCCGGCCATCACCGCCAGCGCAACCATGCTCTTCAGCGACTCCGGCTCCCCCGACCAGACGTGCAACCGGCCCGGATAGACGATCCCGGCGACCGTGGGCGGCTCCGGCGGCAGCGCCCCCACGGTCGTCAGCGCGACCGGCCGCCAGGAGCTCACCGGCTCGGTCGCGCTCGCGGCGAGCTCGCCGACGAGCACGAAGGCTCTCTGCACGAGCTCGATCGGCTCGCCCTCCGGCTCGCTTCCCAGCTGGCGGATCCCGGCGCCGACACGGACGAGGCCGCGCCTCACCGCCATCTTGCGGACGATCCGCGCGTAGTGCGGCGCGTTCGATGCGGCCGGGACGAGCGCCGCGAGCTCGTTGACCCGGATCCGCCCACCGACGTCCTCGAGCTCGCCGCGCTCCTCGAGCTCGTCGGCGAGCGTGATCGCGTCGACCGGCTCGCCCCGGCCGTGCAGACCGACCGCCGCCGCGAAGATCACGCCGTGGCTCGCCCGGTAGAAGTCCTCCGGCGCGAGTATCTCGCCCACGGCGACGATCGCGGCCGGCGAGAGCATCATCGCGCCGAGGACGTGCTGCTCGGCATCGAGGTTCTGCGGCGCCACCGGCTGGGTCGCCTCCTGCGAGGAAGCGCGACCCGTCCCGCTCACGCTGCGGCCCCAGACGTGCTCGTCCGGGTGGCGGGACGAGCTCCTGACGCCCGCCTATAGCCGACCGCGACCCGATGCCTCCCAGGAAGCTCGCGGCGGCTCTCGATGTCTCCTAGGGCGACGAGGGAGGCGAGCTCGACGTCGACCAGCTCCCGGCGCGCCCGGATGGCGCGGGCGAGCTCCGGGCTCGTCCTCCACTGACTGTCGAGCTGGTGGAGCAGCTCGGAACGGAGATCGCGCTTGAGCCGCTCGGCGCCGAGCAGGACACGGCGGAGCTCGCGAATCTGCTCTGGGTCGCCTCGAAGCCGCCACCCGGGCGCGAGCGCGGCGCACAGGTCGCCCGGCGCGTTCACCGCCGCAGCCCCGCCGGGGGGTGGCGAGCTACACGATCGTCAGGCTCGGGATCGTCTTCTCGGCCGGGTGCGCGGGCGCGCCTCGAGGTGCGGACGCGACGGCCATGCTTCCGGCGAACGCGCAGTCTCGACGCCGCCGGCCGCGGCTTCACCAACGGCACGGCGAGCTGTCGCGGCGCGACCACGACCCGCGGCGCGGTGAGCATCAGGACATCGTCCGGCTCGACGACGTCCTCGAACCTCGAGCACCAGACGCCAGCGACCAGCTTGGCCGGGACCGTGTCTCGCTCGAGGGCGGCGTCGACCCGGTCCGCCTCGTTCAGGCACTCGTCGACCTTGCCTTGCCACTCCGGCCCGATGATCCCCTGCTCGATCTGCCACCCGCCCCGGCGGGCGCGCTCGCGCTGCAACGCCGCATACGCCCGCAAGTGCCCGCGCGTCACACATGCGCACACCTTGCCGTCGGGAGCCACGACGTGAGCGACCGGCTCGGGCTCGGCCTGCGCGATCCCGCGTGCCCAGACGCGCTCCGCGGCGCGAAGCTCAAGCCGCTGCTCTAGGTCACACCGCGGGGTCACGGCGGCGAGGTGGCGGGTTGCGGGTCACGACTCGAGGGCGGAGGTTACGGGCGGCACCGGATGGAGTCCCGAAAGGGGGAGACCCGAAAGCCAAGAGGCGCCCCGCCAAGAGCGCCTCTCGGAGTCGTGTAGCCCGACTTGGCCCGCCACAGGCCGAGTCCTCCATTGACGCTACCGACTCGGCAGGACGGCACTGTTGCCGGGAGCGCGCGCTCTTGAGCGACGGCTTCGCGTCGTCGATGATGCGCCCGTGGAGTTCCGCGGCTCACCGGCACTCGACGAGGTCGATGCGGCGTTCGGGATGGGCGACGACGAGGCTGCCGTCGAGCAGCTGTGGACGGTCGCCGCCCGAGCGGTCGAGGGCAGGGACGGGCGCGAGCTCGCCTCCGCGGTCGCGCTGGCGCGAGCGGTCGTCAGTGACACGGCCGGGGTCGGCCGGCGGCATCGTGCGAGTGCCGGCCACCTGCTCGAAACGTACGAGCCGATCCTCAAACGCGGCTCCCCCACGTGGCCGGACTGGGGCAAGCCGGAGTGGGCGGTGCCGCCGCCGGCAGCCGAGTCGAAGCCACGCCTGGGAGCGAACCAGAGGACTTGGGCGATCATCGAGACGGTCGGCTTCACGGTGCTGCTCGTTCTCGCCGCCTCCGCGGTCGCAGCCGCAACAGGAGCGATCGCGATCGCTCTCGACACGCCGTCGGCAGCGGCCTACGTGATCGGCGCCGTCGCCTTCGGCGTCTGCATGTACGCCGAGGCGCGAGTCCTCGCCTCGCGCGCGTATGACCAATGGCGGGCGGAACCGTTCCTCCTCCCGCTCAGCCTCGGCTTCGGACTCTGGGGCATCTACCTCGTCGCGAAACTCATCTGGCGGATCGTCGACCAGCGGGCAAGGGCAACCGTCACGGCAGGGCCGCCCTCCTCCCCTGGCCGATGACGGAAGCTGGTGCTGCTCGCGACGACGGGCCTGTTCACGACGGTCTGACCGGGCTCCCGAACGGCACCTACTTCCGGGAGGCACTCGACATCGAGGTAGCGCGCGCCCACGCTGAACACGCGCCGCTGACTCTTGCCTACTTCGACATCGACGACTTCCGGGGCATCAACGACAGAAGCGGCCACGACGTCGGCGACCGTGTCCTCTCCGAGGTCGCTCGCCGTCTCCGCGAGGCTGCCGGCTCCGTCGGGATCGTCGCGCGCGACCACGGAGACCACTTCGGACTGATCCTCCCGGGCCTGACGGTCGAGGCGGCGAAGCGGATCGCGGCCGGCTTGCGCGCCAGCTTGGACGAGAACCCGCTCGAAGAGGTCGGGCTGGTCTCCTTCAGAGCGCGCGCGGCCGAGCTCGGCCCCGCAGACTCGCCGAGGGACTTGTGGTGGCGCGCCACCTTGCTCCGCGGCGGCCACGACTTTTGAGGTCAGTCCGCCGTCGAGCGGGCTGGCGAGCCGCGATACTGCCGTGGTGAGCAGGCTCGTTTTGGCGCTTCCCCGCGACCTCGCCGCGCAGCGCTACCAGGAGCTCCGAGAGCGGTACCGCGACCGGCCCGACGTCACTGTGATCGTTGACCAGGAGCCGTTCGGTGACGACGACGGGCTTGCGGGTGTCCCGGTGCGGCCGCCGCGGCGGCCGCCTCCGCTCGCACGCCCCGAGCGGCTCAAGCCACCGGCACCGATCGAGCCGCTCGAGGACGCGCGAGGCCTTCTCCGCTGATTCGCCGACACCGGCGATAGGTTCGGACCAATCGGTCGCACCCTTTCCGAATCGCCGGCCCCCGCTCGCGTAGTACCTCGAGGTCGTCAGCGGGCCTCGAGGCCGATCAGGCCGACCTCGACGCCGAGCGCCTCCTCATCGCGACGCTCGCTGAGCTCGCGCGGGCGGGCGCCCGTCACGAAGAGCCAGGCTCGAGTTCCGGCAGCCGGTTGGCCGGCAGTCCGAGCGGGTGCGTCTCGGTTGACTCGACCAGGCCCGAGCCGTCGCGGGCGGTGACGATCGTCCGCGTCGGCGCGGCCAGCATCGTGACCACCTCCGGCAACTGGACGTTCACGACCGGGGCGGGCTGCGGGAGCGGTTCGGGCGAGTAGACGTGCACCAACGGTGCCGGCTGCTCGCGACGGGCGAGGCTCGCGACGAGCGCCGTCATCGACGCGAGCAGTTGAGCCATCCGCCCCTCGGCCGGTTCTCCCACCGGCTCGACCGCGGCCGCGATGGCCGGCTCCGGCTCTTCGCGTGCGGGCCGGAGCGCCGCGAAGAGCTCCTGCCGCCGCTGAGATTCGGTGCGGGCCCGCCGCGTGTCGCCCGCGAACAGTCGCTCTGTGAGCGCACACGCACGCCCGCTCAGCGGCGTCTCGCCCGCATACACGTCGTAGACGGGTTGGGCGCCCGCCGTCAGCGCGTCGCCACGAACCTTCACCCGCAACGCGCCGTGCTGCTGGACCGCTGCGTCGAGGCCAGCGAGGTCGCGAATCTCGACTGGCGCCGGCGGCTCGAGCGGATCGCCGATGTGCCGTGCCTCCTCGACCAGCTCGAACACGTCGGCCGGCGGCGGCTCGTTCCTGCGGCGCTGGTAATCGGCGAACCGTGCCCGGGCGGCGAGCCGTTCCAGCCGCGCCACGGCGTCCGCGGGAACCGGCTTCGGCTGCGACGTCGCCGGCTTCGGCGAGGCGGCGGCTCGGGCGCGGCGCGCCAAGCGCGCGAACGCAGCCGAGACGTCTGCGGGGCAGCCGGGCGAGCCGGGCTTAGGCGAGTGTGCACGGCGGGCCATCAGGCGGCTCTCCTTGTCGCCGAGAGGAGCCGCGGGCCACGGTAGATCCGCAGGGTCTGTCCGCTCTGCTCGAGCCGCAACCACCGGTTCTTCTCGAGGTGTTTCGCCACGTCGAGCCAGCCGCCGGCGAGCCTCTCCCAAGCGTCGAAGCGCTGGCCCGGGCCGATCGTCCGCTCGACCACGAGGCAGGCGTGGTCGCCCTCACCCTCGATCCGGCCGCGCGGGTTCAACGCCTCCATGTTCTCGAGCTGGGCAACAAGCCAAACGAGGAAACCCGCGTGTTCGAAGCAGAGCGCGCTGCGGTTGCCGTCATGCCGGAACTGCTGGAACACCGCGGGGGGAAGCACGACGGCTCCCTGCGGATGGAGGTCGACCTGGCGGCGAGGCATCCCTGCCCGGCGGGCGAGCTCGGCGAACCTCGCCATCGTCTCCTTCTCCTGCTCCGCCTTCTCGATCGCGTCCGGCTTCCGGCCGGTGCTCTTCGCGAGTAGCCGCTTCCACCGTGACGTCTGCTTCTCGTCGAGTTCGCCCTTGGCGCGGCCCGCCGTCAACTCGACGAAGTCGCGCTCTTCCCGCTCCGAGAGCTTGTCGAAGTCGACGTCGCGCGCCCAACCAGAGAGCCGGCCGAGCTCGGTCAGAGTCGCCTGCCGGCGTGAGCGTACGACCGCGTCCGTTCCGCGAGGCCGGCGGCTGCGAGGTGTCAGTGTCGGCATGGTCGTCCTCCTTCGGGTCAGTGGTTCCTGGTCGGCGAGTAGGGGATGCCGCTTGCCGCGAAGCCGGCCTTGTGGATCGCGTCGACCGACCTGTTTGCGACTCCCGGAATCCGCAACCGGGCCGCGGAGCCGAAGGCGGCCGGCTGGCCGCTGCCGCGCAGCTGCGCGCAGGCGAGCGCGACCGCGGTCGCAAGGTCGCCGTGCGAGGAGCCGAGCCGGCGGATCCGCACGGACGCCTGCCCCGGCGTCGTGACGGTCTCGATCCGGGCGAGCTCGCCGAGCAGATCGCGGTGCGGGCGGAGCTCCAACTGGCCCGAGTAGAGCTTCGCTTTCAAGCTCGCGAACATCTGCGACTTCGAGGCCGCGGTGGTCGCCACGACCGTCGCATGTAGGCCGCGCCGGGCGAGGTGCTCAACGGCCGCCGTCGCATGGTGCTGGTCGCAGTAGAGCCGCGTCACGCCGTGCGTCTGGCACAGGTCGGCGATCTCGTCCAAGAGCTTCGTGAAGCCGCCCGCCCGGTCGGGCGTCCAGGCGCGGCTGAGGACGAGCCGGAGCCGGTCGCGCTGCCCGCCGTCGCGGCCGACGATCGCCAACGCGGACAGGTCGTGCACGAAGGCGAGGTCGACCGCGGCAACCGGGCCGACCACCTCGCCGGCTGGAAGCTCGAGCGGCTCGCACACCGCTTGGTCGACTCTCGGGCGGTCGAGGTACTGGCCGCCGGCCGCGACGAAGAGCGCGTCGTACTCGGACTGGTAGGCGTCAGGGTCGCGAGCCCGCTCCGCCTCGAGGAACGACTGCGAGATGTGCGGGTTGGCCTCGGCCGTCGTCGCGTGCGCGGCGACCGCGCCTGGGAGCTCGCCCCGCTCGGCCCTCGCGTACGTGTCGGCGAACCAGCCGTCGGTCCCGTACGGGGTCGACGCGACGATGATCCTCGCCCTGTCGCCGAACTGGGCGACGCTCGGCGCGAGGCTCCTGTAGACGCTCGCCGCGGCCTGGTTTCCGTCTCCGTCGACGTGGTGGGCGGCCTCGTCCATCACCAACGCCGCGATCGGCCAGCCGCGGCCGCCCCTGCTGGTGCAGGGAAACGCGGCGAGCGTCGCCCGGTTCTTGAAGACGAGCTCGTCCTCGGTCGCCTGCTCGACGAGCGGGCCGAGGAGCGGCGACGCCTCGACGATCGACCTCGCGGCGGCGAGGAAGAGGCGGGCCTGCCTCAGGTTCGTCGCGACGCCGACCGCGTAGATGCGTTCCCGCCGTCGGACGTGCTCCCGCAGCTCGGGCCTGAGCAGAGCCGTCCAGAGCGCGGCGATCGCCGCCGACGTCGTCTTCAGGCCGCGGCGGCCGATGCACCACACGTGCAGGAGGTCGCCGGCTTCGACCTGCTCGAGCAGCTCGCGCTGCCGCGGCGTCAGCGCGACCCCGAACAGACGCTCGTCCTCGCAGGCTTCCACCAACCCCGCTCGGAGCACGGTCGGCGCCGTCCTACTCCGCGCCATCGCCGGCCTTCTCGGCGAGGTAGTCCGCGAGCGGCCCGAACGGGTCGGCGTCCTGGCGGTGCTTCACGTGCTCGGCGAGCCGGGCGGCGGCGAGCCGGCTCGAGTTGAGCGCGGTGAAGTAGACCTTCGCGGCCGGCCGCGGCTCCCCGTGCTCGTCGAGAAAGCCCGCCTCGGCGAAGTAGCGGTCGAGCAGCTCGACTTTCGCCTGCGCCCTGGCCCAGTTGTCGAGGAGCGCTTGCGCGACCCCGTCGAGGTCGCCGGCTCGCACGCCCGCTTGGCGCAACCAGCGCCGTTTCTGGGTTCGGGCTACGTGCACGATCTGGGCCGGCGAATGGCCGCCGTGGACGAGCGCGTTGCCGTTGCCGGGCCTTGCCTGCGAGCTCGTCGAGGCGCCGTTCTCGCCGGTCACGAATCGACCTCGCGCGGCGCCTCGAGGTAGCCGAAGCCGCCGTCGAGCGCCCTGCGGCCAGCGAGCGTCAGACGCCATCGGCCGTCCTCGAGCGTGACCCGGCCGCGCCGGCGCTCGTCCTCGAGGACTTCGCCTAGCAAGCTCTCAGGGACCTTCGCGCGCCTCGCGAGCTCGCGGGTTGTGAGCCCGGCGGCGAGCCCGCGAGCGGGCCTCTCAGCGGCCGCGGCGGCGGTCGTGGCGGTCACCGTCGGCCCGCCGTGACGACGTCGACGGGCTGCCAGGCGCGGCGACCGGATGGTGCCCGGGCCGCGGCGACGAGGGCGAGCACGCCAGGCGCGACCGGCACCTTCGCCAGGTCGTGCGGACCGGTCGGCCGGTGCGAGACGTTGCCGCCAGCGATCTCACGCTCGACCACGTTCTCGAGCACCCCGCTGACGCCCAGCTCGCGCGCCCTCTCCGAGGCGGCCCGGGTCGCGCTCAACACGAGCGGCCGACGGTGCCCCTCTAGCGCCACCCGAGCTCCTCGGGGTCGACCTCAAGTGGCGTTCCGGCGCCGGAGGCGATCAGCGCTTCGAGGTCGCGGCGGCGGAACCGCAGGTAGCCGCGCTCCCCGAGCCGGACCGGGTCGAGGACGCCATGCTTGACCGCCCTGCGGATCGTGAACGTGGAGACGCCGAGCAGCTCGGCGGTCTCTCGCGTAGTCATCAGCGTGCTCGACTGTGTTTGCATTCGCCACAAAATGCTACTGCGGCGACTGGCAGCCCCCGGCTCCGCCGACGCTGTGCCTAGCTTGTATCGGAGTGATTGGCTATCACGGCACGAAGCGACTTGCCGACGTGCTCCGCGAGGGGCTTCTCGTGCCGCCGTACGACGGGAGCGGCTGTCGGATCGGTCACGTGTGCATCGCGGAGACGCCCCAAGTCGCGGCGATGTTCGCGCGCGGACCCGAAGCCGGCGTCGTCACGGTCGACCTGTCAGGTTTCGACCTGCCGCTCGAGGGCTTCCACGGCGGCGAACTCCGGCTCCACGAGGACGTCCCGCCCGAGCGGCTGTCGGCCCACACGGAGCCGGTGACCGCCTCGCTCGAGGGGCACGTCGACCCGGGTAACACTCCGGCCGGGCAGCACCCGACCTGCCTCCGGCTGCTCGTGGAGCGCGGCTACCGCTGAGGAGGCGAGCATCTCGCCCACGGCCTCGTCTCGCACGACTCTCGCACGCCATAGCAACCTGCACGACGTGCAAAGGCAACATCAAGGGAAAAGCCGCCGTTTCCAGCGGGTTTCTGGTTGGAGCGTACCGGGATCGAACCGGTGACCTCCGGCTTGCAAAGCCGGCGCTCTCCCAGCTGAGCTAACGCCCCGCGGCCCGGAAAGTGTAGAGGCCCTTCCGGGCCTCTACGCGGCGCGCTCGAGTCGCTCTTCCTGCCGGGCGCGCTGGATGATCGAGTCACGCTCGCCGAAACGGAGCCGGGCGCGCTCCTGGCGCTGCTCGGCCCAGAGCTGCTGGATCCGCTCTTCGAGCTCCTGGTGCTCCGCGACGAGGGCCGGGTCGTGGCCGTCGTTCAGCGCGTGGAGCAGCTCGGAGCGTCGTTCGGTGAGGCGTTCGATCTCGGTGCGGATGTCGTCGATTGATCGCATGCCTTCCTTAACGCCAGCCATGGCGCGCTCATTTCCAGTCGCGCCATCTTCAATCCTCCCCCCACGGCCAGAACAGGTACGCGGCGAGGACGGCACCGCCGACGGCGGCGGCGGCGACGCCGAGCCAGCTCAGGAACGAGATCACTCGTAGCCGAGGTCGGCGAGCCGGTCCTCGTCGAGGCCGAAGTAATGGCCCAGCTCGTGGAGCACCGTCACGCGGATCTCGTGCTCGAGCTCGCGCGGATCCGGGAACGACTCCTCGAGCGGCAGGCGGTAGATCGCGATCCGCGCCGGCATGTACGGCTCCTCGATGAAGAGGCCGAAGAGATCCGGGTCTTCCGGGTCCTCGTCCTCGACGACGACGGCGACGTTCTCGAGCGCCCGGGCGAGCTCCGGCGGCAGCGCGTCGAGCGCGCGGCGGACGTGCTCCTCGAAGCGGGCCATCAGTAGGAGGGTTGCAGCGGCCGGCGCTGCGCGACGAGGTGGACGGTGAGGACGCCGAAGGCGAAGCCGCCGATGTGGGCGAAGAAGGCGACCCCCCCGCCGGCCTCGGGGTGCCGGATCGCCGCGCCGCCGTCGAGCAGCTGGAACGCGATCCAGATCCCGAGGAACCAGACGGCGGCGATCTCGCGGAGGACGAAGCCGAAGATCAGCGTCAGCACCCGAGCGCGGGGGAGGAGGAGGAAGTACGCGCCGAGGACGCCCGAGATCGCCCCGCTCGCCCCGATGTTCGGCACGCTCGCGCCGGAGGCGCTCGAGTAGTGGAGGGTGACGAACGTCTGGAGCGCCGTCGCTGCGAGGCCGGCGGCCACGTACCAGAGGAGGAAGCGCACCCGGCCGAGCGCGTCCTCGACGTTGTTCCCGAAGATCCAGAGAAAGAGCATGTTCCCGAGGATGTGCTCCCAGCCGGCGTGCATGAACATGGAGGTGAAGGCGCCTTCGTACCACGGAAGGTGGCCCACCTCCAGCGCGGGCCCGACGCACGGCCCCGAGAGCGAGCAAGGGTAGTAGCCGTCCCGGAGCACGTGGTAGTCGACGCCGCGGCCGCCGAGCTCCCAGAACCAAACGACGAAGTTCGCCGCGATCAGGCCGATCGTGACGACGGGGAAGGCGCGCGTCGGGACGTTGTCGCGCAGCGGCAGCACGCCGGCGCTACGGGACGACGAGCGCGAGCAGGGCCTTCTGGGCGTGCAGGCGGTTCTCGGCCTCGTCCCAGATCGCCGACTGGAGGCCGTAGGCGACGTCCTCGGCGATCTCCTCGCCGTAGTGCGCCGGCAGGCAGTGGAGGACGATCGCGTCGGCGGCCGCGTGCGCCACCAGCGCGGCGTCGATCGTGTAGCCGCGGAACGCCTCCAGCCTGCGGGCCTGCTCCTCCTCTTGGCCCATGCTCGTCCAGACGTCGGTGTAGAGGACGTCGGCGCCGGCGGCGGCCTCGCCGGGATCGCGCACCGCCTCGCCGGGCGTGCCGGGCGGCGGCTCGAACCCGCCCGGCGTCGCGGCCACGAACGAGGCCCCGAGTAGCTCGGCCATGTGCGCGAGCGACACGCACACGTTGTTCCCGTCGCCGATGTACGCGATCCGGACGCCCTCGAGCCGGCCGAGGCGCTCGCGGATCGTCATGAAGTCGGCGAGCGCCTGGCACGGGTGCTCCCCGTCGGTGAGCCCGTTGATCACGGGCACCGTCGCGTGGTCGGCGAGCTCATCGACGTCCGACTGCGCGAACGTCCGGATCATGATCGCGTCCACGTAGCCCGAGAGCACGCGGGCGATGTCGCGCGTCGTCTCGCGCGCGCCGAGGCCGATCTCCGCTCCCGCCAGGTGGACGGTGAAGCCGCCCAGTTGCGCCATCCCGACCTCGAACGACGCCCGCGTGCGCAACGACGGCTTCTGGAAGATCAGCGCGAGCGCCCGGCCGGGCAGGAAACGGTGCTCGCGCCGTTCGCGCTGAAGCCGTTTCAGGCTGTCTGCAAGGTCGAGCGCGGTCAGGAGCTCGTCGCGCGACCAGGCCGCGGCACGCGTGAAGTCGCGGCCCTTCAGGTGCTCCGGAACCGTCCTCACGGGCCGACGATGCTAGTGCATCCGTCTCCTTGACAATCTCACGCTTAGGTTTTATTCTGGTGATGCAGTCAAATAGCGAAGGAGGACACGACATGGCAACACTGGTTCGCTGGGACCCGTTCCGCGAGATGGCCTCGCTCCAGAACGAGGTGAGCCGCTTCCTCGGCCTCTCGAGGGAGCTGAACGGCGGCTCGAACGGACAGACCTGGGCGCCCGCGATGGACGTCTGGGAGACCGATCACGACATCGTCTACGCGTTCGACCTGCCGGGCATCCCCGAGGACAAGATCTCGATCGAGTTCGAGGACGGCGCGCTGACGGTCAGCGCCGAGCGCGAGCGCACGCAGGAGCTCTCGCAGGACAAGGTCTACCGCTTCGAGCGCCGCCACGGCACGTTCTCGCGGACGATCGGCCTGCCCGCGGGCGTGAGCGAGCATCAGATCGCCGCGCACTACGCGAACGGCGTCCTCGAGGTGCACGTCGCGAAGCCGGAGGAGACGAAGCCCAAGAAGATCCAGATCGGCGTCGGCGGCTCGTCGCTCCCGACGATCGAGGGCAACGCCGCCCAGAACTAGCAGGTCCGCGTCAACGGACGCAGAAGGGCCGGGCGGAGTCCCGGCCCTTCGCGTTTCTCAGAGTTCGGGGGCCACGTCGAGGCCCGAGTCCGCGAGCAGGTCGCGCAGGCGGCGCAGGCCCGTGAACATCCGGCTCTTGATCGTGCCGAGCGGGAGGCCCAGGCGCTCGGCGAGCTCCGACTGCGTGAAGCCGCCGTAGTAGGCGAGCTCGAGCGCCTCACGCTGGTCGTCGGGCAGCTTGCGGAGCGCGTCCTGGACGAGCTGGCGCTTCGCGCGGACCTCGACCTCCTCGTCGGTGCCGCGGCTCTCGTCCTCGGGCGCCGAGTCGAGCGGGTCGCCGCGGCGGCGCTCCTCCCGGCGGACGAGGTCGACCGCGCGCCGGTGGACGAGGGTCAGGATCCACGTGCTCGGCTTCGCGCGCTCCGCGAGGAAGCGGTCGGCGGAGCGCCAGACGGCCAGGAACGCCTCCTGGACGGCGTCCTCGGCGAGCGACCGGTCGCGCAGGATCCGGACGGCGAGCCCGTAGGCGACCCGGCTGTAGCGGTCGTAGAGCTCGGCGAGGGCCTGCTCGTCCGCGCGGCTGACGAGAGCCAGGAGCGCCTCGTCCGAAAAATGACCGAGATCCCTGCCGCCCGGCGAGCCTCCCCCCGCCGGAGCGAGCCCCAGCAGTCTTCTCTCCCTCACGCCGGGCTCGAACATTACGCCCTCTCCGTCCCGAAAACCAGACTGCCCGTCAGCCGCTGCGAGCCGCCGGCCCGCTCGACGGAGACCGCGACCCGCGCGTTCCGCGGCACCGGCCGGGTCAGCACGACGATCGAGTGATCCGGGCCGCCGGCGAAGATGCCAGCCGGCCGCGGCGCGCCGGCGGCCACGACCCACGCCTCGTACGTCTTGCCCGACGGCGCTCTCGGAAGCTCGGCGACGACGAGCGCGGCCATGCGCTCGGGCGTGACGACGATCGCACCCCGGGCGCCGCGAAGCGGCACCCGCTTCGCGCCGGGGCTCGCGACGATCGCGAGCGCGTCCGACTCGGCCTGACGCGCCGAGCGCTCGCCGTCGAGCGAGCTCGAGACCGATGCCAGCCAGATGCCGAGCACGAGCGCGGCTGCCGCGGCCGTCGCCGCGAGTCCGACGGACGCGGGGAGCGCGAAGCGGTGCCGCAGCGAGACGACCGTCCCGAGCGTCTCGCGGCGGGCTCGCCGGAGGAGCGCGGGGAGGAGCGCCGGCGGCGGGACGACTCCCTCGGCCGCGAACGCCAGCGACGCCGCCGCCCAGCGGAGCGACGCGAGCTCCTCGCGGCAGACGGTACAGCGCTCGAGGTGAAGCTCGAACGTGTCGTGCTCCTCCGGCTCGAGCACGTCGAGGACGTAGCCGGCGGCGAGCTCGTGGATGTCCGCCGGCTCGACCACCGGCTAGAAGGCGTACGGAGCGGCGTTCAGCGCGCCGAGCGCGTACCAGACGCCGAACGCGAGGCTCGCCACGCCGATCACCGGCGCGAGCCGGTGGAACGACGCGCGCGCGCGGCCGCTCGCGAGCGTCATCCCGAAGCCGGTCGAGAGGAGCGCCATCGAGACGGCGGTGAAGGACGCGAAGAGGCCGAGCGCGACGACCGCGACCGGCCGGCTGTGGATCGCGGCGAGGAGGAGGACGCCGACGCCGGCGCTCCCGCCCGTCCCGTGCACGAGCCCGATCGCATACGCCTGCAGCGGCGAGCGCGCGCGGACGGTGTGCCGGTGGCCGTGTGCGGGCGACGCCGCGTGCGAGTGGCCATGGAGGTGCTCGACCGGCCCGTGCTCGTGCACGTGGAGGTGGAAGAGCCCGCGGCGCCAGCGGACGAGGAGCCAGACCGCGAGGGCGACGATCATCACGCCGACCGTCGTCTCGGCCGCCTGCTGCACCGGCTCCGGCAGGTACGCCTTGAAGAGCACGATCGGCAGCCCGAAGACGAACAGCGACGTCGCGTGGCCGAGCCCCCAGGAGAGGCCGAGGCGCGCGGCGAGCCGCTTCGTCCGCTCCCGGTTCGACGCGACGAGCGTCGTCACGGCGGCCAGGTGGTCGGGGTCGGTGGCGTGGCGCAGGCCGAGCAGGATCGCGACGCCGCAGACGAGGAGGAGGCTGAAGCCGTTCGACAGGTGGGCGATGTAGTGGTCGAGGCCGAACATCACGTCACCTTCGGGAGGGCTCGGAAGGTCATGGCGAGGCCGAGTGCGAGGACGACGACCGCGCTGATCGCCGGAAGGAGGCGGATCGCGCCGCGCTCGAAGTCGACGCGCCGGAACACCCGCTTCGCGGAGACGGCGAGGATGCCGATCCCGGTCATCGCAGCCGCGAGGCCGAGGCTGAAGGCGAGGATCAGGACGAGCCCGTAGCCGACCCGGTGGAGCGAGATCGCCGCGAGCAGGACGACGAGCGCCGTCGGGCACGGGATGATCCCACCCGAGATCCCGACGCCGAGCAGGCGGCGGAGGCCGAGCGCCGGGTCGTGATCGTGGTGCCCGTGGCCGTGGTCGTGGTCGTGGTCGTGACCGTGGCGATGGTCGTGGGTATCGGCGGCCGGGCCGCCGCGCCACTCGCGGAAGCGCCAGCGCAGGACGCTCAGCCCGACGGAGACGATCAGGAGCGCCGAGACGAGGTTCAGCCACGGGTAGAGCTGGTCGGGAACGATGAACTGCGAGAGGCTGAGCGTGATCAGGCCGAGGCTGAAGACGCCGATCGTGTGCGTCACCGTCACGGTCAGTCCGAGCAGCGCCGCGTGCCGGGCCGTTCCGCGCGAGCCTACGAGGTAGGCGGCGACGATCGACTTCCCGTGGCCGGGGCTGAGCGCGTGCGCGGCGCCCCAGAAGAAGGCGACGAACAGCGACCCGAGCACGAACCAGACGCCGAGGCGGTTGTGCGAGATCAGCGCGGCGAAGCCGGAGTCGGAGACGGCGCGGACGCCGGCACGCTGCTCCAGCGTCTTGCGGTCGCGGAGCGAGGGTGGCGTGCCCGCGCCCGAGCCGGGCTCGAGCCGGAGGTGCGCCGCCGTCACGTCGAGCGGGCTCTGCAGGAGGTTCTTCGGGTAGGCGAGGAGCTCGTCGCTGATCGACTTCCCGGGCGCGCTCGACGAGACGAGCCTTGCGCCGGCGCCGGCCTGGACGACGATCTCCTTCCAGCCGATCCGGCCCGGGAAGTTCTCGTCGCGGTACTGGACGTCCGTCGGGCCGGCGACCGGCGGCGAGACGAAGACCGCCTCGAGCCGCGTCGTGTGGAGCCCGGCCTGGCCGGGCGGGAACGCGAGGACGTGGCGCAGCGGGCGCAGCGGCAGCCGGCGGCCCTCGGCGCTCAGGACGAGGTGCCGGCCGAGCGAGGCTGTCGTGCGCGCCGCGTAGACGGCCTCGCCCTCGGCCGCGACCGTGGGCTTCGCCTGGAAGGTGGGGATCTCGGCGAGGTCGAGGACGTAGAGGACGTAGATCCGGTCGCCCGACGGCTCGATCCGGCTGTAGCGATTGATCGTGAAGTTGCCGAGCGGGTGCGCCGCCGCGCTCGCGGCGAAGGCGAGCCCGGCGATGGCCGCGAGGAGGAGGACGAGCCTCTTCATCGTGCGAGCCTCTCGGCGACCGGCGACCAGAGCACGGAGAACTTCGGGTTGAGCGCGAGCGCGCGGTGGAACCACGCCTTCGCGACGGCGTCGTGGCCCAGGCACCGCTCGATCATCCCGCGGTGGAAGAACTTCAACGAGTCCTGCGTGCCGAGCCGGAGCGCGGCCTTCGAGTACGGCAGCGCCGCCGCGCACCGGCCGTTCCGGGCGAGCGTCCACGCGAGGACGTCGTCGCCGTCGATCGAGGGCCGTTCGCGCTCGCCGATCCGGGCGAGCTCGAGCGCGTGCCGGAGCGCGATCCCGTGATCGGCGTCGAAGAGGGCGATCTCGAGGTCGGTGCGCACGCCGTTCGCGCGGAGGAGCCGCTCGATCGCGCCGATCAGCGCGTACTGCCGGCGTGCGGCAATCGGATGGCCGGTCACCTTCAGGAGGTCGCCGAGCGCGCCGACGTACTGCGGGAGCGGGATCAGGTTCACGGCCGCGCGCTCGTGCGCGGCCGCCTGCGCGAGCCGGCCCTGCGCCGCCTCGACCTGTGCGAGCGCGTCGAGGCCGTACGCGTAGTTCGGGAACGCGGCGTTCGCGATCCGGTACTCGCGCTCGGCGGCGGCGTAGCGCCCGTGGTTGAAGTAGAGCTTGCCGAGCTGGACGTGCGTCCAGGCCGTCGGCTCTGCGGTGTCGGTCGCGGCGTCGACGGCCAGCTTCATCGCCCTGACCGCGGCCGCGGTGTGGCCGATCAGCTCACGTCCGTACGAGACACGCGCGTACGAGGAGAGGCTCGGCCGGAGCTTGTTCATGACGTTGAAATCGTGAAAGGCCTCGCGATAGCGGCCGAGCTCGACGAGCGCGTCGCCGATCACGCCGTAGTTGCGGGCGGTCGTGGGGGAGAGCGCGTGCGCCTTCCGGCCGAGCTCCAGCGCGTCGGCGAACCGGTGTCGCGACAGCGCGAGCGAGCCGAGCCCGCTGTAGACGAGGTAGTCCTTCGGGTCGAGCGCGAGCGCCCGGTGGAGCGCGCCGTCCGACTTCGTGTAGTAGGTCGGGTCGCCGGTCTCGCGCGCCCGCTGCTGGTAGGCGAGGCCGAGGAGCACCCAGGTGTGCTCGTCCTTCGCGTTCGCCGCGAGCTGAGACTGGAGGTCGAGGACGAGCGACGCCGTGCTCGCGTTGAGCGCGAAGCCGGCCTTGAAGTCCTCGACGGACTGCGCGCCGGCGAGAGCGCTCGCGGGCGTCGCCGACGACTTGCCGAGGACGCCCCCGAAGAGCGCCACGAAGCCGGCTGCGATTGCTGCGGCGAGTGCGATCAGGATCTTGTTCTTCACGCGGTTTGGCCTCCGGTCGGTGGAGGGCCCGCGCGGGGCGGGCCCTCCAGCGTGGTCGTCGCTAGCTCGTCGCCTTCTCGTTCGCGTAGCCCTCGTGCGGCGCCGCGACGTACGGGAAGTGGCCCAGGTAACGGTCCGCGTCCCTGTTGACACCGTCGCCGAGCGGGATCTTCTTGCCCTTGAGGAAACCGGCCACGGCCTGCTCCTCGATGTCGACGATGTCGTCGCCGAGCCGGCGGCCGTTCGGGAAGCCGGCGTTGTCGCCACCGAGGACGCCCATCCGGTTCGGATGCGCCGACGGCGGGACTGCGACGTTGATCCGGAGCTCGTCCGCGAAGGTGTTCCCCGTGAAGGTGACCTTCGGGATGCCCGTGCCGAGGACGGCCACGAGGTCGTCACGCCCGGTCTCGGGGACGCCGAGCTTGTACAGCTTGTTCAGCACGGCGGCGAGGATCGGGGTCTCGTAGTACTTCTTGAACTGCTCGTCCGTTGCGGGGGACACGCGGTTCCAGAGGTCCTTGAGCCCGGTCGGGATGATCACCTCGTTGACGAGCGGCTCGCCGAGGCGGGAGACCTGCGTCCAGCCCGGCTTGACGTGCCCGTTCACCGTCACGTTCATCCGGTCGGTCGACGACCAGACGCCGAGCGTGTGGCTCTTCGTGTCGATCTGGCTGATCGGGATCTGCAGGGCGATCGTGTGGACGTTGTAGCCGGACAGGAAGTCCTTGCCGCCGCCCTTGTTGCCCGTCGTCCCGGCCTTGCGGATCGCGACGAGATCGAAGATCGCGCCGACGTCTGCGAAGAACGGATCGTCGCGCTGGCCGGCGAAGATCTTCGTGCCGCCGGCGTCGACGATCGTCTTCTCGGCCGCGGCCTCGTAGTTCTTCACGCCCACGAAGCCGTTGAAGCGCGGCCCGATGTTGTCGATCGGGGTCGTGCCCTTCGCCCACGCCTTGCCGTTCAGCGTGGCCGTCCAGGACTGCTGCGTGTTGCCGAGGAAGTACGGCCCGGTCGGCGTCTTGAACTGGAACCGGTACGACAGGTCGGGCCTGCCGTCGCCGTTCCGGTCGACGTAGATGTTGTACCGAGCGGTCTGGCTGAACGTGTAATAGTTCGGGCCAGCTGCCGGATCCTCTCCGGGAACCCAGTTGGAGACGATCGTCAGCGTGTCGGGCTTGTCCGGGCTGCGGAACGCGTACAGATCCGTGTTGTCCGCAGTCGGATCCTCCGAGATGAGCGGGGCCTCCCGGTGAGAGGAGGCCTTGCTCGAGCTCGGGGCGAGGCGGCCGGCGAAGAGCGCGAGCAGTGTCGCGCCGGCGGCCGCCAGGAGAATGAAGGCGTACTTACGCATCGCCTTTGCGGCTCCTTTCTCCGACGGCCGAGGTCGGGAGTGTCGGTTGGGTGGCCGTCGTACGCCGCTGGTTCGTCCGACCACGAGGACCGGTTCGAGCCCGCGCCTACGCGGCGCGCTGGTTCGTGATCGCGCAGACCTCGACGTCGCCGGCTGCAACGGTGAGCTCGATGCTCGCTCCAGCGCCCGAGGCGTCCGGGCTGCCGTTCTTGGTGCAGGAGATCGAGCTCCTGTAGCCCGAGAGGTCGGTGCCGTCCGCGCCGGTCTCGCCGACCGTGACCGGCCCGGGCACGACGAGGGCCGAGCCGGAGTCGCCGTTGCCGGCGGCCGCCTTCACGACCGTCGAACCGACGAGGAGGTCGAACCGGCCGGGGTCGTCGGACGGGCGCAACACCTTCTTGACCGTGATCTTCGGCTTCCGCACGTTCGTGAACGTGCAATCGAGCACATCGCCGAGCGCGACGGTTACCTCCAGGCTCGTTCCGCTCCCGGTCGAACCGGGCTGTCCGTTCAGCGTGCAGGCGATCGAGCTCGCGTAGTTCGACAGAGCACCGGTCGACACCCTCTCCTTGAGCGTGTACGTCCCGGGCGGGAACGAGCCCGAGCCCGACGCGCCGTCCCCGACCGAGGAGGCGACGGTCGTCTTTCCGACGATCAGGTTGAACCGGCCGGGGTCCGCGGCGGGCTCGACCGATTTCCGGAGCGTGATGCTCGGCTCGCTCGGGGGAACACCGCGAATCCGGACTGCGGAGCCAGGTCGAGTGTCGGGAAGAAGCCGCCGATCGCCAGCCCGCCGTCAGGCTCGAGCGCCACTGCGTAGACCTCGCCGAGCGGGCTCGGGTTCCAGGCGTTCACCTCGCCCGTCGCGGGGTCGATCGCCGCGACGCTCTGATGAGGCTGGCCGCCTGCGGAGTTGAAGAACCCGCCCGCGTACACGGTCGAGTCGGAGGCCGCGAGGGCGTAGACCTGGTCGTCGAGGCCCGGATTCCACGAAGTCGGACTGCCCGTCGAGACAGCCAACGCTGCGATGTAGTGTCGGGCGCGCTGACTGACCTTCGTGAACAGGCCCCCGGCGTAGACGGTCGAGCCCGCGACGGCCAGCGCCCTGACTGAGCCGTTGACGTTTGGCGCCCACGTCGTCGCGACTCCGCTGGAGTCGATCGCGGCGACCCGCTTGCGCGTGTGGCCGCCGATGAACCCGAAGTCGCCGCCGGCGTAGACCATCGAGCCGGAGAGCGCGAGCGCGTCGACGGTGCCGTTCGCGTTCGGGTTCCACGCGGTCGTGGTGCCGGTCGAGGCGTCGAGGGCGGCGATCCGGTTGCGGGCCTGGCCGCCGATGGATGTGAATGCGCCGCCGGCGTAGACGGTCGAGCCGGAGAGCGCGAGCGCGTCGACGGTGCCGTTCGCGTTCGGGTTCCACGCGGTCGCATTGCCGGTCGAGGCGTCGAGGGCGGCGATCCGGTTGCGGGCCTGGCCGGAGATGGACGTGAACGCGCCGCCGGCGTAGACGGTCGAGCCCGAGGCCGCCAGAGCGGCGACGGCGCCGTCGGCATCGGGCGCCCAGCCGGTGGCGGTACCCGTCGTGTTGTCCACGGCCGCGAGGTTCGCCCGCGGCTGTCCGCGCAGCGAGCTGAACGCGCCGCCGACGTATACCGTCGAGCCGGATACGGCGAGCGCGTAGACGTTGGCATTCGCGTTCGGGTTCCATGCGGTCGCGGCGCCGGCCGAGACGTCGAGGGCGGCGATGTGGTTTCGCGGCTGGCCGCCGATCGAGGTGAAGAACCCGCCCGCGTAGACGGTCGAGCCCGAAAGGGTCAGGACGTGGATGACGCCGTCCGCATTCGGATTCCAGCCGGTCGCGGTCCCGGACGACTTGTGAAGGGCGGCGATCCGGTTGCGCGTCTGACCGCCGATCGACGAGAAGCCGCCGCCGACGTACACCGTCGAGCCGGAGATCGCCAGCGTCTGGACCTGACCGCTCGCGTTCGGGTTCCACGCGGTCGCGGTGCCGGTCGAGGCGTCGAGGGCGGCGATCCGGTTGCGGGTCTGGCCGCCGATGGAGGTGAAGGTGCCTGCCGCGTAGACGACCGAGCCCGAGGTCGCAACTGCGGAGACGATGGGATTGACGCCGCCGCTCGCGTTCGGATCCCAAGCCGTCGCCGCGCCAGTAGAGGCCTTGAGGGCGGCGATCCGGTTGCGGGTCTCGCCGCCGATCCACGTGAAGTGCCCGCCGGCGTAGACGGTCGCCCCCGACACCGCGAGGGTGTCGACGATGTTGTTCGCGCCCGGGTCCCAGCCGGTCGCGGCTCCCGTCGAGACGTCGAGCGCCGCGACGTCGCTCCGGACCTGGCCGCCGATCGACGTGAACAGGCCGCCCGCGTAGAGCGTCGAGCCCGAGAGCGCGAGCGTGTAGACGAAACCGTTCGCGTCGGGGTCGAAGGCTGGATCGACGCTGCCGTCCGACCGGATGTGGGCGATGTGATTGCGGGCGACACCGCCGACGTGGGTGAAGCTGCCGGCGATGTACCAGCCGCCGGAGCCGTCGTTCACGACCGAATCCACACTGCCGCCGGCGACCTCGGGCAGGCCGGTGCTCGTTCCGCTCGAGCTGTCGATCCCGACCCCCGGCCCTGTCCGAGGCCCCACCTGCGTGAACGAGCCGCCGATGTACGTCGTGCCGCCCGAGACGGCGATGGCGTTCACGACGCCGTCGACGACCCATGTCCGCGCAGGCACCGGACTCAGGACTGCCTCCGCAGACGGCACTGCCACGAGCAAGACGAGGCCGGCCGCCACGACTGCGCGTAGCTTGTTGTGCGTCGAGTCCACGCACCGCCTCAGCCGTACGCGAGGCGCTCGCGGATGCGCTCGCCGACCGCTTCCATCTCGAGCTCGGTGCCGGTGACGTCGCGGATCATGTCCTCGGCGGTCATGCTCTGCCCTTCCGACCAGAGCTCGACGAGCTCGCCGCCGGCCTTCGCCGACGCGAACCAGTCGCTGCCGTGCCGGCGGCGGAGGTAGTCGCTCATCTGCGCCTCGAAGGCCCACGAGCGGAGGTAGGCGGACACGTAGAAGCCCGGGTCGATGTCGCCGAGGTAGTTGGCGGCCGTCGGCTCGATCTTCAGCGCGTCGCCGAGGAGCTCGACGTAGCGGGCCCGCATCGGGAGCGGGTCCGGCGCCGCGTGGAACTCCAGCTCGTAGAGGAGCTTGGCGCAGTAGCGGCGGACGGCGTAGAGAAAGCCGACGGCGCCCTCGGCCGCGAACTCGCCGGGCCGCGGGAAATCGAGCATCCTCGTCAGCCAGCGCGGCTCGTCCGCGAGGTGCTCGAAGAGGGCCGCCCAGCCCTCGGTGACGGCGTTGTCGCCGAGCCGCCGCGCCTCGACCTTCAGCTCCGCCGACGTGTGCGCGAAGTGCTCGGCGTGGCCGGCCTCGTGGAAGAGGGCACGCCAGTCGTCCGGGCCGCCGATCGGCTTGATGACGAGCATCACGCGCTCGGGCACCTCGATCGGCGAGCAGAACGCCCGCGGCGCCTTCGTCGGCCGCGGCTCGACGTCGAGGACGACGTTCCGCTGCGACCTGAGGTCGATGCCGAGCCCGCCGAGCGTCCATTCGAGCGCGGGGACCATTCGTTCCGGCGGGAACTGCGCGTCCCACGTCGCGCCGCGGAAGAGCCGCGGGACGTCCCACGGCCGCGCCTCGTCGAGCGCGACGCCGAGCCGCTCGCGGAATGTGCGGTCGGCCTGCTCCTCGTAGAGACGCTCGGTCGACTCGAGCAGGGCGCGGCACTGCGTCGCGAGCTCCTCGAGCTGCCAGCCGAACCGGTCGACGTAGAGGTCGCGGTAGGTGCCGCCGCCGAGCTCGCGCGCCGCGTCGCGCACGACGTCGAGGGCCTCGAGGTAGACGGGATTCAGCTGCTCGTCGGTGAGCTCGCGCATCGCCTCGTCCAGCTGCTGCCTGCGCGCGCGGTCGTCCTCGTTCGCGATCCTCGGGCGGAGCTCGCGATACGGGATCTCCTCGCCGTCGAGCCGCGCGGTCAGGCTCGTCTCGAGCTCCGCGATCCGCTCGTCGAACGACCGCGTCAGGCTGCCCATGTAGCCCTCGCACGCGAACCGCCACAGCTCGCGGACGCCGTAGCCGCCGTTCGCGAGCTCGCCGATCGCCTGCGCCTGCTCGAGCGTCGTCAGGTCGGCGTGGCGCTCGTAGATCGACTCGAGGTCGAGCGTCTCCTTCTGACCCGAGTAGTGGAGGTAGACCTCCTCGTCCTGCTCCGCGATGAAGCGATCGGCCTGCTCGCGGAACCGGTCCAGGTCGAGACTCGTCACCCTTCTCGTAGCATAGGGGCGTGCAGGAGCTCTCGATCCGCACCGACCGGAAGACGCAGGTCGTCGACATCACCTCGCTCGTGCAGGAGGCGCTGGCCGGCGGGAACGGCGGTGCCGCGGCGCTCGTCTACGTCCCGCACACGACGGCCGGGGTGACGATCAACGAGCACGCCGACCCGGCGCTCAAGAGCGACATCGAGAACGCGCTCGAGAAGATCGTCGACGATCGCTGGGGCTGGCAGCACGAGGACGCGGACGGGGCGAACGCGCCCTCCCACGTGCGCGGCTCGCTGATCGGGCCGCAGGTGCTGGTGCCCCTGCGCGACGGGCAGCTGGCGCTCGGGACCTGGCAGGGGATCTTCTTCTGCGAGTTCGACGGGCCCCGCACGCGCAAGGTCTTCGTGACCGCGCTCCAGTAGCTCTCGGGCCCGATGGCCGCGCCCGTCGCAAAGGACCAGGAGCTGGAGCTCCACGTCGACTCGCTCGCGTACGGCGGGAACGGCGTCGCGCGGCTGAACGGCTTCGTCGTCTTCGTCCGGCGCGGGCTTCCCGGCGACACCGTCCGCGCCGTGGTCACGAAGGTGAAGCGCGGCTTCGCCGAGGCCGTCGCCACCGAAGTCGTCGCGGCCGGGCCGAACCGGACGGACGCGCCGTGCCGCCATTTCCACGAGGGCTGCGGCGGCTGCCGGTTCCAGGACCTCGCGTACGAGGTCCAGGTGGAGCAGAAGGAGCTGCAGGTGCGGGACGCGCTCAAGCGCATCGGCGGCGTCGCGGAGCCGCCGCTCGAGCCGATCGTCCCCGCGGAGTCGGTCTTCGAGTACCGCAACAAGCTCGAGTACTCGTTCGCACCGTCGCCCGCCGGCCCGGCGCTCGGCTTCCATCGCGCGGGTCGGTGGGACGAGATCATCGACGTCGAGCGCTGCTTCCTCACGACCGAGCTCGGAAACGGGATCCGCGACACCGTCCGCGAGTGGGCACGCGAGGAGAAGCTCGCCGCGTACTCGCAGGAGACGCACACCGGCTTCCTCCGCCACCTCGTCGTTCGCGAAGGGCGCAACACCGGGCAGGTGCTCGTCCTCCTCGTCACCGCGCCCGGCGAGCTCCCCGACGAGGGCTACTTCGTGGAGGTGCTCCGGCGGTTCCCGGAGGTGCGCTCGATCCACTGGGCGGTCAACGAGGGCGCCGCCGAGGTGACGAACCTGCCGAGCCGGCTGCTCTGGGGCGAGGAGGCGATCGAGGAGGAGCTGTGCGGCCTTCGCTTCCGGGTACGGCCCAACGCGTTCCTGCAGACGAACACGGCCATGGCCGAACGGCTCTACGAGCTGGCGCTCGACTACGCCGCCCTGACCGGCTCCGAGACCGTCTACGACCTCTACTGCGGAATCGGGACGATCGGACTCTGCCTGGCGCGTGGCGCGCTCACGGTCTGGGGCGTCGAGGCGTCGGAGGAGTCGGTCGCGTGCGCGCTCGAGAACGCCGACCTGAACGGGATCACGAACGCAGCGTTCTTCGCGGGGGACGTCGGCCGCTCGCTCGACGAGCTCGCCGAGCGCGCGGGGCCGCCCGACGTGGCGGTCGTCGACCCGCCGCGCGCGGGCCTGTCCGGAAAGGCCCTGCGCCGGCTCGCGCGGCTCGAGCCGCGCCGCCTCGTCTACGTCTCGTGCAACCCGACGACGCTCGCCGGCAACGTGAAGGAGCTCGTCGGCGAGTGGGGCTACCGGCTCGAGCGCGTCCGGCCGGTCGACATGTTCCCGCACACGCCGCACATCGAGACGGTCGCCCTGCTCGTCCGGGACTAGCAAGCGTGCCGCAGCCGGCGAGGCCCGTTGCTCCCGCCTGCGGCTGCGCGGTCGCTCCCACGACCCCCTCCCGGCTTGCGGCGCGGCGAGTGTAGGAGGGGCGCCGGTCGGCGTCAATCACGCTTTCCGTGCGGCGTTTCGCGCAGGACTGTCCGGGCGAGGCACCTCCCGGTCAGGACGAGGAAAGGAATCGATCGTGGTCAGCGCCGCTGCCTGCAGCCCGAGAATCGAGCCCTCGACGTCCCGAACCTCGTCGTCGTGAGGCTCGCCGGAGGCTCGATGGCCGAGCACGACCTCGAGCATGCCGAGCAGGCCGGCTACGGCGTCGAACGCGTCTTCACCTGCTGGCGAGTCACCGAAGCCGCTCGCGATCTGGCGTCGAAGGTCCTCCGTGAGCAGGACGTCGCGCTCGTGCGCCCAGTCGAGGAGCCGAGGCTCCTGGGCGCGCCGCGTCGATTGTGATCGCTTGCTGCCGCGGAGCTCGAGTCGGAGCTGCCGGTACGCCTCGGCGGAATAGGTCTCTGCGACGACGACGGCGCCGGGCGCGAGCAGGTCGTCCAGTTCCCCGTCGAAGGGCCAGATCGCGATCGTCCCGCGACCGACTGCGGGGATGAGCACCTCGTGCCAGCCGGCGATCGCCGCCTTGCCGACCTGGTTGCCGCCGAGGGTCCAGAAGAGCGGGCAGGCCGCCCGTCGCGGACTGCGGCCGCTCGCATCGCCGGCGCAGCCCATCGATGCCGTCCATCCCGAGCGCTGCCAGGAGATGGGCCTGACGGGTGCCACCCGGCCTCTCTGGATAGAACGGTCGGTGCACGGTCGAGGACGGCCGAGGCAGTCCGGCGCTTGCCCGGGTTCGTGCTCCAGTCCGCATGGAGCACGAAGCGTGGCCTCACCGTGCCGGTTGCTTCCTCAGCTTCCGGACGAGCAGGTCGGCGTTCGTTCCGAGGAAGCCGATCGAAAGCCCCGGCAGCGCCGGCAGGCCGCTGAGCGAGAAGCCGACCGCGATCGCGAGGGTCGCGCCGAAGGACGCCGTCATCGCGAGCCACGTCCAGCCGGGGCGGAGGCGGAAGCGGACGGCCGCTGCCAGGAACAGCGCGAAGAAGAGCAGGTCGGGCAGTCCGAGGTTGGCGGCGTTGTGCTCGCCGGGGATGGGGAACGCGAACGAGAGCTTCTCGAAGACGTGGTGCCTGTTCGTGACGATCACGTGCGTCGGCCCGCGCCAGACCGACCACGCGTCGACGAACGGGATGATCGCGGCGACCACGACGATCAGCACGAGGTCCTCGAGGTGCGGGATCAGCCAGAACGCGATCGCGGTGACCGCCGCGAGCTTCGCGAAGTCAGCGACCGCGCCGGCGCCGGCGGCCGTCGTCACCACGGCGACCGCGACGAGCGCGAGCGCGAGGAGTGGCAGCCCGCGTGCGCCGAGGACCGGGAGGGCGAGGAGGACGAGCGCGAATACCGCCGGGATCAGCAGGAACGCGAGCGTCGCGACGTCCCACCAGAGCGAGGCCTGCCAGAGATGTGACGACGTCGCGTAGTAAGCGGCGAGCCCGGCAACGAGCGCGCCGAAGGCAGTACCTCGCACGCCGCCTGCGGAGCGGGGCTTCGCCCCGCGGAGCCACGCCGCGCGAAGGCGCGTGACTTCAGCGAGGGGGTTCACGGGGGAAACCGGGTTTCCCCCGTGGTTAGTAGGGCGGCAGCTCGGCCCACCAGCCCCCGAGTCGCTTGAACGCGTTCCAGAAGCGGGTCTTCGCGGTCTGCTCGTCGAGCGACTCGTCGATGTCCGGGGTGCAGAGCGCCTGGATCGTGGGCGTGAACGACTGGAAGTCCTCCTGGGCGGGGTCGAGCACGGCCGAGAGCGGAAAGCGCAGCTCGTTGACGAACTCCGCCGCAGGCTCGCCCATCACTACGAGGAGCTTCGGCTGGACGATGTGGAGCTCGCGCGCGAGCCACTCGCGGGCCTCCTCGTCCGCCGCGCCGCCCGCGAACTTCAGGCAGTTCGTCCCGTAGACGGCCATCGGGTCGACGCGCAGCCGCTGCAGCGACTTCAGAACCGCCTGGCCGGAGCGGCCGTAGAAGGCGACGCCCTCCTGCGCCTCGGACTGCCTGGGCTCGTACTTCAGCAGGAAGACGTCTGCGAGCGGGTGTCCGGAGCCGACGACGGGGACAGCCGCCGAACCCGCGGCCTGGGCGATCTCGTGGCCGAGCTCGTTGGCCTCGGAGATCGCCTTTTGCAGGTACTTCTCGTAGATCTCGTCTGGGGCAGCGGACACGGGAAGCCCAACCTCTTTCTGCCCTAGCGGACCATTTCCTTGACCTGGGCGGCCCACTTCAGCGTCTGCAGGTACGCGAGCGAGCGCGGACGGCGGAGGATCTCGGCGCTGCGCAGGCTGATGAGGAACTCCTCCGGGGTGCGGAACGACCGCATGCGAACGACGCCCGTGCCGACCCCGGGCAGGACGTGCGCGTCGGAGCCGGCGCCCATCGTCAGGTTGTACTTCCGCGCGAAGCGGAGGGCCTCGTCGTTGTACGGCTCGCGGAGGAGCCGCGCGTTGTACACCTCGAACACGTCGATGTCGGCGAGGTGCCGGTGCAGCGTCGCGGGGTCGGGGATCGCGTGCCGACGGTCGAAGGGATGGGGGAGGTAGACGAGCCCGCCCTGCGCGCGGATCGCGGCGATCGTGTCCGCGAAGGACATGCCGCGCGGGATCTCGCTCGTGAGGAAGAGGCCGATCACCTCGCCCTGGCCGTCGGTCTTGATCTCCTCCCCGGGGATCACGGTCAGGCGCCGCCCGCGGGCCAGCTCGACGGCCTCGAGCGCGCCGGCGAAGACGTTGTGGTCGGTGATCGCGATCGCGCCGAGCCCCTCCCCCTCCGCGTGGTCGAGCAGGTCGGCGACCGGGATCGCGCAGTCGTGCGACGCGGCGGTGTGCAGGTGGAGGTCGGCGTCGATCCAGGCCCGGTCGGAGAGGATCCCGCCGCGCGCTCCGTCCCGCTCCACGGGCCGGCGCCGCCGCCCGAGCCGGGAGTAGACGCCGTCGAGCGTCGTGGCGACGACGCCGTAGCTCTCGGCCTCCGCGCGCTCGCGCGCCTCCGCGCCTGCGCGCGCGCGGAGCGCGCCGTCCTCGGCGAGCCGCGCCATCGCCGCGGCGGCGAGCTCCGGCTGCTCGCGGACGCCGGCAGGGGCCGCGACCGCGCAGCCGGACGCCTCGGCCTCGAGCCGGAGGCGGGCCTCGCCGGCGAGGGCCGGCACGAAGACGGACGCACGGCCGAGGAGCGACGCGCGCGCGGGCGCGTCACGCGCGGTCCGCACGTGGACGCGGCGCTGGAGCGCGCGAGGGACGTACGGGCGGCCGGAGAGGGGCTTCTCGCGCAGGAGCACGACCTCCCACTCCGGCAGCTCCGCGAGCATCCGGATCGCCGCCCGCGTCAGCGCCCGTTCGACCGGCTGCCACTCGACGACGATCGAGCGGCGCTTCTCTCTCGGTGCGAAGAGCTCGACGTCGACGCCGGCCGAGACGAGCTGGTACTCGCCCGGGAAGCGCTCGGCAGCCGCCTGCGCCGCGTCCTCCGAGACGGCGAGCAGGACGTCGGTCCGCGAGAGCAGCCGCTCCCGCTGCGCCTTGCCCGGCGGGTACCCGAGCCGCTCGGGCGAGAAGAACGTCGCGACGGTGAGCGCCTCCGCGTCGCGCAGCGCGAGGTAGGAGAGACTCGGGAGCCCCGGCTCGAAGCCGTGGACGACGTCGAAGGCGCCCTGTGCGAGCGCGAGCGCCAGGTTCGCGCGGACTCCGACGGGCACGCCCATTCGGCTCCGCCGCGAGATCGGCAGGGCCGGCCCGAGGGCGATTACCTCCGGCGAGGTCCCGGCGAGGAGCGCGCGCCGGCCGGCGATCAGGTCCGCGCCCCGGTTCGACGGAGCGAGCACCGTGACTCGATGTCCGAGCTTGCGCAGCCCGGCCCCGACGCCGGCGACGTGCTCGTTGACCTCGTGCGGCTGCGACCACGCGAACGGTGTCACGAGGCAGATGCGCAGGGCCATCTCCCGTCGAGTCTAGCCCGGCTCCCTTCGCCGGGCCGCCGCGCGGGCGAGCGGTGCGAGGACGTACACGAGCGTCGCGAGCAGGATCAGCCCGAGCAGCGCCGTCAGCGCCTCGCCGGGCGTCTCGTGCAGCCAGGTCATCACGAGCCCGATCGCGTCCACGACGAGGATCGCCGCGGTGACGGCGACGAACGGCGGGCCCGCGCGCCTGCCGAGGAGGAGCCGGAACGTCGAGACGACGAGCGTCGAGAGGAGGACGATCGTCGCGGTGATGAGCACGTCGGCATGCAGCCGGCTCACGTGCTCTTTCCAGTTCGCGGAGAGCAGGAGCGCGGCGGCGATCGGAGCCGCCGTCGCCGTCGCGAGCGCGAGCGCGAGCAGCTGCCGGCGGGCCGTCAGCTCCGCCGAGGCGAGCAGCGCCGTGGCCGCCGCCAGGAGGATGACGAGCGCCGCGACCGCGTGCCAGAAGCCGGCGCCGTACTCGCCGGCGGCGGCGCCGACGATGCCGGCGAGGAAGACGCACGCGAACGCGGCGCCGTCGCTGAGCCAGAGTCGTCGGCGCACGGCCGCCAGAGGCTAGCCGCGCGCCGACGCCCGCGGCGTGTCAGGCGGTAGCCGCCGGCACCTTCGTCTTCGAGCGCTTGTTGTCGCGGATGTACTTCTCGGTTCGCTCGCGCGCGTCGTCGTCGCGGATCTGCTTCGGCGGCGACTTCATCAGGTAGGAGCTCGGCGCCTCGAGCGCGCCCGCGATCCCGTTGTTCAGCGCGAGCTTCGCCATCCGCACGGCGTCGATCACGATCCCGGCCGAGTTCGGCGAGTCCCAGACCTCCAGCTTCAGCTCGAGGTTGAGCGGGACGTTCCCGAAGGTCGTCCCCTCCATCCGGATGTAGGCCCACTTGCGGTCGGTCAGCCACGGCACGTGATCCGACGGGCCGACGTGGACGTTGCCCTGGCCGAGGTCGTAGTCGAGCATCGACGTGACCGCGTTCGTCTTCGAGATCTTCTTCGACTCGAGCCGGGTGCGCTCGAGCATGTTCAGGAAGTCCGAGTTGCCGCCGACGTTCAGCTGCATCGTCCGGTCGAGCCGGACGCCGCGGTCGCGGAAGAGCGTCGTCAGGACGCGGTGGGTGATCGTCGCGCCGACCTGCGACTTAATGTCGTCGCCGATGATCGGCACGCCCGCGTCCTCGAAGCGCTTCTGCCAGTAGCGCTCGCGCGCGATGAAGACGGGCATGCAGTTCACCATCGCGCACCCCGCGTTCAGGATCTGCTCCGTGTACCACTTGGTCGCCTCCTCCGAGCCGACCGGGAGGAAGTTCACGACGACGTCCGTCTGCGTGTCCCTGAGGATCCCGACGACGTCGTCCGTCTGGCCCGGCGCCTTCTCGACGACGTCGGAGAGGTACTGGCCGATCCCGTCGTGCGTCATCCCGCGGCAGACGGTGACGCCCGTCTTCGGCACGTCCGCGAAGCGGTACGTGTCGTTCGGGTGCGCCCAGATCGCGTCGGCGAGGTCCTTGCCGACCTTGTCCGTCGTGACGTCGAAGGCGGCGGTGAACTCGATATCGCGGACGTGATAGCCGCCGAGATCGACGTGCATCAGTCCCGGGACGAACTCGTCCGGCGCGGCGTCGCGGTAGAAGTGCACGCCCTGGACGAGCGAGTTCGCGCAGTTCCCGACGCCGATCACGGCCACGCGGACGCGGTCGTCGAGCCGGGCCTTGCCGTTCGTTGAGGCCATTCTCGGTTCCTTTCGTTGCAGGCCGAGGCGCTCGGACAGCGTCTCGACGATGAGCTCGTTGACTGTGCGCCGGCGCTCGGCCGCCCGGCGCGTGAGCCGCTCCTTCAGCTGCGCGGGCATCCGCAGGAGCACGGAGCTCCCGGCCTTGACGCGCGACCCCGGCCGGCCGCTCGGCTCGAACGGGACGGCGACGCTCGCGGCGAGGAGACCCACGGCGACGTCGTTCAGGCTGCGTCCCGTGGCGGCGACCTCGTCGGCGAGCCGCTGCTTGAGGTCGGCGGGGAGCCGGACGAAGATGTTGGTGCGGCGATCGGCTATCACTGGAGTGCTAGCAGCATACATCTGATTCGGTGAGTGCAGAAATGGGTAGTTCTTCGCTTTGACAACCTGGTTGAAGCGTGGTAATCCACCGCGGCCAGCCGACGCAGGAGGGGCGTTTGGCAGAAGTCGTGTTCGAGCAGGTGGGGAAGATCTACCCGGACGGAACCCGTGCCGTCTCGGGGCTCCAGCTGGAGATCGAGAACGGGGAGTTCATGGTGCTCGTCGGCCCTTCGGGGTGCGGCAAGACGACGGCGCTGCGGATGGTCGCCGGACTCGAGGAGATCAGCGAGGGCGTGCTCCGGATCGGCGAGCGCGTCGTCAACCACGTCCCGTCGCGCGACCGAGACATCGCGATGGTCTTCCAGAGCTACGCGCTCTACCCGCACCTGACGGTCTACGAGAACATCGCCTTCGGCCTGCGGGTGAAGAAGGTGCCGAGGACGGAGATCGACAAGCGGGTCAACGACGCCGCCAGGATCCTCGACCTCGAGCCGTTCCTGAAGCGCAAGCCGCGGGCGCTCTCGGGTGGGCAGCGGCAGCGCGTGGCGATGGGCCGCGCGATCGTCCGGCATCCGCAGGCGTTCCTGATGGACGAGCCGCTCTCGAACCTCGACGCGAAGCTGCGGGTGCAGATGCGGGCCGACATCAAGAAGCTCCAGAACGACCTTGGCGTCACGACGATCTACGTGACGCACGACCAGGTCGAGGCGATGACGATGGGCGACCGCGTCGCGGTGATGCGGAAGGGCGAGCTCCAGCAGGTCGCGCCGCCGGAGGAGCTCTACGACCACCCGGTCAACCTGTTCGTCGCGGGCTTCATCGGCAGCCCGGCGATGAACATGCTCGAGGTCACGCTCGCACGGACCGACGGTCGGGTGGAGGCCGATACCGGCGATGTGCGGCTCGCGCTCGACGACGCGACGCTCGCGGCGCATCCGGCCCTGAGGGCGTACGAGGGCAAGAAGGTCATCCTCGGGATCCGCCCCGAGGACCTCGAGGACGGCGAGCTCGCCGGCACCGACGGGCCTTGCCTCCGCGGCGTCGTCGAGCTGCGGGAGGCGCTCGGCGCGGAGATCCTCGTCCACTTCGCGGTGGCGGGCCGCCGCGCGATGACCGAGGACGTCCGGGAGCTCCAGGAGGACGTCGGCGACGACCGGGCGCTCAGGCAGGACGCCGGCGGAGCCGAGAAGGCGACCCTCGTCGGGCGGTTCAGCCCGCGTTCGCGCGTGCGGGCCGGGGACAGGATCCAGGTCGCGGTGGACGAACGCGCGCTCCACTTCTTCGACCCGCAGACAGGGCTCGGGATCTACGACAGCAACGGGAAAGGAGCGGAATGACTCGGAAGCGGCTCTCGCTCGCCGCGCTCGCCGCCGCGGCAGTCGCGGCGCTCGGCGTCGCGGCCGGGCTGGCAGGCGCTCACACGAAGGCGAGGTCGGGGACGTCGGCTGTCTCCGGCTCGATCACGTTCGACGGGATCTGGACGGCCAACGAGGCGAAGGCCTTCGGCGACGTCATCAAGGCGTTCAACAAGACCTACCCGAACGTGCACGTCAACTACAAGCCGGTCGGCAACAACATCCCGACCGTGCTCGCGACCGCGATCGCCGGCGGCCATCCGCCGGACATGGCCGACATCGCGCAGCCCGGGCTCGTGAAGCAGTTCGCGGAGCAGGGAAAGCTCAAGCCGATCACGTACGCGAAGTCGACGATCGCGGCCAACTTCGCGCCCGCCTGGCAGCAGATCGGCACCGTGAACGGGAAGCTCTACGCGCTCGTCTTCAAAGCGGCCAACAAGTCGCTCGTCTGGTACAACGTCCCGGCCTTCAAGGCCGCGGGGGTCAACGCACCGAAGACGTGGGCCCAGCTCGTGTCGGATGCGAAGACGCTGAAGGCGTCGGGAACGCCCGCGTACTCGCTGTGCGGCGCGTCCGGGTGGACGCTCACCGACCTGTTCGAGAACATCTACCTGCGGACGTTCGGCGCCGCGAAGTACGAAGCGCTGAGCGAGCACAAGATCAAGTGGACCGACCCGTCCGTGGTCACGGCGCTGAAGACGATGGCGAAGGTGGTCGGGGACACGTCGAACATCTCCGGCGGCTCGAGCGGCGCCCTCCAGACCGACTTCCCGACCTGCGTCACGAACGCCTTCGCCACTCCGTCGAAGGGCGCGCTCGTGTTCGAGGCCGATTTCGTCGGCGGCGTCATCCTCTCATCGACGAAGGCGAAGGCGGGCTCCGGGTTCAACGTGTTCACGTTCCCGTCGATCACGCCGGGCGCGAACTCGACCGCGGTCGAGATCGCCGGCGACCTGATCGTCGCGTTCCGTGACAACCCGGCGATCGAGGCGTTCGTGAAGTTCCTCGCGACCGCTCCGGCGGCCGAGGCGTGGGCGAAGCTCGGCGGCTTCGGCACCGGCAGCAAGAACGTGCCGGCGAGCATCTATCCCGACGCGATCACCCGCGCGACCGAGGCACCGCTCGGCACCGCGAAGTCGGTCGTCTTCGACATGTCGGACGAGCAGCCGGCGGCGTTCGGCTCGACGACCGGCCAGGGCGAGTGGGGGATCTTCCAGAAGTTCCTCCAGTCGCCGTCGAACGCGACGGGCATCGCGAAGCAGCTCGAGTCGTCGGCCGCGGCCGCGTACAAGAAGGGCAAGTAGCGCTTGAGCGCAGGTGGGATCACGGCGGAGCCGCCCGTGGTGGCGGCTCCGCCCCCCGCCGCCGAGCCGGGGAAGCTCGGCCGGTACGCGACGGGCGTGCTCTTCCTCGCCCCGGCCGTCGCGGTGCTCGGAATCTGGCTGCTGTATCCGGTCGGCTACACGATCCTCCGGAGCTTCTTCGGCCAGACGGGCTACCTCGGCCACTGGGTCGGAGTCGACAACTACCGGCACCTGTTCACGACGTCGACCCTCGTCACCGCGATCAAGAACAACGCGATCTGGGTTGGCGTCGTCCCCGCGCTCGTGACGGCACTCGGTCTGATCTTCGCCGTCCTCACCGAGCGCGTGCGCTGGGCGGTCGCCTTCAAGACCGTCGTCTTCCTGCCGATGGCGATCTCCGCCTTCGCCACCGGCGTGACCTGGCGGATCATGTACCAGCAGGACCCGAGCCTTGGCGCGATCAACGCGCTCGGCCGGGCGGTCTCCGACTTCGTCTCGTCGCCGGGCGTGCTCCCGAGCGCACTCCCGTCGGCGGCGAACCTCGTCGCGACCTCCTCGGGCGGGATCCTGCTGAAGACGCCGCTCCACCCCGGGGGCGTGGCGCTGCTGGGCCTGACCGGCATCCCGCCGGACTCCGTGCCGAAGAGCGCGGTCCAGGCCGTGCGGCCGGCGCCGAAGCCGGGTGACGTCGTCGGCGTCGTCTGGCGCGACTTCAGGCCCGGCGGGGGCAAGCCGGGCGTCGTCGAGAAGGAGGAGCTCGGGATCCCGGGCGTCGTCGTCGAGCTCCGCTCGAGCACGGGCAAGGTCGTGCAGCGCACGTCGACGGCCCCGAACGGCACGTTCGACTTCTCGAACGTCGAGGCCGGCACGTACCAGGCGGCGGTGAGCGCGCAGACGTTCGCGAAGCCGTTCGGCGGCTACGCGTGGCTCGGGCCGAAGCTGATCACGCCGTCGCTCCTCGTGGCCTACATCTGGATCTGGGCCGGCTTCGCGATGGTGGTGATCGGCGCCGGCCTCTCGGCGATGCCGCGCGACGTCCTCGAGGCGGCGCGCACCGACGGCGCGACGGAGCTCCAGGTCTTCCGCCGGGTGACCGTGCCGCTGCTCGCGCCGGTCCTGAGCGTCGTCTTCATCACGATGATCATCAACGTCCTCAAGGTCTTCGACATCGTGCTCGCGCTCGCACCCGAGTCGACGCAGTCGAACGCGAGCGTGATCGCCCTCGCGATGTGGCGCACGGCCTTCGGCGGGATCAACGACTTCGGCACCGGTTCCGCGATCGCGGTCTTCCTCTTCCTGCTCGTGATCCCCGTGCTGCTCCTCAACATCCGGCGCTTCCGGAGGGAGGTCTGATGGCGACCGCCGCCGCGAGCGTGCCGATGCCGGCACGACGCGACCCGCTCGCCGCGCGGCTCGTGCGCGTCGCGGCGAAGGGCCCGGTCAACCTCGTCCTCGCCGTTCTCGGGCTGCTCTGGCTGGTGCCGACGATCGGGCTCTTCCTGACGTCGATCCTGCCGCAGTCCACGCTCGCCTCGAAGGGCTGGTGGCAGATCTTCTCGAAGCCGAGCCTCGCGACCTTCTCGAACTACGACGCGCTGATCCACAACCACGGCCTGCTCGACGCGCTGAAGACGACTGCGTACATCGCCGTCGGCAACACGGCGCTCGTGATCGTCATCGGCGCGCTGGCCGGCTACGCCTTCGCCTGGCTCGAGTTCCCGGGCCGGGACGCGCTCTTCGTCGTCGTGATCGGGCTGCTCGTCGTGCCGCTGCAGATGGCGCTGATCCCGATGTTCAAGCTCTACGACTACGCCCACCTCTTCGACACCGTCTTCGGGATCGTCCTCTTCCACGTCGCGTTCGGCCTCCCGTTCGCGATCTTCCTGCTCCGCAACTTCTTCGTCGGGATCCCGAAGGACATCCTCGAGTCGGCCCGGATCGACGGTGCGAGCGAAATCTGGATCTTCCTGCGCCTGATCCTCCCGCTCGGCCTCCCGGCGATCGCGTCGCTCGGGATCTTCCAGTTCCTCTGGACGTGGAACGACCTGATCGTGGCGCTGACCTTCGGCCAGAACACGCAGCCGATCACCGTCTGGATCTTCGGCCAGCTGCGCGAGTTCGGGTCGAGCATCGACGTGATCGCGCCGGCGTCGTTCATCTCGCTCGTCATCCCGCTCGCGGTCTTTTTCGCGTTCCAGCGCTACTTCGTCCAGGGGCTGCTCGCCGGCTCGGTGAAGTGAAGCCGGCGGCCGGGTCCGTCGCGATCGTGGGCGGCGGCCTCGCGGGGTTCGTCGCGTACCTGACGCTTCTCCGTGGAGGCGTCGCCGCGGAGGAGATCGCCGTCTTCTCGCCGGAGACGGATCCCGCGGGCGCGTGGCGGCGGCGCGCGGCCGCGATCGGGCAGACGCGGATGCGCTCGGAGAGCGACGGGCACTGCCTGCCGACGTCGTTCCCCGGGCTCGCGGTGCGCGAGGCGCGGAGGCGCCGGTCGCTCCGGCCGCTCGTCGCGAGCGTCCGCGACCGCTACCACCCGAGCGTCGCGGACTTCCTCGCTCACGTCGAGGAGCTGCGGTCGCGCAGCGCGTGGAGCGACCGTGTCGTGCTGACGCGAATCGCCGCGGTGAGCCCGGTCGCGGAGGGGTTCGAGCTCGACGGCCACGGCCCGTTCCGCCACGTCCTGCTCGCGGCCGGGCATCCCGGCCACGCCGTCCCGGACGAGCTGCGCGACGATCCACGGACGATCCACGCGTACGAGTCGCACAGATACGCGGAGAGCGTCTGCGTCGTCGGCGCGGGGATGGCCGCCGCGACCGAATGGCTGAACGCGCTCGCCGCCGGCTCGACGGTGATCTCGGTCCGCCGGCGCGAGCCCGTCCGCCGCCCGCTCAACCTGCCGCGTCCCTACCTCACGAAACGGGGGCTCGCGCCCTTCCAGCGGGCCGCGGCGGGCGTCCGCGCGGCGCTCCTCCGCGAGCTGCTGGCGCCGTCGTACCCGCCCGGCCGTGAATGGGACGCGCCGCTCGACGCCGCCGCCTCGACGGGCCGCTTCCGCGTCGAGCCGGCGGTGAACGGCGCCGACCAGATCGTCTGCGCGACCGGCTTCCTCCGCGGTTTCCGGCACGACCCGCTGCTCGCCCGCCTCGTCGACGAGCACGGCCTCGAGACGGCCGACCGCTGGCTCGTGCTCGCGCCCGACTCGACGGTGCCGGCCCTGACGGACGCCCGGCGCACGCTCGCCGTCGCGGGCGTCGCGGCCCAGTACGCCTTTCCCGCCGCCGACACCCTCGCCGGCGCCCGCTACGCGGCCCACGCCTTCCTTCACCGATGTCGTACACGCTGAGAGGCCGCCTCGAGACGCGGCTCGCGGCGCTCGTGCTGCCGCTCGCCGCGGCCGCGCTGCTCGCCCTGACGCTGCGGACGTGGTGGCCGGTCGAGCTCGCGGGCGTCATGGCAGGCGTCCTGCTCGCGCTCGACCTCGTCTACGACCGGGCGATCCCGTACCAGCCGGGCTGGGTGGCGCTCCCGCTCGGTTGCCTCGAGCTCGGGCTCGTCACGGCCGCCGTCACGGCGCTCGGGTTGCACGTGCCGCTGCTCGCCGCGCTCGGCCTCTTCGGCGCCGGGTGGCTCGCCGCGCAGCTGCTCGGCCATGCGCTCCTGCCGCTGTGGCGCCTCTCGTACGCCGAGGACGGCGGGGAGCTCGGGCGCGCCGGGCCGGTGCTCGGGCTCGGCGTGGCGGTGCTGTTCGCGGCGGCCGGCGGCGTCTGGCGCGCGAGCCTGCCGCCGACGGTCCACCTCGGCGCACGCGTCTATCCCGGCCCGCTCGTCGTCGACCGGCGCGAGCGGCTCGTCGGGACCACGGGCACGGTCGTCCTCGGCGGGATCGTCGTCCGCCACTCCGACGTGACGATCTCGCGAGTCCACGTGCGCGGTGGTCAGAACGGCATCGACGTCGAGGGCGTGGACGGTGTGGTGCTGAAGCACGTGACCGTCAGCGGGGCGACGCTCGACGGGATCCACGTGCGCCGGGCGGCGATCAGGATCGAGGACTGCTCGGTCGAGGTCTCCGCGCCGTACGCGCAGGGCATCGACATCTCCTTCAACGCCGACCGGGGCGAGAGCGTCGTCCGCGGCTGCACGGTCGTCGGCGGCCTCCAGGGCATCGTCACCCACTCGTCGAACGTGATGCTGAGCCACAACTGGGTCGAGCGGACGCGCCTGCAGGCGATCGACGTCGACGAGATGTCGACGGGGACGGTGATGGACAACACCGTGCGCGACGCCAACGGCGTCGGCATCAACTGCGGCGACCGCTCGATGTGCATGATCGAAGGCAATCGGGTGTCCGGAACCCGTCCGGACTCGGCCGGCGGGAATCGCATGCGCGCCGGCTACGGACTGCTCGTCGAGTTCTGGGCGGAGGCCGAGGTCGGGGAGAACGACCTCGCCGACAACCCGGCGCGGGTCGGCAGCTTCCTCGGCTCGGACGTCCGGTACGTGCGGGACTGATGGGCTGGCGTTTCGGTCTCGTCGCCTGCTCCGTCGCGTGGGCGCTTGTCTGTAGCTTCGCCCTCGGCGGCGGCACCGTCGTTCTGGCCTTCTTCGGCGTCTGGGGCGCGGTCTGGCTCGCCTTCTCCCTCTTCTGGCGCTGGGCCGACGGGGCCCGCCGCGACCTCCTGCGGCGGGAGCGCTAGCCCGATTTCCGCGCGATCAGCTGTGTGCGGACGCTCCAGACGCGCTGGCAGACCGTGAGCCAGGCGGTCGCCGTGAGCACGTAGATCGCGTACGGCAGCACGCCCCAGGGCGCGAGCACGAGGCCGGCGGTGATGACGACGACACGCTCCGCGCGGCTGCCGATGCCGACGTCGCCTCGCAGCCCGAGCGCCTCCGCTCGCGCGCGTGTGTAGCTCACGAGGAACGAGCCCACGACCGCCGCGAAGACGAGCGCGAGCGCGGCCTCGTGCCCGTGGCGATGGAAGACGAGCGCGATCGCCCCGAGCATGAATCCCTCGCTGACGCGGTCGGTCGTGGAGTCGATGAAGGCGCCGAACGGCGTCGTCTTCCCGCCGGCACGCGCGAGCGCGCCGTCGAGGATGTCGAGGATCGACCCGAGGACGAACAGCGCCGCGCCCAACCAGTAGAAGAGGAGCTTGTCCCGGTACTCGAAGTACACGAGCACGCTGGAGAAGATGCAAAGGCCGACGCCCGTCGCCGTCAGCGCGTTCGGCGTGATCTTCGTCCGCGTCAGCCCCAGGATCGACCGCGAGGCGAGCGACCGCGCGCCGGTCGTGTACGAGGCCTTCACGCGCTCGATCACGAGCGCCACCTTAGACGGCTATCCGGTCGAGGAGGGCCGAAGCAGGCGGAGAAGGAGCCGCCGGTGCACGACCCCCGCGGCCAGCAGCGCCACCGCGATGCCGGCGAGACAGTCGAGCCAGAAGTGGTTGCCGGTCGCCATCACCGCGAACCAGACCCAGCCGGGCCAGAGCAGCCATAGCGCCTTCGCCCACCAGTGCCGGCTGGAGACCGCGAGCGTGATCCCGACGATCAGCGCGTCCGCCGAGTGCAGGCTCGGCATGGCGGCGTACGGGTTCGACGCGAGCTCGATCAGGCCGCTGCCGTGGTTCAGGCCGCCGAACGTGGCGAGCGTGTCGAAGAAGCCGAACGTCGGGAACATGCGGGGCGGCATCGTCGGCACGAGGAAGTAGCCGATCAGCCCGATCCCGTTCGCCAGCAGGATCCAGTTGCGGAAGCGTACGAACTGCTCGTGCCGGCGCACGTAGACCCAGAGGAGCGCGAGCCCGACGACGGTGAACTCCGAGTTCCAGTATGTCCACGAGACGAGCACCGTCAGCAGGTGGGAGCTCGACGCGAAGTTCTGGAGCGCGACCTCGAAGAGGTCGCCGACGCGCTCCTCGAGACCGATCACGGCGAGGCCGTTCTCGAACGCGCGCGTGGGGTTCCGGTCGGCGATCCCGCGGACGACCTGGTAGAGGAGCAGGAAGCCGAACCAGATCGCGAGCTGGACGCCGAAGTGCCTCCACCCGCGAGGGAGGTAGCGCCTGCCGATTGTCTGAACTGCGGCCGTCATCGTCCAGGAAGGCGGGTACTCACAGCGGATTCTAACGTCTGGGCCGGGCGCCTCGATTCCCGTTTGCGCCCTACGTCAGCCGCCGATATAGGACATCTCCACCTTGGGCAGCGCGGCGGTTCGCTCGGTGCGGAGCTCGGAGTAGCGGTCGGCACGGGCGCCCCAGATTCGCGCGATCCGCGCATCCAGTTCGGCGTCCGTCGCCCCGCCGCGGACGAGCCCGCGCAGGTCGTGGCCGCGGACGGCGAACAGGCAGGTGTAGAGCGTTCCGTCGGCGGACAGCCGCGCCCGGGTGCACGCGCCGCAGAACGGCTGCGTGACCGACGAGATGACGCCGATCTCGCCGCCGCCGTCGCGGTAGCGCCAGCGGGTCGCCACCTCGCCCGGGTAGTTCGGCGGGACCGCCTCGAGCGGCAACTCGGCGTCGATCGCGGCGACGAGCTCCGCGGCGGGCACGACCTCGTCTAGGCGCCAGCCGTTCGAGTGACCGACGTCCATGTACTCGATGAACCGGAGGATGTGCCCCGTGCCGTGGAAGCGGCGCGCCATCGGCACGACGCTCTCCTCGTTCAGGCCGCGCCGGACGACCATGTTCACCTTGATCGGCGCGAGCCCGGCCGCGGCGGCCGCGTCGATCCCCTCGAGGACGCGAGCCACCGGGAAGTCGACGTCGTTCATCGCCCGGAAGACGCCGTCGTCGAGCGAGTCGAGGCTGACGGTGATCCGCGTCAGGCCGGCGTCCCCGAGGGCTCGCGCCTTCCCGGCGAGGAGCGCGCCGTTCGTCGTCATCGTCACGTCGGCTCCGGGGATGTCCGCGAGCATCGCGACGAGCTCCTCGACGCCTCGGCGCACGAGCGGCTCGCCGCCCGTCAGCCGGAGCTTCGTCACGCCGGCGCGGACGAACCCGCGCGCGAGGCGCTCGATCTCCTCGAAGGTGAGCAGCTGGTCGCGCCCGAGGAACTCGTAGTCGCGGCCGAAGACCTCCTTCGGCATGCAGTAGACGCAACGGAAGTTGCAGCGGTCCGTGATCGAGATGCGCAGGTCGCGCACCGGTCTGCCGAGCGTGTCGCGAGGGCCCACGGGTTCAGGGTATCGGGACGCGCGCGCCCCGGGCCTGTGCGGGCGGCGCGCCCGCCGAGCCGCGTAACGTCCCGCGACGTGCTCGCGCTCCTGGCCCTCGTCGCCGTCACCGCGATCTGGGGCGTCACCTTCGTGCAGGTCAAGGACGCGCTCGAGCTCTACCCGCTCTTCGCGTTCCTCGCAGTGCGCTTCGCGATCGCGACCGCCGTGCTCGCGCCGTTCGCCGTCCCGCGCGTGCGCGCGCTCGGGCGGCAGGGGATCGGCGCCGGGCTCTGGCTCGGCGCGCTCCTCGCCGGCGGCTACGGCCTGCAGACGGCCGGGCTGCAGCACACGACCGTGTCGAGCACCGGGTTCATCACCGGGCTGTACGTCGTCATGACGCCGCTGCTCGCGCTGGCGCTCTTCGGCGACCGGATCGGACGCTTCGCGTGGGCGGGCGTCGTCCTCGCCGTGGTCGGGCTCGCGATGCTCTCGGGCGTCCATCGCGGCCAGCTCCTCGGCGACGGGCTCGTGCTCGCGAGCGCGCTCGTCCAGGCGGGTCAGATCGTCGGCGTCTCGCGCTTCGCGCCGCGATTCGACCCGCTCGCGCTGACGTTCCTCGAGCTCGCCGTCTGCTTCGCCGGCTTCGCCGCGATCGCGGCGGCCGCGGGTCAGACGGGCGTGCCGCGCGGCTGGACGGTCTGGGGCGCGCTCCTCGTGACGGCGATCTTCGCGAGCGCGCTCGCCTACCTCGTCCAGGGCTGGGTGCAGCAGCGGACGAGCGCGACCCGTGCCGCCCTCGTGTTCACGCTCGAGTCGCCGTTCGCCGGGCTCTTCGGCTACCTGCTCGAGGGCGACCGGCTGGGAGCCGTGGCGTGGGCCGGCTGCGGGGTCATCCTCGCCGGGATCGTGCTCGCCGAGCCCGAGGCCGGCGCCGACCTCGCGCGGCTCGCGCGGCGGAGGCGTTGACGGCGGTCTTGTAGGCGGGGCGCCGCGGCGGGATACTCGACGGGTGCGGCAGGGGGAGGGAGGCGGCCGGCGCATCGTCGGCCGGGACGTCGAGCTCGCCCTGATCCGCGACTTCGTCGCCGCGATCCGCGAGGGGCCGCGCGTCCTGCTCCTCGAAGGTCTCGCCGGCATCGGCAAGACGACGCTCTGGCACGAAGGGCTGCGCGCGGCGGAGGCCGCGTCGTGCCGCGTCCTCTCCTGCCGGCCGGCCGAGCTCGAGTCGGGCCACGCGTTCGGCGCGCTGATCGACCTGCTGGCGCCCGTCGCAGGCGACGCCGTCGCGCAGCTGCCGGCGCCGCAGCGTCGTGCGCTCGAGGTCGCCCTCCTCCGCGCCGACCCCGGCGCGGTGCCTCCGGAGCCGCGCGACGTCGCCGTCGCGACGCTCGGGGCGCTGCGGAGGGTGGCCGCGTCGGGCCCGGTGCTGCTCGCCGTCGACGATCTCCAGTGGCTGGACGTCGCCTCGGCGAGGGTGCTGTCGTACGCCGTCCGCCGGCTGGACCGCGACCCGGTCGGTCTCCTCGCCACGGCGCGCCCCGACACGGCCGTCCCGATGGAGGTGGAGCGGCTGAGGCCCGAGGAGGAGCTGTCGCAGGTGACCGTCTCCGGGCTGACGCTCGGCGCGCTGCACCAGCTGATCCGCGATCGCCTCGGCGTCTCGCTCGGGCGGCCGGACCTCGTGCGGCTGATGCAGGCGACCGGCGGCAACCCGTTCTTCGCCCTCGAGACGGTGCGGTCGGTCGAGCGCCGCCAGAGCTCGGTCGAGTTCGATCGCAGCCAGCCGCTCCCCGTCCCGCCGAGCCTGCACCAGCTGGTCGCCGGGCGGCTCCGCGACCTGCCGGACGCGGCTCGCGAGGCCGTGCTCCTCGCCTTCGCGCTCTCGCACGCGACTCCTGAGCTGGTCGAGGCGGGGCTCCGCCTGGCCGGCCGCTCGCCCGAGGGCCTCGAGCGTGCGCTGGCCGCCGAGGCGCTCGAGCTGCGGCGCGGAGCCGTCGAGCTGACGCACCCCGTGATCGGCTCTGCGCTCTACGGCGCGCTGCCGCCGGTCGCCCGCCGGCAGCTCCATCGCAGGATCGCGCGGCTCGCGGTGCAGCCAGAGGAGCGGGCCCGACACCTCGCGCTCGCGGCCGCGGAACCCGACGCGGCGACCGCGGCCCAGCTCGAGGAGGCCGCAGGGCTCGCCCGGCGCCGCGGTGCGGCAGACGCGGCGGCCGAGCTCCTCGAGCTGGCCGTCCGGCTCACGCCGGATCGGGAGCTCGCGCTGCGGAGGACGCTCGCGCTGGCGCTCGACGAGCACGTCTCCGGAGAGCCCGAGCGGGCCCGCGAGCGGTGCCGTTCGGTCGCCGAGGTCGCGCCGCCCGGGCCGCTGCGAGCCGCGGCCCGCTGGCAGATGGTGCAGCTCCGCGCGGTGGAGACCGTCGAGGAGATGGACGCGTTGCTGGAGCAGGCGCTCGCGGAGGCGGAGGACGACGTGGACCTCCACGCGAAGATCCACACGACGTGGACCCGGCTCGCGTGGTGGACGGCGCGTCCCCGGGTCGCGGAGCCTCATGCCAGCGCGGCGCTCGAGCTGGCGGAGCACTCGGACGACGGAATGACGCTCGCCACGGCGCTCTGCTACGCGGCGGTCGTGGACTTCTGCCGCGGGCGCGGCGTCAGGTCCTCGCTGCTCGACCGGGCGATCGAGCTCGAGCGCGGCTTCCAGAGCTCCGTTCCCGTCGACGCGATGCCGTCGTTCTACCGGGCGCTGCTCAAGACCTCCGAGCGGGACGATCTGGATCTCGCCCGGACGTACATCGGGCAGGTGCGCGAGGCGGCGGTCCGCCGCGGCGACGAGGAGGGTCTCGCGGTGGTTGCCTTCCAGGAGGCGGAGCTCGAGTGCTGGGCGGGGCGCTGGCAGGAGGCCGCGCGGCTCGCGGACGAGGGGCTCGAGCTGGCGAGTCGGGTGGAGGCAGCGCACCTGTACGGGCTCGAGGTCGTCACGCTCGCGCAGCTCGACGCCTACCGCGGCGACCTCGAGACGGCGCGGAAGCGCGCGCTCGAGGTGCTCGCGGCCGAGGAGCGGACGGGGTACGTCATCACGACCGCGCGCTGCCGGATGGTCCTCGGCTTCGTGGAGCTCACGCTCGGTCGCCACGAACGCGTGCTCGAGTGGCTCGAGCCGCTCCGGCGCGCCTACCGGCTGGGCGGGTTCGCCGACCCGAGCGCCCTTCGGTTCGTCGGCGATCTCGTCGAATCGCAGGTCGCGCTCGGGCGGACGCAGGAGGCTCGCCGGGCCTTTCGCTCCTACGCCGCCGTTGCGAGGCGGCTCGGCCGCCGGCACGGCCTCGCGGTCGCCGCTCGCTGCCGGGCGCTCGTCCTCGCCGCCGAGGGAAACCTGCAGGCCGCCGTCGCGCCGGCCGAGGAGTCGGTCGAGCTGTCCCGCTCGCTCGGCCAGCCGTTCGAGCTCGGGCGTGGCCTCTTCGTTCTGGGGACGATCGAGCGGAGGCGCCGGCGCAAGACGTCGGCTGCCCGGGCGCTGGGCGAGGCGGGCGACGTCTTCGAGCGCCTGGGCTCGCCGCACTGGGCCGAGCGGACGCGAAGGGAACTCGCACGAGTCGGCCTGCGCCAGCGGGCGCCGACCACGCTGACGGCGACCGAGCGGCGGGTCGCGGAGCTGGCGGCGCGCGGGCATCGAAACGAGGAGATCGCCCGGCTCGCGTCGTTGAGCGTGAAGGCGGTCGAGGCGAACCTGACGCGGGTCTACCGGAAGCTGGGCGTTCGCTCGCGGCACCAGCTCGCCGACCGGCTCGCGGGCTGATCGAGGGTTTCCCCACTACAAACGCCGGACGGAGGGGCCTACGGTCGTCTTCGAGCGATGCCGGAATACCTCGCAGAGCGGTACGACCCTGGGACGTCACGGGAGCAGATCGAGGCGGACACGGCCCGGCTCTCGGCGGCCGCGGGTGAGCTGCGCGCGGAGGGGCACATGGTCGAGTTCCTCGGCCTGGTGTTCGTGCCGGTCGACGAGTCGAGCCTTTCGCGGTTCGCGAGCAGCTCGGCGGAGCTCGTCGACCTCCTGCACCGGCGGGCGTCGGTGCCGTTCGCGCGGATCGTCGAGGCGGTCTCGCTACCGGAACAGGACAGAAGGGAGAGGAAGCGATGACGAGGAGCTGGAAACGCGCGACGGTACTCGGGGTCGCCGTCGGGCTGCTGGCGTTGCTGGCCGTGGCGCCGGGGCGCTGGAGCCTTGCCGGAACGGCGCGGGCGGCGACGTGCGACACGTCCTGGCAAGCCGTCGGCGGCGACGCGAACGGCAGCTGGGACGACGGCACGCACTGGACGGGCGGGATCCCGACCGTCTCGAGCAACGCGTGCATCAAGCTGAGCGGCAGCTACACGGTGCGGATCACCGGCATCGCCGCGGTCGCGAACTCGCTGACGATCGGCGCGGGAAGCGGTCACCAGGCGCTCACGCTCGGCGCGACCTGCGGCGGCCCCGCGACCCTCTCGGCGCCCACGATCACGGTGGGCGCGAGTGCGGAGATCGTGCTCGGCCGGGTCGGGTGCGCGAACTACGGCAGCTACGTGACGGGCACCATCTCGAACGCCGGGACGATCGCGGCGCAGGACAACCCGGTCGGCGACTTCCTGCGCGGCGACGTGACGAACACCGGCACGATCGAGGCCTTGGAGTCGCTGAGCTTCGACCAGGGCGGCTCGCTCGTCAACCGGGGCACGGTCACGGTCGACGACGTGAAGGCGCTTGCCCTCACGGCGGCGTCGTTCACGAACGACGTGGGCGGCTCGATCACGACGGCCGGCTCGGGAGTCGTCTCGCTGAGCGGCGGCTCGTTCACGTCGGGCGACGGGACGATGTCGGGCTCGCGACCTGTGGTGCTCTCGGGCACGAACCTGACCTACGACGGCACAGGCGCAGGCTCGAGCAAGATCTTCTTCGAGGGCTCTGGCGCGCTGAGCGGGAACCTGACGGCGACCGACAGCCTGACGATCGAGGCCGTCTGCAACCTCGACGGGATCGCGACGGCGGCGGGCGGGTTCACGAACGGCGGCACGATCACCCTCGTCCGGCACGCCTGCGCGACCTCGACCAGCAGGCTGGTGGTCCCGAGCGGGACGCTCGCGAACCAGGGGACGATCGCGGCGGAGGACAACCCGGTCGGCGACTACCTGCGCGGCAACGTAACCAACACGGGCACGATCATCGCCGACGAGACGCTCAACTACGACCAGGCCGGCTCGAGCCTGCTCAACCAGGGCTCGGTGACGGTCGCCGACACGAAGGCGCTGGCGCTGTCGAACGGCACGTCCTTCACCAACCCGACCGGCGGCTCGATCTCGACGGCCGGCTCGGGCGTCGTCTCGCTGAGCGGCGGCTCGTTCACGTCGGGTGACGGGACGATGTCGGGGTCGCGGCCGGTGGTGCTGTCGGGGACGAACCTGACCTACAACGGCACGGGAGCGGGCTCGAGCTCGATCTTCTTCGAGGGCTCGGGTTTACTAAGCGGGAACCTGAAGTCGACGGACGGCCTGACGGTCGAGGCCGTCTGCAACCTCGACGGGATCGCGACGGCGGCGAGCGGGTTCACGAACGCGGGGACGATCACGCTCGCGTCGTACGCGTGCCTGAACGCGAACAACGTGCTCGTCGTCGCGAGCGGGACGCTCCTGAACCAGGGAACGATCGCTGCGGAGCCGAGCACCGGCGACTACCTGCGCGGGAACGTCACGAACACCGGGACGATCGCGGCCGACGTCACGCTCAACTTCGACCAGGCGGGCAGGAAGCTCCTCAACCGAGGCTCGGTCACGGTTGCGAACGGCGCGGCGCTCGCCCTGTCGAACGCGTCCTTCACCAACGATGTCGGCGGCTCGATCACGGCGACGGGGACGGGGCAGGTCTCGTTGAGCGGCGGCTCGTTCACGTCGGGGAACGGGACGATGTCCGGGTCGCGGCCCGTGGTGCTGTCGGGCTCGAGCGTGAAGTTCGACGGGACCGGGGCGGGCTCGAGCTCGATCTTCTTCGAGGGCGCGGGCGCGCTCAGCGGGAACCTGAAGGCGACCGACAGCCTCACGATCGAGGCCGTCTGCAGCCTGGACGCGGTCGCGACGGCCGCGGGCGGCTTCACGAACGCCGGCACGATCACGCTCGGCTGGCATTCGTGCCTCAACTCGGGCAGCCGGCTCGTGATCTCGAGCGGGACGCTCGCGAACCGGGGGACGATCGTGACGCAGTCGACCGCGGGAGGCGAGTACCTGCGGGGCAACGTCACGAACACGGGCACGATCGCCGCCGACGACACGCTCACCTTCGACCAGGCCGGGAAGACGCTGCTCAACCGGGGCTCGGTCACGGTTGCGAACGGCGAGGCCCTCGACGTCTCGGGCGCGTCGTTCACGAACGACACGGGCGGCTCCGTCGCCGCGACCGGGACCGGGGTGGTCCACGTCGGCTCGGGCTCGACGCTGACGGAGGGCGCGGGCACGACGTCGGGCGCGCGGCCGGTGGTCGTCGACGACGGCTCGCTGAGCTATACGGGGAAGGGGAAGAGCGCGATCGCGCTGCGCGGCTCGACGGCGCTCGCCGGCAACATCGCCGCGGGGCAGACGCTGACGCTCGAGAACGGATGCGGGCACAGCGCCGTGGCGACCGCGGCCGGCAGCTTCACGAACGCCGGCACGATCGTGCTGACGAGCATCGGCTGTGTGGGCGACAGCGACGTGATCGCGCTCGCGGGCGGGGCGGGCACGCTGACGAACACGGGGACGCTGCAGGTCGGGCCGTCCGGGACACGGCAGATCCAGGGGAACCTGGTGAACTCGAAGAAGCTCTCGATCGCGGACGGGATCACGCTGTCGGTGACGGGGGCCTATACGCAGTCGGGCTCGGGCTCGAGCTTCATCACCGGAAGCCCGACCGGCACGAGCTTCGGTCTGCTCGGCGTCGGCGGGACGGCGAGCCTCGAGGGTGGGCTGACCGTCGAGCACGATCCGTCGTTCGACCCGTCGCTTGGCAGCTCGTTCCCGATCGTCGGCGCGGGAGCGGTGGCCGGGACGTTCGCGAAGGTCACGGGTGCGATCCTCCATGGGAAGACAGCGATCTACTTCGCGCCGAGCTACGGGGCGACGTCGGTGAGCCTCGTCGTGCGGCAGGCCACGCTGTCGGCGCCGGCCAGCGCGGCCCGCGGGAGCTCGATCTCGGTCACCGGGGCCGGCTGGGTCGCCGGCGACAAGGTCACGATCACGTTCAAGGACAAGGCCGGCGCGACGACGACCTATCCGCTCGTCACCGCGGACGGGTCGGGCGGATTCTCGCCGGGCGTGACGATCCCGGCCGGCGCCGCGGTCGGCAAGGGCACGATCAAGGCGGTCAGCGGGATCACAGGCGTGACGCTGACGAGGTCGATCAGCATCACGTGAGCTCCTCGCGCGGGGGCCGCGGCCAGCCGGGTCGCGGCCCCCGCCCGTCAGATCAGCCAGACGCCGTTCTCCTGGACGACCTCGCCGTCGCACTCGACGCGACCGCCGCTCCGCAGGTCCTTGACGATGTCCCAGTGGAGCGCGCTGACGTTGAGCCCGCCGGCGAACGGGTAGCCGGCGCCGATCGCGAAGTGCACCGTGCCGGCCATCTTCTCGTCGAAGAGCGTGTTGTTCAGGTGGCGGGTGATCCCCTCGTTGCAGCCGATCCCGAGCTCGCCGAGCGAGCGCGAGCCCTCATCCGTATCCAGGGCCTCGACGAGCGCCTGCTCGCCCCGCCGCGCCGACGCCTCGACCACGCGCCCGTCGCGGAAGACGAGCCGGATGCCCTCGACCACGGTGCCGCCCTGCTCCGTCGGGAACTCCGAGAACGAGACCTCGCCCTCGGCCGAGTCCTCGACGGGGCAGAAGAAGAACTCGCCGCCGGGGAGGTTCAGCCGCCCCTCGTCGACGATCGCCTCGCGGCCCGCGGCGCTCATCGTCACGTCGGTGCCGGGCCCGACGACGCGCACCGTCTCGGCGCGCGTGAACCGCTCGGCGTAGCGGGTCATCCGGCGCGTCTCCTCGTCCCAGTCGCGCAGCACGGCGCCGTAGAGGAAGTCCTCGAACTCGGACGTCGCCATCCCCGCCTCCTGCGCGAGCGCGGGGCACGGGAAGTGGCAGCCGACCCAGGGGATCTCCATCGACACCGTCCGCTGGTAGAACGGCCAGCGTGCGGAGCGCGCGAGCGCCTGCTTCTCGACCGGCAGCTCCGACTCGTTCCGCGTGTTCTCCGGCGCGTCGAGCGTGATCCGCGCGTCCATGTGGTCGACCGCGTAGCGATCGATTCCCGGCAGCTCGCCGACGAGCTCGTCCGGCGCGCTCGCCGCCCAGACCGGGTCGACGGGCCACATCGTCGAGCCGATCATCAGGACCGGATAGGCGCCGCGCCGCGCGATCAGGCGGACGAGCTCCTCGAGCAGCGGCCGCGCCGGCGGGTTGCTCCGGATCAGCACCTGCCAGCCCGGCTGGACGTCGAGCGAGCGGTCCACGATCAGCCGCGCGTACTCCGCGATACGGGGGTCGCCGCTCAGAACCGCCACTCCCCGTTCTCCTGGACGAGCTCGCCGTCGCACTCGATCCGGCCGTCGGCGCGCAGGTCCTTGACCATGTCCCAGTGGAGCGCGCTCACGTTCGTGCCGCCGATGAAGGGGAACCCGTTGCCGACCGCGAGGTGCACGGTCCCGTAGATCTTCTCGTCGAAGAGCGTGTTCTTCGTGTGGCGCTGGATGCCGCGGTTGCAGCCGATCCCGAACTCGCCGAGCACGGCCGCGCCCTCGTCGATCGCGAGGGCCGCGTGCAGGAACGCCTCGTCCGACCCGGCCGAGCTCTCGACGACGCGCCCGCCGCGGAAGACGAGCCGTACGCTCGTCACCTCGTGGCCGTCGTAGCACGCGGGGTACTCGGAGAACGTCACGACGCCCTCGGCCGAGTCCTCGACGGGGCTGTAGAAGACCTCGCCGCTCGGCATGTTCGCGTCGGCGGCCGAGATCTTCCCCTGCCGGCCGCGCAGGCTGAACGTCAGGTCGGTGCCGTCGCCGACGATCCGGACGCGGTCGGCCCGGTCGAAGCGCTCGGCGATCCGTCCCATCTCTCGCTCGGCCTCGTCCCAGTCGACGAGGACCGCGCCGAAGAGGAACTCCGTGAAGTCGGCGAGCGTCATCCCGGCGTCCTGCGCGAGCGCGGGCGTCGGGTACTGGCAGCCGACCCACGGTTTGCTGTCGCTCGCGAACGCCTCGAAGAGCGGCCGGCGCGCCTTGCGGACGAGCGCCATCCGCTCCGGCGACACGTTCGAGCCGTCGCGCGTGTTCTCCGGCGCCTCGACGTGGATCAGGCAGTCGGTCTGCTCGTAGGCGTACCGCTGGATCGGCGCGACCGTCGAGAGCAGCTCCTGCGGAGCCTCCAGCGCCCACAGCGACTCGAGACCCGGGAGGAGGAGGCGCGGCAGGGCGTAGGCGCCGCGGCGGCCGATGCAGCGGCAGACCTCCTCGAAGAGCGGCCGGCCGAGCGGAGACGAGAAGACGAGCACCTGCCAGCCCGGCTGGACGTCGACGCAGCGCTCGACGAGCAGGCGTGCGTACGCCTCGATCCGGGAAGCCTCCTCGCCGCCCACGAGCCGAGCCTAACCGGCTAAACTTGACACGACAAGGCTTAGATTTTATCCTGCTTGTACTCGCAACAAACGGAGGATTTCGCAGATGGCAAAGGTAATCGGTATCGACCTCGGCACGACCAACTCGTGCATGGCGGTCATCGAGGGCGGGGAGCCCACGGTCATCCCGAACGCGGAGGGCGGTCGCACGACGCCGTCCGTCGTCGCGTTCACGAAGGACGGCCAGCGGCTCGTCGGCGCCCCGGCGAAGCGTCAGCAGGTGACGAACCCGCAGAACACGATCTTCTCGATCAAGCGCTTCATGGGCCGCAAGTACGAGGAGGTCTCCGAGGAGATGAAGATCGTCCCGTACGAGGTCCTGCAGGGCCCGAACGGCGACGTGCGCGTGAAGGCGGAGTCGAAGGAGTACGCGCCGCCGGAGATCAGCGCGATGATCCTGCAGAAGCTGAGGACGGACGCCGAGGCGTACCTGGGCGAGTCGGTCACGGACGCGGTGATCACCGTCCCCGCCTACTTCAACAACGCGCAGCGCGAGGCGACGAAGGACGCCGGCAAGATCGCCGGGCTCAACGTCCTGCGCATCATCAACGAGCCGACCGCGGCGTCGCTCGCGTACGGCCTCGACAAGGAGGCCGACCAGACGATCCTCGTCTTCGACCTCGGCGGCGGCACGTTCGACGTGTCGGTGCTCGAGATCGGCGACGGCGTCTTCGAGGTGAAGGCGACCTCGGGCGACAACCACCTCGGCGGCGACAACTTCGACAAGGCGATCGTCGACTGGATGGTGGCCGAGTTCAAGAAGGACCAGGGCATCGACCTGGCCGCCGACCGGATGGCGCTGCAGCGGCTCTACGAGGCCGGCGAGAAGGCGAAGATCGAGCTGAGCTCGACGATGACGACGCAGATCAACCTGCCGTTCATCACGGCGACGCAGGAGGGGCCGAAGCATCTCGACCTCCAGCTCACGCGGGCGAAGCTGAACGAGCTCTCCCACGACCTGCTCGAGCGCACCGTCGGGCCGACGAAGCGCGTCCTCTCCGACGCCGGCGTCGAGCCGTCGAGGATCGACCACGTCGTCCTCGTCGGCGGCATGACCCGCATGCCGGCCGTCCAGGAGAAGGTCAAGGAGCTGATCGGCAAGGACCCGCACAAGGGCGTGAACCCGGACGAGGTCGTCGCCGTCGGCGCCGCGATCCAGGCTGGAGTGCTCCGCGGCGAGGTCAAGGACGTGCTCCTGCTCGACGTGACCCCGCTCTCGCTCGGGATCGAGACGAAGGGCGGCGTCTTCACGAAGCTGATCGAGCGGAACACGACCATCCCGACCCGCAAGTCGGAGATCTTCACGACCGCCGAGGACAACCAGCCCTCCGTCGAGGTCCACGTCCTCCAGGGCGAGTCCGAGATGGCGCTCTACAACAAGACGCTCGGCAAGTTCCAGCTGGTCGGCATCCCGCCGGCGCCCCGCGGAATCCCGCAGGTCGAGGTCACCTTCGACATCGACGCGAACGGGATCATCGCCGTCTCGGCGAAGGACCTGGGCACCGGCAACGAGCAGCAGATCAAGATCGAGGGCGGCTCGGGCCTGAAGTCCGAGGACGTCGAGCGGATGATCAAGGAGGCCGAGGCGCACGCCGACGAGGCGCACAAGCTGCGCGAGCTCGCCGACGCGAAGAACCACGCGGAGGCGCTCGCCTACCAGACCGAGAAGAGCCTCAAGGACCACCGCGAGACCGTCGGGGAGGCCGAGGCCTCGACGATCGACGGCCGCATCATGGAGCTCCGCCAGGCGCTCGAAGGCTCCGATCTCGCCGACATCAAGGCGAAGACGGACGCGCTGATGGAGGCGTCGCACAAGCTCGCCGAGGCCGTCTACGCCCAGGCGAGCGCGCAGGCGCAGGCCTCGCAGCCGGCCGGCGACGGGGCCGCGGCGTCGGACGACGAGGTCGTCGAGGAGGCCGACTACGAGGTGGTCGACGAGGAGGCCGCGAAGTCGTGACCCACTCGCGGGAGAACAGGGACGACCCGACGAAGCGGCCCGTCCGCGCGGGCGGACCGGTGGAGGGGGTCGGGGGGAGCCGGGAGGTTCCCTCCGCGGAAGCCAGCGGCCCGAACCTCGAGCAGCGGCTCCAGGAGCTCGAACGCGAGCGCGACGAGTACCTGAACGACCTCAAGCGCGTCGCGGCCGACTTCGAGAACTACCGCAAGCGGGCTGCGCGCGACCAGGAGTCGCGCGCAGCCCAGGCCGCGGCCTCGCTCGTGAAGGAGCTCATCCCGATCATGGACGACCTCGAGCGGGCGCTCGAGGCGGCGTCCTCGCACGAGGAGGCGAAGCTCGAGGAGGGCGTGCAGCTGATCCACCGGTCGCTCGTCCAGCTCCTGCAGCGGCAGGGTCTCGAGGAGATCGCGACGGAGGGCCGCTTCGACCCGCACGTGCACGAGGCGCTGCTCTCGCAGCCGTCCGATCGGGAAGAGGGGACGGTTCTCGACGTGCTCCAGAAGGGCTACAGGCTCGGCGACCGCGTGCTGCGGCCGGCCCGCGTCGTGGTCGCCGGCGCGAGGGCTGAGGAAGGAGCGCCGGGTGGCGACGCGGACGGGTAAGAACCTTTACGAGGTCCTCGGCGTCGCGAAGAACGCGTCCGCCGACGAGATCAAGAAGGCGTACCGCCAGCTCGCGCGAAAGTACCACCCGGACAAGAATCCGGGCGACGCGGCGGCGGAGGAGCGTTTCAAGGAGGTCCAGGGCGCGTACGACGTGCTCTCCGACCCGGAGAAGCGCAAGCAGTACGACGCCTTCGGCTCGACGGACGGCCGCGGGCCGGGGCCGGGCGGCTTCAACGTCGACTTCGGCGACGTCCAGTTCGGCGACCTCGGCGACCTGCTCGGCGGGCTCTTCGGACGCGGCGGCGGGCGGCGTGGCGGCGGCCGTTCGGAGCCGCGCGGGCGGCGCGGTGCGGATGTCGAGGTCGAGGTCAGCCTCTCCTTCGACGACGCGTTGAAGGGCGTCGAGACGACGATCCCGGTCTCGCTCGAGAGCGCGTGCCGCGAGTGCAACGGCTCCGGCGCGAAGCCGGGTACGGCGCCGAAGGTGTGCCCCGAGTGCCGCGGCCGCGGCGTCGTCGCCGAGAGCCAGGGCCTGTTCGCGCTCTCGCAGCCGTGCCCGCGCTGCCGCGGCAACGGCACAGTGATCGAGGATCCGTGCCCGCGCTGCAAGGGCTCGGGCCGCGAGCGGCGGACGCGCCGGTTCAAGGTGCAGATCCCGCCCGGCGTCAAGGAAGGCACGCGGATCAAGCTCCGCGGCAAGGGCGAGGCCGGCTTCGGCGGCGCCCCCGCGGGCGATCTCTTCGTGATCACCCGCGTCGAGCCGTCGAGGCTCTACCGCCGCCGCGGCGACGCCGACCTCGAGATCGACGTGCCGATCACGTACACCGAGGCGACGCTCGGCGCGACGGTCGAGGTGCCGACGCCGGACGGGCGCGTCTCGCTGAAGGTGCCCGCCGGCACGCAGGACGAGAAGCTCCTGCGGATCAAGGGCCGCGGCGCGACGCGCCTGAAGGGCTCCGGCCGCGGCGACCTGATCGCGCGGGTGAAGGTGACCGTCCCGACGAAGCTGTCGAAGGCCGAGCGCGAGGCGATCGAGAACCTCCAGAAGGTCTCTCGCGAGAACCCGCGAGACAGGGCGTTCTCGTGACCGCGCCCGTCCCGTCGCAGTCCTTCTCGGTCGGTCCCGTCGGAGACCCTCGTAAATGAACGCCTCGGGACAGTTCAGGGACGGTCACGACCGTCCCCGCTACATGATCTCGGTCGCGGCCGACCTCGTAGGGATGCACCCGCAGACGCTGCGGATCTACGAGCAGAAGGGCCTCGTCCGGCCCGGACGGACGCCCGGCGGGACGCGGCTCTACTCCGAGCGCGACCTCGAGCGGCTCCGGCTGATCCAGCGGCTCACGACGGAGCTCGGCCTCAACCTCGCCGGCGTCGAGCGCGTGATCGCGCTCGAGGACGAGGTGCAGAAGCTCCGCGCGCGGCTGGACCGGCTCGAGCGCGAGATGCGACAGGAGATCGAGTCCGTCCACAAGCAGTACCGCCGCGACCTCGTCCTCTACTCCGAGCACCAGCAGCAATCTCGACTACCCGAAAGAAGGACATGGACTTCAACAAGCTGACGATCAAGTCCCAGGAGGCGGTGGCCGCAGCGCAGGAGCTGGCGCGCCGCCGCGGCAACCCCGAGCTCTACCCCGAGCACCTGCTGCTCGCGCTCCTCGACCAGGAGCTCTTCGCCGACTGGCAGGGCCTGCGCGCCGACGCGGACCAGCGGCTGTCGAGCCGCCCGTCGGTTCAGGGCGCGCACGGTCAGCCGCAGGTCTCGACGGCGTTCAGCAGGATCCTCGACCGCGCCGACGAGGAGCGGGCGAAGCTGGAGGACGACTACGTCTCGACCGAGCACCTGTTCCTGGCGCTCGAGCCGGTCCCGCGCGAGGAGATCCTCGCGTGGATCCGCAAGGTGCGGGGCGGCCAGCGCGTCACCTCGCAGGATCCGGAGGCGAGCTACCAGGCGCTCGAGAAGTTCGGCCGCGACCTGACCGAGCTCGCCGAGCAGGGCAAGCTCGACCCGGTGATCGGCCGAGACGAGGAGATCCGCCGAGTGATCCAGGTGCTCTCGCGGCGCACGAAGAACAACCCGGTGCTGATCGGCGACCCCGGCGTCGGCAAGACCGCGATCGTCGAGGGCCTCGCCCAGCGCATCACCGCCGGCGACGTCCCCGAAGGGCTGAAGGGCAAGCGGGTCTGGGCGCTCGACATCGGCGCGCTGCTCGCCGGCTCGAAGTACCGCGGCGAGTTCGAGGAGCGCCTGAAGGGCGTCCTCAACGAGATCAAGGCCGCGGCCGGCCAGGTGGTCCTCTTCATCGACGAGCTGCACACGATCGTCGGCGCGGGCGCGGCCGAGGGCGCCGTCGACGCGGCGAACCTGCTGAAGCCGATGCTCGCCCGCGGCGAGCTGCGCGCGGTCGGCGCGACGACGCTCGACGAGTACCGCAAGCACATCGAGAAGGACGCTGCGCTCGAGCGGCGCTTCCAGCCGATCCTCGTCGGCGAGCCGTCCGCCGCGGACACGATCGCGATCCTGCGCGGCCTGAAGGAGCGCTACGAGGCGCACCACGGCGTGCGGATCCGCGACGCGGCGCTCGTCGCCGCCGCGGTTCTGTCCGACCGGTACATCTCGGACCGGTTCCTTCCGGACAAGGCGATCGACCTCGTCGACGAGTCGGCGTCGCGGCTGCGGATGCAGATCGACTCGTCGCCGCTCGAGCTGGACGAGGCCGAGCGGCGGGTGCGTCAGCTCGAGATCGAGCTCGCGGCGATGGCGAAGGAGGATCCGGAGACGCGCGAGCCGGTCGAGCGCGAGCTCGCGGACGCGCGCGAGCGCCGCGACTCGCTCGCCGCCCGCTGGGCGAAGGAGAAGGAGCAGCTCGAGCGGATCAAGGACGCGACACGGCGGATCGACGAGCTGCGAATGGAGGCCGAGCGCGCCGAGCGCCAGGGCGACCTCCAGCGCGTCGCCGAGATCCGCTACGGCGAGATCCCCGAGCTCGAGAAGCTGCTTGCCGAAGGCCCGCAGGAGGACATGCTCGTGAAGGAGGAGGTCGACGAGGACGACATCGCCTCGGTCGTCGCCCGCTGGACCGGGATCCCCGTCTCGCGACTGCTCGAGGGCGAGACGGAGAAGCTGATCCACATGGAGGAGCGCCTCCACGAGCGCGTCGTCGGCCAGGACGAGGCGGTCGAGGCCGTCGCGAACGCGCTCCGGCGTGCCCGCTCCGGCCTGCAGGACCCGAACCGGCCGATCGGCTCGTTCGTCTTCCTCGGGCCGACGGGCGTCGGCAAGACCGAGCTGGCGCGGGCGCTCGCCGAGTTCATGTTCGACGACGAGCGCGCACTCGTCCGGCTCGACATGTCCGAGTACCAGGAGCGGCACACGGTCGCCCGGCTGATCGGCGCGCCGCCCGGCTACGTCGGCTACGACGAGGGCGGCCAGCTCACGGAGGCCGTGCGGCGCCGGCCGTACTCGGTGCTCCTCCTCGACGAGATCGAGAAGGCGCACATGGAGGTCTTCGACGTCCTCCTGCAGATCCTCGACGACGGCCGGCTCACCGACGGCCACGGCCGCACGGTCGACTTCCGCAACGCCGTGATCATCATGACCTCGAACCTGCGCTCGACCGACGCGATGCGCGAGTTCTTCCGGCCCGAGTTCCTGAACCGGATCGACGAGATCGTCCAGTTCCACGCGCTCACGCGCGACCAGCTCGGCGAGATCGTCGAGCTGCAGCTCCGCCGGCTGCGCGAGCGGCTCGCCGAGCGCGGGATCGGGCTCGAGCTGACGGACGCGGCGAAGGAGCTCGTCGCCGACGCCGGCTGGGATCCGACCTACGGCGCGAGGCCGCTCAAGCGGGCGCTGCAGCGGCTCGTCGAGAACCCGCTCGCGCTTCGGCTCCTCGAACGCGACTTCGTCGAGGGAGACGTCGTGCGGGTGGACGCCGTGGAAGGCGCGCTCGCGTTCGAGAAGGCTGCTGCCGCGGAGGCCGCCGCTGCCTGACTCGCGAGCGCGCAGGCGTCGCGCTAGAGTCCCGGCCGGATGGGGTCGGGCGTTCGGGTGGCGGTTGCGGGCATGGCCGGGCTCCTCGTGGCCGGTGCCGCGGGCGCGTCGATCGGCCTGACGCGGCTCTCGACCGATCCGTACACGAACACCTCGAGCCAGCACAGGACCGAGGTCGAGCCCGACTCGTTCGCGTTCGGCTCGACGATCGTCGCGGCGTTCCAGGTCGGCCGCTTCTTCGACGGCGGCTCGTCGAACGCCGGCTTCGCGACGTCGACGAACGGGGGCTCCAGCTGGACGAACGGCTTCCTTCCGGGGACGACGAAGTACGCGACGCCGGCCGGCCCGTACGACCGGGTCAGCGACCCGGCCGTCGCCTACGACGCGCGCCACGACGTCTGGCTGGTCTCCACGCTCGCGATCACGGAGAGCGGCGGCGTCCGGGGCGTGGCCGTCATCACGAGCCGCTCGACCGACGGCGGCCTCAGCTGGCAGAACCCGGTCGTCACCGCCACGGGTACCTCGCCCGACAAGAACTGGATCGTCTGCGACAACACGGCGACGAGCCCGTTCTACGGGCACTGCTACACGGAGTGGGACGACAACGGCGTCGGCAACCGGATCGAGATGAACACCTCGACCGACGGCGGGCTCACCTGGGGCTCGTCGCGGACGACGGCGAACAACGGGACCGGTCTCGGCGGCCAGCCGCTCGTTCGGCCGAACGGAACGGTCGTCGTGCCGATCGCGAGCGCGTCGGTGAGCGCGATCCAGCTGTTCACGTCGTCCGACGGCGGCGCGAGCTGGAGCGCTACGCAGACGATCGCCACCGTCACCGACCACAACGTCGCCGGAAGCCTCCGCACCGAGCCGCTCCCGTCGGCGGAGATCGACAAGAAGGGCCGGATCTTCGTCTTCTGGCAGGACTGCCGCTTCCGCTCGGGCTGCAGCTCGAACGACATCGTCTACCTGAAGGTCTCCCCGGCCGGGGCCGTCTCGGCGGTGAAGCGCGTCCCGATCGACCGGACGACGACGACCGTCGACCACTTCACGCCCGGGATCGCGGTCGACCCCTCCACCTCCGGCTCGACGACGCGGCTCGCGCTGACGTACTACTTCTTCCCGGTCGCGAACTGCGGCTCGAGCTGCCAGCTCCACGTCGGGTTCACGTCGTCGAGCAACTCCGGCGGGAGCTGGACGGTGCCGACCGACGTCGCCGGCCCGATGGCGCCGACGTGGCTCGCGAACACGAATCAGGGCCGCATGTACGGCGACTACGTCTCGACGTCGTACGTCGGCGGCTCGGCGCGGCCGGCGATCGTCGTCGCGAACGCGCCGAGCGGCAGCGTCTTCGACGAGGCCGCCTACTCGAGCACGGCCGGGCTGCTCGCCGCCGGCGGCACCATCCCGACGGGGAACGAGGAGCCCGTCCCCGGCGCGCGCTCGGACCACCCGCCGCCGCCGGCCCCGCTCGCGATCCACTAGGCCGCGCCACCGCCGGGCGACCGGCGTCGCGCTCCTGTCACGCACGTCCTCGAGCGACGCGGCGCTCCAGGCCGCGTGGCGCGAGGTCGGGGCCGGCATCGACGCCGGCCGCCACGCGCGGCTCTCGGAGCTTGCGGGCGAGGGCGGGACGCTCACGTGGGACGAGGTCTTCGAGTGCGGGCTGGAGTTCGTGCTCGACGGCCTCGAAGCGAGGCTGCGCGGAGACGGCTGAGCATCGCGATGCCCGTGCGCGTGCCGTACCGTTCGGCGCGTGGCGAGGACGAAGCGAGCGCGCGAGCAGAAGCCCTTGCCGCCGCCGCTGCCCCCGGAGACGCGGACCGTCGGCCAGCTCGTCGCCGAGACGATCCGCTTCTACGGCGCCCACTTCTGGCGGTCGATCGCGCTCGGAATCGGGCCGGCGGGCGTCATCGTCCTGCTCTACCGGGTCGGCTGGCAGCCCGCGATCGCGGGTGCCTGGGTCGCGTGGACGGTCGCCGCTGCCGGATCCTTCGTCGGCGCCTGCGCGCTCGCGGCTCCGCGGCCTCCGGCGCGCGAGGAGCTGGCGCGCGGCTTCGCCGTCGGCGTGGTCGTCGCCCTCCCGGGCGTCGTCCTCGCGCCGGTCTGCTACCCGCTCTTCGGGCTCGGCGTTCCCGCCGCCCTGCACGAGCGCCTGGGCGTTCGCGCGGCGCTGCGCCGCGGAGCGGAGCTCGCCCGCGCGGACTACGTCCACACGTTCGGCTCGGTCTTCGCACTCGGCATCGTCGTCGCGCTGACGCAGGGCCTCCTGTTCACGCTGATCCGCGGCGGGAGCGGGCAGACGAGCTACATCGCCGCCTTCCTTGCGGCGGTCGTCGTCCAGCCGCTGCTCTTCATCGGCGGCGCGCTCCTCTACGTCGACCAGGCGGCCCGCGCCCCTGGCCGGGGCCGTCCAAGCCCGGCCGAGCCGGGCCCGGCCGGCCCCTGACGCTGCTCGCGGCAGGATGCTGCGCGGCCGGAGCTTGTCCGTACCAGACGTACTGTCCTGCGCTCCGGCCCGCTTGCCTCCTTTGCGAGCGGCGCCCCAGGATCGCGGGTGCAGTAGGCTCGCGACCTCGATCGGAAAGGAGCGGCGATGCCGACCTATCTCATGCTCACGACCCTCACTGACCAGGGCCTGCAGACGCTCCGTTCGCACCCCGAGCGGCTGCGCGAGGTCAACCGCGACGTCGAGGAGCTCGGCGCGCGCGTGCTCCACCAGTGGTTCACGCTCGGCGGGTTCGACTTCGTGAACATCGTCGAGGCGCCCGACGCCGCGACGATCGCGAAGCTCTCGATCGCGCTCGGCGCGCGCGGCAGCGCGAAGCTCGAGAGCCACGAGCTGATCGACGTCGAGACGCTGATGGGCGCGCTCGAGGGTTGAGGCTCTTCGTCCTCTCACGCCATGCGCACTCGCAGCTGAACGTCGAGGGCCGCGTGAACGGCGATCCGACCCGGCCGGTGCCGCTGACCGAGGACGGGAGGGAGGAGGCTCGTCTGCTCGGGTTGGAGGTCGCCAACGTGCCGTTCGACGCCTGCGTGCACACGCGCTTCGGGCGAACGCGAGAGACGGCCGCCGGGGCGCTGGCCGGTCGGGACGTACCGTTCCGGGTCGAGCCGCTGCTCGACGACGTCGACATCGGCGACCTCGAGGGCTGGACGATCGCCGAGTACCGCGCCTGGAAGGCGAAGCACCGCCGCGACGAGCCGTTCCCGGGAGGCGAGAGCCTCGACGACTCGGCCCGCCGCTACGCCCGCGGTTTCCGGACCCTCGTCGCCGGCCCCGAGAAGACGCTGCTCGTCGTCTGCCACGAGATCCCGATCCGCTACGCGCTCAACGCCGCGGCCGGCGCGCCGGATCTCGACGGGCCGGTCCACGACATCCCGAACGCCCGGCCGTTCCTCTTCGACGAGCCGTCCCTCCTCCGGGTGGCCGATCGCATCGAGGCGCTCTCGGCGCGCTCCTGCGGCGTCTCAGCCTGACGCGAACGCGACGGCGACCTCGGCCGCGAGGCCCGCGTTGTCGGCCGCCAGCCGCCGGTTCACCGCGAGCGTCCGGCCGCCGCTCGCCTCGTGCAGGCGCGAGAGGACGAACGGCGTCACCGCCTGCCCCGAGATGCCGCGCGCGGCAGCCTCGGCGAGCGCCAGCTCGATTAGCGGCTCCGCGTCGTCGATCCCGCCCTCGACCGGCCGCGCGAGCACGAGCGCCGACGAGCGCCCGAGCGCCCAGTGCGCGCGCGCGATCGCCGACGCCTCGGCCGCCGACTCCACGCGTGCGGAGACCGGCGGCCCGCCGCGCGGCGCGTAGAACAGCGGGAGCTCGTCCGTCCGCCAGCCGAGCACCGGCACGCCGAGCGTCTCGAGCGCCTCGCCCGTCGCCGGCACGTCGAGAAGGGACTTGACGCCGGCGGACACGACGAGCGCCGCGGCGCGTGCAAGCTCGGCCAGATCGGCCGAGACGTCCGGCGGCGACGGAAACCCGCGGTGGACGCCGCCGATCCCGCCGGTCGCCATGAACCGGATCCCCGCGGGCCGGCAGACGGCGAGGGTCCCGCCGACGGTCGTCGCGCCGACCGCCTGCTGCACCGCGCAGGCGGCGAGGTCGCGCGGCCCGGCCTTCCGTGCGTCCGGCCCGAACCGCTCGAGCTCCGCCTCGGTCAGGCCGACGCGGACGGCGCCGTCGAGGACTCCCACCGTCGCCGGCACCGCGCCCGCAGCACGCACGCGGCGCTCGCACTCGAGCCCGACGCGGACGCCCTCGCCCGCCGGGAAGCCGTGGGCGACGATGGTCGTCTCCAGTGCGACGACCGGCGTCCCGTCCCGAAGCGCCGCCTCGACCTCGGCCGCGACGACGACGAGCTCCCTCACGGCCAGGCTCCGATCCTCTCGACGCAGCGAGCCGCCGCCTCGAGCGCGGCGTCGACGCCGCCGACGAGGTATCCGGCCGCGAGCGCGTCTCCGGCGCCGGTCGTGTCGACGGCCGCGGCCGGCAACCAGGCGTGACGGCGGCCGCCGACCTCGATCGACCCCTCCCGCTTCACGACGAGCTCGGCCGCCGGCGTCGAGCCCAGCACCTCGAGCTCGCGCCCGCTCCCGAAGACGACCTCGGGAGCCAGCCGCTCGAGCCGGGTCCGGTACGTCTCCGCCCCAAGCTGCTCGATCGCGGAGGCGCTCGCGAGGTCTACGGCGACCCGGCTCCGCGCACCGCCGGCCGCGAGGGCCGCGGCGTCGCAGATGGGTGCGGCGAGCAGCGAGTAGCCCGAGACGTACAGCACGTCGCAACCGTCGAGCCAGGCAGGCTCGACCTCGCCCGGGTCGAGGGACGGCGCCACGCCCCGATCCGACGCCAGGGACCGCTCGCCGTTCGGCTCGACGAGCGAGAGCACGACGCCGTTCGACCCGCGCGCCGGCGGCCCGCACAGGCGCACCCCGCGCGCGGCGAGCATCTCCGCGCCGAGTTCGCCCGCCGCGTCGGCTCCGCGCATCGCGATCAGCCGCGCCTCCGCCCCGAGCGCGCGGGCCCACACCGCGACGTTCGCGGCCTGGCCGCCCCCGGCGAGCCGGATCGCCGCAGGGACGTCGTCGCCGCGCTCGAGCGTCCGCTCGGGGAGCACGACCACGTCCAGCAGCAGATCGCCGAGGGCGCACACGACCACGAGGATCATCGTCGCACGCAACGTGCGTAGAGTTGGCCGCGGGGTGCGCGCGCGGGCGAACGAGACCGGGATCGGCCGCGCGCCCTGGGGCGTCCTCGGCGTCGCCCTCGTCTCGCAGATCGGCATCTCCGTCGTCGACCAGGGCATCCCGGGGCTGACGGGATTCATCAAGGCCGACCTCGGCTGGTCGTCGGCCGCCGTCGGCGCGATGGTCTCGTCGTTCACGTTCGGCCGGATGTTCGGCTCCTACGCGGCGGGGCTCGCGGCCGACCGCGTCGGCGAGCGATCGGTGCTGATCGCGGGCGGCGTCACGACCGGCGCCCTGATCGGGCTCGCCTCGATCTCGCCGCTGCCGGGCCTGATCGCGCTGCTCGTCCTCGCCGGGATGGCGAGCGCCGCCTCGACGCCGGCGGGCGGGCGGCTCGTCCTGATGGCGTTCCCGCCGCGCCGGCGCGGCTTCGCGCTCGGCGTCCGCCAGACGGGAATCCCGATCGGCGGCCTCGTCGCCGCCGCGATCCTGCCTCGGCTCGCCCACGAGTCGAGCTGGCGCTGGAGCCTCGCCCTGGCGGGCGCGCTCGCCGCCGTGGCCGTGATCCCGCTCGCAGTCTCGGGCGTCCGCGGCGTCGACGTGCCAGACCCGTCCGACCGGCACCCCCGGACGAGCCCCGCCCGCGACCGCAACGTGCGCCTGCTGACGATCTGGGGCTGCCTCGTCGTGAGCGGCCAGTACGCAGTCCTCGCCTTCTTCGCGCTCGATCTGCACCGGAGCGCCGGCCTCTCGCTCGCGGGCGCCTCGCTCCTCCTCGCGGTCGCGCAGGGATCCGGCGTCGTCGGCCGCGTCGCCTGGGGCGCGATCAGCGACCGTGCCCTCAGCCGGGGCCGCAAGCCCCTCCTGCTCGTCCTCACGGCGGTCGGCCTCGTCGGCACGCTCGCGTTGCTCGGGACGCCGCGCTCGGCGCCGGTGGCCGTGCTCGGGCTCGTCGCGGCCCTGACCGGCATCGCCCTGATCGGCTATCAGGGACTCTGGGTGACGATGATCGCGGAGGCGGCCGGCCCGGGTCGCGCCGGCGCGGCGACGGGCTTCGGCGTGACGTTCATCGCCGGCGCGATCGCGCTCAGCCCGCCGTTCTACGGCCTCGTCGCCGACCTCGCGGGCACGTATCGCGCGATCTGGGCCGTGCTTGCGGGCATCCTCGTCGTCGCGTTCGTCCCGGCCGCCCTCGTCCGCGAGCGGTAGCGTCCGCGGGATGGACGGCGAGCGGCCAACGGGCAGGCTTCGATCGTTCCTCCTCGGCGGGGTCGTCGGCGCCTCGGCCGTGCTCGCGGCCGCACGCCACAAGCGACCGCCGAGACGGCGTCCCCAGCTCGGCCTCGCGGCGTTCGAGGAGGCGCCGTGCTACCGGGAGACGGTCGAGCGCGAGCGCGACGTCCCGGCGTAGCGGTCGAGGCGCACCTCCGCGTAGGCGGCCGTCTTCAGGTTCGTCAGCGCGTCCCCGATCGCGAGGCCGCCGTGCTCCGGGGTGGGGATCCCCATCTCCTCCACCATTCGCGAGAGCTTCAGGTACCGGCCGACGGTGACCGCGGGCTCGCGCGAGCGGACGATCACGAACGGCCCGTACAGCCGCGTGTCGAACTCCCACGAGTACAGCGGCGCCTGGAGCGGGATCCCGAGGTGCCGCACGCCGTTCGTCGTGGCGCTCGCGTCGAAGACCCAGATCCCGTGGCCGAGCGGCTTCGGCGCGTGCAGGAGGACGCTGAACGCCAGACGCGGGTCGGCTCGCGGGACGACGACGTCGGAGACGCGGCCACGCGCCCGCTCCCAGGCCTGGTCGTAGAGCGGCGAGTAGCCGAAGAGGACGTCGTTCGGCTCCGAGACGGAGGCGAGCCAGGCGGCTGCGTCGTGGCGCGCGAGGATCCGCACCGCCGGCTCGCCGCGGTAGAGCTCGGGGGTGAGTCGGTAGCCCCACGCGATCTCGGCCGGGAGGATCGCCGCCACCGCGCCGATCGCGAGCAGCGGGCCGACCTTCGGCACGAGCCTCGTCGCCTCGACGAGCCCCATCGCGACGAGGAGCGCGAAGAACGGCAGGACGAAGATCAGGTGCCGCGTCTCCGGCGACGTCGACGAGCCCAGGCGCGCGAGCAGGAGCGCGGCCGTCGGCGTCACGAGGACCGCGACGACCAGCAGGGCGCTCTGCGGCCTGCGGCGCGCGAGGATGGCGAGCCCGAGCGCCGCGAGCGCCAGGACGGCGATGAGCGCCGGCCGGTAGCCGGCGAGGAAGTCGCCCGCAGCGTCGCGGAGGTAGTCGAAGACGGACCTGGGCGTTCCGAGCTTGTTCCCGCCGCCGCCGACGCCGACGTCGAACCGGCCGGCGAGGACGAGGTCGCTCCGCCAGAGCGGGATGCCGACCACGCCGACCGCGCCGAACGCCCACAGCGCCTGGACGATCCGCTTCCGCACGAGGAGCACGTAGAAGCCCTGCGAGGCGAGCACGATCGCGGCATACGGATGGCTCGCCGCCATCGCGAAGGCCGCCAGGGCCCAGAGCGTCCACCGCCGCCGGCCGCCGCGGTCGACGGCGACGATGAGCGCCAGGTACGAGAGCGCGCTCGTGAACAGGAACAGGCTGTACATCCGCGCGTAGATGCCGTGAAAGAGGAGGACCCAGCTCGCCGAGACGAGCGCGGTCGCCGCGAGCGCCACGCCGCGCGAGGCGAGCCGTGCTCCCAGCAAACCGACGACGGGGATGCTCGCCGTCGCGAAGAGCGCGGAGACGAGCCGCAGCGAGGTCAGCCCGCCGCCGGTGTGCGTCACGAGCCACGCGAGCAGGAAGTGGAGCGGTGCGCCGCCGCGCTGGCCCAGAACCGTGTGGAACAGGTGCGGCAGCGACTGCCTGCCGACGAAGAGCGCGAGCGTCTCGTCCTCGTGCGGCGGCCACGCCGTCAGCTGGACGAGCAGGAACGAGAGCGCCCCCACGGTGCAGGCTCCGACCCCCAGTGCGAACGTCCTTTCGCGCAAGCTCGCGCAAGTATCGCTCGCAGAGCCCGCTGATAGCCTAGAAAGTCGGATGCCGATCTACGAGTACCGCTGCCCGAACGGGCACCTGTTCGAACTCTTCCAGCGGATGCACGAGCCGTCGCCGGCCGTCTGCGAGGTCTGCGGCGAGGGACCCGTCGAGAAGGTGCTCCACCCGGTGCCCGTCTTCTTCAAGGGTTCCGGCTTCTACACGACCGACTACGGGCGCAAGTCACGTCGCGGCAAGGACGCAGGGGGCGAGACGGGCGGCGGCGAATCGGCGTCGAAGTCGGACGAGGGCGCGAAGAAGACCGAGACGGCGACGAAGGCCGCCGACTCCTGAAGCGCCGCGCCTACCGTGTTCCGAGCGTCGCCTTGCCGACGACGCAGCCGGGCCCGTAGATCCCCGAGCCGGGCGGCGGCGGCTGCGGCGCCGAGTCGCCCGTGAACATCGCGACGACCGGCCGGTTCAGCTCGTCCGGGAGGATGTAGTACTGCCCGCCGATCGTCTCGCCCTGCCCTCCGAGGCGGCAGTGCAGCGCCTTGCCGCCGTTCGCGCGCCACTCGACCCAGCCGAGCTGGAGGAACTCCCCGGGCGTCAGGTCGGTCGCGAGCGGCTTCAGCAGGTCGCCGCCGATGAACGGGAGGTCGAGGAACGTGCCGGCGCTCGCGAGCTTCGACGAGATCGCCTGCAGGACCTGCTGCTGGCGCTCGGCGCGGGTCGCGTCGGTCTCGCTCGGATCGAGCCGGTTCTCGCGGATCCGCGAGTAGATCAGCGCGCGCTGCCCGTTCATGTGCTGCCTGCCCTTGGAGAAGCGGTAGCCCTTCCACGACGCGCACTTCGCCGCCGAGAACGGGCAGTCGAAGCTGTTCGAGTAGATCGGCTTCGGCACGTCGATGGTGATCCCGCCGATCTCGTCGATCAGGTCCCTGAACTGCGAGAAGTCGACGATCACGACGTGGTTGATCTCGAGCCCGGTCAGGTTCCGGATCGTCCGGATCGCTAGCGCCGGGCCGCCGACCTGGTACGCCGCGTTGATCTTCGCGGCCCCGTAGCCGGGGATCTCGACGCGCAGGTCGCGCGGAATCGAGAGGTAGCTGAGCCGGTGCCGGTCGGGATCCGTGCGCACGAGCATGATCGAGTCGGAGTGGTTGTCCCCGGCGCGGGAGCTGATCGACGAGTGATCGGTGCCGAGCAGGAGGATCGTCGTCGAGTGGGTCAGCAGGAGCCCGCCCTGGTTCTTCAGCTGCGGCTGGGCGGCCTTGGGGAGCCGCTTCTCCGCCGCCCTGACGCCGTCCCGGAACGAGAAGTAGCTCGCGAGGATCCAGGCCGTCAGCCAGAGCAGGAACAGCGCGAATACGATGACGAGGATGCGCCCGTAGCGGAACCGCCGCCGCTTCGGCTTCGCGCCCGGCCCGGGATAGCGGCCGGGCGGCGAGCCGTCCGCCGTCTTCGCGCCGGCTCCGGCTGACTCCGACGGCCGCGAGAGGGTCGACAGCTTGCCCTTCGCGCGCCCGCCGCGGTACACGCGGTAGGGCTTCTCCCCGTCGGCCATCCGGCGGGTCATGGTAGCCGCGGCCTCCCCGGACAGCCCGTTAGGCTAGCCGCCGGTGTGAGCGACGACCCCGTCATCGGCGTCGACGTCGGTGGGACGAAGATCCTCGCCGCCGTCGTCGATCGCCGCGGCCAGATCGCGGAGACGCGCGAGCGGCCGACGCCGCTCGAGTCCCAGGACGCACTCGTCGAGGCGATCTACGACGCGATCGGCGACCTGCTCGAGCCCGGTGTCGCCGCGCTCGGCGTCGGCGTCCCGTCCCGGATCGACCAGGCGAAGGGCGTCGCGCACGGCTCGGTGAACATCCCGCTGCGCGAGCTGCCGCTCCGTGACCTCGTCGCGCGCCGATTCAGCCTTCCAGTCGGGATCGAGAACGACGCGAACGCGGCCGCCTTCGCCGAGTGGGCCTTCGGCGCCGCCCACGGCTCGAACGACATGGTGATGCTGACGCTCGGCACCGGCGTCGGCGGCGGAGCCGTGATCGGAAGCCGCCTCTACCGCGGCTGGGCCGAGTTCGGACACATCGTCGTCGAATTCGACGGCAAGCCGTGCCAGGGAACGTGCACGGGCCGGGGCCACCTCGAGTCGTACTGCACGGGGCTCGCCGCCGGCGAGGCGGCCGAGCACGTGTTCGGCCCCGGAACCGACGCCCACAAGCTCGTCGCGCTCGGCCGCGCGGGAGACACGAGAGCGCTGGAGATCCTCGACCTGCTCGGCCGCCGTCTCGGCGCCGGGATCGGCAGCCTCGTGAACATCTTCGACCCGCAGGTCGTCGTCGTCGGCGGCGGCTTCGGGGCGGCCGCCGCCGAGCTCGTGCTCGCGCCCGCACGGGAGATCATGAAGCGGGAGGCGCTGGCGCCGGCCGGCGAGCGGGTGCAGATCGTGCCCGCGAGGCTCGGGCCGGAGGCCGGCGTCATCGGCGCCGCGCTCGTCGCCTACGAGGCGCTCGCCGACGCGGGCTGACGTGCCGCTCTCCGTCTGCGCGACGCCGATCGGAAACCTCGAGGACGTCACCCTCCGCGTCCTCCGCGAGCTCGGCGAGGCGGACGTCGTCCTCTGCGAGGACACGCGTCGGACGCGAGCCCTCCTCTCGCGGCACGGCCTCTCGCCCCGGCTCCTGAGCTACCACGAGCACAACGAGGCGAAGCGCGTGGCCGAGCTCCTGCCGCGGCTCGCAGCCGGGGAGCGAGTGGCGCTCGTCACCGACGCCGGCCTGCCCGGGGTCAGCGACCCGGGCCCCCGCCTGGTCGCCGCCGCGCTCGAGGCCGGCGTCCCGGTGAGCGTCCTGCCGGGTCCGTCGGCGGTGGAGACCGCGCTCGTCGCGAGCGGCTTCGCCGCCGAGCGCTACCAGTTCCTCGGCTTCCTGCCGCGGGCCGAGGCCGCGCTCACGGCGCTCTGGGAGGAGCTCCGGCACTGGCCGTGGGCGACGGTCGCATTCGATTCGCCGCAGCGGCTACCCGCCTCGCTCGCGAGTCTCGCGAGGGCCCAGCCCGAGCGCCCCGTCGCCGTCTGCCGGGAGCTGACGAAGGTCTTCGAAGAGGTCGCGCGCGGGCCGGCTGCAGCGGTTGCGCGGCGATTCTCCGAGCCGCCGAAGGGCGAGGTGACGCTCGTCGTCGGCCCCGCCGACGCGGCCGTCGCCGCGGACGACCGTCACGCGCTCGAGGCGGTCGCGGAGCTCGTCGCAGCCGGCTCGCCCCGCGGCGTCGCCGCCGAGGTCGTCGCCCGGCTGACCGGAACCTCCCGGAACCGCCTCTACCGAGGCTCGCTGTAGTCTCACTTGACAACAGCCGCCACTCGCTCTATCCTTGCCATCTCCGTTGACCAATAAGACAACAAGGAGGTTTCTCGATGCGGTGGCTGCTGCTACTCGCCTCCGGAGTCGTGGCGCTCGTCGCCGCCACCGGTGCGGAGGCTTGGTCCTGGCCGGCCGACGGGCCCGTGCTCCGGCCGTTCGTCTTCGGCTCCGATCCATACCTCGGAGGGCAGCACCGCGGCATCGACGTCGGCGGAGGCACCGGGAGCGCCGTCCGGGCGCCGGTCGCCGGAACCGTCACCTTCGCCGGCGCGATCCCGCGTGGCGGAACCACGCTTGCCATCCGCACGCTCGACGGGCTCTACTCCGTCACGCTCGTCCACCTCGGATCGCTCGGCGTGTCCCGGGGAGACAGCGTCTCCGAGGGGGAGACCGTCGGGACGATCGGCCCGAGCGGCGAGCCCGACGTCGCAGAGCCCTACGTCTACCTCGGCGTCCGCCTCGCCGACCAGCGGCAGGGTTACCTCGATCCCATGACCTTCCTCCCGGCGCGCGCAACGGCCGCACCGCCGCAGGACGCGGGTTCCGCGGCTCCTGCTCCGGCCGGTGCGCCGGCCCCCGCGAACGACCCCCCCGCAGTGCCGGCAGCCGGCGACGATCCGGCCGCCTCGACCCCTGCGGCCCCGGAGGAGGCAGACGACCCGACCGCGGCGAGCGCCGCGCCTCCGACGGAAGGTGCCGAGAGCGATCCGGCCTCGCCCGGCGCAAACGAGGATTCGGGGACACCGCCGCCTGCCGATCATCCCCAGGCCGGCCAGCCGGAGGCGCAACCCGCGACGACGGCTGCCGAGGTGCAGCTACCGGCAGCGGCGGCACCGCCACCCGCGGCCCCGGCCCCACCGAGCGACCCGGCACCGGCGCCGTCGACGGCTCCGGAGACCGGAGTAACGCAGGCGGAGGTCCCCTCGACGCCGCCGGTCTCCGCGGAGGATGCCGGAACCCCGAGTCCGCCGTCGGCTCCCGGCGCGGTAGCGCAAGCCGGACCCTCGGGCGGGCGGCCGGCGGCCGAGGAGCCCGCGGCCGTGGAGCCCGCGGCCGTCGAGGCGCCGTCATCCTCGATCATCGCGCCCGCCCTGCCAGCGCGGCCTCTCGCGCGCTCCGTGCCGTCGCCGGCCGCCGCGCCCGCGAGGCGACCGGAAGGGCCGCGAGCGAACGCCAGGCCGCAGACGCTGCGAGCGATGTCGGCCCCCAAGCCGGTGCAAGCTCCGCCGCGTGTGAACCGTCCTGCCGCGCCGTCGGCTCCCGGAAAGCTCACGCCCGTTCTTCGGGTGTCGCGGGTGCCCGCGGCCGCGGAGCGGAGCCAGGGTGGTGCGCCTGCCGTTGCGCTTGCGCAGCCCGTCCGGCGGGTATCGCCGCCGGTCGTGCTCACGCAACGCGACGGGGCTCTGGCGGCCGCGGCGACGGCCACGCAGACTCGTCTCCGTCACGAGGCGCCGGCCCGGGCGGCGGGACCACGCAGCCCGGCCCAGGCAACGAAGCGCGCCGGTTCGCCCGGAGCGTCGGTTGCCCCCCGACGCGGCTTCCCGGCAGCTCGCGTAGGCGGTGCCGTAGCGGTGCTCGCGCTCGCGTTCATCGCCCTGCGCTGGCGCGGACGGCGCCCGCCGGCGCCGGCGGGAGCCGAGAACGAGCCTCGTATGATGGGCCCCGATGCCGCCCAGCAACTCTCGCTCGCAACCGATCCTGATCGCTCCCGCATGGCCCTATGCGAGCGGGCCACGGCACATCGGGCACGTCGCGGGCTTCGCCGTCCCTGCAGACGTCCTCGCCAGGTACTACCGGCTCCGTGGGAACCCTGTCCTCATGGCCAGCGGCACGGACGAGCACGGGACGCCGGTCATGGTCGCGGCCGACGACGAAGGGGTGTCGCCGCGTGAGATCGCCGACCGCTACAACCAGCGCATCCGGGAGGACCTGCGTGATCTCGGGATCTCGTACGACATCTTCACGCGCACGACGACGCGGAACCACTCCCGCGTGGTGCGGGACCTCTTCCAGAAGCTCTACGGCGACGGCTACCTCTTCGAGCGCGAGACGGAGGGCGCGTTCTCTGCGTCGACGGGGCACACGCTCCCCGATCGATATGTCGAGGGCACGTGCCCCCACTGCGGCTACCAGGCGGCGCGGGGCGACCAGTGCGACAACTGCGGACGGCAGCTCGATCCGATCGACCTGATCGAGCCGCGCTCGCGGATCGACGGAGCGCCTCCGGTCTTCCGGAAGACGAAGCACCTGTTCTTCGACCTTCCGGCGTTCGCCGACCGGCTGCTCGCTTGGATCGACTCGAACGGCCACTGGCGGCAGAACGTCCGCAACTTCTCGCGACGGTTCGTCGAGGAGGTGCGGCCCCGTGCGGTGACGCGCGATCTCGACTGGGGCGTCCCGATCCCCGTGCCGGGCTACGACGGCCTTCCCGACAAGAAGATCTACGTCTGGTTCGACGCGGTCATCGGCTACCTGTCCGCAAGCGTCGAGTGGGCGGTGAACCGCGGCGATCCGGATGCATGGCGAAGCTGGTGGCAGAACCCCGAGGCCCGCCATTACTACGTGATGGGGAAGGACAACATCACATTCCACACGGTGATGTGGCCGAGCATCTTGCTCGGATACGGCGAGGGCGGCGAGATCGGCGCCGGGAAGGGCACGCTCGAGCTTCCCGACGACGTCGTCGCCAGCGAGTTCCTCACGATGGAGGGCCGCAAGTTCGCGACGAGCCGCGGCGTCGGGATCTACGTGCGCGACTTCCTCGAGCGGTACCAGCCCGACCCGCTCCGGTACTACCTCACCGTGGCCGGGCCGGAGACGAACGACACCGACTTCACCTGGGCGGAGTTCATCCGGCGGAACAACGACGAGCTCGTCGCGAACTGGGGCAACCTCGCCAACCGCACGCTCACGGTGGCGCACCGCGGCTTCGGCGCCGTCCCCGAACCGGGGCCGCTCGCGCCGGCTGACGAGCGTTTGCTCGACTCCGTCCCGGTCGCGTTCGACCGCGTGGGCTCGCTGATCGAGGCCGCGAGCTTCCGCGCCGCGCTCGGCGAGGCGATGGCGCTGGCGGGCGACGTGAACACGTACCTGAGCGAGCACGCGCCGTGGACCCTCCTCGACTCCGACCGCGAGCGGGCGGCCACGGTCCTCTTCGTCGCGCTGCGCTGCGTGGACAGCCTGAAGACGCTGTTCACGCCGTTCCTGCCGTTCAGCTCGCAGGCGCTGCACGAGCTGCTCGGGTACGAGGACACGCTCGCCGGAGCGCTCGAGTTCCGTGAGATCGTCGAGGACGAGAGCGAGTCGCACTCCGTCCTCACCGGCGCCTACGAGGAGTGGGGCGGCGAGTGGAGACCGTCGGAGCTCCCGCCGGGGCGACCGCTCCCGCCGCCGCGCCCGCTCTTCCGCAAGCTCGACCGGAAGCTCGCCGACGAGGAGCTCGAGCGCATGCAGCCGGCGTGATCGATACGCACGCGCATCTCGACAGCGGGCGGGATGCGCCGGAGGCGCTCCTCGCGCGGGCGCGTGCTGCGGGGGTCGAGCGCGTGATCGCCGTCGGCTCGGGCCTCGCGTCGTGCCGCGCGACGCTCGCGATCGCGGAGGCCGAGGACGGCGTCTTCGCCGCGCTGGGCGTCCATCCCCACCAGGCCGCCGACGCGGACGCCGCGCGCCTGGACGTCCTGCGCGAGCTCCTCGCGCACCCGAAGGCCGTCGCGGTCGGCGAGACCGGCCTCGACTTCTTCCGCGACTACGCCCCGCAGGACGGGCAGCGGGAGCTCTTCGAAGGCCAGCTCGCGCTCGCCCGCGAGCTGCGGAAGCCGGTGGTCGTCCACACGCGTGCCGCCGACCGCGAGACGGCCGAGGCGCTCACCCGGCACGCGGGCGTGGTCGTCCTCCACTGCTTCTCGTCGCCCGGCCTGCTGCCGCTCGCGCTCGAGCGCGGCTACTACGTCTCGTTCGCCGGCAACGTCACGTACCCGAAGGCCGGTGACCTCCGCGCAGCGGCGACGCGCGTCTCCGCCGACCGGATCCTCGCCGAGACGGACACGCCCTACCTCTCGCCGCAGCCCGTCCGCGGCCGCCCGAACGAGCCCGCCCACGTCGTCCACACGGTCGCGGCGCTCGCGGCCGCACGTGGAGAGGACCCCGAGGAGCTCGCGGCCCGCATCGACGCGAACGCCGCGGCGGCGTTCGGCCTGCGATGAGCGTCGCGCCGAAGAAGGCGCTCGGGCAGCACTTCCTCGTCGACGAAAACATCGTCCGCGTCATCGCGCGTCTCGCCGAGCTCGGGCCTCGCGACGTCGTCCTCGAGATCGGACCGGGCCTCGGCATCCTCACGCGCCACCTGGCGGAGCGCGTCGCCTGCGTCCATGCCGTCGAGATCGACCGCTCGCTCGAGCCGCACCTCCGCTTCGGCGAGCGCGTTCGCCTCCAGTTCGCCGACGCCCTGAAGCTCGACCTCGGCGCGCTCGACCCGCCGCCGGGAAAGCTCGTCTCGAACCTGCCGTACAACGTCGCGACGCCGATCGTCGTCGAGAGCCTCGACGGGCTGCCGACGATCGAGCTCTGGTGCGTCATGGTGCAGCGGGAGGTCGCCGACCGCTTCTTCGCCGAGCCGGGGACGAGGGCGTACGGCGCCGTCTCCGTCCTCGTCCAGCTCTGCGCGGTGCGGACCGGGTTCCGGCCGGTCGCCCGGACCGTCTTCCGACCGCCGCCGAACGTGGACTCCGCGCTCGTCGCCTTCCGGCGGCGCGGCGACCTGCCGGCACGCTACAACCGACTGAAGCGTCTCGTCGAGGCCGCCTTCGCGCACCGGCGGAAGACGCTCGCGAACTCGCTCGCGCTCGCCGGCTTCGCCTCGCGCGAGGAGGCAACTCGGGCGCTCGGGACGCTCGGCCGCCCGCCGGAGGCGCGTGCCGAGCAGCTCGAGCCGCCGGAGTTCGTCGCGCTCGCCGCCGCGCTCCGGTGAGACGGCTTCCGGCCGCCGCGAAGCTGAACCTGGCGCTCGTCGTCGGCGCGACGCGGCCGGGCGGCAAGCACGAGGTCACCACGGTGCTCCAGCGCATCGACCTCGCCGACCGCGTCGCGCTCGAGCCCTCCGACCGGCTGGAGGTGACGGGCTTCGCCGAGGACACGCTCGTGCGCCGCGCCCTCGAGCGGCTCGCCGACGCGGCCGGCGTGGAAGCGCGCTGGCGCGCGCAGATCGTGAAGCGGGTCCCGATCGCCGCAGGGCTCGCCGGCGGGAGCTCCGACGCGGCGACGGCGCTGCGGCTCGGCAACGAGAGCCTCGACCGGCCGCTGCCGCCCGAGGAGCTCTCGAGGCTCGCCTCGGGCCTCGGCGCCGACGTCCCGTTCTTCCTCGCGCCCGGGCCGCAGCTGGGGCAGGGCGACGGCAGCGAGCTCAGCCCGCTCGACCTGCCGCAGGACTTCTGGGTCGTCGTCCTGCTGCCGGAGGGCCAGACGAAGGCGTCGACGGCGGCCGTCTACGCCGGTTTCGACGCGCGCGACGGTGCGCTCGGCTACGAACGGCGCCGGGCGCGGCTGCTCGAAACCCTCGCGAGGGTTCGCCGCCCGCGCGACCTCGCAGACCTGCCGCCGAACGACCTCGCGTCGTCGCCGTTCGCCGGCGAGTTGCTCGCCTCGGGAGCCTTCCGGGCAGACGTCACGGGCGCCGGACCCGCCCTCTACGGGCTGTTCCTCCACCGGGCGGAAGCGCAGTCGGCGGCCAGGGCGCTGCGGCGCCACGGCCGCACGTGGCTGTCCGTACCCACGTGGTACTTTTGACCGCGCGTGAGCGAGCAGGCCGCCCACCTCGATCCCCAGCCGAGCCGGATCGGACGATGGCTCGCGCAGCGGCGGCTCCAGATCGCGCTCTGGATCGCGGTGTTCGAGGGCGCGATCGTCGCGATCAGCCGCAACGTCTCGTGGGTCGTCGCGCTGATCATCGCGGTGCCGTTCATCCTCTTCTACATGTTCGCCGGCCGGACGCTCCGCTCCGACGCCGGCCGTCAGCTGGCCTGGATCGGCGGCGCGTCGCAGACGTTCGTCGTCCTGCTCGCGATCCTGTTCAAGATCATCGGGCTGCTGTTCATCATCCTGATCGCGGTGCTCGCGCTGATCGCGGCGCTGTTCCTGTTCGCCGACCGACCCGGCCGGGCGTCGAAGTCGCCCTGAACCCCGGCGGGACCCGGCCGACGCCGGACCCGTGGCAGACTGCCACCGACAGGCGGCCGACCGGCGGGCCGGACCGCGATGGGGCGTAGCCAAGCGGTAAGGCAGCGGGTTTTGGTCCCGCGATCCCAGGTTCGAATCCTGGCGCCCCAGCTTCCAACCTCCTTCACTCCCGCCGCCCGCCCGTGAGCTCCCGACCGAACAGCCTCGCCGCCGTCGTGATGGCCGCCGGCCTCGGCACGCGCATGCGCTCGGAGCTCCCGAAGCACCTCCACCCGCTGCTCGGGCGCCGGCTCGTCGACTGGGCGATCGCAGCCGCTGCCTCCCTCGATCCCGACCCGCTCGTCGTCGTCGCCTCGCCCGAGTCGGCGCTCGCCTTCGACGGGCTCGCGGTCGCCGTCCAGGAGAGGCCACAGGGGACCGGCGACGCCGTCCGCGCCGCCCGCGCCGCCGTCGGCGACGCGGCCGAGGTGGTCGTCGTCTCGGGCGACCACCCGCTGCTCACCGAGGAGCTGATGCGGTCGCTGCTCGAGACCCACCGCGGCGAGCGGCCGGCGGCGACGGTCCTCTCCTTCTCGCCGCCGGATCCGCGCGCGTACGGCCGGATCGTCCGCGACGACGAGGGCAGGCTGCGCGCGATCGTCGAGGCCGGCGACGCGACGCCCGGCGAGCTCGCGATCGGGGAGGTCAACTCGTCGATCTACGTGTTCGACGGCGTGCGCCTCTGGGACGCGCTCGAGCGGATCGAGCCGGCGAACGTCCAGGGCGAGCTGTACCTGACGGACGCCGTCCGGATCCTCGTCGACGACGGCCACCCGGTCGCCGTGTACGAGGCGCCCGACCCGTCGATCGTCGACGGCGTCAACACGCGCGTCGAGCTCGCGCAGGCTGCAGCCTCTCTCCGCGACCGGATCAACGAGCGCCACATGCTCGCGGGCGTCGCGATCGTCGATCCCGCGACGACGTGGATCGAGGCCGGCGTCGAGCTGGCAGCCGACGTCACGATCCAGCCGTTCACCGTGCTCCGCGGTGAGACGAAGGTCGGGACCGGCGCCGAGGTCGGCCCGCACGCCGTCGTCGTCGACGCCGAGGTCGGCGCGCGGGCGACCGTCGGTCCGTTCTGCTACCTCCGGCCGGGAACCGTGCTCGCCGAGGGCGCGAAGGCGGGCACGTTCGTCGAGATCAAGAACTCGAACATCGGGCCGGGGGCGAAGGTCCCGCATCTCTCGTATGTCGGCGACGCCGACGTCGGCGAGGGCTCGAACGTCGCCGCCGGAAACGTCACCGCGAACCTCGGCCACAGGCCCGGGCGCGGAAAGAACCGGACCCGGATCGGGCGCAACGTCAAGACCGGCGTTCACGATACGTTCATGGCACCGGTCGAGATCGGAGACGACGCATGGCTTGCACCCGGATCCGTGATCACGGAGGATGTCCCCGAAGGCTCGCTGGCCGGATTCGCGCCACGCCAGATCACCAAGGAGGGCTGGGTCTACGAACATGGAAAGCGCGACGACTGAGCTCGTCCTCCCGGGCCTGGCGGAGCTGCCGGAGTTCACGGAGATGAAGCCGGGCCACTGGCTCGAACAGGGGCCGCGCAAGCGGCTGATGGTGTTCGCCGGCCGCTCGCACCCCGAGCTGGCCAAGCGGATCGCTGAGCACCTCGGCGTCGAGCTCGGCGAGATCGAGCTCGAGACGTTCGCGAACGGCGAGACCTACTGCCGCTACGGCGAGTCCGTCCGCGGCGCCGACCTGTTCCTCGTCCAGACGGGGTGCAAGCCCGTGGACGCCCATCTGATGGAGCTCCTCCTGATGATCCAGGCGGCGAAGCTGGCGTCGGCGAAGCGGATCACCGCCGTGATCCCGTGGTTCCCCTACTCGCGGCAGGACCGGAAGGCGAAGCCGCGGGAGCCGATCTCCGGCCGGCTGGTCGCGGACATGCTCCAGCTCGCGGGCGCCGATCGCGTGCTGACGATGGATCTCCACGCCGGCCAGATCCAGGGATTCTTCGACATCCCGGTCGACCACATGACGGCGCTGCCGCTCTTCGCACGGCACTTCCGCGACCTGGGCCTGACCGGGGACGGCGTCGTCTCCGTCGCGCCCGACGCCGGGCGGGCGAAGGTCGCCGTCCGCTTCGGCGAGATGATCGACAGCGGGTTCGCGATCATGCACAAGACCCGGCCCGCGCGCGACCAGGTCTCCGTCACGGAGATCACCGGCCGCGTCCGGGACAAGGTCGCGCTCGTCGGCGACGACATCATCACGACCGGCGGCACGCTTCTCGCCGGCGCCGAGGCCCTCCGCGAGCACGGCGCCACCGACGTGTGGGTCTTCGCGACGCACGGCCTGTTCTCGGGGAAGTCGCTCGAGCACTTCGCTCAGGCGGACCTGGCGGGCATCGTCGTGACCGACACCGTCCCGATCGACCCGGTCAACCGGCCTCCGAGCATGACCGTGCTGCCGGTGTCGGTCCTGCTCGCCGAGACGATCATGAACGTCTTCGGCGACGACTCTGTCTCCGCCATCTTCGGCGGCGAGAACCAGCTCTTCTAGAACTGCAGCAGGGCCGCCTGCAGGGCCATCAGCGCCGCGAAGGTGAGGGCGAGCACCGTCGCGACCGAGCGGGTCGGCGCCGCGGCTCGCGCGTCGGGGATCAGCTCCGAGAGGGCGAGCCAGACCATCGCGCCCGCGGCGAAGCCGAGCCCGGCGGCGAGGAACGGCGTGAACTTTCGACGAACACGTAGGCGGGGACGGCGAGAAGCGGCTGCGGCAGGCTCGAGAAGACGCTCCACGAGGCCGCCGCCCGCACGCTCCCACCGCGCGGGACGAGCACGAGGCTGATCGCGAGGCCTTCCGGGATGTTGTGGATCGCGATCGCGGCGGTGATGAAGACGCCGAGCGCCCGGCCGCCGCCGAAGGAGACGCCGACGCCGACTCCCTCCGAGATCGAGTGGACCGTCATCACGGCGACGATCGTCACCGCCTTCAGCGCGTCGGCGCCGGTCAGCGCGCCGACCTGCAGATCGCTGCGCCCGTGCAGGGACCGCTGCGTCGCGGCGATGAAGACCACTCCGACCGCCGCGCCGGCGGCGAGCCGAAGCGACCCGCGGCGCGAACCCCCGATCACGAGCGCGGTGCTCGCCGCCAGCATGAACCCGGCCGCCGCCGCGTCCGCGAGGCCGAGCATTCGCCGCGTCGCCGAGCGCGCGGCGAGGAAGGGCAGGGCGCCGAGCCCGGTGGCAAGCGCGGTGCCGAGCGCCGCGGGGAAGACGCCGACGATCTTCACGCGCCGCGCGAACCGTAGCCGCGACGGCGGTCGCCCCGGACGGGCATGCTTCCCGCCGTGCGAAGGTTGTCCGCGACGGTTCTCCTGCTCGGAATCATCGGCTTCCTCGCTTACGCGACGCTCGTCTCGCACGCGCAGCACCCGTGCCTCGTCTCGGCGACGAACCCCTGCACGAAGGAGCTGCAGGAGCTGAACAAGAAGTAGCGCCGCTACACTTCCGCGCCGTGGCCGGAGAGCGCATCCGTGTGGAGGTGCAGCAGCGCGAGCTCCTCGGCTCGGCCGAGTCGCGGAGGCTGCGCAAGCAGGGCATCATCCCCGGCGTCCTCTACGGGCGTGGCCGGAAGCCGCACGCCATCGCGATCGCCGAGCGCGACCTGCGGCGCGTTCTGAGCGGCGAGCACGGCCTCCATGCGATCCTCGACGTCGTCCTCGAGGGGCAGAAGACGGCCCATGCGTCGATCCTCAAGGACTACCAGCAGGATCCTCTGCGTGGCCGGATCTCGCACTTCGACCTGCAGGAGGTGCGGCTCGACCAGCCGATCACCGTGCAGGTCGTGGTCGAGCTCGTCGGCGAGTCGCCCGGCGACAAGGCGGGTGGCGTCCTGTCCCAGGCGACCCGTGAGGTGAACGTCGAGGCGCTGCCGATGGAGGTTCCGGACCGGCTCGAGCTCGACGTGAGCTCGCTCGGGATGGGCGACTCGCTCCGCGTCTCCGACCTCGTCGTCCCCGCGGGCGTGACCGTGCTCGACGATCCGGAGCTCGTGATCGTCGGGGTCGCGACGCCGACGCTCGTCGTCGAGCCGGAGGAGGAGCTCGCCGAGGAGGAAGGCGAGGAGGCGGCGGAGGGCGAGGCGCCCGAAGGTGCCGCGGCCGGGGCGGAGTCGGAGGAGAGCGCCGCCGGCGAGCCCGGAACCGTCGAGGGGTAGTCCGTGCGCCTGCTGCGGCGGGGCGAGGCCGCCTCGACGCTCGACCTGCTCGTCGCGGGGCTCGGCAATCCGGGCCGCGAGTACGCGCGGACGAGGCACAACGTCGGCTGGATGGTCGCCGACGAGCTCGCGCACCGGCTCGGCGGCTCGTTCCGGTCGAAGTTCTCGGGCCAGCTGGCGGAGGTGCGGCTGGACGATCTCAGGCTCGCCCTCCTGCGGCCGGAGACCTACATGAACGAGTCCGGCCGGTCGCTGGTGGCCGCCGCGCGGTTCTTCAAGGTCGAGCCCGGCGACGTGCTCGTCGTGCACGACGACGTCGACCTCGAGGAAGGCCGTCTCCAGGCGCGCCTCGGCGGCGGTCTCGCGGGTCACAACGGCCTTCGCTCGATCGCCGCGTCGCTCGGGACGCCGGAGTTCCTCCGGCTTCGGATCGGGGTCGGCCGGCCCGGCCGCGGCGACCGTCGCCCCGTCGCCGACTACGTCCTCGCGCCGTTCGAGCCAGAGACCGATGTCGACGCGCTCGTCGCGCGCTCGGCCGATGCCGTCGAGACGATCGCACGGGACGGATTCGTCGAGGCGCAGCGGCGCTTCAACTGACGGCGGGGTACCCCTTTTCGGGGGTTGCGCGTTCGAGGGATCTTCCTCAGGGCGGGGCGTTTGTGGCCGATTCAGGTGACGTGCGGACTCGTCCCTTCCGCCTTTCCACCCGATTAGCGTTCGCCGCGGGCTGCGCGTCCCTCGTCTGTGCGTTCGGCCTGCTCGTCGTCGCGTTCGTCCTGCGCACGGCGTCCTCGTCGATGGCGCGGACGGCGCGGGCCGACACGGCACTGGCGCAGATCCAGCGGACGCAGCGGCTCGTCCAGGAGTCGGGCCCCGCGCGGCGCCAGCAGACCGTCGTCGCCGAGCTCGCCGAGCTCGAGCGTCTGTTCGGCAGCGGATCTGCGGCCGGAAAGCGCGTACGATCGCTCGAGGCCGAGGCGCACCAGTCGTGGAATCCGGCGGTGCGCCACACGCTCGCGGCCGGGCTCGCCGGCCTTCGGAGCGAGGAACAGCAGGCGAGCACGAGCGGCGCAGCCGACGGTCAGCGCTGGAACGGCGTCGCCGTCGGACTCGCGCTCCTGCTCGCGGTCGGGCTGACGGCCTGGCCGCTCGTGCTGCTCCGGCGCTTGCGGCGCGACGTCGAGGTGCCACTGCACGACCTGCGCGACGCCCTCGACTCGATCGGGAACGCGCGCGGGATCATGAGCGTGCGGCCATCGGGCGCGGAGGAGATCGCCGAGCTCGGGGCGGCCTTCAACTCGATGGCGGAGCGGCTCGCCCAGAAGCGGGTCGGGCTCGAGAGCGCCGCCGCCCGCCTGAAGAAGGCGGCCGAGCGCGACGCCGTCACGGGAATCTGGAACCGGGCCTACTTCGAGGAGGAGCTCGCGAGGCAGTTCGAGCACTCGTGCCGGACGCGGACGCCGCTCTCCGTGCTCCTGCTCGACCTCGACGGGTTCAAGGATGTCAACGACACCTTCGGCCACTCCGCCGGCGACTCGCTGCTCCGCCGGACGGCGATGGCGCTCGAGCGGTCGGTTCGCGAGACGGACACGGTCGGCCGCCTCGGCGGGGACGAGTTCGCGGTGATCCTGCCGGGCGCCGACGAGGCCGCGGCCGGGCGCGTGTCGGCAGCGGTGACGGCGATGCTGGCCGCGACCGAGATCATCGCCGGCTCGGCGTCGATCGTCCCGATGGCGAGCATCGGCGCCGCGACGCGCACTGCCCGGACGGCGGATCCGCACGAGCTGCTGCGCGGCGCAGACGCTGCGATGTACGCGGCGAAGCAGGCGCGCCGCCGGGGCCGCCGCCCGCAGACGGTCCGCATCGGCTGACGCCCGCCGCCCGGTAGCCGCTCGCGGGTTCGCGGACGGGCGAGCGCGTCGGCACCGACGCGCGAGCCGCCTGCCTGTGGAGCGATTGGCACGGTTTCGGCGCAATCCCGTTTCACACACGTACGAGTTTTCTTGTTACGATGACCACATGGGGGAACCTCGAGGGGGTCCCCCGGGGGCACATCGCACGTGACTAGACTGGGCGCGCGGAACTGCGGTTCCGTTCGTCTTTATGGACCGGCCTCTACTCCACGTCCTGGCGCGGGAGCTCGCCAACACCGAGCGGCTGGCGGCGTTCGCTGCCGCGCTGCCTGACACGAGGGCGCGCGTCTCGGAGCCGGCGTTGCCGCTGCTCCTCGCCGCCCTGCACTTGCGGCTGGGCCGCTCGCTCGTGTGCCTCCTGCCCGAGGACGCCGACGCCCGCGACGCGGCGGAGGCGGCCGCCTGGTTCCTCGGCGACGCGCGGGTCGCGTTCATGCCGAGCCGCGGTGTGAGCTGGCAGTCGGGGCTCGAGCCGCCTCCGCACCTCGTCGGGGAACGGGCGCGGGCCCTCGACGTGCTCGAGGCGGGCGGGCTCGTCTGCGTCTCGGCCGCGGCGGTGGCGGAGCGCCTGCCGCCGCCCGAGGCTCGGCCCGATCCGATCGAGCTCGCGGTCGGCGCGGAGCCGGGCATCGACGGCCTCGCAGAGGCGCTCGCGCTGGCCGGCTACGCCCGCGTCGAGCGCGTCGAGCAGCGCGGCGAGTTCGCCGTGCGCGGCGGGATCGTCGACGTGTTCCCGACGACGGGCCACGAGCCGCTCCGGATCGAGCTCTTCGGCGACGAGATCGAGGCCGTCCGCGCGTTCTCGCCCTTCACGCAGCGCACGCTCCACCCGGTCGAGCGCGCGATCGTCTACCCGGCGGCGGAGCGCCGGCTCGACCTCGTCGACGGCGACGCGCTCCTGACCGGCCCGGAGCACGGCCGGCTACGGCTTCCTGACGATCTCGTCCTGCCGCTGCCGGCCGGGCCCGATCTCGTCTTCCAGCCGGACGAGGTCCGCCAGCTCTGGGCCGAGGAGTTCCCCGGCGAGGCGCTGAGCACTGCGGGCTTGGCGGAGCTCGACCCGCTTCCGGCCGGGCAGCCGCACGCGTTCGAGGCGCAGCGTCCGGCGGTCGCCGCGCGCGGACTGTCGGAGGCCGAGAACGAGCTCCGCGCCTTCGTCCGCGCCGGCCAGCGCGTAATCGTCGCCTTCCCGCACCGCGGCGACGCGCTGCGGACGAAGGCGCTGCTCCGTCGCGTGGACGCATCGCTGCTCGAGCCGGGCGAAGCGCTCCCGGCCGAGCCGGGTCTCGCGTTCGCGATCTCGCCGGCCCGGCGCGGCTTCGTCTGGCGCGACCTCGGCGTCGTCCTCCTCCCCGACACGCAGATCTTCCGCAAGCGGGCGCCGCGCCACGACGCGAGGCTCGGCCGCGCCCTGCAGTCGTTCGCCGACCTCCGCACAGGCGACTTCATCGTCCACGAGGACCACGGCGTCGGCCGGCTCCTCGGCTTCGAGACGAAGGCGGTCGCCGGCGTCACACGCGACTACCTCTTCCTCGCCTTCCGGGGCGACGACCGGCTCTACGTCCCGCACGAGCAGATCGGCAAGGTCTCCCGCTACATCGGCGCCGACGCGAAGGCGCCCGCCCTCTCGAAGCTCGGCGGCAAGGCGTGGCAGCTGCTGAAGACGCGGGCCCGCGAGTCCGTGCGCGAGCTCGCGGGCGAGCTGCTCGCGCTCTACGCCCGCCGCCAGAGCGCGGCGGGCTACGTCTTCGACCTTTCCAGTGATTGGCTCGAGCGCCTCGAAGCCTCGTTCCCGTATCGCGAGACCGAGGACCAGCAGCGGGCGATCGAGGCCGTGAAGGATGACCTCGAGGCGGCCCGGCCGATGGACCGGCTCGTCTGCGGCGACGTCGGCTTCGGGAAGACGGAGGTGGCCGTCCGCGCGGCCTTCGCGGCGGCGATCAACGGCCGGCAGACGCTGATGCTCGTCCCGACGACCATTCTCGCCCAGCAGCACTGGAACACGCTTCGAGAGCGATACCGCGACTTTCCGGTCAACGTCGAGATGGTGTCCCGCTTCAGGAAGCAAGCCGACGTGAAGAAAGTCCTCTCAGAGTTCTCGGCCGGCAAGGTCGACGTCCTCGTCGGAACGCATCGGATCCTGTCCCGCGACGTGATCCCGAAGAACCTCGGGCTCGTGATCGTCGACGAGGAGCAGCGCTTCGGAGTCGCGCAGAAGGAGCTCCTCCGCTCGCTGCGGCTCGAGGTCGACGTGCTCGCGCTGACGGCGACGCCGATCCCGCGGACGCTGCACATGTCGCTGTCCGGCCTACGGGACATCTCGATCATCGAGACGCCGCCCGAGGGGCGCCGGCCGATCCGCACGCACGTCGGCGAGTACGACGAGGAGCTGATCCGGAGCGCGCTCGAGCGCGAGGCCGCGCGTGAGGGGCAGTCGTTCTACCTCCACAACCGCGTCGAGACGATCGACGAGGCCGCCGCCCGCCTGGAGGAGCTCTGCCCGGGCCTGCGGTTCCTCGTCGCGCACGGGCAGATGGCGGAGCGCGCGCTCGAGGACCGGATGCTCTCGTTCCTGCGCGGCGACGCCGACGTGCTCGTCTCGACGACGATCATCGAGTCCGGCCTCGACATCCCGCAGGCGAACACGCTGATCGTCGAGCGCGCCGACATGCTCGGGCTCGCCCAGCTCTACCAGATCCGTGGCCGCGTCGGCCGCTCGGACGTCCTCGCCCACGCGTACCTCCTCTACCCCGAGGCGGCCGAGCTGTCGCCCGAGGCGCGGGCGCGGCTCGCGACGCTCGCCGACCACACCGAGCTCGGCGCCGGCTTCGCGATCGCGATGCGCGACCTCGAGATCCGCGGCGCCGGCGACCTGCTCGGGGCGGAGCAGTCCGGTCATGTCGCCGCGCTCGGCTTCGAGCTCTACGTCGAGCTCCTGAACGAGGCGGTCGCCGAGCTGTCCGGCCAGGTGCGCGTCGCGCCGCGGCCGATCCGCGTCGACGCGCGGGTCGACGCCTACGTGCCGGCCAGCTACATCGGTTCCGAGGCGCTCAAGATCGACCTCCACCGACGGCTCGCGCTGACCGAGACCGAGGACGAGCTGCGCGAGCTCCGGGCGGCGGTCGAGGACCGCTACGGCGAGCTCCCGGCGCCGGTCGAGAACCTGTTCGCGATCCAGGAGGCGAAGCTGAAGCTCGCGCGGCTCGGCGCGGACTACCTCGTCTTCCGCGGCGGGCGCGCGACGGTCGGGCCGCTCGTGCTCGGGTCGGCCGAGCTGCGGGAGTTGCGCTCGCGCGTCGACACGGCCGTCTACACCAGCGCGAAGCGCGAGCTGTCGCTGCGCCGCGACGAGTTTCGTGCGGCGATCGAGCTGGTCGATGCTATCTTGGACACCCGCCTGGCGGCCTGACGCCGGGTCTCTTCCCGAGAATGATCAGAAGACCTCTCGCTTTTCTCGCGCCGCTGTTCGTGCTGGCCGTCCTCGTGGCCGGCTGCGGCGGCGGTGGCAAGAGCTCGACGTCCACGACGAACGCGACCAGCACGAAGCTCGGCGCGGGCGTCCTCGCGATCGTCGGGAAGGACAAGATCACGGTCGACCAGTTCAACCAGATCGTCGACCGGGCGAAGCGCACGTACAAGCAGCAGAAGCGGCCGTTCCCGGCCGTCGGCTCGCCCGACTTCAAGACGCTGACGGGGCAGATCATGAACTACCTCGTCGAGCGCTCCGAGCTCGAGCAGAAGGCCGACGAGCTCGGCGTCAAGGTGACGGCGGCGCAGGTCCAGGCCCAGATCGACAAGATCAAGAAGCAGCGCGGCTGGAGCGAGCAGCGACTCCAGCAGGAGCTGAAGAAGACCGGGATCACCGACGCCGACCTCCGCGACACGCTCCGGGCGAACCTGATCTCGGAGGGCCTGTACAACAAGGTCACGGCGAAGGTGAAGGTCACCGACACCGAGGCCAAGCTCTACTACGACCAGCACAAGTCGCAGTACACGACGCCTGCGAGCCGGCGCGTCCGCCACATCCTCGTGAAGAAGAAGGATCTCGCGGAGAAGCTCTACAAGCAGCTCGTCGCGAACAAGGGCGCGACCTTCGCCGCCCTCGCGAAGAAGTACTCGATCGATCCGGGCTCGAAGAACACCGGCGGCGAGTACACGGACACGAAGGGCACCTTCGATCCGGCGTTCGAGAAGGTCGCCTTCTCGCTGAAGACCCACGAGATCGGCAAGCCCGTCAAGTCGCAGTTCGGCTGGCACATCATCCAGGCGCTCGGACCGGTCGTGCCGCAGAAGGTGTCGCCCTTCCCGAAGGAGAAGTCGAACATCACGCAGCAGCTCCTCAACGACAAGAAGCGGCAGACGTTCCAGACCTGGTTCCTCGCGATGAAGAAGGAGTTCCAGCCGACCCTTCGCTTCGCTCCGGGCTACGAGCTGCCGTCGACGGCGACGGCACCGACGACGACCGCCTCGACGGCACCGACAACGACCGGTTGAGCCTGACGGAGACGCTGCTCGAGCTCCAGCGGTTGACGGTCCGGCTGCGCAGGGACTGCCCGTGGGATCGCGAGCAGACGGCGGAGACGATCGTCCCGCACACGGTCGAGGAGGCCTACGAGGTCGCCGATGCGGCTGCGTCGGGCGACCCGGCCAGGCTGGTGGACGAGCTCGGCGACCTGCTCTACCAGGTCTTCTTCCTCTCGCTCCTGCTCGAGGAGCGCGGCGAGGGCGACCTCGATACCGTCGCGCGCGGCATCCACGACAAGCTCGTCCGGCGTCACCCGCACGTGTTCGGCGACGTGGAGGCCGAGACCGCCGGCCGCGTCCGCGAGAACTGGGAGCGGATCCGCGTCCGCGAGGACGAGGGCCTCTTCCGCGGCATCTCGCGCGGGCTGCCGGCGCTCGTCTTCGCGCGGAAGGTCCAGCAGCGCGCGGCCGGGATCGGCTTCGAGTACCCGGACGTCGAGGGTGCGCTCGCCGACCTCGAGGACGAGCTCCGCGAGCTGCGCGAGGCGCCGCCCGACGAGGCCGCCGACGAGCTCGGCGACGTCCTCTTCGCCGCGGTGAACGTCGCCCGCCGCCTCGGCGCCGATCCCGAGCTCGCCCTCCGGGGGGCCACGCTTCGCTTCGTCGACCGCGTCGAGACCGCCGAGCGGCTGGCAGCCGCCGAGGGCCGGGAGTTCGCGGGCCTCGCGCTCGACGAGCAGGACCGCTACTTCGACCTCGCCAAGGAGACCCTATGACCGTGCCGATCTCCCGCGTCCACGCCCGCGAGATCCTCGACTCGCGCGGCAACCCGACGGTCGAGGTCGAGGTCGAGCTCGAGTCGGGCGTCGTCGGACGGGCCGCCGTGCCGTCCGGCGCCTCGACCGGCCAGTTCGAGGCGGTCGAGCTGCGCGACGGCGACGGGCGGCGCTACGGCGGCAAGGGCGTCCTCACGGCGGTCCGGAACGTCGAGCAGGAGCTCGGGCCGGCGGTGCGCGGTCTCGACGCGGAGGATCAGCGCGGCGTCGACGAGCGCCTGATCGAGCTCGACGGCACGCCGAACAAGGGCCGGCTCGGCGCGAACGCGATCCTCGGCGTCTCGCTCGCCGTCGCCCGTGCCGCCGCGAACGCGGCGGGACAGCCGCTCTACCGGTTCGTCGGCGGCGCCGAGGCGCACGTCCTGCCGGTCCCGATGCTGAACGTCGTCAACGGCGGCGCGCACGCCCAGAACTCGCTCGACCTGCAGGAGTTCATGGTCGTGCCCGCCGGCGCGGAGCGGTTCTCCGAGGGCTTGCGCACCGCCGCCGAGGTCTTCCATGCGCTGAAGGGGGTCCTCCACGAGCGCGGGCTCGCGACCGGCGTCGGCGACGAGGGCGGCTTCGCGCCCGACCTGCCGTCGAGCGAGGAGGCGATCGAGGCGATCCTCGAGGCCGCCGAGCGGGCGGGCCACCGCGACCGGATCGCGATCGCGCTCGACCCCGCCGCGAGCGAGCTCTATCGCGACGGCACGTACCGCTGGGAGGGGCGCGAGGGCCCGTCCGCGGAGCTCGCCTCCTACTTCGAGTCGCTCGCCGCCCGCTACCCCATCGTCTCGATCGAGGACGGCCTCGCCGAGGACGACTGGGACGGCTGGCGCGCCTTCACGAGCGAGCTCGGCCGGAAGCTCCAGCTCGTCGGCGACGACATCTTCGTCACGAACCCCGAGCGGCTCCGGCGCGGCATCGACATCGGCGTCGCGAACGCGATCCTGATCAAGGTGAACCAGATCGGGACGCTCACGGAGACGCTCGACACGATGCGCCTGGCGCGCGAGCACGGGTACGCCTGCGTGATGTCGCACCGCTCCGGCGAGACCGAGGACACGACGATCGCGGACCTCGCGGTCGCCACCGGCTGCGGGCAGATCAAGACGGGCGCGCCCTCGCGCAGCGACCGCGTCGCGAAGTACAACCAGCTGCTGCGGATCGAGGAGGAGCTCGGCGACCGCGCCGGGTACCCCGGCTGGGCCGCCTTCCCGCGGCGTCTAAGCTGAGGCCGTGCCCGTACGAGTGCCCCGGCGGACGAAGATCGTCGCGACGATCGGCCCTGCGTCCGCGTCGCGGGAGCGGTTGCACGAGCTCGTCGAGGCCGGGATGGACGCGGCGCGCCTCAACTTCTCGCACGGGACACGGGAGGAGCACGCAGAGCGCGCGGAGCTCGTCAGGTCGGTGCAGGAGGAGCTCGGCCGGCCGCTGGCGCTGATCGCCGACCTCCAGGGCCCGAAGCTCCGGATCGGCGATCTCCCGCATCCCGTCACGCTCGCCCGTGGCGACGAGGTGACGGTGCTCGGCGGCGAGGTGGCCGATGACGGCGAGCTGCCCGTCAGCCCGGCCGTCCTCGGCGAGGTGCTGAAGCCGGGGACGGACGTCCTGATCGACGACGGCCTCGTCCGCCTGCGCGTCGAGGACGTCCAGCGCGGCCGCGCGCGCTGCCGGGTCGTCACCGGCGGACTCGTCCTCTCGCACAAGGGCGTGAACCTCCCGGGCGTGTCCGTTCCGGTCCCGTCGCTGACCCGGAAGGACCTCGACGACCTCGACCACGCGCTCGAGCTCGGCGTGGACTTCGTCGCGCTCTCGTTCATCCGCTCTGCAGCGGACGTCGCCGACCTGAAGCGGCGGATCGTCGGCTCGGGCTCGCACGCGCTCGTGATCGCGAAGATCGAGAAGGTCGAGGCCGTCAACGCGCTCGAGGAGATCGTCGCCGAGTCGGACGCGGTCATGGTCGCCCGCGGCGACCTCGGCGTCGAGGCCGGCCCCGCGTCCGTGCCGCTGATCCAGAAGCGGATCATCCAGCGCTCGCTGGAGCGCGGGAAGCCGGTGATCACGGCGACGCAGATGCTCGAGTCGATGATCCACCAGTCGGAGCCGACCCGCGCCGAGGCGAGCGACGTCGCGAACGCGATCCTCGACGGGACGTCGGCCGTGATGCTCTCCGGCGAGACGGCCGTCGGCGAGTATCCGGTGGAGGCGGTCGCGTACATGGACACGATCGCGCGTGCGGTCGAGCCGAGCCTCGGCTACCGGCACCAGCTGCCCGAGGCGAGCTCGCTCCCGACGATCGGGCAGGCGATGTCGAACGCGGCCTGCGACCTCGCCGAGTCGCTCGGCGCACGGGCGATCGTCGTCCCGACGTTCAGCGGCCGCACGGCCTCGGCGGTCGCGCGCCTGCGGCCGCACCGGCCGATCATCGGGCTCACGCACAACCAGTACGCGGCGCAGCAGATGGCGCTCGAGTGGGGTGTGGAGCCGGTGACGATGGAGGAGTGCCAGAGCATCGAGGATCTCTGGAGCCGCGCGGTGCGCGCGGCGCGCGACGCGGGTCTCGTCGATCCCGGCGACCAGGTCGTGATCACGGCGGGCACGTCGGTGAACGTCGCCGGCTCGACGAACGTCATCAAGGTCGACGTCGTCGATTAGGACGCAGGAGCCGCGGCCCGAGGCGCGAAAGCCGGGTCGATGGCTCTGGTCATCGGGGTTTTCCGGCGGTTGCGGCTCGGCCGGCCGCGCACGTGGGTCGCCCTCGCCGGGATCTGCGTGCTCGCGTTCCTGTACTACCGGCCGGTTCGGGCGTACATGCACACGCGGCGCGTCGTCGCCGCGCGGACGGCCGAGGTGCGTTCACTCGCGGAGCGGAAGGCCGAGCTCGAGCAGCGGCTCCAGCTGAGCCAGAGCGGCGCGACGCTCGTGCGGGCCGCGCGGCGGCTCGGGCTCGTCAAGGCGGGCGAGCGGCTGTTCATCGTCAAGGGCATCGCCGAGTGGCGGCGAGCCCACCGGTCGTCGAAGTAGCCCCGGGGGTACGATCGGCGAAGGTGGAGGACGATCGCGCCGTCGTCGAGCGGCAGCTCGGGAGGCCGCCGCGGGCGTTCCGGCGGACGGTGCGCCGCTGCCCCTGGGGCCGGCCGGCCGTGACCGAGCAGAACCCGTACGACGTCTACGGAGAGCCGTTTCCGACGACGTACTACCTGACGTGCCCCCACCTGATCTCGGCGATCGCACGGCTCGAGGCGGCGAACGGCGTCGCGCGGTGGAGCGAGCGCGCGAGGCGCGAACCCGAGCTCGCCGAGAGCCTGCGCGCCGCGACCGAGGAGCAACTCGAGCTCCGGCAGCGCCTGGCGGCGGGGCGGATCGGCAGCGACGGCGGCGCCTCGCTCCGGCTCGGCATCGCCGGCGCCTCGCGGCCCGGCCGTCTGAAGTGCCTGCACGCGCACGCGGCCTTCGCCCTCGCGCGTCCGTACCGGCTCGGCGAGGCGATCCTCGGCGAGCTGGGCGAGCTCTGGCCGCCCGGCGGCTGCTGCACGCTCGACTCCCCTGGCCCGCGGCTAGCATCGGCGACCGATGCCGAACGTGGAGCTCGCACGCCAGGAATGGGAGCAGGGTGACCGGCGCCTCCGGGAGAGCGCGTCCGACCAGGCGCGCCAGGCGCTGCTCATCGCCCAGGTAGAGGCGCTGGTCGAGCAGCTCCGGCGCCGCGTCGGCGCGACGTACACGCTCGCCGACCTTGCGAGGGAGTACGAAGGCGCCGAGCGCTGGGCGTACGAGACGCTGGCCGAGCGCGCGGAGAGGCCCGGCTGGGTGGGAACGGTGTCGACCGCTCTCGAGGCGGCGTTCCACCGCTACGCGCGCGGCGCCCAGGACTACCGGCCGTGATCGAGCCGCTGCCGCGGCGGGCGGCGCCCGCGCCCGTGCGGCGGCCGCCTCCGAAGCGCCGCCTCCGCCGGGCCGTCCTGCGCTGGCTCGTGCGGCTCGTCCTCACCGCCGCCGTCTTCGCCGGCGGGGTCGCCCTCGGCGAGGCGCTGCACGACAACCCGAAGCCGACGGGCGACGTGACGGTCGTCCGGACGCTCCGCCCGCTGCCGCTCGCGCCCGCGCCGGAGACCGTCACCGTGACGACGCCGGGCGGGAGGTGAGGAAAGTCAACCTTTGGGTAGATTCGAGCTGTGGTGCGCGAGCACTCCGTCAGGACTCCGGTCCCGCCTCCCGAGCACGGCGACTGGCTGACGCTGGGACAGGCGGCGGCATACCTCGGCGTCGCCCAGAGCACCATCCGCAAGTGGTCGGATCGGGGCCGCGTGCCGACCTTCTACACGCCGGGCGGCCATCGCCGCTACCGTCGGCGCGACCTCGACGCCTTCCTCGAGCGTTCACGCCCGGTCAGCCGCGGGCCCGTCGTCCTGATCGTCGACGACGACGAGCGGCTGCGCCAGTACGTGCGCGCGAACCTCGAGCTCGAGGGCTACGACGTTCGCGAGGCGGGGACGGCAGAGGAAGGGCTCGAGGAGGTCGGCGAGCAGGTGCCGGACCTGATCCTCCTCGACGTGATGATGCCCGGGATCGACGGCTGGGAGATGCTGCGCCGGATCCACGAGCAGCACGGGATCGGCTCGATCCCGGTCATCGTCTTCAGCGGACACGCCGGGCCGGGCGAGGCCGCGGAGCGCGGCGCCCAGGGCTTCATCGGCAAGCCGTTCGACCCCGAGCGGCTGATCCAGTCGACGAAGCAGCTCCTGCCGGTCTGACGCGGGGCCGCTAGAGCTCTTCGCCGGCGCGCAGCAGCCCGCCGACGATCACCGCGAGCGCGGCCAGGAAGCTGATCCAGATGCCGATTCCGCGGCCGCCCGTGCCGACGAACTCGTCCGGGATCGAGATCAGCCGGATGAGGACGAAGATCGTCGCGAGCGAGCCGAGCGCGACGACGACGAGGCTCTCGGGCACCGTCGCGGGCAGCTCGACGCCGAAGTCGCGCAGCAGCGTCAGCGCGATCACGCCGAGGCCGATGAAGAAGATGAGCTTCCCGAGCACGCCGGTGTGCCAGCCGATCACGGCGAGCGTCGGTCCCTCCGTCGAGCTTCCCGCGTACCAGCCCATGAACGAGGACAGGGCGAGGACGAGTCCCGCGATCCACGTGACCCGCTCGCCGGCGCCCCAGATGCCGTCCGCGCGGCGCGGCAGCGGCCTGGGCGCCGCCTGCCGGACGTCGGGTCGCGGGCGCCGCTGGGGGGCGCCACGACCCGGATCGGACTCGAGGAAGTCCGGCGTTTCCACTGGTCCAAGTATGGGCATGAACTCCGACGAAGGTGCAAGCATCGCTCGCGGAAGGGGTCCTGGTGCACGAAGAGCTGGTCGTCGACCTCCTCGACGAGGAGGAGGGTTACGTGCGGTTCTGGCGGGCCGGGGTGGCGGCGAAGGGTGAGTTCCGCTGCTCCGGATGCGGCTACGGGGCGATCGTCTCGCGCCTGCTGCCCGTGTGCCCGATGTGCGGCGGCGAGGCGTGGGAACAGTCGACCTGGTCGCCGTCCGGCCGGGCCGACGCCTTCGTCTGACCGCCGCCGGGCGAAGCGCGCCTTCGCCCGGCTGTTCGTTCCCTACAGCCCGAAGATGTGCTCGACCTGCGTCCAGATCGTGACGAGCAGTACGAGGCAGCCGAGCACGAGCGAGCCGAGGACGAACCAGAAGCGGAGCCGAGCCCGGCGGACTGCGCGCCGGTGCTCGATTCGCGCCTGACGGCGCGCCCGGTGCAGCCGGTAGGCGCGGTCCAGGTCGGACGGCCGGACGAGCGGCGGCTCCTCCTCGACCGTGTGCCGCGACCGGGCAGGCTGAGCCATTCCCGGAAGTCTAGAGCGTCGAGGCCGCCCGGCCGGCGGTCGGACATACTTCGCCGGCGTGGACGGCCAAGCTCACGCGGCCGAGGTCCGGACGCTGAACACCGTCGCCGAGGACGGGCGCAAGCTCACCGAGCGCGAAACGGTGGAGGAGGCGCTCGCCGCGATCGTGCGGTCGCTCGCGGCGGCGACGCACGCCGACATCGTCGTCGCGCGCGTGCTGCTCCCGAACGAGGGCGTGCTCGTCCCGCGCGCGGTCGCGAGCGACTCGCCCGCGCTCGCGGCCGAGGTCGAGGGAACGCGGCTACGCCTGATCGACCTTCCCGAGGGAGACGTCGACGAGCCGGCGACCGTCCCGCCGCCGCTTCGCCGCGTCGCCGCCCGTTCCGGGGCCGAGCGCGTGCTCCAGGCGCCGGCGCGGCTCGCGGGGAACGTGCTCGGAAGCGTCGAGCTCCTGCGCCGCGGCGGGGGCTTCGACGAGCGCGAGCGGCTGCTCGCGCGGCTCGCGGCCAGCCAGGCCGGCCTGGCGATCGCGGCGTTCACGGGGCCCCTGGAGGCGCGGGCGGCGCCGCCGCCCGGGTCGGCGGTCGCGCTCGCGTCGGAGGCCCTCGCGGTCTTCGCCGCAAACGGCGAGGCCTCCGCGGCGATCGCGCGGCTCGCGGTCGAGGCGGCTGGCGCGCGAGCCGTCGCGCTGTGGGTGGCCTCGGACCGGGGCGGGCCGGCGCTCGCGGCCGCCTGGGGGGCCGACGACGAGGCGTTCGCGCCGAGCTCCGAGGACGTCGGGCGCGCGCTCGAGCGGCAGGAGGCGCTCACGCTGGAGCGCACGCCGGAGCGCACAATCGCGTGGCTCCAGGTGGGGAAGCCGCCGCTCGGCGTCCTCGAGCTTCGCTTCGCGCCGAACGCCGAGCCCGGCTCCGCCGAGCTCCGAGCGCTCGGGAGCTTCGCCGTCCGGGCGGCCGACGCTCTGCGCTCGGCCGAGCGTGCGCGGCGGACGACGCACGAGCTCGAGCGGAGCCGCGCGCTCCTCGCCGCGGTCGGGCAGGCGACCGCGCAGCTCTCGGTCGCGCACACGCTCGACGCGGCGCTGGAGCAGGTCGCGCAGCTGCTCGGCCACGAGCGGGTCGCCGTCTACCTCCGCGAGCAGGGACAGCTGGTGACGGCCGCCGAGCGCCGCCTCGCCGGCCCGCATGCGGAGGTGGCGCCGAAGCTGCTCGAGCTCGCGCTCGGCAGGTATCGCGCGCGCGGGCTGCTCGCGCTGACCGACGCCGGCGCCGAGCCGCTGCTCGCCGACACGCGCCCGGCCGTCACGGAGGCCGGCATCGAGGCGGTGTACGCGGTCCCGCTCGTGGCGCGCGAAGAGGTGATCGGGCTGCTCGCCGTCTACCCGTCCCGGCGCCACCCGCTCGAGGAGGTCGACGTCGAGCTCCTGCAGGCGCTCGCGGCGCAGCTCGCCGTGGCCGTGCAGAACGCCCGGCTCCACGAGGAGGCGCAGCAGCTCGGCCAGGAGCTCGAGGCGACGCTCGGAGCCGAGCGCGTCGCGGTCCGCCGCCTGCGCGCGCTGAACGCGATCTCGAGCTCGTTCGTCGAGAGCATGTCGTTGCAGACGACGCTCGACGTGCTCGCGCGGTCGATGGCAGAGCTCCTCGACGTCGACGCGGTCGTCGTCCGGATGCGCGAGCAGCGCGGCGAGGCGTTCACGGCGCAGGCGATCCACGTGACCGATCCGGCCAAGGCGGAGGCGCTGCGCGCGATCTTCGCGCGGCCCCAGGAGCCGTCCCGGGCGATCGCGCGCCACGTGCTGCGAGTGGGGGAGCCCTTCGTCTTCGACCCGCGCTCGGCGGCCGAGGCGGGCGGGGCGCACGCCCTGCTCGTCCCGTTCCTCGAGCGCGGCTCCACGGCCGTCCTCGTTCCCGTGGCGGCCGCGCCCGGGACGGTCGTCGCGACCCTGATGCTGCTCTCGCTCGACTCCGAGCGCAGGATCACGGCCGAGACGATCGAGACGGCGCTGACGGTCGCCCGTCAGGCCGCGTTCGCGATCGACAACGCGCGCCTGCACGAGCAGCTGAACGAGTTCACGAAGTCGATGCAGGACGCGCTGCTCCCGAGCGGCACGATCGACGTCGAGGGCCTCGACCTCGGCAGCGCGTACGAGTCGTCCGCGCGGCTCGAGGTCGGCGGCGACCTCTACGACTACGTCGTCCTTCCGGACGGCCGCGTCGCCGTCGTGCTCGGCGACGTCATGGGCCACGGCGTGGACGCGGCGGCCGACATGGCGATGGCGAAGTTCGTCTTCCGGTCGCTCGTCCGCGAGCACTCCGAGCCGGGCGAGTTCCTCGCGCACGCGAACGACGTGGTCTGCGGCGAGGTCACCCCCGGCAAGTTCGTGACGCTCGCGTACGTCACGATCGACCCGCGGACGGGCGAGCTCGCGTGCGGCTGCGCAGGGCATCCCGCGCCGAGGCTCGTCCGCCGGGACGGGAGCGTCGAGCCGGTGGCCGCGTCCGGGCTCGCGCTGGGCGTCGAACCGGCCCAGACGTACGAGGAGGCGCGCGGTGCGCTCGCCCCGGGCTCGCTCTGCGTCCTCTACACCGATGGCGTCGTCGAGGCGCGGCGCGCCGGCGAGCTCTACGGCGAGCGCCGGCTGGACCGGTTCCTGGCGGAGACGCGGCACCTCCCCGCGCAGGAGGTCGCCCGCGGCGTGCTCGCGGACTGCCGCCGCTTCGGGCGCGGGCAGCTGGACGACGACTGCGCCGTCGTCGTCCTCCGCCGCACGGCCGGGGATTGAACTTCCGCGCGGACGGGCGCGTCCTGCGCGTCGGCCACAAGGGCGCCGCCGCGGTCGCGCCGGAGAACACGATCCGCTCGCTCGAGCGAGCGGTCGAGCTCGGCGTCGACCTCGTCGAGTTCGACGTCCTCGACCTCGTCGACGGCACGCTCGTCCTCGCGCATTCGGACGACCTGAACGAGGTGAGCCACGGGGCGGCGGGCGGCGCCGTCCGGACCAGGACGCTCGCCGAGCTCCGCGAGGTCGCGCCGGAGCTGCCGACGTTCGACGAGGCGCTCGAGTTCTTCGCGAGGCGGGCGACCGGGGTCGGGCTCCACGTCGACGTGAAGTGGCAGGGCTACGAGGCCGGCGTCGTCGCAGGGCTGCAGCGCCACGGGCTCGTCGAGCGGTCGGTCGTCAGCTCGTTCCTCGCCCACAGCCTGCGGGCGATGGGGCTGCTCGAGCCGGGGCTGCGGCGAGGCCTGACCTACCCGGTCGACAGGCGAGGCCTCTCGTCGCGCCGGCTCCTCGCCCCGATCGCGCCGGGCGCGGCCGCGGCGCTTCGCAGGGCGCTCCCGTTCCGGATCGGTCGCATGCTCCGCCGCGCGGACGCCTCGGCGGCGATGCTGCACTTCTCGGTCGTCTCGCGGGCGGCCGTCGAGCGGTGCCACGCGCTGGACGCGCCCGTCTTCGCCTGGACCGTCGACGACCCATCCGTGCTGCGGCGGCTCGTCGCGGCGGGGGTCGACGGCGTCGTCACGAACGATCCACGTCTCTTCGCGTCAGTAGACTGAGTCGCGATGAGGCGGCGGTTCTCCGCGGTGGCTGTCGGCGCGGTCGCCCTTGTCGCTGCCGCCGTCCTGGGCGCAGCCGTGGCGCTCCCGGCGAATCCGCCCAAGCCGACGCCCGAGCCGAAGCCGGCGCCCCGGATGGCGTCCGGCGTCACGATCGGCGGCGTCCACGTCGGCGGTCTCGAGGCCGACGCCGCCTACGCCGCGGTCCGGGCGGCGTTCGAGGCGAGGCTGGTGCTGCTCGTCGGGACGCGCCAGGCCGCCGTGACGCCGGAGGAGCTCGGCACGATCGCGTACGTCAAGCCGGCGGTCGCGGCGGCGCTCCACGCGTCGCCGGGCGCGAAGCTGCCGCTCCACGTGTCGATCCAGGGCGGCCTCGTGCGCGCGTACCTCCACGCCCTCGCGCTCGAGACGAACACGAAGCCGGTCGACGCGACGCTCCTCCTCCGCGACCTGAAGCCGTTCGTGACGCAGAGCAAGCCCGGCCAGACGCTCTCGGAGGACGACGCCGTCCACGCCGTCCTGCAGGCCCTCGTCGAGAACCGGCGGACGCCGCTGCGGCTGCCGCTTCAGCCCGTCCCGGCGAAGGTCTCGACCGATCACTTCGGTCCGGTCGTCGTCGTCCATCGCGGCCTGAACAAGCTGATCCTCTACGACGGGATGAAGACGGTACGGACGTTCGGCGTCGCGACCGGGCAGGCCGCGTACCCGACGCCGCTCGGCCGCTTCGCGATCGTCGTCAAGTGGCGCAACCCGTGGTGGTACCCGCCGAACTCGCCGTGGGCCAAGGGAGCGAAGCCGATCCCGCCCGGCCCCGGCAACCCGCTGGGGACGCGCTGGATGGGCCTCACCGCGCCCGGCGTCGGCATCCACGGCACGCCCGACTCGGCCTCGATCGGGTACTCGCTCTCGCACGGCTGCATCCGCATGTACATCCCGGACGCCGAGTGGCTGTTCGATCACGTGAACATCGGAACGTCCGTGTTCATCGTCTCGTCCTGACGTGCTCGCGGGTCGCCTGAAGCTGGGAGGCCAGGTGCTCGCGGTCGCGGTGGTCGCGGGCCTGCTCGCCCTGCTCGGATGGCATCTCGCGAACCCGACGCAGGTCCCGAAGGGGGCGGCGCCGGACTTCGTGCTGTCGCGCCTGAACGGCGCCGGGAAGCTGGACCTGACGTCGCTGCGAGGAAAGGCGGTGGTGCTCAACTTCTGGGCGTCGTGGTGCGTCCCGTGCAAGCAGGAGGCGCACGACCTCGAGGCCGGCTGGCAGCGCTGGCGCGGGCAGGACGTCGTCTTCCTCGGCGTCGACAGCGAGGACTGGAAGGGCGACGGCCGCAAGTTCGCGTCGCACTACGGCCTCACGTACCCGCTCGTCGTCGACGGCTCGGGGAAGACGAAGAACCGCTACGGCGTGACCGGCTACCCGGAGACGTTCTTCATCGACCGGACGGGGAAGATCGTCGGTCATCATGAGGTCGGTCCGGTGGACGCCGAAGCGCTCAACACGAACATTCGCCGCGCCCTGAAGTCATGAGGCTCGTCGCCGCGTTCGTCGCGGCGCTCGCCCTCGCGGCTCCGGCGCTCGCGAGCGAGCAGCATCCGACGCTCGCGGAGCTCGAGCCGCAGATCATGTGCCTCGTCTGCCACGAGACGCTCGACCAGTCCGACTCGCCGTTCGCGACGCGGCTGAAGACGCTGATCGCCGGCTGGATCGCCGAGGGTGCGACGACCTCGGAGATCAAGGCGAGGCTGGTCGCGCAGTTCGGGAAGCAGATCCTCGCGGCGCCGCCGAAGCGGGGCTTCGACCTGCTGGCGTGGCTGCTGCCGCCGGTCGGGATCGTCGCCGGGGCGATCGTGCTCGGCGCGCTCGCCTGGCGCTGGAGCCGGGGCCGCGAGCCGCCGGGGCCCGTGCCGGCGCTCGCAGGCGGGCTCGATCCCGAGCTCGAGCGCAGGCTCGACGAGGAGCTCGAGCGCTTCGACGCCTGACTGGATGGGCGGCAAGCTCCCGATCGCGTTCCTCGCCGGCCTCGCGTCCGTGATCACGCCGTGCGTGCTGCCGCTCGTGCCCGGCTACCTCTCGGCCGTGTCGGCGGTCGAGGCGACGCGCCTCGGCGAGCGGGGCGTCGCGCGGCGGGTGCTCGTCGCGAGCATGCCGTTCATCCTCGGCTTCACCGTCGTCTTCGTCGCGCTCGGCGCCGGCGCCGCCGCGATCACGTCGACGTTCAACCAGACGCAGCAGGCCGAGGTCGCGGGGGTCGTCCTCGTCGCGCTCGGCCTCGTCTTCCTCGGGCTCCTGCCGTGGCCGGAGCGCGTGCTCGCGCCGGGGCTCCTGACCACGGCGAGCCGCCGCGGCTCGAGCGCACTCCTCGGCGCCGCCTTCGCCACCTGCGCGGCGCCGTGCATCGGGCCGGTGCTCGCGTCGATCCTCGTCCTCGCCAGCGACTCGCACACGATCCTCCGCGGCTCCGTCCTGCTCGCCGCCTACTCGGCCGGGCTCGGCGCCGCCTTCCTCCTCGCCGGCGTCGCCTTCGCGCGCACGATGAGCGCCTTCCGCTGGCTGCGCAACCACTACCCCCTCATCCGCGGCCTGAGCGGCGCGACGCTGCTCGCCCTCGGCCTGCTCCTCTTCTTCCACCGCGACTGGTGGCTGCACGTGCTCCTGAACCGCGTGCTCGACGCGATCGGTCTGGGCTCGATCTGATGCGAGGGGCCGCCCGGAGGCGGCCCCTCTTGCAGGGGCGGAGGTTCGCCAGCTAGGTGCCGACCCTCGCCATGTAGATGTCCTCCTCGACCGAGCCGCTCAGCCCGCGGGTGTCGGCCCAGGTGATGTACGTCGTGCTGCCGCCCTGGGCGACCCACATGTAGTCGCCGAGGAAGCCGGCCTGGACCGGGTTGTTCGCCACGACGAGGTTCGGCATCGAGCTCGTGGTGATCCGCCTGAACGAGATCGACGGCGAGCCTGTCGCCGGGTTCCTGACCGACGCGAGCGTGATGTCGTTGCAGCCGGTCGTCTCGCAGTCGCCGTACGAGCGGTCGTAGTAGGCGATCTCGAGATGGCCGTTGACGAGGTTGACCGTGCTCCACGGCATCCACTGCGCCGTGTGGCCCGTGTGCCCCTGCGCGCTGACGTCGATGGCCGGGCTCCACGACGCACCGTGGTTCGTCGAGTACGCGTAGAAGACGTCGTTGTCGCACGGAGGCGTGGACGTCGAAGCGTCGCCGGTGTCGCACGGAGGTCCGCCGTGGCGGAAGTCCGCCCACGTGAAGAACAGGTTGCCGCCGGCGTCCATCGAGAGCGAGCCCTCGACGAAGTCGTCGAGCCGGTAGCCGTTCGGCGGCAGGCACTGCCGGCCGCCCGGACAGCCGCTCGTGGCGTCGGGACCGACGGGTTGCGTCCCGAAGTCGTCGCTGATCTTCACCGGAGCGGTCCAGCTCGACCGCTTGCTGCAGTCGTTCGCCACGGGGCAGGTCACGATCATGTGCTGGTTGACGCCCGGGGTCGGCGTGTTGCCGTTGCCGAACGCGACGTAGATCGTGCCGTCAGGCCCGACGATCGGATGCGAGCCCTGGTCCTGGTCGCACGCGTTCGGGTCGGACTCGCCGCTGAAGTCGGTGCAGTCGTGCGCGTTCGACCCGTCGATCTCGATGCCCTTCGACCAGGTGGCGCCGCCGTCGGTCGACTGGCTGAAGTAGATCGGGCTGTTCGCACCGACGCCGTTGCCGCTCGCCGCGTTGAACCGCGTCCACGTCATGTAGACGTTGTTCGCCTTCGGGCTCCCCACCGTCGCGTCCGCGACGATGAACTCCTTGTCGTGCGCGATCGCCTGACCGCTGTTCGACGCGATCACGCCGACGGGCGTGTCCCGGTACAGCTGGAACGGGATCGCCGCCGGCGTGTGCCAGAACTGGCCGTCGATGCCGGCGTTCGACTTCAGCGCGACGATCGAGCTGGCCCCGGAGGCGACGTCGAAGAGGACGGCCCCGATGTAGGCATTGCCCTGGGCGTCGAACGTGGCCGTCGGGTCGCTACAGGCGTCCGCCGTGTGGTTGTCGTTCTGGATGAACTGGTAGAAGGGCGGGATCTGGTCGCCCCAGCTGTTGCCGTTGTTCAGCGACCAGTCGTAGCCGCAGTGGTTGAAGCCGATGCGGCTGTCGTTCTGGCCGGCGATCAGGTTCTTCGGATCGACCGGGTTGACCGCGATGACCTCCTCGGCCTGTCGCCGGAAGGAGCAGTCCTGGTTCACCCGGATGTTCGGCGGACCGGTCGGGCTCGTGAACGTGTTCTGGCAGCCCTGGGTGTTGTTCGCGGACGGAATCGCGGGCGCCTTGCCGCCGGCGGTGTCCGCTCGCTTGTCGAGGTATCCGTTGGCCTGAAGGAGCGTGTACATCAAGCCCGCCGAAGCGTGCTGCTGCCACTTCGGCGCGACTGCCTTCCCGAGTTCGTAGTCGAGCTGGCGGGCGAGCACGAGGTTCGGAGAACCACCGGTGACGCTGCTTGCCGAACGCGTGAGCACCGTGACTGCCGCGACCGTCGCCGCCCCGACGACCGCGGCAAGGAGCACGAGGCGCCTCATTCGCTTCATCTACCCCTCCTACGTGGATACTGGGACGAAGGACACGACGCGCGTTGCTTGTGGGCGCACCTCCTTTCGAAGACGGCCGCTTGGTCTTCCCGTCCGCAGACGTCCGGAATCTACTCCAACTCCGCCCCATCGGTTCTCTTCGACGCAGCGACCCGCGGCGGCGGCAGGTCGAGCGACCCCGCGGCGACGGTCGAGGCCGCCGCCGCGACCTGCTCGAGCAGCGACGAGACGTCGACCCCGCGATGGGAGGGCGCGTACGGGCCGAGGCGGCGGGCGGCCTTCGCGAGCTGCCGCTCGCAGCCCGGCCGGTTGCCGCGGCCGGCCTGGTACCAGGCGACCGCGACGTGGACGAGCCCCTGGAAGAAGTCACGCTCCGCCGGCGCGGCCGCCCGCCAGACCAGCTCGAGCTCCTCGTGCGCCGCGAAGAACTCGCGTCGGCGAATCAGCTTCAGGCCTGCTTCGAGCCGCGCCTCCTCGCCGTCCACCCGGGCGACCGTACCAGCCGGCCCACGCCGGGACGCCCGGCGAAGGGCCGTGTTACGCTCCGTAACCGTGGCAACGATCCTGCTGGCGGGGGTCGACCTCTACTTTCGCGGGAAGCTCGAAGCGCTCCTGCCCGGGCACCGGTTCATCACGGCCGAGAGCGTCGCGGAGCCGGAGCTCGTCATCTGCGACATCGCGCGCGTCGAGCCGGAGGAGGTTGCCGACACGTACCCGGACATCCCGATCGTCGGCTTCACGAACCACGCCGACACGGCCGGACTGCGCCGTGCGCACGCGGCCGGCTTCGATCAGGTGCTCGTGAAGTCGGCCCTCCAGGAACGCGCGCCACACGTGATCGAGGAGCTGCTCGCCACGGTAGAGTAGGCGCGTGACCTACATCATCGCCGAGCCGTGCATCGACGTGAAGGACCGGTCCTGCGTGGACGTCTGCCCCGTCGACTGCATCCACGAGTTCGACCGGATGCTCATCATCGACCCCGAGGAGTGCATCGACTGCGGGGCATGTGAGCCGGAGTGCCCCGTCGAGGCGATCTTCCCCGAGGACGCGCTGCCCGAGAAGTGGCAGCCGTTCGTGAAGATCAACTACGCGTACAGCGAGGGCGCAGGCGTGATCGACCCGCTCGTGGACGAGTACGCACGCGAGCACAACGTCCAGAACCAACCACTCGAGTAGGCGAACCGTCTGCGCGCCGGCTGCGAATTTCGCCGATGGGCACAGACGCGCACCGGGATGAGGTCAGCATCCACGAGCTCGCGGCAGCGTACGCGCTCGGCGTCCTCGAGGACGACGAGCGGGATGCCTTCGAGCGGCACCTCGCGTCGTGCGCGGAATGCCTCGAGGAGGTCGGATCGCTCGGTGACGCGGCCGCCGCGCTCGCGTTCACGCTCGAGGGCGACGAGCCGTCGCCCGAGCTGAGGGGTCGCATCATGGCGGCGGTCGCGGCGGAGCCGCGGAACGTCGTTCCGTTCCGGCGCCGCAGGTCGACGCCCGTCTGGGCGTCCGCGGCGGCGGCCGCCGCCGCGCTCGCGATCGGCCTCGGGCTCTGGGCGACGATCGGCACAAGCAGCTCGCCGTCGGGCGCTCGGCAGGTGGCGCTGACCCGGCCGTGGGTCGGCACGCTCGACGTCTCCGGCTCCGGCGTCGCGCGGCTCACGGTGCGCAACCTCGCGCCCGCGCCGGCCGGGCGGCTGTACGAGGTCTGGGTGTTCCGCTCCCACTCCAGGCGCGCGCTGCCGGACACGGTCTTCCGCCGCGGCGGAAGCAAGGTCGAGGTGCGGCTCAACCGGCGCGTCAACCCCGGCGACACGGTCGCCGTCACGGTCGAGCGGAAGCGCGTGCAGGCGCCGACCTCCGCGCCCGTGACGACCGCGGTCCTACCCGCCTGATCCGTCTGCGCCGGCCGTCGCGAGCGCGAGGTCGGTCAGCGCGTGGACGATCTGGACGAGATCGGATTTCCCGATCCGGTTCGAGACGCGGATCCAGCGGGCCGTCGAGCGCGAGGTCGGCGTCGCCGTGAGCACCTCGACGACCGGAACGCCCGCCGCACAGAGCGACGCCGCCTGGTTTCGCCCGATCAGCCGCCCGCGGAAGACGACGGCCACATCGGCGTCGACCTCCTCGTCCAGCGGGCGCGTCCGGACGACAACGTCGAAGCCCGCCTCCTCGAGCAGGCTCGAGAACTCGGGCTGGCGGGCGGCGAGCACGAGCGCGGTCGGCATGGATTGAAACTCTACGCGGCGGGGATGACCGCGGTGACAACGAGGAGTCGAACGCGAAGGGGGTCGGGATGCCTCAGAAAGCGTGGAGCGGAAAGCGTGAGCGGCAGTACGAGCACGTCAAGGAGAGCGCGAAGAAGCGCGGCGAGTCGACGAAGCGGGCGAAGGAGATCGCTGCCCGCACCGTCAACAAGGAGCGCGCCCGGAGCGGCGAGGCGAAGACGTCGTCGCGCACGTCCCGCGAGGACATGTCCTCGGGCCGGCGCGGCGGGCAGCGCTCGGGTACGAACCGCGAGAAGGGCCGGACGAAGGAGCAGCTCTACAACGAGGCGAAGCGGATGAACATCCGGGGCCGCTCGCGGATGAACAAGGCGCAGCTCCAGCGCGCCGTCGACCGCAGGAAGTAGCGGTTGGCTAAGGTCCGGGCGTGGGTCTGAACAGTCTCGACCACGTCGCGCTGTGGGTCGCCGACCGTGACGCGATCGCGGAGTTCGCGGTCGTGCACCTCGGCATGCACGTGATCGACAGGACGGAACGGTTCACGCTCGTCGGGGCGGACGCTCGGCGCGGCAAGCTGACGCTCTTCGACGCGCCGGGCCCGCGGGAGCGGGGCGCGCTCGAGCATGTCGCGCTGCGCGTCTCCGACCTGCGGCAGGCGCTGGGCGAGCTTCCGTCCGGGCTCGAGCTGGAGCGCGAGGCCGGCGCCTGCTACTTCGACGTCGCCGAGGGGCTTCGGCTCGGGCTCGTCGAGGCGCCGGGCGCGGTCGACTACGACCTCGACCACGTCGCCCTCCGCTCGCGCGATCCGGGCGCCACCGCCGAGGCGTGGGTCCCGCTCGGGCTCGAGGGCGCGGAGGCGGGGCCGTCGGGCGCCGCCCGGGTCGCCGTCGGCGGCGCGTACCTCGAGTTCCGGGACGGCGATCCGGGCGAACCCGAACGACCGCTCCTCAACCACCTCGGCGTCCTCGTCGACTCGGCCGACGAGTGGAAGGCCCAGGCCGAGGATCTCGGCATCGAGGTCGCCGACGTCGTCGACGCCGCCAACACGTATGCCGTCTTCGTCGTCGGCCCCGACGGCGTCAAGCTCGAGTACGTCGAGCACAAGCCGAGCTTCTCGCTGACCTAGCTAGGGGCCCAGCTTGCTCACGGTCGCGGGCGCCGGCATGGCGGGTCTCTCCGCCGCCGCGCGGGCGCGCCAGCTCGGGCTCGAGGTGCGAGTGCTCGAGAAGGGCGACCGGGCCGGCGGCTCGATGCGCCTGTCGAGCTGCATCGTCTGGCGCTTCCGGTCGCTCGAGCGGTTCTTCGAGGAGTGCCCCGGCGGCGACCGCGCGCTGCAGCGGCTCGTCTTCGAGCGGCTCGACGGGGCGCTCGACTGGCTCGAGGGGCTCGGCGCGCCGGTCGTGACGCGCGAGACGGGCAACCCGCTGACGGTCGGGCGCAGGTTCGACCCGCGCGGGCTGACGGACGCGCTCGTGCGCGCGGCGGGCGACGTGCGGCTCCGCGAGCCGCTGCCGGAAAGCGTCGACGGCCCGCTCGTCCTCGCGACCGGCGGCTTCCAGGGGAGCCGCGAGCTCGTCGACCGGCACGTGGCGCCGGCGGTCCCGCTGCTCCTGCGGGCGAACCCGTGGAGCGCCGGCGACGGGCTGGCCGCCGGGCTCGCCCGCGGAGCGGCGCTGACGGCCGGGATGGACGAGTTCTACGGTCGCAACATGGCGGACGTGCAGCTCGACGAGTCCGGCTTCGTGCCGCTCGCGCAGGTCTACGGGCGCTTCGCCACGGTCGTGAACGAGCGCGGCGAGCCGTTCTTCGACGGTCCCGTGTCGTGGTCGGAGAACGACCTCGTGCAGGCGACAGCGCGGCAGCCGGGCGGCTCGGCGTGGTACCTGCTGGACGAGCGCACGCTGTCGGAGCGCGTGCGCGAGCGGACGGTCGCACAAGTGGTCGACGCGGCGCGGGCGGCCGGCGGGACGGTGCTGCCGGCGGCGGAGCTGCCGTTCGGGACGCCGGTGGGCGCCGTCGTCGGCGTCCGCGTCCGGGCGGCGATCACGCACACGATCGGCGGGCTCCGGGTCGACGAGCGGGCGCGCGTCCTCGGCTCGGACGGCGAACCGATCGGAGGTCTCCTGGCCTGCGGCGCCGACGTCGGCGGAATCTCGACCGGCGGCTACGCGAGCGGCCTCGCGGCGGCGCTCGTGCTCGGACTCGCCGCCGCCGAGACGGCGGCCGGCCGTCAGGGCATCACGTAGGCGCAGGTCCGCCGGTCGCCGGGGAACGGCGACGGCCCGACCTTCACGACGGTCATCGTCGTCCCGTCCTCCTCGACCTCGGCTCCGGCCTCCGGCCCGGGCCCCTCGCGCTCCTCGACCTCGTACCCGGAGACCTTCCAGACGAAGAGGAGGTGGCTCTCCGGCATCGGCGGGGAGCTTAGCGCGCGCGATACGGCGGGAGCGTGACGCGGACGACGGTGCCGCCGGCCGCCGGGTGCTCGATGCGGACGCGGCCGCCGAGCGGGAGCGCCCGCTCCTCGATCGCCTCGGCGCTCGCGCGGCGCCGCTCGCCGGCGCCGTCGTCGACGACGCTCGTCTCGATCCCGCCGTCGGGCCGCTCGCCGATGCGGACCGAGATGTGCGTCGGCGGCCCGCGCCGGACGGCCTGGTTCAGCGCCTCGCGGACGATCTGGTAGAGCGCCGCCTGGACGTGCTGCGCCAGCGACTCGGCGGCGTCGACGTCGAGATCGATCTTCAGCCGGTGCTCGAGCCCGAGCTGGTCGGCGAGCGCGCGCACGGCCGGCGCGAAGCCCTGGTCGCGGAGGACGACGGGCTCGAGGTTGAAGGACAGGTCGCGGAGCGAGCGGATCGTGTCGCGGTGGCGGTCGAGCGCGCTCGCGAGGACCTGCCTCGCGTCGTCGGCGCGCCCGTCGTCGACGGCGTGGAGCGCCGCCTCGAGCATCAGCGCGATGCCCGCGAGCGACTGGACCGGCCCGTCGTGGAGGAAGAGCGCGAGCCGGCGCCGCTCCGCCTGCTCGGCCGAGATCAGCCGCTCGGCGAGCCCCTGCTCGCTCTCGCCGGGCTGCTCGGCCACGCGGTCAGTCGATGATGGCGTCGCGGAGCGCGATCGCGACGGCGTGCGTCCGCGTGTCCGCCTCGAGCTTCGTGAGGATGTGGCGGACGTGGCTCTTCACGGTCTCCTGGCTGATGAAGAGCTTCGCGGCCACGTCCGAGTTCGACATGCCGTCGGCCAGCAGCTGGAGGATCTCGCGTTCCCGCGGCGTCAGCATGTCGTCGCGGTCCTTGCCGTTCAGGAAGGCGGGCATCAGCGCCGGGTCGACGAAGCCCTCGCCGCGCGCGACCTTCTCGATCGCGCGGAGCAGCGTCTCGTGCGGCGCCTCCTTGAGGATGTAGCCCTTCGCGCCGGACTCGAGGCCGCGCGAGAGCAGCATCCGCTCGCTGTACGCCGTGAAGATGAGGACGGCGACGCCGGGAACGCGCTCGGTGATCTGCTTCGTCGCCTGGAGCCCGTCCATGCCGGGCATGCGGACGTCCATGATCACGACGTCCGGCTTGCGCCGCTCGGTGAGCGTGACGGCGGCTTCGCCGTCCGCCGCCTCGCCGACCACCCGGATGTTCGGTGACCGCGAGAGCGCGAGACGCAGACCTTCTCTCACCACTTCGTGGTCGTCGACGATCAGGCAGGTGATCTCGTCTGCCATCTCCCGCGATTGTACGGTGCGTTGCGGGGGAGTCCTACACGGCGAGCCCAAGTTGGAGGGGCTCCGGAGGCGGCTCGAGGCGGACAGTGCGCCGGTCGGCGATTCCGTGCCGCCGTCGCAGCTCGGCGACGTGCTCCCGGATCGGTTCGGCGACGGCCTTCGGGAGGTACGCGCGGCCGCCGTAGAGGCGCTCGTAGTGCTCGAGCTGCTCGGGCCAGTCGCGCGCGAGTTGCTCGAGGAAGTGCTCGCGGGTGCCGGGCTTGAGGTAGAGGACGTTGGCCCAGATGCCGGTCGCGCCGGCCTCGCGCGCCGCCCGGACGACGTCGGCGAGCTGCTCGGGCCGGTCCGAGATCCCCGGGAGGAGGGGCGCCATGCCGACCCCCGCCTTGATCCCGGCGTCGACGAGTCGCTTCAGGACGCGGAGCCGCTGTCGCGGCGGCGGCGTGCCCGGCTCCGTGCGCCGCCAGACGTCCTCGTCGAGCGTCGGCACCGAGAACGCGACCGCGACCTCGGCGCGCCGCGCGGCCTCCTGGAGGACGTCGAGGTCGCGGAGGATCAAGGGGCTGCGCGTGATCAGGTTGAACGGGTTGCGGGCGGCCGCGAGCACCTCGAGGCAGGCGCGGGTGAGCCGATAGCGTCCCTCGGCGGGCTGGTAGGGATCGGTGGCGGCGCCGATCGCGACGACGTCGCGCGTCCACGACGGCCTGGCGAGCTCCATCCGGAGCACGTCCGCGATGTTCACCTTGACGCGGATCGTGCTGCCGTAGCGCCCGTCCGCGGGCCGGTCGGCGCGTAGCTCGAACGCGCGCACGTAGCAGAACGTGCACCTGTGGGCGCAGCCCATGTAGGGGTTGAGCGACCAGGAGAAGTACATGCCCCGCACGCGGTTGAGGGCAGACCTGCAGGGCTCCTCGCGGTACTCGGCCCGCATCCCGGAGAGTATAGAACATACGTTCGCTTCGAGGTCGGGCCGCCCACTCGCCCCAAATCCCCACCCTGGGTGGGGCAGTCAAGTCCACCCGCCACCCGGGACCAGCGTACCGCCGCTCCGCGACCGGATCTGTGCCGACTTCGTGACGATTTGCCCGCCGGACGAGGACGCCCGGCGGTCGCGGCCTCCGCGCCTGCGTGTTGAATGGACGGATGGAGGACGTCGGCGTCGGGATCAAACGGATCACGTTCCCTCTGCCGTTCGAGCTCGATCACGTGCACTGCTACCTGCTCCCGGGGGACGACGGCTGGACGCTCGTCGACTGCGGGATCGGCTACCCGGGCCTGGCGGAGCAGTGGCGCGAGCTGCTCGCACCGCTCGACCAGCCCGTGCTGCGGATCGTGATCACGCATTTCCACCCCGACCACGTCGGCGGCGCGGCCGACGCCGCGGCGGCGACCGGCGCGAGCGTCCACCAGGGCGTGCTCGACCACGAGCAGTGCGAGCGCGTCTGGGGGAGCCCGGACTGGGAAGGCCGTCTCGCCGGTTGGTTCAGGCGGGTCGGCGTTCCGGACGAGGTCTCGGCAGGCTTGCAGGCGGCCGGGGCGGCGCTCCGGCCGCTGATCCGGTTTCCCGCCGCGCCCGAGCCCCTCCACCCGGGCGACACCGTCGACGGCTGGCTCGTCGAGGCGTTTCCCGGCCACGCCGACGGCCACCTCTGCCTGTTCAGGGACGGCGTGATGATTGCCGGAGATCACCTTCTCCCGCGGATCAGCCCGACGATCGGGCTCTATCCGGACGCTCGTCCCGATCCGCTCGGCGACTACCTGGGTTCGCTCGAGAGGACGGTCGCGCTCGGGCCGCGGCTCGCGCTTCCCGGCCACGGCGACCCGATCTCCGATCCGGCCGCGCGCGCGGGCGAGCTGATCGAGCACCACCGCGACCGGCTCGACCGCCTGGAGGCGGAGCTCGGCCGCACCCCGCGGACCGGCTACGACCTCTCGCTCGCCCTCTTCGGAGACGACCTCCGCTACAGCCAGCGGCGCTTCGCCGTCGCCGAGACGCTGGCGCACTGCGAGCGGCTCGTGTTCGCCGACCGCGCCGCGCGCGCCGATGACGGCAGATCGCTTTCCTATACTGCCGCCTAGCCTCGTGCTCGAAGACGACTTGCCTCCCAGTACCGGGCGTTCCCGGGCATGAAGCAGGCTCTCGAGCTTCTCGCCGTCGCCGTCCTCATCCTCCTGAACGGCTTCTTCGTCGCGGCCGAGTACGCGCTCGTCACCGTGCGGAGGACGCGCCTCCACGAGCTCGCGGAGCAGGGCGACCGGCGGGCTCGCCTCGTCCTGCGGATCACCGCCGTGCCGCCGAGGTTCATCGCCGCGATGCAGCTGGGCGTCACCGCGACGAGCCTGGCGATCGGCGCCCTCGGCGAGCCGACGCTGCGCCGGCTCTTCGACCCGGTGATGGCGACGGTGATCGCGATCGTCCTCGCGTTCCTGATCATCACCTTTCTGCACGTCGTCGTGGGCGAGCTCGTCCCGAAGGGCGTTGCGATCGGAAGCTCGGAGCGTGCGGCCCTCGCCGTCTCGGCGCCCGTCCGGGCGTTCTTCATCCTGTTCAAGCCGCTGATCTGGGTGCTCCAGCGCTCGAGCGAGCTGACGTTGAACATGCTCGGGCTCGAGCCGCCCGGCGCCGAGGGCGCCCCGTACTCCGAGGCCGAGCTGCGGATGCTCCTCTCCAGGTCCACCGAGGAGGGCGAGATCGAGCAGGAGGAGCAGGAGATGGTGCACAAGGTCTTCGACTTCGGCGACAAGGAGGTCGCCGAAGTGATGGTCCCGCGGCCGGACGTCGTCGCGCTCTCGATCGACCTGCCGTCGACGGAGGCGCTGCGCGTGGCCATCGACGCGCCGTACACGCGCTACCCCGTGTATCGCGGGTCGCTCGACGAGATCGTCGGCGTCCTCCACATCCGCGATCTCTTCCGGGTCGTCCAGCAGCACGGCGGGATCGAGCACGTCAGGCTCGAGGAAGTGCTCCGCGAGCCGCACATGGTCCCGGAGACGAAGAAGCTCGCCGCGCTCCTCTACGAGTTCCGCGGCACGAAGGAACACATGGCGATCGTGATCGACGAGTACGGGGCGATGGAGGGGATCGTCACCCTCGAGGACCTGCTCGAGGAGATCGTCGGCGAGATCGAGGACGAGTTCGACGTGCCGGAGGAGCCGATCGAGCAGGTCGACGAGCACCGCGTTCGCATCGACGGGACGTTCCCGATCGACGACTTCAACGAGCAGTTCGAGACGCGGATCCCGATCGAGGACTTCCACACCGTCGCGGGGTTCGTCTTCGGGCTGATCGGCCGCGCGCCCGAGGCCGGCGACGTCGTCGAGCACGACGGCCTCCGGTTCAAGGTCGTCGAGACCGCCGGCTCGAGGATCGAGCGCATCGAGGTCGAGTTCGTCCCGACTGCGCCCGCCGCGGAAGAGGACGGCGAAGCTACGGCGTAGCGCCGACGGGCTGCCGCAACGGGCCACCGCCCGTCGACACGAACGTGAACGGTGGCTCACCGGGTCCGCGTGGCCCGACGTGCTCGATCTCTTCGCGAACCGCATCATGCTCGACGTCGTCGGCGGCTCCGGCGCGATCGGGGCGGCCGCGCGCTGGCCCGCGGCTCGACGCCGTCGTCCTCGACATCGCACCCCGTCTCGGCTACGCGGGCGGAAGCCCGGCCACGCCTCGACGGCGTAGAGGCGCCAACCCGCCTGGAAGGAGGCGGGTCAGGCGCTCCTCTCGACGCTCGCCTGGGTCGCCTTCAGCGTCCGCATGACGTCGTCGCCGCCGCGGCCGAAGAGGTCGTGGAGCCGCCGGTACTCGGCGTAGAGCCGGTCGTAGACGGCGTGCGCCGCCGGCTCGGGCCGGTAGCGCTCCGGCCCGAGGCTCGCCATCCGCTCCGAGGCGTCGACGATCGTGTCGTAGCCACCTGACGCCGCGCCCGCGGCGACCGCGCCGAACATCGCCGACCCGAGCGCCGGCGTCTGCTTCGAGGCGCCGACGCGCAGCTCGCGGCCGGTCACGTCCGCGTAGATCTGCATCAGCAGGCGGTTCTTCTCCGGCAGGCCGCCGCAGGCCACGATCCCGTCGATCCGGACGCCGGCGGCCTCGAACGCCTCGACGATCACTCTCGTGCCGAAGGCTGTCGCCTCGATCAGCGCGCGGTAGACCTCCGGCGGCCGCGTCGCGAGCGTCATCCCGACGAGCAGGCCGCGCAGGTCGGCGTCGACGAGGATCGAGCGATTGCCGTTCCACCAGTCGAGGGCGAGCAGCCCGCTCTCTCCCGGGAGCAGCCGCGCGGCGTCCCGCTCGAGTGCCTCGTGCGTCGTGCCGACGGTCTCCGCGAACCAGGCGAAGATGTCTCCGACAGCCGACTGCCCGGCCTCGAAGCCGAACAGGCCGGGGACGACGCCGTCCTCGACGACGCCGCACATCCCCTCGACGGTCGCCGTGCGGTCGCCGAGCAGGATGTGGCAGTTGCTCGTGCCCATGATGATGACCATCGTCCCGGGCTCGGTCACGGTCACCGCCGGCGCGGACACGTGGGCGTCGACGTTCGCGATCGCGACCGGCATGCCCGGTCGGAGGCCCGTCCACGCGGCCGCCTGCCCGGTGAGCCCGCCGGCGCGGCCGCCCAGGGGGTCGATCCGCCTCGACATCTTCTCGTCGACGACGTGCTCGAAGCGCGGGTCGAGCGCGGCGAAGTAGTCGGCCGGCGGGAAGCCGTCGCGCTTCGACCAGATCGCCTTGTAGCCCGCGGTGCAGCTGTTGCGCGTCTCGCGGCCGGTCAGCTGCCAGACGACCCAGTCGGCCGCCTCGATCAGCCGTCCGGCTCGCGCGTACAGCTCCGGCGCCTCGTCGAGGATCTGGAGCGCCTTCGCGAAGAACCACTCGGACGAGATCCTCCCGCCGTAGCGCGGGAGCCACGGCTCGCCGCGCCCGGCCGCGACCTCGTTGATCCGGTCGGCCTCGGGCTGCGCCGCGTGGTGCTTCCAGAGCTTGACCCACGCGTGCGGCTCGGCGCGGAGCTCCGGGAGGAGGCAGAGCGGCGTCCCGTCGGCGAGCGTCGGCAGCATCGTGCAGGCCGTGAAGTCGATCCCGACGCCGACGACGTCGGCCGCGTCGGCGCCGGTGTCGGCGAGGAGCCGCGGGACGGTCTCCTGGAACGTGCGGACGTAGTCCTCGGGATCCTGCAGCGCCCAGTCGTGCTCGAGCTCGACGCCGCTCTCCGGCAGCCGCTCGTCGATGACGCCGTGGCGGTAGGGATAGACGGCGGTCGAGAGCTCGGCACCGTCCGCGACGTCGACGAGGACGGCACGCCCGGACTCGGTGCCGAAGTCGACGCCGACGGCGTACCGGGGGCTCACGGCTCGACCACCACCTTCAGGCCCCGCCGTTCGAGGAGCGAGTCGAACGCGTCGTGGGCCTCGACGAGCGGGCGGCGCTCCGTGACGAGGCCGCCGAGCTCGACGCGACCGCTCGAGACGAGCTCGATCGCCCGCGGCAGGTCGGTCGCCTTCATCCGCCGTGAGACGAGGATCGTCAGACCCCTCCGCCGCGCGGCCGCCGCCGGGATCGTCGTCCGGTCGCCGTCGGGGATGCCGACGAGGACGAGCCGCCCGCCGGGCCGGACGAGCTCGATCGCGGCCGCGACTGCCCCGTCCTCGCCGGCGACCTCGAACGCGACGTCCACGCCGCTTCCCTCCGCGACGGCGCCGCGCGCGAGCGCCGCCTCGAGGCGGCGCGGCAGCGGGTCGGACGCGACGACCTGCGCCGCGCCGGCCGCGAGCAGCGCCTCGACGATGAGCAGGCCGACGGGCCCGCAGCCGACGACGGCCGCACGCGTGCCTGGCCCGGCGTGGCCGAGGTCGAGGGCGTGGAGGGCGACGCCGAGCGGCTCGAGCAGCGGAGCCTCGGCGTCGGAGATCGAGTCCGGCAGCGTGTGCGCGAGCCGGTCCGGCCACGCCATCCGCTCCCGGAGGGCGCCGTCGAGCGAGTGGCCGGCGAACTCGACCTGCGGGCACAGGTGCTCGAGCCCGCGGGCGCAGGTCGGACACACGCCGCACGGGATCGCCGGGTCGACGGCCACGCGCTCGCCGCCGCGCGGGCCCGACTCGATCGTCGCCGCGAACTCGTGGCCGAGGACGAGCGGCCGCGCGAGCCCGGCGTCGCCGATCGCGCCCTCGGCGACCCAGTGCCGGTCGGACCCGCAGAGGCCGACGCCCGTCACCCGGAGCACCACCTCGCCCGGCCCCGGCTCGGGATCGGGCTCGTCGTGCAGGCGGAGGTCGCCCGGTGCGTGGAGTCGCAGCACCTTCACCGCTGGCCGTAGTAGGCGCCGGGCCCGTGCTTGCGGAGGAAGTGCCGGTCGAGGAGCGCCTCGTCGATCGGCGCGACGCCTGGCCGGAGGAGCTCCGTCCGGAAGGCGTTCGCGGCGACCGCCTCGAGCGCGACCGCGTTCTCGACGGCGCCGGCCGCAGCGCGTCCCCAGGTGAACGGCCCGTGCGAGGCGACGAGCGCCGCCGGCATCTCGAGCGGATCGACCCCGAGCTCCTCGAGCGTCTCCGCGATCGCCTCGCCGGTCGCGTGCTCGTAGTCGCCAGCGATCTCCCCGCGCGCGAGCGTGCGCGTGATCGGGACCGCGCCGTGGAAGTGGTCGGCGTGGGTCGTCCCGTAGCAGGGCAGCTCGCGCCCGGCCTGCGCCCACGCGGTGGCGAACGGCGAGTGCGTGTGCGCGACGCCGCCGATCGTGTCGAAGCGCCGGTAGAGGACGAGGTGCGTCGGCGTGTCGGACGACGGCCGGTACGCCCCGTCGACGACGTCGCCGCTCTCGAGGTCGACCACGACCATCGCCTCCGGCGCGAGCTCCCCGTACCCGACGCCGCTCGGCTTGATCGCCATGACGCCACCGGCGCGGTCGGCGGCGCTCGCGTTCCCGAAGGTGAGGACGACGAGGCCGGCGCGGACGAGCTCCAGGTTCGCCTCGAAAGCCTGCTCGCGCAGTTCGCGGTGCGTCACGACAGGCGATAGGACGCGTCGTTCCAGCGGAGCTCGTTCTTCACGTCGGAGATCCGCGTCCGCCCGTCGATCACGAGCAGCTCGACGCCGGCCATCTCGGCCAGGTCCTGGAAGGCCTCGGTCGGGAGCGCCAGGCTGAAGACGGTGTGATGCGGGCCGCCGGCGACGAGCCACGCCTCGGCGGCGGTCGCGAAGTCCGGCCTCGCGCGCCAGACGGCGCGTGCGACCGGCAGCCCCGGCAGGGCCTCGTCCGGCGGGACGACGTCGATCTCGTCGAGGACGAGCCGGAAGCGCGGCCCGAGGTCGAGGATCCCGACGACGACCGCCGGCCCGGGCGCGGCGTCGAAGACGAGCCGGACGGGATCCGCCTTTCCGCCGATGGAGAGCGGATGGATCTCGCACGACGGCCGGCCCGCCGCGATCGACGGGCAGATCTCGAGCATGTGCGCGCCGAGCACCTTCGGATCGGCCGGGTCGAGGTGGTAGGTGTAGTCCTCCATGAACGACGTGCCGCCGGGGAGGCCGGCCGCCATGACCTTCGCGATCCGCAGCAACGCGGCCGTCTTCCAGTCCCCCTCGGCGGCGAAGCCGTAGCCGTCCGCCATCAGCCGCTGAACGGCGAGGCCGGGCAGCTGCGCCAACCCGTGGAGATCCTCGAACGTGTCCGTGAACGCCCTGTGCCCGCCGCCGTCGAGGAAGGCGCGGAGCCCGGCTTCGATCCGGGCCTCCTCGCGCAGCGACTCGCGTCGCTCGCCGCCGGGCCGGAGGGCCGGTGAGAGGTCGTAGGCGGCCTCGTAGGCGTCGAGCAGCCCGTCGACGGCGGCATCGGGAACGCCGGCGATCGCGCCGACGAGGTCGCCGACGCCGTAGCCGTTGACGGAGACGCCGAGGCGGGTCTCGGCCTCGACCTTGTCGCCCTCCGTGACCGCGACGTAGCGCATGTTGTCGCCGATCCGGGCGACGCTCAGCATCTGCGCCTCGTGCCAGCCGGCAGCCGCCCGGGTCCACGTGCCGATCCGGTCGGCGACGGCCGGGTCTCGCCAGTGCCCGACGACCGTCTTGCGCGCGATCCGCAGCCGTGTCAGGACGTGGGCGAACTCGCGGTCGCCGTGGGCCGACTGGTTCAGGTTCATGAAGTCCATGTCGATCTCCGCCCACGGGAGCTCGCGGTTGAACTGCGTGTGCAGGTGGAGGAGCGGCTTGCGCAGCGCGGCGAGGCCGCCGATCCACATCTTCGCGGGCGAGAACGTGTGCATCCACGCGATCACGCCCGCGCACTCCGGCGCGGCGCTCGCCTCCACGCACAGCCGCCGGATCGCGGTCGGGCTCTCGACGACCGGCCGGTGGACGACGCGCACCGGGATCTGCGGCGCCTCGTCGAGCGCGCCCGCGATCTCGCGCGCGTGCGCGTCGACCTGCCGGAGCGCCTCCTCGCCGTAGAGGTGCTGGCTCCCCGTCGCGAACCAGACCTCGAGGTGCCCGAGCGCCTTCACGGCTGGGAATCCTGCAGCATCAGAAGGTGCCGAAGCGCTCGTAGGCCTCGAGCGGGAGCAGGCCGCCGCGGACGGCCGCCCGGATCTCGCTCTCCGTCTGCGCCTTCGCCTCGGCCTCCGCGAGCACCTCGTCGACGAGCGTGCGCGGCACGACGACGATGCCGTCCGCGTCGGCGACGACGTGGTCTCCGAGCCGGATCTCGACGCCGCCGACCGTCGCGACGACGTCGCCGTGCTCGACGAGCTCCCAGCGGGCCGTGCAGTCCTGCGGCGTCGTGTAGCGCGCGAAGACCGGGAAGTCCTCGCGGAGGATGAAGTCGACGTCCCTGCAGCCGCCGTCGATCACGGCGCCGGCGCAGCCGCGGGCCTTCAGCGAGGTGACCGACAGCTCGCCGAGGTGCGCCGACGCCGAGTCGTTCGTCTCGTAGACGGCGACGTGTCCGGCCGGGACGGCACCGAGCATGGCGAGCTGCTTGCGGATCGCGACGTCGTAGTCGGGGTCCGGGCGAGGTTCGCCGCGAACCGGATAGGCCGGGCCGGCGAGCCGGAGCCCCGGCCGGAGCGGTGCGAGCTCGGCGGGCAGCGTCTGGTCGCGGAGGCCTCGCCGGTCGAGCACGTCGGTGATCGCTGCCGTGTAGATGGCGCCGAAGCGCGCTCGGAGCTGAACGGGATCGGGCGCGGCCATGAGCGGCCATACACTAAGCGCGGTGAGAGCCGTCGTGATCGACCGGCCGCAAGCCGCCGCGTACCGTGAGCTCGAGAGCCCCGTCGTGGGGCCGGACGTCGTGCTCGTCCGCCGTGCGTTCCGGGGCACGAGTGGAGCGGCTCCGTCGCCGAGGTCGGAGCCAACGTCGAGGGCCTGCGGCCCGGCGAGCTCGAGCCGATCGTGACGCACCGGTTCCACGCGAGCGAGTTCGAGCGGGCATTCGAGTTCCTCGGCCGGCGAGAGGGTGTCGTCGCGAACGTCGTCCTCGAGCACGACGCGGACGGTTGAGCCGGGTCGACCGAGCGACATTCGTCCGCCGGCTCGGGATCGCCCTCGCGGTCGCCGGCTCGGGCGCGCCGTCCGCGCTCGCGGCCGACGGCGGCGACTACCACGAGCATCCCGGCTTCAAGTTCGCGTTCCTCGCCGGCCTGACGACGAGCCCCCGGTTCGTCCCGCTCCAGTACGGCGCGCAGGACGCGTGCGCCCTGGTCGGCTGCAGCTCGACGTGGGGAGGCTCGGCCGAGGCCGACGCCGACGCGCTTGCGAAGGCCGTCGAGACGGCCGTCGCAGGCGGTGCCGACGGGATCGCGCTGACGCTGATCGACCCGCAGGCGCTCGAGCGGGCAGTCGAGCGGGCGGAGGGCGCGCACGTTCCCGTCGTCTCGTTCGGCAGCGACCTCGCCTGGGCTGCCGGCAGCCGCAGAGTCGCGTACGTGGGCGTGGACCCGCACGCGCTCGGCGTCGAGCTCGCCGCGCGGATCGCCCGGCTCGTCCCGCGGGGCGACGTCGCGCTCCTCGCCGGAAGCCACGAGCTCGCCGCGCTCGGCCCGATCGCCCGGTCGGTCGTCCGGAGCCTCGAGCGGCAGCGCTCGGCGGTCCGCCCGCACGTCGTCTCGACCGGCGCGGACGTCTACGCTCAGCTCAGCTCCGTCTCGCGCTACGCCGCCGCGCATCCGGACGTCCGCGGCCTCTTCGCGCTCGACGAGGGCTCGACCCAGGGGCTCGTGCAGGCGCTGCAGAAGCTGCCGCTTCGCAAGGCCGGCGTGCGTGCGGGCGCCTTCGGCGTCCTTCCGGAGGTGTTGACGCTGATCGACGACGGAGGGCTGGACTTCACCGTCGACGAGCAGCCGTACCTGCAGGGCTTCGTCGCGGCGATGCAGCTCTTCCTGGCGAAGCTGTCGGGCGGGCTCGTCCAGCCGTGCGACCTGCACGCGCACGCCGTCTTCGTGACGAAGGCGAACCTCCAGCCGTACCGCTCGACCAGGACCCGCTTCGAGGGCTCCTCCTCGAAGCAGAAATACCCGATCTCCTGAGCACGGGGCACCGTGCCGGGGACCGGGGCGCGCGAGCAGGCGGAGGCCGTGGCTGAGACCTGCGACCGGCGACAGCGGGCGGCGCTTGCGCTGCTCGTCGCGCGCGCGAGTTCGATCGACGCCGTCGAGGGCGTCGTCCTGATCGGGTCGCTCGCCGCCGGGACGGCGGACGAGCTCGGCGACGTCGACGCGCTCGTCGTCGCCCGGCCGGGCCGGTTCGACGAGGCGTGGTCGCGGCGGCACGAGCTTTCGGCCGGCGCGCTCGTCGCCTGGGACGTGACGTGGGATCCCGACCCGAAGCCGGACTGCGCCGGCCACAACTGGCTCACGCGCGAGCTCGTGAAGGTCGACTGCTCGCTCGTCGACCCGGACGCCGGCGGGAAGGAGCTCGCGGAGCCGTTCGCCGTGATCGCCGGCCCGGCCTCCCTCGCCGACCGGTTCCCGCGCGTCTCCGCAGAGGCGCTGCTCGAACGTCGGCGGGCCCTCGAGGACGCCCAGTCGCGGGAGGTTCCCGACCCGGACGCGATGGCGCCGGGCGAGCTGCTCGACTGGAAGCTCTCCGAGCTGAAGCAGGCCGTCCGCAGGGCCCAAAACGCCTCGTAACGCCGGCTTTTCCGAAGTAGCATGACTTCGTGAGCGCGCCCGCCCTCGTCGGCGTCGGTCGGCCGACGCTGCGGATCCGCGGCGCGTCGTACCCGGTCCTCCTGCCGACGATCCGCGACCCGCGGCTCCACCTCGCGTTCGTGATCGTCTCGCTGCAGGTGCTCGGGCAGGCGGCGTTCGGCTTCGAGCTCTCGATCGCCCAGATCCTGATCTCGCTCGGCACCTGCGCCATCCTCGAGTTCGGGATCACGTTCCGGCGCGATCGGGTGATCATGTGGCCGGCGAGCGCGCTCCTCACGGGGAACGGCGTCGCGTTCGTTCTCCGCGTCCCGGGAACGGAGCACGGCGACTGGTGGAGCCTGCGCGGTGCCTGGATCTTCGCGGCGACCGCGGCCGTCTCGCTGCTCTCGAAGCACGTGATCCGCTTCCGCGGCCGGCATCTCTTCAACCCGTCGAACCTCGGGCTCGTCCTCTGCTTCCTCGTCCTCGGCAAGGACCGGGCCGACCCGCTCGACTTCTGGTGGGCGCCGATGTCGCCGTGGATGGCGCTCGCGCTGGCGCTGATCGTCGCCGGCGGGCTCGTGATCCTCTCGCGGCTGCGGCTGCTCGTGATCGCGGTCGGCTTCTGGGCCTCCTTCGCCGCCGGCATCGGACTGCTCGCCGCGACCGCCCACGCGATGACGGCCCGCTGGCACGTCGGTCCGATCGAGGGCGGCTACTTCTGGTGGGTGCTCGTCTCCTCGCCCGAGCTCCTCGTCTTCCTCTTCTTCATGATCACCGACCCGAAGACGACGCCGGCCGGCCGCGGCGCGCGTCTCGCATACGCCGTCGGCGTCGGGCTCCTCGCGGCGCTCCTGATCGCGCCGCAGCGGACCGAGTTCGGCGCAAAGGTCGCGCTCCTCGGCGCGCTCGCGCTCGTGTGCCTGGTGCGGCCGTTCCTCGAACGGCTCCGGCTCCCGCGCCCGAGCCTCCTCATCGCCCCCGCGGCCGCGGCCGTGTACGCCGGCGTCCTCGTCGCAGCCGGGGTGCCTGCACGCCCGGTCGCAGCCGCCGGCGCCGCGCCGTTGACCGGGACCGAGCGGCTCCCGCAGGTGACCATCCTGCCCTCACCCGGAGTCGCCTCGAAGCTGAGGCCGCGGACCGCCGGCCTGATCGCGCGGGACCTCGTCGCCGACCTTCGCGTCGAGGCGGACGCGCTCCGGCTCCGGGACGTCCACCGTGCCGCGCAGGGGGCGTCCGGCGACCGGCTCGTCCAGCTCCGGCGGCGGCTCGCGACGTCGGCCGCCGACCCGATCGACGTGCCTGCCTACCGGCTGGACACGATGCGCGTGCACCTCGAGCCCGGCGAGGGGCAGGCGCCGCCCGTGGCGGTCGCGAGCCTGACGGGAACCCAGCAGCTGACGACCTACCGCGGGGCTCCGCCGATGCTCGTCCGCCGGGCCGAGCCGGTGCCCTTCCGCGGGACGCTCGAGCTCTCGCCGCGCAGGGACGGCCGCTACCTGATCTCGCGTGTTCGCGGGACGGCGCCGGTACCCGCCGCGGACGCCAGGCCGACCGCTCCGACGCGGCTGGCGGGGGCTGCCGCCGCCCGGCTCGCGGGGGTCCGGCTGACGGACGTCGCGAGCAAGGTCGGCCTCGACTTCCGCCAGGACTCGTTCCGCTTCGGCGTGACGCCCGACGTGGGCGCGATGATGGGCGGCGGCGTCTGCTGGCTCGACTACGACGGCGACGGCTGGCTCGACCTCTTCGTCGTCAACTCCTACTCCGAGGGAGACATCGGCGCCTGGTACAGCCGGGGCGGCCTACCGCGGAGCGCGCTCTTCCACAACGTCCACGGGCGGTTCGTGAACGTGAGCCGCGGCTCCGGCGCGAACCTCCAGCTCCGCGGCAACGGCTGCGTGGCGGCGGACTTCGACGGCGACGGGCGCACCGACCTGTTCGTGACGACGACGCAGGACGACGTCCTGCTCTGGAACGGCGGCGGCGGCCACTTCACCGAGGGTGCGCGGGCGGCCGGCGTCGTCTCGTACGGGTTCCACTCCGGCGCCGCCGTGGCCGACGTCAACGGCGACGGGCGGCCCGACCTGTTCGTCGCCGGCTACACCGACCCGAACGCGCCGATCCCCGCCTCGACCGCGGGGTTCCCGACGAACCACCAGGGCGTCCGGGACGAGCTCTTCCTGAACGAGGGCCACCGCCGCTTCCGCGACGTGGGCGAGCGCATCGGGCTCGATCCGAAGCCGTACGACCACAGCCTCGGCGCGATCTTCACGGACGTGAACGGCGACGGCCGGCCCGACCTCTACGTCGCGAACGACGAGGACCCGAACCGTCTCTACCTGAACGAGCCCGGCGGGCCGCTCGGCTTCCACCTCGTCGACGTCGCGAAGCGCTACGGCGTGGCGGACCCGAACGCCGGCATGGGCGTCGCGGAAGTGGACTACAACGGCGACGGCCGGCCGGATTTCTTCGTCACGAACTCGCGTGGGGAGGGGCACGCGAGCTTCCGGAGCGACGGATCGACGTTCAGTCCCGGGCCGAAGATGCTCCCGGCGCTCACCGGCTGGGGCGACGCGTGGATCGACCTCGCGAACGACGGGCGGCTCGACCTCGCCGTCGCGAACGGCGCGATCCCGGTCCGGAGCCTGGAGAAGGACGCGGCTCCGGTGCAGGTCTTCGCCGATCCGGCCGGCGGACCGGGCGGCTTCGTCGACGCGGCCGCGGCGCTCGGGCTCGACGCGCTCCCGCCGGCGAACGGCCGTGGCCTCGCCGCGGCCGACTTCGACAACGACGGCCGCGTCGACCTCGCGATCAACACCGTCGGCGGCCGTCTGATGCTCCTCCGGCCGAGCGGCGGGAAGCCGGGCCACTGGCTCGAGGTGAGCCTCTCGCGCTTCGCGCCAGGCGCCGTCGTCACCGCCGTCCTACCGGACGGCCGGCGCCTCGTCCGGGAGGTGCACGCCGGCTCGAGCTACCTGTCGTCCGAGGATCCGCGCGCCCATTTCGGCCTCGGCGCCACGACGACCGTGCGCGAGCTCGACGTCCGGCTTCCCGGCGGGAAGACGGTCCGGTTGCGGGACGTCCGCGCCGACCGGATCGTCAGCGTCCGCTTCTGACCTGGATCCGGCGGACGATCGTGTCGAAGGTCACCGCGAGCAGCAGGATGACGCCGGTGACCATGAAGATGATCCCGGTCGCGTAGCCCTTGATGAACATGCCGCTCTGGATCGTGTAGATCAGCGCGGCGCCGATCAGCGCGTTCCGGACCTCGCCGCGGCCGCCGAAGAGGCTCGTGCCGCCGATGACCGCCGCCGAGATCGCGTCGAGGAGCAGCGTGCCGCCGCCGGCGTTCAGGTCGACGCTCTGGAGCCTTGCCGCGAGGACGATGCCGCCGAGGCCTGACATGCCTCCGGAGATCATGAAGACGAAGATCCGGATCCGCGCGACGTTGATGCCGGCGCGGCGCGCGGCCTCGGCGTTCCCGCCGACGGCGTACACGTGCCGCCCGAACGTCGTCCGCTTCGCGACGAACGTCCCGAGGAGGAGTGCGCCGACCATCAGCAGCACGCCGAGCGGCACGCCGCCGGACTTGTTCAGGATGTAGACGGTTACGAGCGAGATCGCCGGGACGATCACGATCTTGAACGCCAGGACGATCGGGTCCCGGATGGCGATCCCGTGCCGGACGCCTGCGGTCGCGCTCCACAGCATCCCGCCGACGTAGAGCGCGCTGACGATGCCGGCCATGATCCAGCCGGCGGTCGAGCCGAACAGGTAGCTCGAGAAGTTGTTGATCGCGTTGCTCTGGATTACGACGACGCCCTGGTTCAGCACCTTCAGGATCACGCCGTTCCAGATCTCGTAACCGGCGAGCGTGACGACGAAGGAGGGGACGCCGATCAGCGCCACGACCGAACCCTGGAACGCCCCGATCAGGGTGGTCGCGGCGACGGCGCCGAGCACGCAAACCCACCACGGCAGGTTGGCGCCGTTCGGGAGCTGCATCTCGGCGACGACGACGCCGGCGACGCCGCTGACGAACGCCACCGAGAGGTCGATCTCACCGATCAGGAGGACGAAGACGACGCCGAACGCGATCAGCGTCGGCCCCGCCATCGCGGTGATGATGTTCTGGAAGTTCGCCGGCGACCAGAAGTTCTGCGCCGTGAACGCGAAGATCAGGACGACGATGCCGAGGGCGAGCAGGACGGGGATCGAGCCGAGGTTGCCCGTGCGGACGTTGTCCCAGATCCGCTGCCCGAGCGGCTCGAGCGGGACGCTCTGGGCGTCGGGCGCCTGAGCTGCGGCGGTCATTCCTGAGCGGCCTGCGCCGTTTCGGGTATCCCGGAGACCTTCGTCGGCTGGCCGGCGGTGATCGCGTGCACGACCTGCTCCTGCGTGACCTTCGCGCGCTCGAACAGGCCGGCGTTGCGGCCGAGCCGGAGGACCGTGATCCGCGTCGCCGTCTCGAAGACGTCGTGGAGGTTGTGCGAGATCAGCACCACGCCGAGACCCTGCTCCGCGAGCCGGTTGACGAGCGCCAGCACCTGCTCGGTCTGCGCGACGCCGAGCGCGGCCGTCGGCTCGTCGAGGATCACGAGCTTCGAGTTCCACATGACGGCTCGCGCGACGGCGACCGACTGCCGCTGCCCTCCGGAGAGGGTCGCCACCGTCTGGCGGATCGACTTGATCGTCGTCACGCGCAGGCTCGTGAGCGTCTCGCGCGTTCGCGCCTCCATCGGCGGCTCCTGCAGGACCTCGAACCTGTTCGCCTCCCGGCCGAGATACATGTTCTGGACGACGTCGAGGTTGTCGCAGAGCGCGAGGTCCTGGTAGACGACCTCGATCCCGAGCTTCGCTGCGTCCTTCGGGCTGTGGATGGAGACCGGCTGCCCGTTGAAGAGCATCTCGCCGCCGTCCATCGGGTGGATGCCGGCGACGCACTTGATCAGGGTCGACTTGCCGGCGCCGTTGTCGCCGACGAGCGCCATCACCTCGCCAGGGCGCACCTCGAAGTCGACGTCGGACAGCGCCTGCACCGAGCCGAACGACTTGAAGACGCCGCGGAGCTCGAGGAGCGGAGTGTCGGTCATGGGGCCCGTTTCCTACCACAAAACGGTGGAGGCGCCCAGCGAGGGGCGCCTCCACCGGCTGCGATTCCTCCTAGCAGTACTTCGCGTACTTGCCGTTGCAGATGTCGCCCCGCTTCAGGAAACCGCTCGTGACGAGCACCTTCCAGTTCGCCTTCGTGATCGCCTCGGGAGCGATCAGCTCGGCGGGCTCCCTGCTGCGGCCCTTCGTCGTCACGAAGCCGGTCGTCGGCGGCTTCTTGCCCTTGAGGATCGCGACGGCCGCGTTCGCGGTATTCGTCGCGAGCTTCCGGACGTCCTTCCACACCGTCATCGTCTGCCAGCCCGAGATGATGTTCTGGACGCCCTGCGTCGTCGCGTCCTGACCGCTCAACGGGACGGGCTTCAGGTGGTGCTGCTGCAGGTCGACGACGACCGCGTTCGCGAGACCGTCGTTGGCGGCGACGACGCCGTCGATCTTGTTGGCGGTCTTGATCAGCATCTGGTTGAAGATCGTGCCGGCCTTCTGGTTGTCCCAGCCCGGGGTGAACTGGTCCGGGCCCTTCTTCAGCGCGCCGCTGGCGTACAGCGGCTTCAGCACGGAGTCGTACCCGCCCTTGAACAGGAACGAGTTCGCATCCTCCTGGCCGCCGTTGAGCTCGGCGACGACGGCACCGTGGTGGCTCTTCAGCGCCTTCGAGACGAGCGTGCCCTGGAGCACGCCGACCTGGTGTCCGTCGAAGGACGAGTAGAGCACGGCGTTGCCGCCCTCGACCTGGCGGTCGTAGTCGATCGAAACGACGCCCTTCGCCTTGGCGGCCCGCTCGATCGCTGCCGCCGACCCGGAGTCGAGCGGAGCGATGATGAGGACCTTCGCGCCGTCGGCGATGCACTGGTCGGCCTGCGTCTTCTGCTTCTGGGCGTCGCCCTGCGCGTTCACGACGCGCGCGGAGATGCCCGCCGCCTTGAACGCCTTGATCAGGTACGGCTTGTCGAACTGCTCCCACCGGACCGAAGACTTCGTGTCCGGCATCAGGCCGCAGGCCTGAATGCCCGCAGCCTTGTGCTTCACGCCGGCCGTACCGACGGCTGCCGCGACGGCGGCGCCGGTCACGGCCAGGGTGAGCACCGCTGCAGCGGACTTCCTCCCTACACCTTTCACTCTTCGCCCTCCTTGACGTTTTGAACCGACAACTGTACGAGCCCGCCTGCGTTACCGCTCCATCTCCTCCTTTCCGGTCACGGGACGGCCACCGCTTCGGCCGCGACGGCGGTTCCCGACTCGGCCAGCCTGGCCAGTCCCACCGACCTGAGGCTCTCCGTGTTGCCGATGATCAGCGCCAGCGCGCCCAGCACCTCTGCGCGCTCCCCGAGCTCTCCCGGGATGACCTCGACCATCTGCGCGGCGCCAGGCAGGGCGAATCGCTCGATGCTCTCGCGGATCCCGCGGAGCAGCGGCTCGCCCGCCTCGGCGAGCTCGCCGCCGACGACGATCGCCTCGGGGTTCAGCGCGTTGCAGAGGTCGGCGAGGACGCGGCCGATCGCGCGCCCGGCGTCGCCGACGACGCGCCGCGCGCCGGGGTCGCCCTCGGCGACGAGATCGAGGATCTCCCGCGTCGTCACCTCGTGGCCGCGCGCGGGGCTCAGCAGCGCCTGGAGCGCGCTCTCGGCGGCGATCGTCTCGAGGCAGCCGCGGTTCCCGCAGCGGCAGACGACGCCGTCGGCGCGCACCTGGACGTGGCCGAGCTCGCCAGCGAGGCCGCCCGCGCCGTGGTGGAGCCGGCCGCCGAGGACGAGCCCGGCGCCGACGCCGGCGCCGAGCCGGACGTAGATCACGTCGGAGCGGCCGCGGCCGGCGCCCAACGAGGCCTCGGCGAGCGCGCCGAGGTTGGCGTCGTTGTCGACCTCGACGTGGATCGCCAGCCGGCGCGAGAGCTCCCGGTCGGCCGCGAGGCCCGTCCAGCCGGGGAGGATCAGCGGCGAGCCGACGGTGCCCGTCCGGCTGTCGATCGGCCCCGCGAGGCCGACGCCCGCGCCGACCAGCTGCGCCGCGTCGATCCCGGCGGCCTCGCGAAGCTCGTGCACCATGGCGACCGCCGCGTCGATCGCCTCGCTCGCGGAATGGTCGACGTCGATCTTCCGGCAGTCCTCGCCGAGGACGGTCGACGACAGGTCGGCGAGCGCGACCCGCACCTGGTCGTGGTCGAAGTCGATCCCGACGACGACGCCCGCCGCGGGATCGAGCCGCAGGAAGACGGGCGGCCGACCGCGACCCGGCTGGCGCTGCCGCGCGGGTTCCTCGTGCTCGACGACGACGCCGCACGCCTGTAGGTCGGCGACCAGGCTGCCGACCGTCGTGCGCGAAAGGCCGGTGATCCGGGCGAGGTCGCTGCGGCTCGCGAGCCCACGTCTGCGCAACGCGTCGATGATGCGGATGCAGTTCCGCTCCCGTTGCGCGCCTACCGTTGGCCCGTCGAGCTCCGTCGCTCCCTCCTTTGCGCCCAAATTCGGAGGGCGTGAGCAGCGACCATCTCAGAATCGGGGCGGCTTCGTCAAGCCCCTGACAAAAAAACCGCGAGTGCGGCCGTTAGTTCTGCGGCGTGCCGTTCGAGACGTTCATCTCGATCGCGCCGGCGGTGTCGTCGATCAGGACGAGCATCGCGAGCTCGGACGCGTCTGCGTCGCGGGCGCGGATCGCGTCGACGATCGCGCCGTGCAGCGGGAGCGCGCGCTCCATCACCGGCGGCGTGCTCGCGGTCGTGAAGAGCGGCCGCCAGACGCCGCGGAGGATGGTCGCCATCTGCTCGAGCAGCTCGTTGTGGCAGGCGGCGAGCATGATCGCGTGGAAGCGAAGGTCCGGCTCGAGGTACGCGTCGACCGCCGGCCACGCGGCCTCCATCTCGCGGAACGCCGCCTCGAGCGCGTCGACCTCCTCGTCCGTCGCGCGCGTCGCGGCGAGCCGTGCGATCTCCGGCTCGAGGATGCGCCGGATCTCGATCAGGTCCTGGAAGAACTGTCTGTCCGGCTTCGTCTCGAGCCGCCACGCGAGGACGTCCGGGTCGATCAGGTTCCACGCGGTCCGCGGCCGGACGCGGGTTCCCGTCTTCGGCCGCGACTCGACGAGCCCCTTCGCCGCGAGCACCTTGATCGTCTCGCGCAGCACCGTACGGCTGACGGTGAGATTGCCGCCGTCGGCGAGCTGCTCTTCGGTCGGCAGGAGGTCGCCGGGCTTGAGCTCCCCCCGCAGGATCCGGATTCCGATCTCGTGGACGACGGCTCCGTGGAGCCCTCGCCGGGGATACGTCTGCCCTTTAGTCATACGATAACTCTATAGCTGGACACGGGGCGGAGAGGCTGCTAGGCTCGCCGCCTCGACGGGGGTCTCACACCTGAGGGAAGGGAGGGTAATGCAGTGGAGATGGACGAGCTGACCGAAACCGAGACTCACGGTGTCGACCGCGCGACGCTGCTGCGACGGATCGCGATCGGAGGTGCGGCGCTCTCGTTGCCGGCGCTCGCGACGGCGCGTGAGGCGCTCGCCGCGCCGACCGGGGCCGGCGGCGGGAACTACCCGGCGCACCCGAAGTGGAAGTTCGCGTTCATCAACCACGTGACGACGAACCCGTTCTTCGTCCCGACGCAGTACGGCGCGTCCGATGCCAGCGCGCTCCTCAAGACGGCGTTCACGTGGACCGGCTCGACGAAGGCGGACGTCGGCGAGATGATCAATGCGTTCAACGCCGCGATCAGCGCGAAGGCGGACGGTATCGCCGTGTGCGTCGTCGACAAGTCCGCGTTCGAGGCGCCGATCAAGCGCGCGCTCGGCAAGGGCATCCCCGTGGTCGCCTACAACGCCGACGGCGCCAACAGCGGCCCGAAGGCGCGGATGGCCTACATCGGCCAGGCGCTCTACGACTCGGGATTCGCGATGGGCGAGCGGATCGCGACACTCGTGCCGAAGGGCGACGTCGCGCTGTTCATCGCCACGCCCGGGGCGCTGAACATCCAGCCGCGCATCGACGGCGCGATCGCCGCGATCAAGCAGTCCGGCAAGCCGATCAACGCCAAGGCGATCGCGACCGACGCGGACCTCAGCAAGGAGCTGACTGCGATCGACTCGTACTACCTCGGCCACAAGAAGCTGGCCGGGATGTTCGCCGTCGACGCGGGCGACACGCAGGGTGTCGGCCAGATCATCCAGAAGCACAGCCTCAAGGGGAAGATCAAGGGCGGCGGCTACGACCTCCTGCCCGGCACCCTGAAGCTGATCCAGCAGGGCTTCCTCGATTTCACGATCGACCAGCAGCCCTACCTGCAGGGCTTCTACCCCGTTGTCCAGCTGTTCCTCTACAAGCTGTCCGGCGGCCTGGTCGCGCCGGCGGACACGAATACCGGTCTACTCTTCGTCACCAAGGCGAACGTGAAGCCGTACCTGACGACACAGACGCGGTATGAGGGCAGCTCGAGCAAGCAGAAATATCCCGTCTCCTAGCGGCCTATGGCCGTAGTGGAAGGCGCGCCCTCCCGGCGGCGTGCCAGCCAGATCGGCTGGCGCGCCGCTGGCGCCTTCCTGCGCCAGCGCGAGGCGAGCATCTTCCTCGTCGCGGTCGCGCTCGTGCTGTTCTTCGAGCTGAAGAGCAACGCGTTCCTCGGCTCCGACAACATCAAGAACGTCACCGAGTCGATGTCGCCGTTCGCGCTGATCGCGGCCGGCGAGGTGATGCTCCTGATCTGCGGCGAGATCGACCTGGCAGTCGGCCGGACGTTCGCGTTCGCGCCGGCGATCGTCTGGTTGATCTCGTCACCCGACAAGCATCACCTTCCGATCTGGCTCGGCGTGATCGTCGCGCTCGTGCTCTCGGCGGCCGTCGGGCTCGTGAACGGGGTCGTCACGACGCTGCTGCGCGTCCCCTCGTTCATCACGACGCTCGCGATGCTCTACCTGCTGAACGGGATCACCCTGCACCTGCTCTCGGGTTCGCAGCAGTTCATGCCGGGCGGGCCGACCTTCCAGAACATCTTCGGCTCGCAGCCTGACCACTACTTTCTCTGGCTGAACTCGGAGTTCTACTGGGCCGCCGGGCTCGTCCTCCTCGTCCAGTTCGTCCTGTGGTGGACGCGCTTCGGCCTGCACACGTTCGCGACGGGTGGCAACCTGCTCGGCGCCTCCGAGGCAGGCGTCAACGTCCGCGCCGTGAAGGTCGTGAACTTCGTCCTCGTGAACGTCCTGGCGGGATTCGCGGGGATCCTCGACTCGACGCGGGTCACGACGATCGTGCCGCTTCAGGGCGGCCCCGACTACATGTTCTTCGCCGTCGCCGGCGCCGTCATCGGCGGGACGTCGCTCTTCGGTGGCGTCGGCACGGTGATCGGCAGCTTCATCGGCGTCGGCGTCCTGACCATCCTCCAGACCGGCTTCAACATCCTCGGCTACAGCGCGTTCACGTTCCCGATCATCATCGGGCTCGCGATCCTGCTCTCGATGGTCGCGACCGTGCAGTTCGCGCGGTTGCGGAACCTCGGGAGGTTCCAGTGAACGCGGCCGCGCCGGAGGCGCTGCGCGTCGAGCACGTCTCGAAGCGCTTCGGCGCCGTCGTGGCGCTCCAGGACGTCAGCCTCACGCTCAAGCGGGGCGAGGTGCTCGGGCTCGTCGGCGACAACGGCGCGGGCAAGTCGACGCTGATCAAGATCATCACCGGCTTCCACCGCCCCGACAGCGGCCGGATCTTCGTCAACGGCGAGGAGACCGTGATCCGCTCGGTCGACCATGCGCGTGCGCTCGGGATCGACACCGTCTACCAGGACCTCGCGCTCGTGCCCGGCCTGTCGGTCGCGCACAACATGTTCCTGAAGCGCGAGATCGTCCGCGGCTTCGGGCCGTTCCGGCTCCTCGACAATCGGGAGATGCGACGGCGGGCGCGCCAGTACGTCGACGAGATCGGCATCGCGACCCTTCGTTCGGTGACCTCCGAGGTGGCGACGCTCTCCGGCGGTCAGCGGCAGGCCGTCGCGATCGCACGCTCGACGCATTCCGGCGCGAACATCCTGCTCCTCGACGAGCCGCTCGCCGCGATGGGCGCGCGCGAGGGCAAGCAGATCCTCGACCTGATCCAGGAGCTGCGCGAGCGCGGCGACGTGTCGATGATCCTGATCGCCCACAACTACATCCACGTCTTCGAGGTCGCCGACCGCGTGAACCTGCTGCGGGGCGGCGAGATCACGTTCGACAAGGCGACCTCCGAGACGTCGGTCGAGGAGCTCACGGAGATCGTCGCGGCCGAGTACCGGCGGTAGCGCGTGCCGGAGATCCGCAACGGCGCCGGCTACGAGGGAGGAAACGGCGGCCGGCGGAGCTCCGAATGGTTCGACCGCCGCGATCTCGACGGCTTCCTGCACCGGTCGTGGCTGAAGTCGGAGGGGTTCTCGAACGAGTCGTTCCAGGGCCGGCCGGTGATCGGCATCTGCAACTCGTGGAGCGAGCTCGTCAACTGCAACGTCCACCTCCGCGGCCTCGCCGAGTCGGTGAAGCGCGGCGTCCTCCAGGCCGGCGGCTTCCCGCTCGAGTTTCCGGTGCTCTCGCTCGGCGAGTCCCTGATGAAGCCGACGACGATGCTCTACCGGAACCTGATGGCGATGGACGTCGAGGAGTCGATCCGCGCCTACCCGCTCGACGGCGTCGTCCTCCTCACCGGCTGCGACAAGACGAACCCGGCCTCGATCATGGGCATGGCGAGCGCGGACATCCCGGCGATCGTCGTCACTGGCGGGCCGATGCTGAACGGCAAGTGGCGCGGCGAGGAGCTCGGGTCGTGCTCGGACTGCTGGCACTACAACGAGGAGCGCCGCGCCGGCCGGATCACGGAGCGCCAGTTCGCCGAGATCGAGGACGGCATGTCGCGCTCGCACGGCCACTGCATGACGATGGGGACGGCGTCGACGATGGCGTGCCTCACGGAGGGGCTCGGGCTCTGCCTGCCGGGCACGGCGGCGATCCCCGCGGTCGACTCGCGGCGCCGCGCCATGGCCGAGGCGTCGGGCCGGAAGATCGTCGAGCTCGTCGGGCGCGGGATCAAGCCGTCGGACGTGATGACGGCGGACGCGTTCGAGAACGCGATCCGCGTGCTACACGCGATCTCCGGCTCGACGAACGCGCTGATCCACCTGATCGCGTACGCGGGCCGGCTCGGGCTCGACCTCCCGCTCGACCGTTTCGACGAGCTCTCGGAGGACACGCCCTGGCTCGTCGACATCAAGCCGTCCGGCAAGTACCTGATGGAGGACTTCTTCTACGCCGGCGGCCTGCCGGCCGTGATGAACGAGCTCCGCGACCTCTTGCACCTGGACGCGGTGACGGTCTCCGGGCGAACGGTCGGCGAGAACCTCGACGGCGCCGAGATCATCGATCCGAGGGTGATCGCCTCGCGCGCAAAGCCGCTCGGCGGCGGCGGCGCCCTGAACGTGCTCCACGGGTCGCTTTGCCCGGACGGCGCGGTGATCAAGGTCTCCGCTGCGGATCCGCGTCTCCTGCGGCACGAGGGCCGCGCCGTCGTCTTCGAGGACATCCACGACCTCGCGGCCCGGGTCGACGACCCGGAGCTCGACGTCGACGCGGACTGCGTGATGGTGCTGCGCAACGCGGGGCCGGTCGGGGCGCCGGGGATGCCCGAGTGGGGCCACCTGCCGATTCCGGCGAAGCTCCTGCGCGAAGGCGTAACCGACATGATCCGGATCAGCGACGCGCGGATGAGCGGGACGTCGTACGGCACGGTCGTGCTGCACGTCGCGCCGGAGTCCGCCGTGGGCGGGCCGCTCTCGCTCGTCGAGAGCGGCGACACGGTTCGGCTCGACGTCGCCGCGCGGCGGCTCGACCTGCTCGTCGACGGGGCGGAGCTGGCCCGGCGCCGGGCGGCCTGGACGCCGCCCGCGCGGAAGGACGCGCGCGGCTACCGGCAGCTGTACGAGGAGCACGTCCTGCAGGCGAACGAGGGCTGCGACTTCGACTTCCTCCGGGGCCGCTCGCCGGTCGTCACGGACGCAGTCACGTATCTCTAGAAGCGGCTACTCTGGCGGCAGTCGAGGAGGGGGATCGAGCGTGAGGAAGCCGATCGTCGTCGTTGCCGCGGTCGCGGGGTCGCTCGCGGTCGGAGGCGGGCCGCAGGCCGCCGTGACGACGCTGCACGTCGGCGACCGCGTGCTGCTCAGCGGGACGACCCTCGGCTGCAACGTCTCGATGTTCGGCGGGCGGCCGACTGCCGTCTGCGTCAAGGCGATCTCGGGCGGCGTCGTCAAGGGCTCGTACGGCATCGTCGTCTCGGATCGGGCCGTCATCGCCGCGCGCTTCACGGACTCGAGGGGCGGCAACGTCGAGGTGTACACGCGAGCGCAGCCGGCCCTCGACGGGCCGCCGCTGCCCTCGGCGAAGGCATCGAAGCAGATCTACCGCATGCGGCTCGGGGACGTCATCCGCGTCGCGGGGACCCACCTCGCGGTCGCGGCGGAGAGGAATCCCAAAGGCGACGCGACGCTCGGCGTCTTCGTCGCGAGCCGCTCCTTCGCGCCGGTGCCCGGCACGCTCGCCGGCGGGATCAGCTCGCGCGACGTCGCGATCCTCCAGGTGACGAAATCCGGCGCGTCGACGGTGCTCTTCACCCGCAAGCACGCGAAGTAGGCCCGCCCCGGGCGTTACGGGCGCGCGCCCGCGCCGTGTGGACGAAGAGTTGCCGAATCGGCACGAACGCGTGACACACCGTGCGTCCTCGGGCGGTATCGTCAGCCTCGGGCGGCGGGTGGAGCTCTACTCCCCACCCAGGGTGGGGCTGTGGGGGCCTCGGGCTTTGGGAGGAGGCGCCTCCGGGCGGTGGGGCCGCGCTGGCGGCGGAGGCAGGCCGGCGGCGAAAGGAGGCCGACTGCCACGTCAGAGCGTCCGGTACGAGACGCGCTCGCGCGTGCCGCTCCCGCTGCTGCGCACGATCGCGTCGCACACCTCGGCGGCGCGGTAGCCGTCCTCGAAGGTCGCCCCGTAGGGCGCGACCTCGCCGCCGCCGGCGATCGCGGAGAGCAGGTGGTGGAGCTCGTGCACGAACGTCTCGCCCCACCCGATCACGTGCCCCGGCGGCCACCAGTGCTCCCAGAACGGATGGTCCGGCTCGGACACGAGCACCGTCTTCCACCCGCGTGCCCGGTCGCCGTCGGCGCGGAACACCTGCAGCTCGTTGAAGCGCTCGAGGTCGAACGCGATCGACGCCTTCGAGCCGTTCAGCTCCCACTGGAACCCGTTCCGCCGGCCCAGCGCGAGCCGCGTCGACTCGATCGTCCCGATCGCGCCGTTCTCGAACTCCACCGCGGCCTCGATCGCGTCGTCGACCCGGCGGCCGGGGAGGAAGGCCTTCACGAGCGCCGAGACCGACGCGATCTCCCCGGTCACGAACCGCGCGAGGTCGACGACGTGCGCGCCGAGGTCGCCGAGCGCACCCGAGCCCGCCTCGTCGGGATGGAAGCGCCACGTGTCGAGCGTCGGGTCGTCGCCCCAGTCCTGGAGGTAGCGCCCGCGGAAGTGGCGCAGCTCGCCGAGCTCGCCCGCGTCGACCATCTCCCTCGCGAGCCGCACCGCCGGCACGAACCGGTAGTTGAACGCGCAGAGATGCTTGACGCCGGTCTCGGCGACTTGCCGCCAGATCTCGAAGCTCTCGTCCGCCGTCCGGCCGAGCGGCTTCTCGCAGACGACGTGCTTGCCCGCCCGGGCGGCGGCGATCGTCGGCTCCGCGTGGAGCGAGTTCGGGCCGCCGTTGTCGAACAGGCCGATCGACGGGTCGTCGACGAGCCGGCGCCAGTCGGTCGTCGCGTACTCGTAGCCGTAGCGCCGCGCGGCCTCCGTGACCGCCTCCTCGTTGCGGCCGGCGATGCCGACGAGCTTCGGCACGAGGGGCGGCGGCCAGGTCATGTACGCGATCTTCCTGAGCGCGTTCGAATGCGCCTTGCCCATGAAGGCGTAGCCGAGCATCCCCACGCCGATCGTCTCGAGCTCCCCCGCCCGCGCGACCTCCGGCGCTGCTCCGATCGAGCTCACGCGTCGCTCCGCTGCATCGCGGCGTCGAAGGCGACGGCAGACGGCGCGAAGTCCGTCCTGCGCACGAATGCGACCGCGTCCTGCACGCCCCATTCACGATCCATCCCCGAGTCCTCCCATTCGATCGACAGCGGGCCTGCGTAGCCGGCGCGGTTGAGAGCGCGGAAGAGCTCGCCGAAGTCGACGTCGCCGTGCCCGGGCGAGACGAAGTCCCAGCCGCGCTCCCGCTCGCCGAAGTTCAGGTGCGAGCCGAGGATCGAGCGCCGGCCGTCGAGCCGCTTCTTCGCGTCCTTCACGTGCACGTGGTAGATCCGGTCGCCGAATTCGTCGACGAACTCGGCCGAGTCGAGGAACTGGTGCGCGAGGTGGCTCGGGTCGAAGTTGAGCCCGAACCCCGGCCGCCGGCCGAGCGCGTCGAGCGTCTTCCGCGTCGTGACGAAGTCGTAGGCGATCTCTCCCGGATGCACCTCGAGCCCGAAGCGGACGCCCTCCGCGTCGAAGACGTCGATGATCGGCCCCCAGCGCTCCGCAACCTCCTGGTAGCCGCGGTCGACGTCCGCCCAGTCGTTCGGCGGGAACGAGTAGACAAGGTGCCAGATCGGGGAGCCGGTGAACCCGTTCACCTGCGCGACGCCGAACCGCGCGGCCGCCCGGGCGGTGTCCTTCATGCGCTCGGCGGCGCGCCGCCGCACGCCCTCCGGGTCGCCGTCGCCCCAGACTTCCGGCGGGAGGATCGCGCGGTGGCGCTCGTCGATCCGGTCGGCGACCGCCTGCCCGACCAGGTGGCCGCCGAGCGCCCAGCACTCGAGGCCGTGGGCCTCCAGCACTCGGCGCTTGCGATCGACGTAGTCCGGCTCCGCGAGTGCCCGGTCGACCTCGAAGTGGTCGCCCCAACATGCGAGCTCGAGCCCGTCGAGCCCCCACTGCGAGGCCTTCGCGGCGAGCTCGTCGAGCGGGAGGTCGGCCCACTGGCCTGTGAAGAGCGTCACCGGGCGGGCCACGGCGGGATACTACGACGCGACGACGAGAGGAGGAGCGATGGAACGCGTGCTGATCCTGACGGCCGACTCGGGCGAGGAGCTCGAGGTCTACTACCTGCTCTACCGGCTGCGCGAGGCGGGCTATGCGGTCGACGTGGCGGCCCCTGCGCGCAAGACGCTCCAGCTCGTCGTGCACGACTTCGAGCCCGGCTGGGACACGTATGTCGAGCGGCCCGGTCGGCGCCTCGAAGCCGACCTCGCGTTCTCCGACGTCGACCCGGAGCGCTACGTCGCGCTGCTGATCCCGGGCGGCCGCGCGCCCGAGGTGATCCGCAACGACCCCGACGTGAAGCGGATCGTCGCGCACTTCTTCGAGCGCGAGCTCCCCGTCGGGCACATGTGCCACGGCGTCCAGGTGCCGGCCGCGTTCGGGCTCGTCCGCGGACGGAGGGTGTCGGCGTTCCCGCCGCTCGCGCCGGACATCGAGGCGGCCGGCGGCGAGTTCGTCGAAGGTCCGGACGTGGCCGACGGGAACATGGTCTCCGCGACCGGCTGGCCCGACCTCGCCGAGTTCTCGAAAGCGTTCATGGAGCTGCTGGAGCGGGCCGCCGTCCCCGCGTAGCTCCGCAAGAAAGCCGGCGCCGGGCGATCTCAAGCAGGTGAGAAACCTGCGAAGGAGAGACCATGCCCCGGAAGCTCCTGATCCTGCTCGTCGCGGGCGCGCTCGCCTGCGCGGCCGCCGGCGAACTGGCCGCATCGTCGCCCGCCCGTGCGTCGAGTGCATGCCCGTGGTTGAACCCGTCCTCGTCGACCGACGCCCGCGCGAGGGCGGTCCTCGCCGCGATGACGCTCGACGACGAGATCGCGCTCGTCCACCAGGCCGACTACGTCTGGCAGTACTACGGCGTCGCGGGCCACATCCCGGGCAACGCGCGCCTCTGCATCCCCGATCTCGTCCTGAACGACGCGGGTCAGGGCGTCGGCGACCAGGAGCAGGGGACGACGGCGTTCCCGGCGCCGATCGCGCAGGCGGCGAGCTGGGATCCCGGTTTGCAGCAGCGCTTCGGCGCCGCGCTCGGACGGGAGGCGTGGCAGAAGGGCGTGAACGTCCAGCTCGCGCCGGACGTCAACATCGCCCGCGTGCCGCTGAACGGCCGCAACTTCGAGGCCTTCGGCGAGGCCCCGTACCTGACCGGCCGCGCCGCCGCCGCCGAGATCCAGGGCATCCAGAGCCAGCACGTGATCGCGGACGTCAAGCACTACGCCGGCAACAACCAGGAGACGAACAGGATGACGGTCTCGTCCGATGTCGACGAGCGGACGCTGCACGAGATCTACCTGCCCGGCTTCGAGGCGGCGGTCAAGGACGGCCGCGCCGGCTCCGTCATGTGCGCCTACAACAAGGTGAACGGCGTCTACATGTGCGAGCAGCCGGAGCTGCTGACGAAGATCCTCAAGCGCGAGTTCGGCTTCGACGGCTTCGTCGTCTCCGACTGGGGCGGGACGCACTCGACCGTCACCGCCGCGAACGCCGGGCTCGACATGGAGATGGACATCCAGCCGGGCCAGTACTTCGGCCAGGCGCTGAAGGACGCTGTCCTCTCCGGCAAGGTCCCGAAGGGACGGCTCGACGACATGGTCCGGCGGATCCTGCGGACGATGTTCCGCGTCGGCCTCTTCGACGACCCGGCCGCGGCCGAGCCCGGAGCGTTCGCGGCCGACGTCGAGACGGCCGACGACGTCGCGCTCTCGCGCACGATCGCCGAGGAGGGAACCGTCCTCCTGAAGAACGCCGGCCCCGCGCTGCCGCTCGGCTCGGGCAAGCGGATCGCCGTGATCGGCGAGCCGGCCGGTCCGGCGGGCGCCGCGAACGTCTACAACGGCGGCGGCAGCTCCCACATCCCGGAGCTCGGCTCGAAGGCGGACGTCGTCAGCCCGCTGGCGGGCATGCAGCAGCGCGCGCTGGCGAGCGGCGACACCGTCGTCTACGCCGACGGCAGCTCGACCGCGGACGCGGTCGCGGCGGCCACTGCGGCCGACGTCGCCGTCGTCTTCGCCGGCCAGGAGGACTCGGAGGGCACCGACCGCGCGAGCCTCGCGCTCACGGGCGGCACGTGCACGCTCGTCGGCTGCACGCCGTCGGAGGTCGACCAGGATCAGCTGATCGCGTCGGTCGCCGCGGCGAACCCGAACACGGTCGTTGTCCTGAATACCGGCGGCCCGGTCTCGATGCCGTGGCTCGGCGGGGTGAAGGCGGTCGTCGAGGCCTGGTATCCGGGGCAGGAGGACGGAAACGCGATCGCGGCCGTGCTGTTCGGCGACGTCAATCCGTCGGGAAAGCTGCCGGAGACGTTCCCGAGGTCCGAGAGCCAGCTGCCGACGCGGACGGCGCAGCAGTACCCCGGCGTCGACGGTCACGCGGTCTACTCCGAAGGGCTCCTCGTCGGCTATCGCTGGTACGACGCCCGGGGCCTCCAGCCGCTCTTCCCGTTCGGGCACGGGCTGTCGTACACGACGTTCGCGTACTCGGGGCTCTCGGTTGCGAAGAGCGGCGGCTCGGTGACGGTCTCGTTCACGGTGCGGAACGGCGGGCAGCGCGCCGGCGCCGAGGTGGCGCAGGTCTACGTCGGCGACCCGGGCGCCGCCGGCGAGCCTCCGCGGCAGCTGAAGGGGTTCCAGAAGGTCTTCCTCCAGCCGGGCGAGAGCCGTGTCGTGAGCATTTCGCTCGGGCCCCGGGCGTTCGCTGCGTGGGACGTCGCGTCGCACCAATGGAAGGTCGGCGCAGGCCGTTATCGCGTCTTTGTCGGCAGCTCGTCGCGCGACCTCAGGCTGTCGGGCGGCATCGACCTGGACGGGCAGGCGCTGGGCCAGTAGGCCGTGTAGGGTTGCCAGGCGTGAAGACCTCGCTCGGCATCTGGGCGCTCAGCTCGATGGTCACCCGGTTCGTGCCCGGCGGCTACCAGCCGCAGTGGGCGGGCGAGTCGACGGCCGAGCGGGTGAAGCGCGCCGTCGACGGGCTCGGCGACCTGATCGACGGCTACGAGTTCCACTACCCGCAGGAGCTGAGCGAGGACAACGTGGAGGCCGTGCGGGCGGCGCTCGGCGACCACGACATCTACTGCCTCGCGGGGGGCCTCCACCTCGACCCGCGGTTCGGCCGCGGCGGGCTCTGCTCGCCGGACGACTCGGTTCGCAACGAGGCGCTGCGGATCGCGCTCGCCGGCGCCGACCTGGCGGGCCAGCTTGGCGTGAACCTGATCGTCTGGCCGGGGATCGAGGGCTACAACTATCCGTTCCAGACGCCGTACGCCGACAGCTGGGCGCGCTTCATCGACGGGCTCGGCCAGATCGCTGCACGGCTCGGTGAGCGGGGCTCCGTCCTCTGGCTCGAGCACAAGAACTCCGAGCCTGCGATGAAGATCTTCATGCGCAACATCGGGATGACGCTGCACGTGATCCACACGCTGCGCGCCAGGGGGATCGACAACGTCAAGGTCAACATGGACTGGCAGCACCTGATCATGAACGGCGAGAGCCTGGCCGAGTATGCGGCGCTCCTCTCGGCGGAGGGGCTGCTCGGCCACCAGCACGCCAACTCGGGCTGGGGCACGTTCGACGACGACAACATGGTGGGCGCGACCGCCTTCATGGAGACGCTCGAGCTCGCGCTCGAGTTCCGCCGCTCGGGCTACGGCCAGAACGGCGAGCGCCTCGGCTTCGACCTCTACCCGTACACCGAGGATGCGATCGGCGCCGTCCGCCGTTCGGTGCTCCAGTGGCGGTTCATCGACTCGGTCGCCGCGAAGATCGACGACGCGGCCCTGCGGGCCGCACAGGCGCAGAAGGACGCGGTTGCGGCCTACGAGGTCGTCTACCGCGCGCTCGGCGGCGAGTAGCGCCTACGCGGTCGCCAGCACGCGCGCGAGCTCGGCGGACGCATGCTCGAGCACCGGCTCCCCGTGGGAGACGACGATCCGCTCGACCGGCAGGTCGAGCACGGGGCGCAGCGCGTCGCGCACGCCGTCGAGCGTCTCGCCACGGTCGAGCCACGACCTCGGGCAGAGCCGGAGCGGGCTCCCGAGGAGCACGTCGCCCGCGACGAGCGCGCGCTGCTCCGGAAGCCAGTAGACGACCTCGGCCTTCCGTCCGGACGCGAGGGCCTCGATGCCGGCCGGCAGTGCATCTCCCGGCTCGAAGAGCTCCGCCGGCGGGCCGGCCCGGTTCGCGATCCGCCGGCGCGCACCGGACGTCGACCACAGCCGTGCGCCGTGCCGCTCGACGAGCTGCCGCGCGCTCCTGGCGTGGTAGTAGACCGTCAGCAGGACGTGCAGCGGCCGGCCCGCCGCCGCCGCGAGCAGCGGCTCGACTCCGGCCTCCCCCGGCAACGGATCGATCAGGACGACGGCGTCCGCGCCCTCGACGAGCACGCAGCCGACGTCCTGCCGCCACTCCTCGTGGTAGGCCGTCCACCGCCGGAGCCCGGGCGCGAGCTGCTCCACTCAGCCGTCCAACGCACGCGCGAGCGCGGCATGCCCGTCCGCGAGCAGCGGCTCGCCGTGGGAGACGAGCACGCGCTCGATCGGCAGGTCGAGCAGCGGTCGGAGCGCCGCCTTCAGCCCGTCGACGCCGATCGGGTTCGGGAGGTACGAGAGCCACGAATCCGGGCACACGCGCAACCCGCCGCCGCGGGCGCCGAGCAGCCGGTCGCCGGGGACGAGCGCGCGCGGGTCCGGGAGCCAGAAGACCGTCTCGTCGGCGCCCGCGAGGGCGAACGCCTCGACGCCTTCCGGTAGCCCGCCGCGCGCCCGCGAGAGCGAGGCGCCGTAGCGCGCGACGAACGCGGCGCGGCTGCGCCGGTGCCAGCGCACGGTGGTGAGGACCCGGACGGGCCGTCCCGCGACGCGCTCGTCCGACCACGACCAGAACGCGTCGGCGTCCTCAGGCACGAGCGGGTCGACGAACACCGCCGCGGCCGGCGTCTCGTAGAGGACGCAGCCGACGTCGCGCTCCCAGTCGGCCGGGCTGTCGGGCTCGGCGTCCGCCTCCCAGTCGGGGTGCGGCGCCGTCCAGCGCCAGAGCCCCGGCGCAAGCTCGCGAGCGTCCACCCGGGAGACGATAACCGGGCGACGAGGTCGGCCAGCGCGGATGCCGGTGGACGGGCGTGCTCGGAATCGGCACGAAGTTGACACAGCGCAGTGACGATTTCGGCGGTACGCTCGATGGCGAGGGAAAGAGGGTCTCTTCCCCCACCCAGGGTGGGGGTGTGGCTCGGGCAGACGGGCTGCGACCGAGCAAGATAGGCTCGCGCTCGTGGCGGTTCTGGTGGGGCTCGACGTCGGGACGACGGGCGTGAAGGCGGTCGCCGTGTCCGAAACGGGCGAGGTGCTGGCGCGCGCCGAGGAGGAGTACGCGCTCTCGACGCCGCGGCCGGGCTGGGCCGAGCAGGACCCCGAGGACTGGTGGCGGGCGAGCGAGCTCGCGCTCGCGCGGCTCGGCGTCGAGGCGGCGGGCATCGGCCTGTCAGGACAGATGCACGGGCTCGTGTGCCTCGACGAGCAGGACCGCGTGCTGCGGCCCGCGATCCTCTGGAACGACCAGCGCACCGCGGCCGAGTGCGTCGAGATCGAGGAGCGCGTCGGCCTCGAGCGCCTGATCAGGCTGACCGGCAACCGCGCGCTGACCGGCTTCACCGCCCCGAAGCTCCTCTGGCTGCGCAACAACGAGCCGGAGACGTTCGCCCGGATCCGCCACGTGCTCCTCCCGAAGGACTACGTGCGCCTGCGGCTCACCGGCGAGCGCGCGATCGACGCCGCGGACGCCTCGGGGACGCTCCTCTTCGACGTTGCCCGCCGCGCCTGGTCGGCCGAGGTGCTCGACGCGCTCGAGCTCCCGGCGGAATGGCTGCCGCCGGTCTTCGAGTCGACCGAGATCGCCGGCGCCGGCGACCAGCAGGGCGCCGCGCTCGGTGTCGGCGTGATCGCACCCGGGACCCTCTCGGTCGTCCTCGGCACCTCCGGCGTCGTCCTCGCCGCGCTCCCTGCCTATGCCGCCGACCCGCAGGCGCGCGTGCACGTCTTCTGCCACGCGGCGCCGGGGCTCTGGGAGGCGATGGGGGTGATGCTCTCCGCCGCCGGCTCGCTGCGCTGGCTGCGCGACGTCGTCGCGCCGGGCGGAGGCTACGCCGAGCTCACCGGGGAGGCCGAGCGCTGGCCGCCGGGCGCCGAGGGCCTCACCTTCCTCCCGTACCTGCAGGGCGAGCGCACACCCCATGCGGACCCGGACGCGCGGGGCATGTTCGAGGGTCTGACCCTGCGGCACGACCGCGGCGCCCTCGTCCGCGCCGTCCTCGAGGGCGTCGCCTACGGGCTGCGCGACAGCCTCGAGCTGCTCCGCGAGCTCGAGGTCGAGCCGGTCGCCGGGCGTGCCTCCGGCGGTGGGGCGCGCAGCCGCCTCTGGCTCGAGATCGTCGCCTCCGTGCTCGGGTTGCCGCTCGAGCTGACCGCGGTCGAGGAGGGCTCCGCCTACGGCGCAGCGCTCCTCGGAGGAGTCGCGGCAGGGGTCTTCGCCGACGCGCGCGAGGCCGTCGCGGCGTGCGTCCGCGTCCGCGAGCGCGTCGAGCCGCGCCCCGAGTGGCACGACGCGTACGAGGCCGGCTACGCCCGCTTCCGCGCGCTCTATCCCGCCGTCCGCGCCGTTCCTGCGTAGACTCGCGGCCGTGCCCGTCGCCTGGGGGATCATCTCGACCGCGGACATCAACCGCCTCGTCATCCCCGGCGCGAAGGCCTCGCCCGACGTCGACCTGATCGCGGTCGCGAGCCGGGAGCAATCGCGTGCCGAGGACTACGCCCGCCGCTGGGAGATCGAGCGCGCCTACGGCTCCTACGAGGCGCTCCTCGAGGACACGGACGTCGAGGCCGTCTACATCTCGCTCCCGAACACGCTCCACTGCGAGTGGTCGGTGCGCGCGCTGGAGGCCGGCAAGCACGTCCTCTGCGAGAAGCCGATGTCGCGCCATCCGGAGGACGTCGAGAGGGCCTTCGACGCCGCCGAGCGGACCGGCCGGTTCCTCATGGAGGCCTTCATGTATCGCCACAACCCGCAGACGCGGCGGCTGAAGGAGCTCGTGGATGGAGGAACCGTCGGCGAGCTGCGCCTCGTCCGGGCCGCCTTCAGCTACTCGCTCTACGACGAGGAGAACATCCGCCTGCGCACGGAGGTCGACGGCGGGGCGCTGATGGATGTCGGCTGCTACTGCGTGAGCGGCTCGCGGCTCCTCGCGGGCGAGCCGGAGCACGTCTACGGGCGCGCGTTCGTCGGCCCGACCGGAACGGACTGGGCCTTCAGCGGCCACCTCTCGTTCGGGAACGGCGTCTACGCGCTCGTCGACTGCGGCACCGCGCTGCCCGAGCGTGACGAGCTCGAGGCGATCGGCACCGAGGGCTCGCTCTTCCTCGACGACCCGTGGCACTGCCGCAAGCCGGTGATCGAGGTCCGCCGCGGCAGCGAGACGAAGTGGGACGTCGTCGACGCGGAGGACTCGTACCGGCTCGAGCTCGAGAACTTGAGCGCGGCGATCCGCGGAGAGGCGGAGCCCCTCCTCGGCCGTGCCGACGCCGTCGCGCAGGCGAAGACGATCGAGGCGCTCTTCCGCTCGGCCGAGAGCGGGCAGGCCGTCACGCTCTGAACGTCCGCTCCGCCGTCGCGGGCGACGCCGCCGAGTTGGCCGCGCTCTTCCGGCAGCTCGGGTATCCGGACGCCGGCGCCGGGCTGGCCGACCGGCTCTCGGCGCTCCTCGAGGATCCGCGGGCGGACGTGCTCGTCGCGGCTGCCAAGGGGGCGCTCGTCGGTGCCGTGACCATGTTCTTCCTCCCGGTGGCGCACGAGGACGGCCCGTGGTGCCGCATCTCGGCGCTCGTCGTGGACGAGGAGCATCGAGGGCGAGGCGTGGGGGAGAGCCTGCTGGCCGCGGCCGAGTCGGCCGCCCGCGCCGCCGGCTGCAGCCGCATCGAAGCGACGAGCGCGCTCCACCGCGAGGGCGCGCACCGCTTCTATGCGGCCCGCGGCTACGCCAGCGGCTCACAGCACTTTCTCAAGCGTTTCTGAAATCCGGCCGCGGTGCGCCCGCGTACCTCTCTCCGAACCGCCCAAGCGATCTGAGAAGGGGGTCTCTCCAATGGCACGGATCAAGCTGTTGCTTCCGCTCGGCCTGCTCACGCTCGGCCTCGCCGCGTCGTCGTCGGCCGCGACACCGAAGAAGGTGTACGGCACCGTCGGGCCCGGCTTCACGATCAGGTTGCGATCGGGGATCCTGCCGACGAGCCCGATCGTCCGGACGCTCAAGCCGGGCACGTACACGTTCGTCGTCAAGGACAGGGCCAGAATCCACGACTTCCACCTGCGCGGTCCCGGGCTCAGCCGGATGATCACGACCGTCGGGTTCGTCGGCACGAAGATGGTGACGCTGACGTTGAAGAAGGGTCGCTACACGTACATGTGCGATCCGCACTCGACGACGATGCACGGGTCGTTCACGGTCGCCTGAGCGATCCTCGACCCCGGCGGCGCGGCGGCCGTGCTACAACGTCCCCATGTTGGGCAGGGTCGCCGCCGTCGCCGCAGCCGCAGGACTCGTGGTCGCGGTCGGCGCGGGCGCCGCGCCGCGAACGACCACCGTCCACGCGACGGAGAAGGAGTTCAAGATCTCGACCCTGCCGGTGGCCGCGAAGGCCGGGAAGGTCACGTTCGTCGTCAAGAACACCGGCGCCCTCAAGCACGAGTTCATCGTCCTGAAGACGAAGCTCCCGGCGGCGAAGCTGCCGCACACGAGCACGCGCGCGCTCACGGTCGGCCGCATCGGGAAGGTTCCCGAGTTCGCGCCCGGCCAGACGCGCCGGCTGACGCTGACCCTCGCGGCGGGGCACTACGTGCTCCTCTGCAACGTGCCCGGCCACTACGCCGCCGGGCAGCGGCTCGACTTCACGGTCAAGTAGCCCTTCCCAAACCGTTCGCGACGTGCGAACGTAGAGGCCTCGAGGTCAACAAGGAGGGGGCATGAAACGACGATTCGTGGCCGGCGCGGCGTGCGCGGGAGCGCTCGCGGTCGGCGGCCTGGCGCTGGCAGCGGCGCCGATCAAGCTGACGGGCGCCGTCGGGCCGGGCTTCACGATCGGCCTGAAGAACGCGAAGGGTCAGAAGGTGACGACGCTGAAGCCCGGGCGCTACACGTTCGCCGTCAGCGACAAGTCGGACATCCACGACTTCCACCTGAAGGGGCCCGGCGTCAGCAAGGAGATCACCGACGTCGAGTTCAAGGGCGCGAAGTCCGTGACGTTGACGCTCAAGGCCGGGAAGTACACGTACCTCTGCACGGTGCACGGCTTCAAGGGCACGTTCACCGTCAAGTGAACTCGAGCTCGGCGACCTGGCCGCCTTCGATCCGGAAGGCGGCCAGCTCGCCGGTCGGCCGCGAGAGGATGAAGTAGGGCCGGCCCTCCCACAGGCCGATGTTCCCGATGTCCGTGCGCGAGGGGCGCGCCGAGTCGGTCGGATGGGAGTGGAAGACGGCGAGCTCGTAGCCCTCGTCCTCGAGGTAGAAATCCATCGGGTCGCCCGGCCGGAGCAGGAAGCGATACGGGCTCGCCGCCTCGTTGGTGCCGGGCAGGTAGCGCTCCGCGACGCCGTCCCGGAAGGCGATCAATCCGCAGGCTTCGTTCGGCGACTCCGCCTCGGCGTGCTCCTCGAGCTGCCGGCGGATCTCCGCCGGGATCACCACCAGTGGCCGCGCTCCATCGCCGCCTCGGTGTCGGCGGCCGTCCAGAAGTCGGCGGAGAGGTACTTCCAGCCGCCGTCGGGAAGCACGCAGACGACGACGCTGTCGCGCTCGAGCTCGCGCGAGAGGCGAAGCGCGACGTTCACGACCGCGCCGGACGAGACGCCGGCGAAGATGCCCTCCTTCTCGAGCAGCGCGCGCAGGGCGAGCACCGAGGCCTCGTTCGAGACGAGGATCTTCCGGTCGAGCTTCTCGATGTCGAGGATCGGCGGCACGTAGCCGTCGTCGAGCGAGCGCAGGCCCATCACCGGGTCCCCTGGCATCGGCTCGGCTGCGGCGACGATCACGTCCGGGAAGCTCTCGCGCAGCCGCTCGCCGATCCCCATCAGCGTGCCGCCGGTGCCGAGGCCGGCGACGACCACGTCGACCCGGTCGAGCGCCTCCGCGATCTCCGCACCCGTGCCCTCGTAGTGGGCGCGCGGGTTCGCCGGGTTCGCGTACTGAAACGGCATGAAGTAGCGCGGGTCCTGCTCCGCCAGCTCCAGCGCGAGCCTGACGGCGCCGTTCGAACCCTCGGCTGCCGGGGAATCGACGATCTTCGCGCCGTAGAGCCGCAGCAGCTGCCGGCGCTCCTCCGTCGCGTTCTCGGGCATGACGCAGGTGAGCCTGTAGCCCTTCAGCTTCGCGACCAGGGCGAGCGAGATGCCCGTGTTCCCGCTGGTCGGCTCGAGCAGCTCGCGGCCGGGCTCGAGCTCGCCCGATGCCTCGGCGGTCTCGATCATCGACTTCGCGACCCGGTCCTTGATCGAGCCTGTCGGGTTCTGGCCCTCGAGCTTCGCGTAGAGGTGGATGCCCTCGGGCGCGAGCCGCGTGAGCTCGACGAGCGGCGTGTTTCCGACGAGGTCGAGCAGCGACGACGACGTGAGCTTCATCCGCTGCCCGCCTGCCATCGCCGGCAGCAGGATCACGGTCGCGTCCGCGTCGACGGGCGTGTCGAGGCCGTCGAGCGTCCGCACGTCCTCGCCGCCGACGTAGACGTTCACGAACTGCGCGACCTCGCCGTCGCCGTCGTAGAGCTGGCCGCGCAGGCCGGGGTACTGCGTCGCCAGCGCGTCGAGCACCTCGCCGACAGTGCCACCGGCCGCCTCGACCTCGCGCGCGCCGCCCGTCTCGGCCCGAAGCGTCGGCGGGATCCGAACCTTCGTCATGCGTGCGCCCGGACGCCGGAACAGAACTCGACGTAGTCGATGTACTCCGTGATCGTCGGCTCCTCGCCGCAGACCGGGCAGCCGGGATCGCGGCGGAGCTTGACCTCGGTGAAGCTCGGCGCGAGCGCGTCGAAGAGGAGGAGCCGGCCGACGAGCGGGTCGCCGATCCCCATCACGAGCTTCAGCGCCTCGTTCGCCTGGATCGAGCCGACGATTCCCGGCAGGACGCCGAGGACGCCGCCCTCGGCGCAGCTCGGCGCGAGCTCGGGCGGCGGCGGCTGCGGGAAGAGGCAGCGGTAGCAGGGGCCGTCGCCGGGCTTGAAGACCGTGATCTGGCCCTCGAAGCGGAAGATCGAGCCGTGGACGATCGGGATCCCGTGCCACACCGACGCGTCGTTGAGGAGGTAGCGCGTCGGGAAGTTGTCGGCGCCGTCGACGATCACGTCCCAGCCCTCGTCCAGGATCCGGTCGACGTTCTCGGACGTGATCCGCTCCTTGAAGACCTTGACGTCGACGTCGGGGTTCAGCGCCTCGATCGTCCGCTTCGCGGAGTCGGCCTTCGGCTCGCCGAGACGCTCCGTCGAGTGGACGATCTGGCGCTGGAGGTTCGTCGCGTCGACGGCGTCGTCGTCGACGATCCCGAGCGTGCCGACCCCGGCCGCGGCAAGGTAGAGGCTCGCGGGCGAGCCGAGCCCGCCGGCGCCGATCAGGAGGATCCGCGAGTCGAGCAGCTTCAGCTGGCCCTCCTCGCCGACCTCCGGGATCAGGAGATGGCGGCTGTAGCGCTGGCGCTGCTCGGACGAGAGCGCGCGCGGGAGCGTCGTCGAGTAGCCGTTTCGCTTCCAGTCCGTGTAGCCGCCGGAGAGCGACACGACATGCTCGTAGCCGAGCTCCTCGAGGCTCTTCGCGGCGAACGCCGAGCGCGCGCCGCCGGCGCAGTAGACGACGATCTGCCGCTCCCGGTCGGGCACGGCCGCCTCGACCCGCGACTCGAGGTTCCCGCGCGGGATGTGGACGGCGCCGGGGATGATCCCCTGGTCCCACTCGTCCTGCTCGCGGACGTCGAGGAAGAGCGTCCCGTTCTTCGCCTCGAGCAGCGCCGACGCCTCCGCGGCGTCGATCTCGTCGATCTCGGCCTTGACCTGGCTCAGGAGGTCGCGGTAGCTCGGCATTGGTTCAAAAAGTATAGCGAGACGGCTTCGCACTGCGAAGCAACTCGAGGCATGGGCTCGTGAGGAGTCGCGAGTCCGACTCGTCCTGACGGACCGGGCCGCGGGCCGGGGTCCCATCCCAAACCCCCACCCACCCTCGGGGTGGGAGCATGGTAGGGAGCGCGCGTGCCGGAGCGGGCACGAGAGCGTGCCGATTCAGGGTCAATGTTCGAACAGGCCCGACCGCGGCTCTGCGGGGCTCGGCACAACCGTGACTCTCCGCGTGCGTGATCGAGTGTTTCGCTCCTGCGAGCGGCTGACCGGCGGTCGGCGGCCCGGGCGACTTCAGGGGCGGTTCGAGCCGACCTCGTCGACGTACTCGATCCGGAGCGAGGACAGGTCGACCCCGTCGGCGATCATCGCATCCTTCGTCTCCGGGCTCGTCCAGATCGCCTCGGCGACCTCGCGCGAGTCGAACGTCTCCTCGATCACGACGAGGTTCGGGTCGTCCTGGCCGCGCCAGACGTGGTACGAGCGGATCTCGCTCACGGCTTCTACGGCACGGTCGTAGCCGGGGCGGAACGCGTCGTAGTCGGCGACGCGGCAGAGGCAGATCACCGTCGTCATGGTTCCTCCCGTTCGGTTGGGCGCCGATCGTACGCCCTCGCCGGTAACGTCGCCCGCGGTGTCCGCCCGCCTCCGCGTCTGGCTCGCCGTCGGCGCCGCCTCGCTCGCGGCGGCGGGGACCACCGTCGGCGTCACCCTCGCCACCCGCACGCCGACGCCGAAGACGGCGGCCGCCTCGGCGAAGCCGCGGCCGGGCGCGCCGCCGCTCCTGCTCGATCTCGGCGTCCGCACCGATCCCGAGGCGCAGGCGCTCCGGCGCGGATCGGCCCTCTACGACAGGGGCAGGCGCACGGCGGCCCGGGCGATCTTCGCCGCGCACCCGTCGGTCGAGGCGCGCGTCGGCGCCGCGCTCGCGGCTTGGCCGTCCGGCTTCGCCGCCCTGCGGGAGCTCGCGGACGCCAACCCGCGCAGCGCGCTCGTGCAGCTCGAGCTCGGGCTCGCGGACTTCTGGCGCGGCGACCTCGCGCCCGCTCGGGCGGCCTGGCGCCGGGCGAAGACCCTCGCGCCGGACACGCTCTACGCCGTCCGCGCCGGCGATTTCCTGCACCCGGAGCTCCCGATTCCTGACCTCCCGCACTTCCAGCCGAGCTTCGCTTCGCCGCCCGAGGTCGCGAAGCTCGGGCCACCCGCACAACTCGCGTTCCTCCGGGCGCAGGCCCGAACAGGAGGCGTGCGCGCGAAGCTCCTCTACGGCGCCGCGCTCGAGAAGCTGTACCGGCCGGTCTCCGCCGAGCGCGAGTTCGCGGCCGCCGCGCGGCTCGCGCCGGACGACGCCGAGGCGCAGGTCGCCGCCGCCGTCGGGCTCTTCGACAAGGACCGCCCGTCGCGCGCGTTCGCCCGGCTCGGGCCGCTCGCGAAACGCTTCCCGCACGTGGCGACGGTCCGCTTCCACCTCGGGCTCCTGCTCCTCTGGCTCGGCCAGGTCCCGCAGGCGCGGGCCCAGTTCCGGCTCGCGGTCGCCGCGGGCCCGCACTCCACGCTCGGTCGCGAGGCCTCCCTGTTCCTGCAACGGCTGCGGAAGGTTGGGTCCAACGGGTCGGGAAGATGAGCCGAACGGCCTATGGCGCCTGCCGCTGACCTCTGGCAGATTTGCCGCCTCCGGCGGGACGTTCTGGACAGCACGAGCGGGTGAGCGAGGGGAGCCGAGTGGGAGCTGCAGAGGTCGTAACGGAAAGTGCCTCCGTCTTCGAGACGCCAGAGGCGAAGACCCTGCTCGAGGCGGGCCGCGTCGGCGGGTCGCTGACGGCCGAGGAGATCGCGCTCGCGCTCGACGGGCTCGACCTCGATACGGGCCAGATCGACGACTTCTACCGCGCGCTCGACGAGCTGCGCATCGAGATCGTCGACGGCGAGGACGAGGCTGCCGACGTGGCCGAGGCCACGGAGGTCTCGACCGACGCGCTCCAGCTCTTCCTCAAGGACGTCGGCAAGGTCGACCTGCTGACGGCCGCCAAGGAGGTCGAGCTGGCGAAGCGGATCGAGCGCGGAGAGCACCGGGCGAAGCAGGAGATGGTCGAGGCGAACCTGCGCCTCGTCGTCTCGATCGCGAAGCGCTATCGCAACCAGGGGCTCCCGTTCCTCGATCTGATCCAGGAGGGGACGATCGGGCTCGTCCGCGCGGCCGAGAAGTTCGACCACCGCAAGGGCTTCAAGTTCTCGACCTATGCGACGTGGTGGATCCGCCAGGCCGTGGCGCGGGCGCTCGCCGACAAGGCGCGCACGATCCGCATGCCCGTGCACGTCGTCGAGAAGCTGAACAAGATCGTCCGCTCCGAGCGCAAGCTCCGCGCCGAGCTCGGGCGCGAGCCGGCGGCGACGGAGATCGCCTTCGACACGGGGCTGACGGTCGACGAGGTCGAGCAGATCCGCCGCACCGCGCAGACGCCCGTCTCGCTCGAGAAGCCCGTCGGCGACGACGAGGAGTCCGAGTTCGGCCACTTCATCACCGACGAGACCTCGCCGCTGCCGGAGGAGGTCGCGGCGGTCACCCTGCGCTGCGAGCAGCTCGCGCGGATCCTGAAGACGCTGTCCTACCGCGAGCGGCGCGTGCTCGAGCTCCGCTACGGCCTGAACGGCGAGCACCCGCAGACGCTCGACGAGGTCGGCCGCGCGTTCAACGTCACGCGCGAGCGCATCCGCCAGATCGAGAACCAGAGCCTGAAGAAGCTCCGCGCCCACGCGGACGCTCTTCGCGACGTCGCCTGACCCCCAGGCCAGTGGACTCCGCGGGCTGTGCCGCAGCCCGCGGAAGCCCGGTCCTCCCGGTCAGCGCATCAGGAGCCCTCGCGGCTCGACAGGATGCCCTGCGCGATTCTCCAGCGATCGGTGTCGGGCGTGATGTGCCTGGCGTTGCCTCGACGGCTCCTGAGGATGACGTCTTCCGAACAGCTGCCTCACGTCCGCGGGGCCATGGGCTCTTCGTTTCGCAGAAGCGCGTGCTTCTGCGAGCGTCTGCTCCCGCGATCTCGAAGCTCTCGAGGCGCTCCCACAAGCCGGCCGCGACGAGGAACGCGCCACCCACTGTTACGGGAGCGGCGCTGCCGGTGCCGTTGTCCGTCGCGAACACTGCCACGGCCCCGGCGGCGAGCGACGCGATGCCCGAGCCAGCGACTTCCGAGGCACGATGGCCCCTGAGCCTACGCCCATCCGGACGAACTCGGAGGCGGCCTCCCCGGCACCCCTGCCCAGCCACGGCTAGGGTTGCGGAATGGCCGCGCGAGACTGGCTCGCCGAGCTCTCCGACTGGCTCGCGATCCCGAGCGTCAGCGCCGATCCGGCGCACGAGGGCGACGTGCTCGCCGCGGGCGAATGGGTCTGCGCGTTCGTCCGCCGGGCCGGAGGCGACGCGTCGATCGTCCGCCAGGACGGGCGCCCGCTCGCCGTCGGCGAGCTGGCCGCGTCGACGGGCGACGGCGCGCCGACCGTCCTCGTCTACGGCCACTTCGACGTCCAGCCGCCGGCGCCGCTCGAGCTCTGGGAGACCCCGCCGTTCGAGCTGACCGAGCGCGAAGGCGCCCTCTACGGGCGCGGCGTGGCCGACGACAAGGGCAATCTCTTCCTGATCCTCTCCGCGGCGGCCCAGCTCGCGGCGGCGGGACGGCTGCCCGTCAACGTGCGCTTCGCCTGCGACGGCGAGGAGGAGATCGGCGGCCACTCGATCGTCGACTTCCTCGCCGCCGACGCTCGCGGCGCCGTCGCCTGCCTGATCTACGACGGGATGATGGCCGCGCCCGGGCTGCCGACCTTCAACGTGGCGACGCGCGGGCTCGCGTACCTGCACCTGCGCGTGCGCACGGGCGCAGGCGACCTCCACTCGGGGATCTACGGGGGCGCCGCGCTGAACGCGCTCCACGTGCTGATCCGGATGCTCGAGCCCGTCCTGCCGCGCGACGGGCGCCTGCCGGAGCCGCTACGGGCGGGGATCGCGCCTCCGGCCGAGGAGGAGCTCGTCGCGTGGACGGCGCTACCGGGCGGGCCCGCCGAGCTCGCCGGCGCGGGTGCGCAGCCGGCCGACGCGCGCGCGGCAGAGGAGTTCTACGTGCGGACGTACGCGGAGCCGTCGCTCGACGTGAACGGCATCGAGGGCGGCTCGCCGCACCTGATCAAGACCGTGCTGCCCGTCGAGGCGCACGCGAACCTGTCGATCCGCCTCGCGCCGGGCCAGGAGGTGGGGGAGATCGCCGCGGCGCTCGAGCGCCTGCTCCGCGGCGCGGCACCGGCGGGTGCGGAGGTCGACGTGACGCTCCAGTCGTCGGCGCCGCCCGGCCTCGTCGACCCGCGCTCGCGCGCGGTGCAGCTCGCGCTCGAAGCCGTCGAGTCGACGCTCGACGTGCGGCCGCTGCTCGTGCGCAGCGGCGGGACCCTCCCGATCGTCCCGGCGCTCGCCGCGAAGGGCGTCCCGACCGTCCTCACCGGCTTCGCGCTCCCCGACTGCAACGCGCACGCGCCGAACGAGCGCATGCGTGTCGAGGATCTCGAAGCCGGCCGCCGGGCGGCGGCGGCGATCCTCACCGCCTGGGCTCGTCTCTAGCGGCGCAGGCCGGCTCCGCCGGGCCGGAGCCGCCTCCATGGAGGGCTCGTGGGGGAACCATGGCTCCCCCACGAGCTAGAACCCTGCGGTGTGGTCGTGGTGCGGCACGAGCCAGACGTGGCCGAAGCTCCGCATCGCCTCGATGATCGGCAACAGCGCGAGCCCCTTCGTCGTCAGCTCGTACTCGACCCGCGGCGGCGTCTCCGGGTAGCTCCGGCGGACGAGGATCTCCTGCTCCTCGAGCGCGCGGAGCCGTTCGGAGAGCGTCCGCGGGCTGATGCCGGCGCAGGCGCGCTCGAGCTCCGAGAAGCGTCGCGGCCCCTCGGACAGGTCGTGGACGATGACCGCCGTCCACTTCGAGCCGATGATGTCCGCGCAACAGGCGACGGCGCACGTCTCGTCGTGCACCGGGAGCATCGTGCGTGTCGCCATCCCGGATCGATTGTAGACGGTACGGTTGCCAGTCCTTCACCGCCGTGATCGACCTCCATTCGCACATCCTCCCCGGCGTCGACGACGGCGCGCGGACGCTCTCGGACAGCCTCGAGATCGCGGCGGCGGCCGTTCGGGACGGGATCGAGGTGCTCGCCGCGACGCCGCACGTGCGCGACGACCATCCCACGAGCGCGGAGACGATGGAGGCGCGCGTCGGCGAGGTCCGGCGTGCCGTCGCCGAGGCCGGGATTCCCCTCGACGTGCGCAAGGGCGGCGAGATCGCGCTCGAGGAGCTGGGCCGGCTCTCGGCGGACGAGCTCCGCCGGTTCGGGCTCGGCGGCAACCCGCGCTACCTGCTGCTCGAGTTCCCGTACTACGGCTGGCCGCTCGCGCTCCCGGAGCTCGCCTTCCGCCTGCGGACGCAGGGCATCACGCCCGTGCTCGCCCATCCGGAGCGCAACGCGGACGTGCAGGCCGCGCCCGAGCGGCTGAGACCGCTCGTCGACTCCGGCACGCTCGTCCAGGTGACGGCCGCGGCGGTCGACGGGCGGATCGGACGCCGGAGCGAGGAGACGGCGTTCGAGTTGATCCATGGCGGGCTCGCGCACCTGCTGGCGAGCGACGCGCACCGGCCGGAGATCCGCGAGATCGGCATGAGCGCCGCGGCGGACGCGCTCGGCGACCGCGAGCTCGCGCGGTGGCTCACGGTCGACGTCCCGCAGGCGATCGTCTCGGGCGCCGAGCTGCCCGAGCGGCCGGCGAAGCGGAAGCGCTGGTTCGGCCGGTAGAGACTAGGAGGTGACCGTGAAGGTCGCCTTCGCGAAGCCCGCCGGCGAGCTGTCGTCCGTCGCGCCGACGGAGTGCTTGCCGGCCGCCGCGCCCGCCGGAGCGGTGACGGCGAGGGTGAAGCCGCCGCTCCCGTTCACGGCCGTCGTACCGAGCGGAGTGCCGGTGTCCCAGGTCAGGGTGACGCTCGAACCCGGGTGGAATGCCGTCCCGGTGACGGTGAGCCCGCGGCCGGCCTGCCCCGATTTCGGCGAGAGGACGACCTTCGGAACGACCGTGAAGGTCGCGTTCGCGAAGCCGCTCGAACCGTCGATCGCGCCGACCGAGACCGGGCCGGCGGTCGCGTTCGACGGCACGTGCACCGAGAGCGAGAAGTTGCCGTCCGCGTCGGTCGTCGTCGAGCCGAGGCTCGGAGCCGAGCACGAGGCGGAGCTGCACTTCCAGCGCACCGTCACGGGTGCGTTCGCGCCGAAGGCGGTCCCCTCGACCGTGAAGGCGGCGCCCGCGCCGCCCGTCCTGGGCGCGAGCGTGAGCGAGGTGACGACGGTGAAGGGGCTCGCGCTCGACGGCGTGCCGCCGGGCGTCGTGACGGCGATGGGCCCGCTGCGCGCGCCGACCGGCACGTGCGCTGTGAGCTTCGTGTCCGAGCCGACCGAGAACGGGGCGGCGACGCCGCCGAACGCGACCGCCGTCGCGCCGGTCAAGCCCGAGCCGGTGAGCACGACCTTCTGGCCGACCGCGCCGCTCGCGGGCGTGAACGACGCGATCGTCGGGCCGGTCGGGACGACGAAGAGCGTCAGCGACTTCGCCGGGTAGTCGGCCGTGAACCCGCCCGACGAGATCGGCTGGTCGGAGCCGCGGACGATCGTCCCGGGCGACGCCTGCCAGCGCCAGACCTGTGCCGCCGTGCCGAGGGTCGCGTTCGCGACCGAGAGCGGCGCGTTGATCGTTCCGGACGTGTCGTTCGCGACGAGGACCGTCAGGGCGCCGTCGGCGCTCCGCTTCGCGCCGAAGATCTGGAGCCCGGAGACGGTGCTCGTCGACCGGGTCCAGGTGTCGCCGAACTTCGCGTGCGCGCCGTCGTAGTCGAGGTACATCCGCCAGGCGTTCGCCGCCGCGTCGGTCGCGGACGGCGGGGCCCACTTCGCGGCCAGGTCGACCTGCTCGCGCGCGAAGATCCCGAGCACCTCCGCGTCGGTGAGGACGCCGAGCGCGTCGTTGTTGTGTCCCCAGTCCCACTCGCTGATCGCGAGCTTCGTGCCCGGGTAGTCGTTCGCCACCCACTGGTGCATGCGCGGGATCAGGTCGATCTTCTCGCCGATCCAGCTCGGGTCGACGTAGCTCGGGTCGTACAGCGAGTGCAGGTTCGCCGGCGCGTTCCCGCCCTGCGGGTAGTAGTGGACGTCGACGTAGTCGAAGAGGCGGACGCCGTTGTCGAGCTCGTACTGCCTCGCCTGCTGGAGGAGCCACTCGACGAGCGGCGTGCCACCGTGGGCGGCGCGGTCGGGCAGGCTCGCATTGCAGCCGCCGCCGAACGGGTCGTCGAGGGTGGAGCAGAAGTAGTTCAGCCAGCCCCACTCGGAGAAGGCGAGGATCTGCGCGCTCGGGTCGGCGTTGCGGACCGCGAGCGCGTTGTCGCGCGTCTTCGTCCAGAGCTCGTCGTAGCTCTCCGGCGCGGGGTGCATGTCGTGATGCGTGAAGCTCCAGAGGCCGGGCTCGTTGCCCAGGCCGTAGAAGCGGACGCCACCGGCCGAAGCTTGCCCGTAGTGGCCCACGATGTCGGCGAGCCACGCGGCGTTCCACGAAGGGCCGCCGGCGATCCAGTCGGGGCTCCCGCCGGGCGGCGCGACGTACGAGCCGCCGACCTGGCCGTTCCCGCAGTTCATGTCGTACGGGTCGTACGAGTCCTGGCCGCCGTTGAAGCTCTTCGGGAAGCCGCAGACGAACGGGTGGCCGTACTTCGCGGGAGGCGCCGCGACCTGGCCCATCACGGGGAGGACGAGCAGCGACTGCGAGCCGGCCGCGCGGTCGGCGTCGATCCCGAGCCGGTAGCGCTTCGACGGGTCGGCCGGCGGGTTCGAGCACCAGCCCTCCGCGCCGTTCCAGCAGCCGGGGATGTTCTCGAAGTACCAGTCGGAGCCGGTGTTCCAGGTGTCCGTCTGCCAGTTGTAGGTGTCGGTCGTGTTGCCGCCGTTCCGGTCGACCGGGAGCTGGATCTGCGCCGCGAGCGTGGGGTCGGCGAAGCTCATCCCGTAGACGTACGGGCTGATCGGGTGGTTGTCGGCCGCGACGTCGACGGCGAGCGAGCCGCCGCTCGCGTGTGCGCCCCCGCCGGCGAGCAGGACTGCGAGCGCGAGCATCAGGGCGGCACGGCGGGCCATCGAACGATGTTACGGCTGCCGGCGGGCGGCGCTCATGCCCCGGCCGGGGGTTTCTCAGTCCCAGGGCGGGGCGTTGTGCACCCAGCGGCCGCCGACCATCGTCGCGATGACCCTCACCTCCGGCAGCTCGGCCGGCTCGATCGTGAACGGGTCGCGGTCGAGGACGACGAGGTCCGCGAGGTAGCCGGGGAGGAGCTTGCCGCGGCGGCGCTCGTCGCCGGTCAGCCAGGCGGGATTCACGGTCGTCGCCTCGAGCGCCTCCTGGACGGTCACCGCCTGTTCGGGATGCCACGCCGGCCGGCCGTCGAGCGTCCGCAGGACGCCGGCGCGGATGCCGGCGAGCGGGTCGAGCTCCTCGACCGGCGCGTCGGAGCCGTTCGCGAGCAGCGCGCCCGCGTCGCGGAGCGATCGGTACGCGTACGCGCGGTCGGTCATGTCCGTCCAGAACCGGTCCGCGAGGTCGCGGTCGGACGGCGCATGGCTGAACTGGACCGACGCGGCGACGCCGAGCTGCGCGAAGCGCCCGACGTCCTCCGGTGCGAGCAGCTGGGCGTGCTCGATCCGTGGGCGGAGGCCGCGCGGCCGCCAGTCGCCGGCCGTCTCCTCGAACGCGTCGAGCGCGTCCCGGTTCGCCCGGTCGCCGATCGCGTGGACGGCCACCGGCCAGCCGAGCCGCGCCGCGCGCCGGACGATCTCGGCGAGCTGCTCGCGGCTCGTGATCTCGACGCCGCTCCCGTCGAGGAGCCGAGCCGTCTGCGAGCCGAGCGTCCCGTCCATGAACGTCTTCAGGTAGCCGGCGCGCAGGTAGTCGTCGCCGAGCCCGGCCGCAAGGCCGATCGCCTCGAGCTCGTCGAGGAGCTCGAGCGCCGGCAGCGACTGCCAGACGCGCAGGGTCAGCGCGCGCTCGTGATGGAGCTGCTGGAAGAACCGCAGCGCGCCGAGCCAGCCGTCCTTGTCGTGGATCGCCGTCACGCCCCGGGACGTGGCGATCCGGAGGCCGGCGCGCATCGCGTCGACCCATTCGTCCTCGGAGGTCTGGCCATAGACGTAGCGCGCCCGGAACGCCCACGCGGACTCCTCGCGGAGGACGCCGGTCGGCTCGCCGCGCTCGTCGAGCTCGACCACGCCGCCCGGGACGCGAAGGTCGCCGTCGGCGCGCGCGAGAGCGGCCGAGTTGAGCCAGAGGCTGTGCCCGTCGCGGGCCTGGAGCGCGACCGGCACGTCGCCGCTGACCGGGTCGAGGTCGTGCCGCGTGGGCTCGGCTCCCCAGCCGGCCGAGCGCCAGCCGGTGCCCCGGATCCAGGTGCTCCCGGAGCTGCGCGCGGCCGCGTCGGCGACGAGCGCGACCGCCTCGCCGACGGAGCGAGTCTCCTCGAGCCGGAGCTGCCGCTGGGCGAGCGCCCACTGCGGGAAGTGGACGTGGGAGTCCGTGAAGCCCGGGACGACGCAGCGCCCGCGGAGGTCGACGACCTCCGGGCTCGCGAGCGCCGTCTCGTGCGTGCCGACGCCGCCCGCCACCTGCGCACCGGCGACCGCGAGCGCCCCCGCGCGCGGCAGCGACGCATCCATCGTCCGCACGACGCCGTTCTCGAGGATCACTCGGCGCAATCTAGTAGCGAGACCCTGGCAGCGCGGCCGTATGGTTCGTTCCAGATGTTGCGTCCATTCGAGCAGGGAGGGCAGCTCAATGCTCAGGCACTTTCGACATCGGCGACCGTCGGCGGCGACGATCATGTCGGCCGCTGCGCTCTTCGTGGCGTTGGGAGGCGCGAGCTACGCGGCGACGGGCGGGAACTTCATCCTCGGCCAGTCGAACTCGGCGAGCTCCGCCACGGCGCTCTCGGCGCCGTTCGACGGGCCGGCGCTCAAGGTGACGAATGCGAACACCACCGGCAATGCGACCGCCCTCAACCTGACCGTCGGCGCCGGGCGCCCGCCGCTCGCGGTCAACTCCTCGACGAGGGTGCCGAATCTGAACTCGGACAAGGTCGACGGCTACGACGCGACCGCGTTCTGGAACCTCGGCGGCAACTCGGGCGCGTCGCTCGCCACGAGCTTCCTCGGCACGAAGAACGCGCAGCCGCTCGTCGTGAAGACCAACAACGCCGAGCGCCTGCGCGTGGCCGCGAACGGCAACGTCGGCGTCGGCACGAGCGATCCGCAGACGCTGCTCCACGTGGGCCCGAGCAGCAGCGGGCTCCGGGTCGACGGGCCGGCGGGGCCGGGCGGTACCGCGGTCAGCGTCGGCGGCCTCGGAGCGATCGCGGTCGACGCGCCGGGCGTTCCGGCCGGCAGGCTCGTCGTGACGGACGACGGCGACGTCGGCGTCGGCCAGCCTAGCCCGACGTACAGGCTCCACGTCGGCAACGACAGCGCCGGCCTGCGGGTCGAGGGGCCGGCTGCTTCGGGCGGGACCGCGGTCAGCGTCGGCGGCTTCGGGGCCGTCGCGGTCGACGCGCCAGGCATCGCCGGTGGCCGGTTCGTGGTGACGAACGCCGGCAACGTCGGCATCGGCAAGGCGAACCCGGCCGCGAAGCTGCACGTCGTCTCCGGCTCCGCGAACGCGGGGAACAACACCGCCGAGTTCGATGCTCCGGCGATCGGTCCGAACGCGAGCCACGTTCACTTCGGGACGACCGGCGACTGGTACATCCGCTCCGCCGCGGACGGCGGCAAGGTCGTGATCCAGGACGTCCCCGGCAACGTCGGCATCGGCACCTCGAACCCGGGCCAGAAGCTCACCGTGGCGGGAACCGTCGAGAGCACGTCGGGCGGCTTCAAGTTCCCCGACGGGACGACGCAGGCCACCGCCGCCCCGAACGCCGCCTACACGACCTACAGCGACCCCGGTCTCGACGTCCGCCAGATCGCCGACGTCGACGATCCCGCTCCGACCGAGCTCGCGCACCTGGACCTTCCGGCCGGTACGTATCTCCTGCTGGCGACGGCCGATTTCGCGAACAGCGCGGGAGCGGCTTTCCAGGACAACTCGCGGCTCGTCAGGTGCACTTTCCTCGACCAGGAGTTCCGCTTCAAGATCGAACCGGGAGGAGGTGGGTTCTTCGGACGGTCGTCGACGACCTGGCAGATGGTCAAGATCCTCGGCTCCTCCGCCAGGGTGGCGGTCTCCTGTCAGGCGTACACGGGCGGCACGAACGGAAGCGGTGTCTACGGGAACGCGACGCGGATCACGGCCGTGCAGCTTCCGGGCATCAACGTCCAGTAGGAGGCCGGTCGACCACGACCCGTACCGCTCGTCTAGCCTTCCGGGGGTGCAGCTCGATCCGCTGAACGACGAACAGCGCGAGATCAGGGAGCTCGTGCGCACGCTCGCGCGCGAGCGGATCGCGCCGCGGGCGGCGGAGATCGACAAGAAGGGCGAGTTCCCGTGGGACGTCGTCGAGCTCTTCCGCGAGCACGAGCTGTTCGGGGTCCTCGTCGACGAGGAGTACGGCGGCCTCGGCGCGAGCGCCCTCATGACCCTCGTCGCGATCGAGGAGCTCGCGAAGGTGTGCGGGACGAGTGCGCTCATCCTGGCCGTGCAGGAGCTCGGCGCGCTCGGCCTCAAGCTCGTCGGCACCGACGACCAGCGGGCGCACTTCCTGCCCAGGTTGGCGAGCGGCGAGTGGCTCGGGGCCTATGCGCTCACGGAGCCGGGCTCCGGCTCCGACTGGGCGGCGATGCGAACGACAGCCCGGCGCGACGGGGACGAGCGCTCGGAGGGTGTGCTTCGTCGACGCGCCGAAGCGCCAACGCGAACGCCGCCCGCGAACACGACGGCCACCAGCAGGATCGGAACAGATCCGGCTAGGCCGCATCAAGAGGAACTCCTTCCCGCTCTCGCATCAAGGCCGGAAGCGAGTCCAGATCCGGTCGAGCCGGCCGCGAGTCTCGCATGCAGCCGCTCCTCGGCACGCCTGGGCACGACGCGCACTCGCTCCTTTTCGACCACGCTGCAAGGCTCGAAGATAGTCTTCACCCCGTGAAGCTCCTCGCCGCCGCAGCGATCACAGGCGCGTTGGCCGCCGGGCTCACGAACCTCAGCCGCTTCCCCCGCCCGCTCCGGCTGCACGCCTAAGCCGGTCACCGTGAGGGGCAAGCCGGGCGTGATCGAGTGCGGCCCCGCCCGCGCGAGCGTCGTCTTGAACGGCAAGACGATCCGCTATCAAGGCGGAACCTGTACACGCACAGGCACAACCCTCTCGCTCTATATCGGAACCCACGTCACCGGCGGCAGCTCCGACCACCTCTTCTACCTCTACCTCCTGAAACGCTCGCCCACCACGTACACACCCGTCACCGCGCTGATCGGGATCCAGCTCGCCTACGCCTCCTACCACTGGACGACCGGCACCCTCAAAACGACGACGGGCGCCAGCAGCGGGACGTTCAAGGGAACCCTCGTGAAGTTCCCCCAGACGAAATCGGCCGGCACCTTCTCCGGCTCCTACAGCTGCTAACAGCACGACCTCACCCCCACGCGGTCAAACCACCAACGCAACGGCGCTTCGAGACGCGCACGCCCGAGCATCCGACCTCTTACCGCGAACACGCTCCACCCATTCACCAAACGCGGAAGCGCCAGCCCCCATCAGTTCGGGGCGGCGTTCCGGGCACGCTCGGTTGGTCTCTAGCCGTAGAAGCCGCTCAGGTTGGCGCTGGCCGGGGTCGACCCGGGGAGGAGAGCGATGCTGAGACAGGCCTTTGACCCCGCCGGCGGCCGGTACTGGAGCGGTGTCGGAAACGTGACCACCAGCGGCGTTGCGCCGGTTATCTCCGGAATCTGCCAGAGTATCCCGTCGGGGAGGTCCGAGCTGTAGCTGCAGTCGGCGGCACCGCCCGGGGCACGCCAGCCCGCGAGGCTCACGTTGGCTGTGTCTGTCGCCGCCGAGCCGGCGGCGAGCGAGATCGAGATGCTGGTGATGTTGATCGTCCCCGCGAACGGGCCGGCCACGAACCCTTGGGGCAAGGAACCTCCACCGAACTCCTGACTGGCCCGCCAGGGTTGTGCGGGCGCCGCGAGCGCGACCTTGCCGCCGGTGACGTTCGCGTTCGTCTTCAACGCGCCCGAGCTGTCGACCTTGGCGGCAAGGGTGCCGTTCGACGGATCGAGGATGTTGACGGGGGTACCGGTGCCACC